>Ga0193738_1000154_pt1 | contig 46385 bp, 76 predicted proteins | sample L2a1metaG_FD_144927 | JGI IMG/M metagenome (GOLD analysis project Ga0193738, IMG submission 144927) | Soil microbial communities from a riparian zone of the East river system, Colorado, United States - L2a1 | ecosystem: Environmental > Terrestrial > Soil > Riparian zone | place: USA: East River... | reverse complement strand
ATCGAGCACCTTGAATCAATCATCACACCGATACAAATCTTGCATGTTTCGATTGTCATTGTTTGTTACTCCTTAAAGGTTTGCGGATTTGTATTCAAGTTAGCTGCCATACGCGCGGCTGTTTGTAACGCATCGTCTCTATCATCCGTGTAATACGTGGCAGTCTCAAGACCACGCACGCGGACCTGATACTCCCCATATTCAGGTGCCCACTTAACAGACAATCGAGGATGCAAAGCACGCACGGCAATCTTAAGCTGTTTGTTTGTCATATCCTCATTCCCTTCTAACGTAAGGACATAGTAGCACGTATCCAGTCTAGCGCGGCAAATGAGATTAATCTCACTAAGATATTATATAATGAGACTGGTCTCATTAGTGTTACGTTAAACTACGTAATGGACTATATCATTTTTTGATACAGAGTTTAACGAGGCATAGATTACCTATGCATAGACCCCCTATGCACCTTTTGAAGTATCTTTTCACCGCTGACTGTGCGCATATCGACCAAACTAGAGCCATACTCCCAATCAATTATTATATTATAATGGGTCCCCTTTTCATGAATGTGCAAAATTTTATATCGAAAATCTATAAAACATGGTACTCCCCAAGTAACCCCTAAATTATACAATATATTATAACCTCTCCGCTTGGAGCTACGAACAATTATTATAAGACTATTGACTTCAGTTGGGAAGTGTGCTAAGATAGACCTAGTGGACGGGTGTACTGAAAAGGCACCTTATATAATTTATTATGTGTGATTGGAACCTAGATACTCCTTTATGGGTTATTACTCGAATAACCTATGAACAATATCTTAGTGAATCAGGTAAATTTAGAGAGCTATCCATACGCGCGTCGTGGAATGATATAGAGGATAACTAATGAATTGGAAACCTTACTATTTGTTATGGAAACTAAGGAATAGTAAGAAGCTGCCTATACATGCGAATCTTGCTATGTATGAGATTTCAGCTAGATTTCATGATCCAAATGTTCGGGGATTCATTAGTTATCTCGAGAAAATGTTATGGCGATAGGCTCAGTTAGTGATATTGAATTTGAAGCTGAACTAAAGCGGCTAGAAAAATCCACTAGCATTCCTACGCGCTCGGATGAACTTATTATCGATTCCAGTATTCCAATGGGACTCGTAATTGATCCAAAGGAATTAGGTAGGGGTTTAGGAAAAGAGAATACTCCCGAGCCTGTACGAGAAGCTATTGCAGAGTTAGCAATTGAAGGTGCTCCTGCTAAAGTTTTACAAGATGCCTTTGGTATTTCACCAAGTTCTATTAGCGCCTATAAGAATGGCGCTACTTCTACTTCTTCCTATGATAAACCCCATCCACCTTTAAATGGGGTAGTCTTAAATACTAAACAAAAGATTGCTAAGATTGCTACTCGTAAGCTTAGAACTGCTTTGAATTCTATTAGTGATGAAAAGCTAAGAGAACTATCACCAGTTAAAGCCGCGCAAGTAGCTAAAGATATGTCCGCTATTGTTAGGGATATGTCCGGTGATGGTGAAGAAGGTAATAAGGGTGTACAGGTAATCTTCTTTTCACCTAGAGTTAACGATAAACAAAGTTACGAGCGCGTAATCGCGCATGAGTAGTTTATGTTAAAAAGAATCATTATCTGGACAAGCCTGTTTCTTTTCCCTGTTATTATCCAGGGACAAAGTAATACTACTACCTTTAGAATCGCGTATGAGTTTGAGAATCTAACAGTTGATAATACTGCTGGTGGTGTAGCTTTAGATGAAGATAAAGTTACTAATCCAGATAATCCTGTTGAGACCGCTCAGCTTATTACCTTTTCTATTAGCTGCGCAAGTGGTACGGATTGTCCTGTTAGATTTACTGTAGATGGAACAGCACCAACTACTGCTATTGGTGTTCTTGGTTCTTATGGGATGGTCTTCTCCATCTATCAGCATAATAACATTGTAAACTTTCGCGCGATTCGGACAGGTGCTACAAGTGCAGTCCTTAACGTGCAATACTTTAGGTAATCCAAATGAAAAATCATTTTAAACCTTTAGTATTTGCAACTATCTACGCACTAACTATTGGTGTTGGTGCACAAATTGTTGTTGGTCCTGGTTCTGGTAGTTCCGGTGGTGGGGGAGGAAGTGCAGTATGGGGCGCAATTACTGGAACATTATCTGACCAAACGGATTTACAAACGGCATTAGATTTAAAAGCTCCGTTAGCTAGCCCCACATTTACAGGTAATGTTGGTATTGAAACTGCTGGTGTTCGATTAACCGCAGCAGATGGTGCATTAACATTATTAGGTTTAGGCAATGGCAATGATGAGAACATTGTTATTGACCTAGATAATGGTGCAGCTAATTCAGTTGTATTTAGTTCAGGTACAGCTGCAAACCTATTAGCATTTGGTACTTTGTTTCATAGCTTCACAAGCAATTCCGCGGGTGCTATTAATCCCATTACATTTAATAACAATAGTGCTACGGGTAGAACGTGGCTTAATTACTCTATTGATACGGATGCTATTGGTGGATTAAGATTTGTTGATGGTGGTGCAAATGAATCTTTCTTCCAGTATCGTGGGGATGTAGATACCTTTCAAGCTATTACAGTAGCGGGAGCTACTTATAATTTCGGCCCTACAACTTCTACCTTTCCTGGTACTTTTAATTTAGTTTCTACTGGTGTAAATTTTGCAGCGGCTGATGGAGTTCTTACATTACTTGGTTTGGGTAATGGTAATGATGAGAACCTAACATTAGACTTTGATAATGGTACTGCTAATACTGTTGGTATCGCGAGTGGTACAGGAGTTACTACAGTTAATTACGGTACCATTTTAGTTAGGGCTCCAGGAACAACCGCGCAAGTAGTCTCATGTTTATTTGAAGCAGTAGCTACAGGTTCAGTACAGATTCCCATTGATGATACTATCCCTCAAAATAATGAGGGGGATGAGTACATGACCTGTGCTATTACACCTAAAACTACTACAAGTAAACTTGTTATTAATGTATCTATCTTAGTAGCTTCCAGTAGTAGCTCATCCCGATATATGGGAGTAGCATTATTCCAAGATTCAACTGCGGATGCATTAGCAGCCGCGTCAATGGTTACTACAAGTATTGCTAATACATCTATTCAAGTTCCGTTGAATCATGCAATGACCTCTGGTACCGTAAGCGCGACTACTTTTAAAGTGCGCGCAGGACTGAGTAGTACTGGAACCGTTACATTTAATGGTGGTAACGCTACTCGATTCTATGGAGCTATTCCCAAGTCATCCATGATTATTACTGAAATCTATCAATAGCAATGTGTAATGCCGAAGTACTCCCTGGAAGAATTACAAGATATTGCAGCCAGACAACATAAAGTTTATGGGGATGCATTAGATAGAATAACATTAGAAATCCGTAAGCATGGGCTAAATGATTTAGCAGATTATGTGCAGCGAATCAAAGTCCTTTATGGATTGGGTAAGTTCGAAGTTGAACAAAGGAATAGATCAGAATTTGTAGTTCGGCCTCATATTGATGAACATGAAGGAATAAAGCAGGTATATAACTTCCTGTTTATCAATAAGGGCAAAAGATTTAAAGTTCGAGATATAAGATTGAATGTTGGAGGTAGATTCAGCGATCAAGTTTGGAAAAAGATTAGAGAAGAATTGTTAGCTGAAGGTAGAGTGAAAGCTTCGGGTAGTCATGGTGCGCAAGTTTACTGGATTGAATAAATGCAACTATTACCACCGACTTGGGGCGATGTAGCAAGTGTCATAATCTTTCTAGTAACATTGCATCTGTATCACACGAAGAATGTTCGGAGATTTTCCAAACTCAATACACGCGTGAATATAATGTGGAATCATATCAAAGCGCGTTTGAATATTGATGATAGTGGGGATGAGGAAGCATAATGGGTAAGGGTGATTGGTGGAAACCTAAACCGAAACGATACGCACTTGAGGTGCAATTAACCCCAGGTGTGTTTTCCGTTATTGATACGAATACTAATGAAGTCTACCATACGAATGCTGATGGTTACGTTCGCATTACCCAACCCCAATGGAGGGAAGTAGATTTTACTTTAGTAGCTGATGGTTTCCATCCACTTAAGTTTGGTTGGCATTTTCCTGTTCCCAACCATCAAATGAATTTTACGCTCGAACCTATTGTTGTTATTCCTGAACCTATTCCAGAACCAACAGGTCCTATTCTTGGGGATTGGTTAACTTGTCATCATCCAGATGGTTCCATCCTATACCCGAGTGTTTATCCTGCTGTTGATAGTGCTTATCGAGCACGTATTATCGAAGCATTAAAGCATAATAAGTATACTGATACATTTGTTGATGTAGCTTATAGTGCAAGAAATAATGATGAGGTTTTTCAACATCCTGGTTGGAATTATCTTACTAGTGACCCTCAACCCTTTATCGATGCATGTAATGAATTAAAAGCTAATGGCATTAGATGTATCGCGATGGTTGGGTATCAAAAAGATATTGCTCCCCCATTTAATGAATTTAAAGTTCAGCTTACGCGCTTCTTAGAAAAGACTGGTTCACTTTTAAGTGGAGTAGTAGCTGGAGCAGAAGCAGAAGAATATTGGAAGTTTGATGAAATTGGTGAAGTTCTTAAACTTGCTTCTAGATATACCGGTGGTTTCCTAGGTTATCATGGTGGAAGAAGTTCATGGGGTCCAGATGGTGGACAAAGTAATCAATGGACTCCTGGTGGTAGACAAGTATCCTGGTGGAAATGGTTAAAAGAACAAATCCCCGGTAGAGACTTGTATCTCTTTTATCAGTATTTCCATAGCAGAAAATATGGTGATAAGGGATTCTATACGCCAGATGAACATATCATTGAAGATACGGATGCTTTACTTCTCCCGGAGCGGCTTGGTAATTTGGGTATTAAGTTTTGTTGTGCTGAAACTAATTATCTTACGCCCGACGATATGAGTAAGGCTACAGGTGATTTAGCTTATCAGCATGGTGCTCATCACAGAATTAATGGAGGAAATCCCCAGTGAATAACGAAGCAATTATCGCGATTGGTGGCGTGGTTGGAGCTCTTAGCAAATTTTTGCAAATGTCAACTCCTATTAAGGGAGTTTGGATTGCTGGTGTTTCTATTATTACTACCACTTTAGTCTTTGCAGTATGGGGATATTCTCATGGAGACTTCGCACGAGAAACTACATGGGATTACTTTACTGCTTGGATTAATACATTAGCTTTATCTGCTGCTGGTTATCATGGTACAGAGGAAGCTATGAAGAAAGCAACTGGTGACAAAAATGTATAGATTTCATGAATTTCGAGCGCGCTTGTATATCGTTGCTTTGGTTATTGCTATTTCTAGTTGCGCTAGTTGGCAGGTAGGTGTTAAGAAGTTAGGTGATGCTACTTATGAAGCAGTCCTAACCGCGACACGTACTGCTGATAATATGGTAAGTAATGGAAGCATGACACCTCAGCAAAGACAGGCATTTGCTAAGAATGTTACGGTTCCTACTCTCACCATTTTAGAGCAGGCGATTATTGATACATTAGCATGGAAAACGGGAGATCCCATTCCAGAAAATGTATCTAAGCTAATTGGTCAGCTTACCAAATCAGCAGATGAAATTGCGAAAACATTTGGTCAGAATTCAAATATTCACAATAATCTGTTGAAGGCTAAGGATGCCGCGCAGGAATTCTTAGATAAGGTGCAGTAATGAATAAAGAACAACTTGCTATGTTAGCATTGCAGGCTACAGTGGAAGCTTTAATTGGTTTGTTTCATCGCCATCAGCAGGGTGAGAATGTTTCTGCTGATTTAAATGAACTACTCACTAAGGTTCAGTCTTTAAAAGATAAAGAAACAGCGATTGCTAATGCTCCTATTGCTGTTGCCGGCGCAATTGGCGGCACAGAAGTTACGGGTACGATTAAGAGTAAGTAATGAGCCTTTTCAAAAACAACGAATGGAAACCATTCGATAAGCAGTCTGAATTCCTTACCATACCGCCTACAGTTAAAGAGGCGATGTATGGTGGTGGGGTGAATACTGCCAAAACGGAAACCATTGTTGTTTTTCCGATTGTTCATAAGTATCATGAACATCCGCGCTTCAAAATGGTTATAATGAGGCGTACTCATCCTGAACTTAAAAGAGAAGTTTTACCTCGTGCTAGGAGAATGTATAGGCCATTTGGCGCAACTTTTAATGGTCAAGACATGGCCTTTACTTTCCCAAGTGGAGCAATGGTTTTCTTGGGTCATTGTGAAAATGAAGATGACGTTCACAAGTATGACTCAATGGAAATTAACGTATTTGCTCCTGATGAAGTTGGTTCTCTTACCGAGTACCAATATCTTTACTTAGCTTTTGAGCGCGTACGAGCACCATTAGGAAGTGGATTACCTGCAATTATTAGGTGCGCGGGAATGCCGGGTGGAATTGGACATGGTTGGGTTAAAAAGAGATTTGTTGACCCCTGTCCTGAAGGTGGTAAAATTATTGAGGGTCGTGGTGGCAATGAACGTATGTATATTCATGCGGTTGCTACTGATAATCCCTATACTGATCCATCTTATCTCCAGTCATTAGATGCCTTACCAGAAGCAGAAAGACAGGCTAGGAAGTTTGGTAATTGGAATGCTTACTTAGGACAGGTATTTGATGAATTTAGGGATAAGCATTATCCTGATGAACCTGAGAATGCGCTTCATGTAGTAGAACCGTTTGATATCCCAGACTATTGGCCTAGAATTATTTCAATGGACTGGGGATATAATCCACCAGCAATGACATGCGTGCTTTATGCTGCAATTTCTCCGGATGGCCGCGTGGTGGTTTATAGGGAAGATACTTTTCAGAAAACGAAAATTGAAGTCTGGTGCAACGAAATCAAACCTTTTGTTAACGAAGCGAATCCAAAAGTAGTAATGTTATGTCAGTCTGCTTCTCAAGTACGTGGGCAGGAACATACAATTCATCAACAGATTACGGATGCTTTAGGACGTCCTATTCAATTAAGTGGTAACGCAGCTGGTTCACGTATTGCGGGTAAGATGTTATTTCATGAATATCTTAGATGGAGACCAAAACCAGTAGCACCTATTACTGTTAAGCCATATGACCAGGAATTTGCTGTATGGTTAATGCGTAATGGTTCTTTGAAGGAATACCATTCTTATTTGAAGCAGTATGAATTACCTCAACCTGAAAATAACTTACCAAAGTTATTAATTTTTGCTCCAGGTATTGTAAGTGGATTGGGTTGTCCAAAGTTTATTGAATCAATTAAGATGTGCGTGTATGAGAAAGCAAAAGAAGGAAAAGCTCCTGAAGATGTGGCGGAGTTTCCGGGTGATGATCCCTATGATGCTGGTAGATACCTTCTAGATGCAGCTGATCGTTATGTAAATGAGTCAGAAAAAGAGTTTGAAAAGGTTCAAAAGCAACAAGAGATAGTTCAAGAGTTCCAGAGAACTGGCGATTACAATTATTTGTTTCGAAATGCCGCAGTTATCGATGGAACGAAAAAGAAATCATTTGGAGTTTCGAGGTATCATCACTAATGGTTAATTTCTTTCACAAACTATTCAATCCCCATTGTACCCATTGTAGGGATGAGATGAGGGAAGCAAAAGAATGTCATAATTGTGATGTTCTTACTCAGTTACTTGAAAAGGAACGAGCTTATTCAAAACAACTTCTCGATAAAATTACTGAACCTAAAGTAATTGAGAAGATTGTAGAAAGGGCTCCAGTTAATAGAGAACCTGTTAGAGCAATGGTTCCTACTTGGGCAGTTCAACAGAGACTTTTGGAAGAAGAAGATAGAGCTAAAGCACGAGCATTAAGAAATAATCCTATTAAAACAGTTGACGATATTGAGAAAGAGGTGGGAATTGGCTAAAGGTCAAGAACAACCGCAACAAATGGGTGGTATGCGTCCACCTAATATGCCACCAATGGGCGGAATGCGTCCTGGTCCTGGTATGAATATTCCTAATCCTAATATGGGAATGGGACAAGGACCAGAACAAGGTATTGCAGGACCGCCTCCTGGTGTAATGGAAATGTTAATGCAGATGCTTATGGGACAAAGTAAGCCTGGTAGTCCTATGGGTAATGCTGTTAAAGGTGCTGGTATGGTTCAGGGTGGTATTAATAGGCTTAAGGGTAATAATAAGCCTGAAATGAATAAGAATCCACCGCGTATGCCATTACCTAAGCCACAATCACAAATGATGCCGCCGGATGGTGGTATGCGTAATTTTGGTGGTGGAACAGGTCAGCCGCAAATGGGAGGAATGATGCCACCAATGCAACCACCTCCTATGATGGGTGGTGGAATGCCAATGCAGCAACCACAATTTAATCCACAATTATTAGCAATGTTGCAACAGGGTGGCGGTAGGAATTTCGTCTAATGGCTGAGAAAAAGACACCCGAAGAAATTCAAATTGATCTCAAGTACGTCCTAGATCATTTCTATAAAGAAGATCAGGCGACACGTGAGAGATTAATGCGGGTGTATAAGAAGTTAAAATTCTACTGGTCAGGTTTTGCGCGTATTTGGTGGAGTGAAACCGCGCATGATTGGAGAATTAATAACTTAGCCTATGATGCTTCTGAGGGTACAAAGGATGCGCAATTCTATGATAAGCAGGTAAATGTCTTCAAGGCATACCTCGATAGTATTATAGCAGCAATGTCCGTTACGATTCCCCCAGTATCATGTTATCCGGATGATGCTGAGAATCCCGCGGACATTGAAACTGCTAAAGCTGGGGATAGAATTGCGTCTCTAATGTATAAGCATGCAGACGCGCCTTACTTATGGCTTCATGCTTTATTCATTTATTGCACAGAAGGTACCATTTTTGCCCATAACTATACTAAGACTTCCAAAGAGTATGGTACTTACAAGGTAGATGAATATGAGGAAGCTGAAGAATATCGGACTCAAGAAGTTTGTGCTATTTGTAAGATGTTTCCTGGTGATGAATTTCTTTCAGCTGTAAAGCGTAATACATTTGGGCCAGATAATCAGGATATTGGGATTGACGCAGCATTAAAAGAAGGTGATATTTGCCCGAATTGTGGAGTGGCATTTATTCCTGAGCTTCAGTCTGGAAAAATTCCTATTAAGCGCCTCGTTAACCAAAGGGACGAGCCGAAGGCTAGACAATGCATTGAAGTTCATGGTGGGTTATTTGTAAAGACTGCTCTTTATGCACAATGTCAAAAAGATACCCCCTACCTCATCTATTCCTACGAGACCCATTATTCCAATGTACTCGAAAGATACCCCGAATTATGGGATAGGTTTGGTAAAGTATCGTCCAATAGTGGTTATGACAACTATGAACGATGGGCCAGAATTTCGACCCAATACATGGGGATGGAACCACGTGAGAACCCCACAGTTCGTAATGCTTGGCTCAGATGTTCTGCGTTTAACATACTGGAAAAAGAGAAAGCAGATAGGCTTAAGAAATTATATCCAGATGGAGTTAAGGTTGTCTTCGTAAATGAACATTTTGCAGAAGCCTGTAACGAGGCTCTTGATGATCATTGGACTGCTACTCGCAACCCTCTTGCTGATTACCTTACTGATGATCCGTTGGGATTGTTATTAACTTCTGTACAAGATATTACGAACGATCTTATTAGTTTAACATTACAGACTATTGAGCATGGTATTCCCCAGACATGGGTTGACCCCGCGGTTGTTGATTTAGATGCTTATAAGCAATCTGAAGTTTTAGTTGGTGGTGTTTATCCCGCTACACCCGCGGCTGGTAAATCTGTAGCAGATGCATTTCATGAAGTTAAGACTGCTCAGTTAAGTGGTGAAGTTTTACCATTTGCCGAGCGCGTACAGCAATTAGGACAAATGGCAAGTGGTGCTTTACCAAGTCTTTTCGGAGGAGCCCAGCCTAATTCTAGTAAAACAGCAGCTCAGTATTCTATGTCACGTAGCCAAGCAATGCAAAGGCTGCAAAATCCATGGAAAATGTTAGCTGTTTGGTGGAAAACTGTTTTCTCTAAAGTTATCCCAGCTTACATTCAGGATATTCAAAGCACGGATGATGAGCGAAATGTTGTTAAGGGAACTAACGGTAATTTTTTAAATGTTTTCGTTAGGCGTGCGCAGTTACAAGGGAAGATTGGAAGTGTTGAATTAGAAGCTAACGAGAATTTACCGATAAGTTGGGCACAGAAGAAGGATGTCATTATGCAAATGATGGCATCTGGTAATCCCCAAGTTATGGAACTTTTAGCAGTTCCCAAAAACAGAAGATTAGTTGCTCAAGCAATTGGATTAGAAGATTTTGAAGTACCTGGTACTGAAGATGTTACCCAGCAATTGGAAGAAATTCAATTGTTGCTTCAATCTGAGCCTATTATAGAAATGGACCCAATGACAGGGCAAGAAATGGAAATGCCCTCGATACCAGTTGATTTCTTAGTAGATAATCATGAAATTGGATGGGATACTTGTAGAGAATGGTTAGTTGGCGAATCAGGAAGGCTTGCTAAACAAGAGAATCCAAAAGGATATAAGAACGTATTACTGCATGGGCAACAGCACTTTACTATATTGACACAGGGTATGATGAATCAGAATGCTGCAGGTTCAGCAAACCCTCAAGAACAACAAAAACCTGGTGAAAAAGAAAAACCGGAACCAGTAGCAGCACAGGCTAAGAAAAACAATGTCCCTGAATAATGAATCTACTTCGTTTGATAGTAAGGCACAAGATATCCGAGCTGCGCTTGATGAAGAAATTAAGGCACCGCCAGTAATTGATGAAGATGGTGCTGATAAGGTTAATCTTAAGTCCCAAAGAGATGTTGCTAGGGAAAAAGAAGAGGACGAAGAAGTTACACCTGAAGATAAGGCAGCAAAGAAGCAGGAAAAAGAAGAAGCCGAATTAAAAGCTAAGCTAGGTGTTGATGAAGACGAAAAAGAAGAAGAATTAGAAGAAGAATTAACACCTGAGAAATTAGATTTAATTAGCCCAGTAAGACGCAAGGAAATCTTGAAGAAGTACCCAAATTTATTTAAGGAATTTCCTTATTTAAATGTTGCTTATTCAAGAGACCAGCAATTTACTGAGGTTTTCTCTACAGTTCAGGAAGCACGTGAAGCAGTAGAAACATTACAGGCTTTTGACGGGTTTAGGCAGGAATTAATGCAGGGGAATATGACCTCTGTATTAAAGACTGTTAAAGAAGCGGACCCACAGGCATTCGCGCGTGTAGTTGATAATGTAATGCACGCGATTGGGACGGTTGAACCCCAAGCGTATTATCATATTTTAAGTAATCAATCAGCTGCATTAATTAATTCAATGCAGCAACAGGCCCGTCAAACACAGAATCAAGATATGATGACGGCTGCCAATATTATTCAGCAATTTGTATTTGGTAGAACAGGTGAAATTCAGCCTCAACCTTTTTCAAGACCAGTTCAACAGAATGAACAGGTAAATCAATTAGAGCAAGAAAGAATGCAATTTGCTCAGGAAAGATTCCAGTCTTTTTCTACAGATATTGATAACAAAGTAGGAAATAGGCTGAAGGCTTTAATTGAAACTAATATTGATGATAAAGATTCCCCAAAGATGACCCCGTTCATTAAAGAGAATGCAATTAATCGGGTCTTTAATGAATTGTCACAAGGAATGAAAACCGACCCAGCTTACATGAAGCAATTAAGTAACGCATGGGAACGGGCGGTACGAAATAATTTTAGTCAGGAATCAATGAACATGATTCAGACTATTGCAATGAACAAGGGTAGAACTTCTCTAAGTAAGATAATCCTCAAAGTTCGTAGTGAAGCTCTTAAAGGATTAGGGGCCGGTACAACTAGAGAAAAAACCCGAGAACCTATTACACCAGGAAGATCCACATCCTCATCAAGTAGTGGAAATGATAAGAAGGCTCCTGTATTAAAAGCAGGAGAATCCACACGCGATTACTTTGATAGAGAGGACTAATTAAATGCCTGGTGCTGTTAACGAAGCACAAATCGCAGGAACAGAACTCGAGCGAGTTTTACCGAAAGTCGAGAAACTGTTTGAAAGCGATGAGTTCTTCTACGCAAACATTCGTAAGCGCAATGTCGAAAAGATTTCTAATCGACAAATGCGTGTTCCCCTGAAGTTACGTCCGGGTGGCCGCTTTCAGTATTTTAATGCTGATGGTGGAGATTTAGGACGTGGTTCGGGTCCTACTTGGGATAAAGCGGTATTAAATTCAGTGTTCATGTCAGAGAACATTGAATATACCAAATTAGCTCAGTGGGCAACTGATGATGCTCGTAAGGCTGTTATTAATGCTGTTCGTGATTTAACTGCTGATGCTTTAGATGAAATTCGTCGTCAGTTAGATTCACAGTTAATGCAGCCGGGTACGGGTCAGATTGGTACTATTTCTTCGGTTAGCACTTCTGGTGGTGTTGATACTTATGTATTAACTTCTGCTTTTGGCGCGCGCTTAATGCGTTCTGAGCAGGTTGTACAGGTATTCGATGCAACCTTAGCTACTAACCGAGGAAAGGGTGTTATTACTTCGTGGGATGTGGAGAATAGTACTATTCAGGTTACTCCTGCCGTTGCTGGTGCAATTGCCACCGACGTCTTAGTTACTGATGGTATTACTACTCCTACCAGTTTACCTGCTTTGTTTGGTGTGCCTTACCATCACTCAAATGCTACTACAGGTACATGGTTAGGTTTCCCACGTAGTACAACGCCTGAAATTCGTGCAAGCCGTGTTAATGGTGGTGCTTCTTTTCTTGCGCTCCCTTTGCCTCGTGTTGCTATCAACAAGATTGGTAATAGGGTTGGCTTGAATAATAAGTTTTCACCAGATGCATGGATGCATCCTGCCCAGAAACAGGTTTATGAGCAGATTGGACAGTTAGTCTCTATTATCCAGAAGCAAGCTAAAGAAGAATCTCTGGATATGTACTTTGATAAGATGCAGATGGCTGGTGCAACTGTCAAAGAGAGCTTTAACTGGAACAAGACTCGTATTGACTTTGTTTCTGATAAGGTCTGGGGTCGCGGTGAAATTCTGCCTATTGGTTTTTATACCACTGATGGCCGTAAGATTTTTGAATTACGCGGTCAATCGGGTGGTGTAATGACTGCCGATATTTTCTACATGGTTGTGGGATTCCAGACTTTCGTGAATAACCCGGCTGCGTGTGCTTATATCGACAATCTCTCTATCCCTGCTGGTTACTAAGGAGAAAAATAATGAGTGACCTTCTCTTTCAGGAACTTAGCACGGTTCAGAGTGATAAACAGGCTACACCGAAAACCATTGCTAGTGCGGCTACTATTGTTCCTACCACGTTCCTTACCATTCTTACAGGTACGGTTCAGGTTGCCAATATTACTCCGCCTGTTAGTGGTACGGTTGCGTTACTGTTTATGTTTACGGATGCTAACCCCGGTGCATTGTTAACCACGGGTAACATTCTTACAGCATACACACCCATTCAGAATAGACCTTTCTGGATGGTTTGGAATCCACTTACAAACAAGTGGAGCCCGATGGCTGTTTCCTAACTGCATTAGGAAAGACAGCACATACAGTTTCTTCGCCATTCTTCTGTTGCAAAAGAATGGCATTTACTAAGGTGATTTATGAATCTATATGATAGGAAAACTGGTAAGGTTGTTAAGAAGGGTGAAAAGATTAAGAATAATGTTGGTAGAGAAATGACCCTTAAAATGGTCAAAGCCAACATGATGATTGATTGTGAAGAAGATACTGATTTACACCCAGCTTCGTTTCAGGATAATTACAAAGTAGAACAGTAATGTTAGAATCACTTGAAACAATAAACTATCGGCTTAAGCGAGATTATGGGTATTTCTCTCATACTCTGAATCCTTTATGGCAAGTAGTTTATTCACATGATATTATGCAGCGGAGATTGATGACTCATACCGATGAAGGTGATGAGTTATTAACTCCTGTTGTAAAAGAAGTTCCAAAGTATAGACAGTGGGCAGATTATTGTTATATTTTGGAAAGGGCTATGCCAGTTCCGGAAAATGTGGAAACAGATTTAACGGAGAAATGGAGTTACGAGCCCGTATGGGTTTTCATGGATGGTAATAAGAATCCATTACCACCTAGATGGGATGTTTGTCAAATTGTAATTGGTCAAATTCTTAAGGCTTCCGCTGCAGTAGTTGGTGCGAAATACAAAGATCCCTTAATTGAATTTAGTGATCCAAAAACTGGTGCAGAAGCTAAGAGAAAAAGGCTTGATAGTTTGAAATTGGAATTATTCGGTAATGAAACAGCTGCCGGTGATGCGTTAGCGTATGGTTCAGGTGTAGTGGTACCTCATGAACAAACCACTCAATTAGAAAAGGATAAGGACAATGGCATTAGTGAATCAACAGTTACCAAGTTGGATGGATAATAATCGCCGTGTGATTAGGTCAGCTCCTAATCCAAGTGATAAGTCTACGGTTGTTAATATTTCGCAGGAATCTATTAACGAACATAAGCCCACTATTGAACCTGGAATTTTTATTATTCCCCCTGGAACTTATGAACTTCCCTCTATTTTAGTAGTTGGAACAAGTTCATGGTGGAGAGAAATTGATGAGAAGCAACCATTACTCGAAATTCCCCATAGTTCAGTAGTAGTGGCAGAATCAGTTGTTAATGATTATTGTGTGGGAATGATTGAATATTCCCCTGAATCTAAGCCGGGTCTTTTTTGGTTACCGGGTGCATTAACAGTTAAAGAGATTAAAGAGAAGCATAAGACGGAATTAGATATTGCTCAGCGTAGACAAAAAGCATGGTATGAAGCTGTTGTTAAAATGGCTGATGTTAATTGGGCGAGAAGTGGAAGTAATCCTCTTGCTATTAATGATACTATGCGTAAGGCTGCAATTGGGCTTGGAGTTGATGGAAATAAGATTTGGATGCAGGATTTCAAGGCAATCGAAATGAAGAATTGCCCCGCGTGTGGCGCAACTTGGAATCCTATTTTCCCAATGTGTCAATCTTGTCATACGATTATTGACAAGGAAAAGTACAAGGCTTTGGGCCTAGAAATGGCTAAGTAACATGAGTACACCAGCCACAATTATGCAAGATGCTTCCGCGCTTCTAAATGATACAGCTAGAACAAATTTCACGAATGAGAACATGCTGCCTTACCTCAATATGGCATGGAGGGAATTACGTGAATTTTGTCAACAGCATAATATTGGTGTAAGTAATAAGGTTTCTACTAGTACTGTACTTGTGGCTGGTGTTACTAATGTTGGGGGGCCTGGCGGCCCATCCCTTCCCTCAGACCTCATTGAAATTAGAGAACTTTATGAGAGAATTAATGGAACTACTGATGATTACATTCCAATGACCCGTGATGATTTCCTACCATCAACTAGATTTATTTCTTCATACCTAACATGGTGGTCATGGAATGGTCAAATCATTGAATTTGTTGGTGCTACTGGTGATATTCAGTTAAGAATTGACTACATTGCTGATATCTTTGCTACTATCACTGTAGCTCAATTAAATGTAAATTTACCTCTTATCAATAGTCATTCTTTCCTTCAATATCGAACCGCTGCATTAGTAGCAAGGTTTGTTGGGGAGAACGAAGGACGTTCTGAGGAATTAAACTTAACTGCTCAGTTGGCAGTTGATAGGTTTAATGCGATTAATACGAAAGGAAGACAGGCGATCTCTACAAGGAGAAGGCCGTTTATGGCAGCTTACAAAAGTAATAGTAATTACGGTGCATAAGGGCAGAACGTGTAATTCTCTGACGCAATTTGTTGGTTTCCTTAGCCCTTAATAAGGAAGCTGGAGATTACGATAATGTCACAAGCAAGTATTTGGGGTCAGTTAAAAGGTGGAGCCGCTGCCGGTATTTTAGCCGGTGGTAGGCCGTATGCAAGAAATATTTACTATACAGGTGACAATTCCCCACAGTTTGGGGGAATTGTTTCCGCATCAATTCAAGCCGCAGTTGATGCAATGGTTGATGGTGACGTACTTCTTCTTGGCCCGCAAGAATATAATGAAGACGTTGTTATCACTGGAAAAAATGGAATCACCATTGTTGGTGCTTCGCCAGCGTTAGGTACTCGTCTTACTGGATTGCCTTCTAATGGTATTGGTCTTACCATTGTTGGTGGTCAGGATGTTCAGTTAGTGAACATGAACTTGGAAGGTCGAGGAACTGGTGGTGCATTAAAGTTAATGGGCCAGATTCGTAGACTTTCAGCATTAGGTTGTAAGTTTAATGGTGGTGCATTTGGTGTATTAGTTGCTCCGGCAGCAGGTGGTCAGATTGTTGACTTCCTGATGGATGAATGTTATTTTGGTCCGGTTACAACTGGTTTCTCTAATGCATTAGCTGGTGGTGATCCGACGCATCGTGTTGTTATCAAGAATTCCATTTTCAGCGCAGTTGTTACGGATTGCATTGTGAGCGCGGGTTCTTGTATTAACATCGCAGTGGTTAACAATATCTTTGGAACACATACAGATGTTGAGCCCACGCGCTTTATTAAGTTGGATGGCGCTGGGGATTCCGGTATTGTTGCTGGTAATCAGTTTGCTACCGCTACTAATGCTAATACGAAGTTTGTATTGGATGCGGACGTTTATTGGACAGCAAACGGTACAGAAGCCGGTTGGTCTGCTGCACGTCCTGCATAGTTTTTAGTTTAGAATTAGGAGTATATTAAAATGGCAGCAACAGTTACAGCAACAGGTACAGCCGGACCAGGTTTTACGGTTACGGCTGGTGTATTTACTGGGATTGTTAATGTGTCTTTTGACACTGTTAAGAATCTCTTGCGGTTAGTGGGAGCAAGTGGACAGATTATTGATATTGATATCAATGCTGCAACCACTATTACTGCAACGAAGAGTGGAAGCACATATACGTTCACTATTAGCTAATTAACTCACTAGCTAATGTGGTTTTTACCAGTTTTTCCACGAACAATAAAACTGGTATACTTGGTGAAAAATGGCTATTAATTCCAAAAGAAGCATAAGTTTACAGTTCGATACTGATTTAGAATTTAATCAGACTTTTCAAGCAATTGATAATGCAGCATCACCAGGTGAAATTGAAAAAGTTGTACTTGCTTCTGGTGCAAATACAATTACTCCCCCAGTTGGGGCTGTGGCATGTACTATTATTCCGTTAAATAATAATACTATTGCTGTTACTTTAAAAGGTGTAACTGGGGATACTGGTATTCCTTTAGCATTAACTAGTCCAACGAGTATTGGTTTAGCAAGCGCGAGTAATACTTTTGTTTTAACTGCTGTTTCGGCTGTTACTCTTACTCTTATTTGGTCATAGTTATGGTTCATGTTCTTCAGATTGTTATTCAACTTGATAGGAAAGAATATAAATTTGAGGGACGATCTACTCATGGTGCAGCTTTAGTAGTTTCTTTTCGTGAATGGTTAGCCTCCGTTCCATTTGTTGAGGCTAAAGCAGCTGATGAACTTGATATGGAAGTTGTTTGGAATGGTGTTAAAGACCGAAAAGGTGAAGTGCCATCTTTAAGTTCTGATTTATTGCCATCAACACTTAGTCCAGAACACATGAACAAATGAGAGACCACGAACCAATTACAATAGAAGAATTTAACGGCTGGTGGAAGCGTGGTGATAAAGAAGCCACGCCTATGGACCATGCTGTTGATTTAGATAATGTTCAGTTCTTTGAGTCTGGGGTTCGTACGCGCGATGGTATAGAAGTAATGCAAATAGGTGATGAAATTGGTGCCACCTATCCTGATGTAGTTAGAATGTATACCTTCGTTCATAAAGGTGAACAAGGATTATTAGTACTTGATAGTTTAGGAAATATTTATCATTCAAAAAGTCCAACACCTTTCGTAGCAATTTTAACAATTCCCGAAATGACAGACTTTGCATTTGTGGGAATTGCTGGTAGGGCTTACATTAGCCCGCATGATGGAGTGATGGGTTTAGAAGATGAATTTCTTTATGTTTATTTAGGTGATGGCGCGCCTGCAAGAAAAGCTGGTGGTGATGCTCCTTCTGGTGTAATGTCTGTTACATCAGCAGGTAGTGGTAATATTGAGGCTGGTATTCATATCTTTGGTGTAGTATATGAAACTGATACAGGTTTCCTTACCCAATTAGGGCCTGAGATATTTCCCTTTGATACATTTTCAGGAACTACTCAAGCTGATTTAACTGGTATTCCAACTTCTCCAAGTAGCGATGTAGTAGCACGTCATATTGTTGCAACTAAAGCAATTAACCCCGCTGAATTTACGGGGGATAGGGATGCTTACCAGTTTTATTTTGTTCCCAATGGTAAAATCCCAGATAACATTGCTACTACCTTATCAGTTAATTTCTATGATGTTGAGTTACTAAAAGATGCCTCGCACTTGCTTGATTTATTTAGCGAAATTCCGGCTGGTGTCTTTCTTAATACTTATCATGAGAGATTAATTATTGGTGGTTTTTATGCGGACCCCAATGATACTTCAGAAGATGTTATTGGACTTCCAAGTACGGCATATGTAAGTTTTAAAGGTGAACCCGAAGCAATTGACCAGGTTGATGGTATTATCGTTACTCCATTAGAGGGTACTCCATTAACTAACGCTCAAGAATTTAGAGACGTTCTTTATCTCTTTAAAAAAACTCGTACTTATGCCTATAATGATAACGGCGATACTCCCGTTACTTGGCCTCTAAGTATTATCGATCAGGGTATAGGTTGTTCTGTTCATGGTATCGCTACTGTCCTTGATAGTGGTGGTGTGAATATTGAATACCTTATCATTATTGATTTTTCAGGAGTAATGTTATTTAGTGGTACCTATATTAGACCTGAATTAAGTTGGAAAATTTCTGATTATTGGTTAGCTTTGGATAGAGATACGTTTAAGCAATTTCAAGTAGCCAATGATTCATTGAATCAAAGAATTTACATTACTCAGGGAAATGAAAAGATTCTGTACGCGGATTACTCAGTTAATTTAGATCCGAAATCAATTAAGTGGAGCCCGTGGACTTTCTTAGTTCCTGAAATTACTAGCCTTACTCTAATTAATACTGATACTTTAGTAATGGGTGCTTCTCTTGCTGCTATTTCTTGAGAAATATAGAAAGTTTATAATCGAAAAATGGTATCCTTTCGGTTACATGCTATTTTGGTTATTTATGCTAGCTTTATATTGTGCTTTTTGGTGGAATAAATGAGCGCAACTCTAAATTCAACAGACCAATTACTTCGTACTACCAATATCATACCAGGTAGTAGCGACTGGATTTATAGTTTTTGGTTTAAATTAAATAGCGATGCCGGAGTTAGTACTTATCAGTCCTTATTTACTCTAGAGGATTCCTCTCCCGCTTTTGAAAAATTTGTTCAGGTCTTTACTGAAGACTTGGGTGTGGGGCCAGCAATTGGTCTTGCACTTAGTAACAATGTTTCTTTTGTAGCTATTAATGGTTCTGTTGTTGATGTAGATCAGTGGAATTACGCTACAATTACTAAACGCGGTAGTACACATAGGCTATATCTTAATGGAATTTTACAGGGAAGCCCCACTGTTCTTACTTTTAGTGCTGCAACATTCGATTCGCTTTATCTCGGGTATGATACGTTTTCAACTGACGATTTTGATATAGCAGCTTATCGAGAATGGGATACGGCATTTCCTGTATTTGCTCAGGAACAAGCAGATATTCTTTCGGAGATGAATTCCGAGATTAATGCTGTTAGAAGTGCTTCATTAATCGCTAATACACCTCTTGAATCTGATTTACTTGATATCAGTGGAAATGGAAATGACTGGAGTGCTTCTGGTTCTGTAAGTTTTTCTGCACAACCACCATTTCCAGCTAATAGTGAAGCTTCTGGCGCGATTGATATTGGAACGATTCCAGCAAATATTACTCAGAATTTAGTTGCGGGTGGAATAACTTGGGATGCTTGGTATAAATATACAGCAAATGCAAATAAAGAAATTGGAGTATGGGGATTTGGAAATCTAGTTGATTTCTCCCCTACTGTAACTGTTTGGTCTCCTGATGGAGTTACACCATTCCCATCAAGTCCAGATCAAATAGCTGGTGTAAATGTACCCATTCAAGTTCCTGTAGAGAATGGTATAACGTACTTCTTTAGATATAGATCTAATGCTCAAAACTTAGCAGTAGCAAATATAGAAATTGATGCTATTAACCATACACCTGTTGGTAGGGTTATTGGAGCTATCTGTATTAATGATGATGATAGTGGATTTCCACTAGCATTATTAAGCCCCGATGTTACAGATTTAGTTTATGAATTTATTGCTCCATTTGCTTCTGGTGAAGCTGGCGATATTCTAAATAACGGTGTTATTCTAGTAACTAATGTTGATACCCAGGAATACGTTGGGTATGATGCGAATTATAGTGAAATATTTAGATCCGTTGGACAAGTTGTATTAACTACTGTCGGTGGAACAATACGGCAATGTAGGGGAACACAACGATTCTGGATTGGATTAAGTACAGGTGGAGTTAATACCTCTGCACGTTTTGTTGAGGATGATGGAACATTAGGTACATCCCATGTAATTGGAGCTATCGCAACTATTCGTCTAAGATCGTTAGCGGCGAATAATGACGAAACTATTCTTTACTATGGTGTTGAAGCGGGCGCGCATAATGGTAAGGTAAGAGCATATAATCTTCTTACTGATACGATTATTGGGGATTTTGCTGCTGCTATTGCAGGGTATGGGATTAGTGATATCCTTATACTTAGTGATGATACAATTCTCGTATGCTATAGTAACAGTTCAACAAAAGATGTAAAAGTTCTACGATATAATGCGGCAGGAGCAATATTAAATACCTATGAATTTGGAATTGACCATAATTTTCCAAGTGGTTCAATAGCGAGAATTGCATATAGCTTAGATGATCCAGATACATTTTGGATTTATGAACAGTTAGCTAGTACTATTGGTGTAAGTAAGTTTTCTGAAATTGCTATTGTTGATGGTTCTGTTGTTAGAAGTGTTAATCATACAATCTATGAAACAGGTGTACATTTAGGCGCGGCTGTAGTAGACCCAATTAGATTTGGACATAGTTTTTCTTGTCCATTTTGGGTAGCAACACAAGGTGAAACACCAGTATTATTAGGAACATTAACAGTTGGTAAAGTAACTGATCCTTATTCACCCGGAGTTGACTTTGTTATTGATGTAGGTGGTGGATTAACTCCAGCTCAGATTACTTTACAAAGTGACGAGGAACATGTTTACGATCCTTGTCCTGTTGGAGTTTATTCAGTAGTTGAGGATACTCCTACTGGATACTTTACTTTCTATTTTGTAAGTAATGACCCAACTAATGATAACTTAAATGTAGTGGTTGGTGAGGGGGAGAATGTTTCTGTTGTAGTTCTTAACACACGCGGTGGAGGAGGAACATTTACTACTACTCCATCTACACCTAGTGGACCACCTATTCCACCACATGATGAAACTCCTAATCCTGATGGTGAAGGTGCTCCAATAGCTGTAGCCATTCCTAATCCGTTCTATATTACTGGTGGTATAAGGGACCATAACTAATGGCTGGCGGAAACATTCTTCATTTTGGTGGCGTACGGGTTCGAGTTAATGGAAGTGGTAATCTTGACCTAGAAATGTTAGGTTATGATGATATTCTTACACAAACACGCGCGCCCCTAGTTATGACCCCGACAAGCGCGCAAGAGAAAGTTAGATTGTTTAATTTCATTAGTCCCGAGATGATGTTTAAATTCTCAACTAATGAAATTAATGAATACTTTAGAGTTAATCGTGTAACCATCTTTGTCAAGACCCAATGGTCTGAGTATCCGGCATAATGGCTTTAACTGTTAAACCTAGTGACCTTACTAGTTTGTTGAATCAAACAAAACTGAGTAAGGATAATAATGCCTTGTATCAGTTTTTAAAGAGACAGGTTCAGGTATTACAGGAAATTGCTGATGAAATTGGGGGACCGGATTTTACTTCTGAAATTGAAGCAATTTTAGCTAGTCGCGCGCAAGTAAAGTTAATTGAACCAGATACAACTATAATTGCTCAGAACGTAGATTTAGCGAATGAAGCACCACTGAAGCGCGTATGTATTGTAAAGGATTATACTGGTAATGCGGGAACTAATCCTATTACTTTAGTCGGAACAGTTGATGGAGCAGTTAATCCAGTTATTAATACAAACTTTGGTGTGTTTCGGGTTTACAGAAGTACTAAAGATGGAGCATTTCACGAATGGTAACTCTTCGTCTTATTAGAGAACCCCACGGTATTGATAGCACTTTTGGTGTGCTCTTTGTTGATGGGTTTTACCATTCACACGCGCTTGAAAATACGAAGAAAATTATTCCAGCAGGTACTTATGAAATTGAGTTTTATCCATCACCTAAACACAAGAGAATAGTACCGTTACTTCTTAATGTTCAGAATAGAAGTATGATAGAAATTCATATAGCGAATTGGTATTATCAACTTCAGGGATGTATTGCACCTGGTTTCGTTCGTCAAGAAATAGGATTACTAAATTCAACACCTGCATTTGAATTGTTAATGAATAAAATTAGGGGCAAGGAAGTACAAATTAAGATTGAGGAATGGGCATGATTATCCGCGTAATGAAACCGGATGATTTCGAGCAACTTAAGAATATTCATGAGCAATTCTATTCTGATGATTTCTCCTTTAAAGAATTCATTGGTCGGAAATGGCTTGATAAATTTGTGATTGCAAATGATTCGAATGAAATTGTGGTTGCAGGTGGTATACGTCTTATTACTGAGTGTATTGCTATCACTGATAAATCCAAAAGCACTAGAGAAAGACGAGAAGCATTGCTCCTACTATTAGAAGCATCTAAGTTTACCAGTGGTAGAAATGGTTACGAGGGTATTCATTCCTTCGTTGATGAAAGTGATCCTAACTGGATAGAGATATTAAAGAAATATGGCTTTTCACCAACTAAGAATCAGGCACTTTATCTGCAGGTGAGATAATGGCTAAGGGCGACGCAAAGAGAGCACAAGATCAAGTTAAGGCACAAGCAAGTATGACCCCGCAGTACCAACAGAATTTCGTTGGTGCTTCAGATAGAAACATGGGGACATATGATGAAGTTATGCAGGGCTATAGAGATTTTATGGCTCCTGGTGGTGGTTCTTCTGTAGGAGGTGGTGGCGGTTCTATTGGTGCAAATTCTTATGGTGGTTATAAGAATTTAGCTAATGGACCGGGTTTTGGATGGGACCCATTATTCCGCGGTGCAATGAAAAATGCTATTGGTGGATATAATGAATTTGCTGAAACAGGTGGATTTTCTCCACAAGCAATTCAAGATATTCGTGCGCGTGGTGTTGCTCCTATGCGGGCAACTTATGCTAATGCTCAGAGTGATTTAGATAGAAGCAGAAGTTTAACTGGTGGTGGTAGTAATTATGCTGCCTCTGCTGCAAGAATGGCGCGTGAGCAGGGTTATGGTCTTAGTGACCAAATGACCGATATTAATGCTGGAATTGCACAAATGGTCCAGCAGGGTAGATTAGCGGGATTAGGTGGATTATCACAAACGGGTGCAGCGGGACAAGGATTATCAACTAATATTGATTCATTAAACTTGCAAGGAATGTTAGCAGGTTTAGCGGGAATGACAGGTATTGATGCTCAACGTGCTGCTGCTAGTCGCGCAAGTGGAGCAGCTAGTTCTGCAAATCAGTTAGCAGCTTTACGTGGCATGACTGATATGTATGGTACTAATCCGGCATTACTTAATGTGACAGGTAATCAGCAGTTAGGCCATGAACAGAATATGATGGCTGGAGAATTAGGTGCTTCCCAATTACCTAGTAACTTTGATACGGCAATGGGAAGAATTGGTCAAGTTGGTGGATTAGTTGGTAATGTTGCTGGGGCATTTGGTGGATTAGACGGTGGTGGTAGTTCATTAGCGGGATTATTTGGTGGTGGCACTCCCGCTGCATTAGGTAGTGGATTAACTGGTAGTGGTTCATTAGCAGGTAATTTAGCAGGAACTTATGGTGCTAATTATGGAGCAGGCGGTGGTTTAGTCCCTACCTCGGGGGCCGGTAGTAGTGCATTAGGCACAATTGGAAGTGTTGCCGGTCCCGCGGCTGCTGCATATGGATTGTATAAAGGATGGGATATGGCTATGAATAAGTATACTGGTGGCCCATCCCCTGAAAGATTGCCCGGACAATATATTAGTCAAGATGTATATAACCAGCGTTATGGTGCCAATGATAATCCATATGGCGTGTATGGTTATGACCCTGGTAATCCTGCTAACTGGTAAAGGTGATATATGGGCTTTGATGTAGCTTCATTACAAGCGTTATCGAGAATGGCCAATATTTTTGGTCCACCTGCATCTCCGCCTCAAGACCCATTTGGTAATATGGGTATGATGCCTATGGGTGGTATGCAAGAACAACCATTTGATATGGGTCGAAGAATGGCAGAACTTTATCAACCTCAGAATCAAATGCAGGATAGGTTTAGTTCTTTACTAGACCAGTTTCCTCAAAGAGAAAATCCTAGTGGATTAAGAAAACTTGGTGCAGTTCTTTATGGTTTCGGTCAAGGTGCTCAAGGCAATGACCCGTTACGCGCTTCTCAAAGTTTTGCTAATGCGCCCTATTATAATAAGTTAGCTGATTGGCAGACCCAGGTTGAGCCACTAAATAAAGCTGCCGATAATGAACGGTTAATGAATACGCAGAATAGAATGTATGCTAATCAGGTTGCTACTCAAGAACAAAGGGATAGGCAACTTACTGAGGCTGAAAGAAAGAATCGAGCATTAGAAACAGATAAAGAAGTAATGCGAAAGAGACAGCAACAGTTAGCTGACTTGAAAGTATGGCAGGCTAATAATCCAAATCAGCAACTTAAGGTTATTGATGGGGAAGCTTATATCTTTAATCCCCAAGGTGGATTAGAACCTACTGGTATTAAGGGATTAACTAAAGAAGATGAAATTAATTTAGCAGCTGCACACGCAATGAACCGCGTACAAGTTCAACAGGCTGGAGCTACTGAACGTACTGGTATGCAACAATCAGGAGCAACAGAAAGAACTGGGATGCAGCAGGAAGGTGCTACTACTAGAACAGGAATGCAACAAACAGGAGCAATGAATCGTACCCAATTCAATGTTCTTAATAGACCCATTGGCGGTGGTAGTACAAGTCCTAATGTTACTCAAAATGCTAGAGCAAGACAAGCAGTAAGTGAACATCCTGAATGGGCACCATATATTAAACGTACTGCATCAGGACAGTTTATTGGTGTTGAGGCTCCTAAAGGTTCTAGTGGATTCTTTGGTATGGGTGCTACTCAAGGTGGCGACCCTGCTATTGTAAAGCAAATCAATGATTACATTTTCGGAAACTCCTCCAGAGGTAATGTACCTAGTAATCAGCAGCCTAATAGCCCTGCTAATACGCCTATAACTTCTGGTCGTATTAGTGTTATTGGTCCTAATGGTGAAAAGGGAAGTGTGCCCGCTAATCAATTACAGCAAGCGTTAGCACAGGGTTATAAACAGGTGAAATAATGCCACAGGGAAAATTAGATTTCCAATTAGATTTTCAACCTGAACCGCTGGATTTTCAGTTAGATTTCCAGCCTGACCCTGTACCTCAACAGCAACAAGGTAACTTTTTAACAAGGTCATGGGCACCACCTGTTAATGTACCTCAGAATTTACCTTGGTATCAGAAGTTACCAGGAGAGGTCTATAATAGGTATATTGAACCTATGACTAATCCTCTTGGTGCTGCATTAACTGGTATTACTGGTGTTGCTGCAGGACCAGGATTACGTATGATTGCTGGTATGTTTCCTAAAGCAATAGGTTATGGTACTGGTGCAGCAAGTGCGTATGGTGCTGCAAAGGCTGTACCTGATGCTATGTCTTTTGCTCAGAATCCCTCATTAGGTGGAGCATTAGATTTAGGTGAAGATGCTAGTATGGCTGCCTTATTTCCTATGTTTGGTAGGAAATTTATTGGTAGTGCTCCATTAAGAAGGGATACTGGTCCGTTAACTAGCCCCTTTGGAGAAACTCCAAATTTACCTGGTATTTATCAACAGACCCCAATTGAACAAAGAATGTTAGGAGCTTTTACTCCTGAAGGACCAGCACCAACTAGAGCACCATTAGCACTACCACCGCATTTTGTTCCTGAAAAACCAGCTCCGTATGTAAGAGGGGAAACATTAGCTCTACCTCCACATATTCAAGATGAGATTCCATTTCAAGGAACTGAAACTTATGCAGGACCCAGACAATTAGGTTCCGCACCACAAAGATTAGGATTACCAGCAGTTGGTGAAACATCTATTGGTAGGGGACAATTTATGGGTGGTTCTGCTGGTATGACTGATATGTCTGGTATTTTTCCACATAATATGGGTGGAAAATCGATAGACATTTGGCCTGATATTGGACCTGAATTAGCAGCTACTAGAACAGATGTATTTGGTCGTCCATTTACTAATCCGGGTGGATCATTAGCACCAAGAATGAATCCGGATATTATTTCCCCTGGTGGTAAACCATCAGAAGGTAATATGGGTTTTGGTCCCAGTAGATTACAACATCCTGCTGGTGGTTTAGTTGTTGATGCTCCACAATCTACAAGACCCTATGATCCCACGCGCTTTGATGTTATTAATCGTCAAATTGCACCCGAGCCCAGTCCTAATCCGGTAAGATTAGATTACAGCGCGAATAGATTTGATGTGGTTAATAGGCAACTCTCACCTGAACCTGAGATGCCTATTGAGACACCATACGATCCTAATAGATTTGATGTAGTTAATAGACAATTAGGTCCTGAACCACGTGTTAAGACCGCTACTTTTATTAATCCACAAACAACAACAGCTACGGGTATTCGTCCCAGTAATATTTCAATGAGAGATGCTGCTGAAGCTAATTCAAGATTTGCAGCAGCTAAAGTTGTTACCCCAGCCAATGCAAAAGCTGTAGCAGCTGAAGCAACTAATAGTCAATTTCCTGCAGTTAAACAAGGACTATGGAGCCAGATTGTAAACGATAGCAGGAACCTTAAAACTATCTGGGACTTTTCTGCTCCATTAAGACAGGGTGCTTTCCTAATTAATAAATGGGAAGTCGGACAGTTTAGAGATATGTTCGAGTCTGCAGGTAGCCAAAAGGCTTATGATGCGGTAATGACTTCTATTAAGGATGGTCCAGATTTTGATTTCAAAAAAGATATAATGGGCATTGGTTATACTGGGCCATTAGGTAAGGCAGAAGAAGCCATTAATCATGGTTGGATTGAAAAGCATATTCCTGGTGCCTTACAATCTAACCGAGCCTACATGGCTTTTACTAATAAGCTAAGGGATGACGCAGCGGATAATGTTTTAGGATTGGCTAAGAATGCAGGGTTTGATATTAAGAATAACCAACCCCTAGCGCGTGAGCTTGGACAGTTTATTAATGCTGCATCTGGTAGGGGTTCACTTGGAAAGTTAGAACCTATTGCTGGTATTTTGAACAATGCTTTCTTTTCTCCCCGTCTTATTGCTTCTCGTTTGAAAATGATGAATCCTAATAACTTTGCCCAAATTGGTAAGGAGTATGGGATTATGTCAAAAGAAGCAAACTTCATGAGAAAGGAATATTTCAAGTCACTTCTTAGTACAGCAGCAATGGGAAATAGTTTCTTAGGATTATCAAGATTAGCTGGTGCAGATATTGAAACTGATCCCGCTAGTTCTGATTTTATGAAGGCTAAGTTTGGTAATACTAGACTTGATCCTTGGGGTGGTAATCAACAGTATTTAACATTTGCTCAAAGAATGTTTCCGGGATTAGGTGAATACAAAAGCAGTACAAGTGGGAATAAATACAATTTAAGTGAGGCTGGATTTGGTCAACAAACGAGAGGGGATATTGCTACTGGTTTTATGACCAATAAGCTAAATACCCCCTATCGTGCGCTCGCAGATTATATGCTTCAAACTAAAGGAAGACCCTTTAGCTGGAGTCAACAAATTGAGAATGCTGTTCTTCCAATGATGGTCCAATCTTTAGCTGAAGCAATAAAAGAGAATCCCACATTAGGCATTGCAACATCTCCATTTGGTGCAATGGGTGGTGGTGTACAAACTTATGGTGGTCAGGATATGAATCAACCACTATTTCTCCCCTAGGAGTCTGAACATGCTTTGGAGAATTATCTTCGCTGTTATTGGGTTAGTGTTATTCAATCTATTAATTGAACCACTTAGCAGAATTATTGGATTACCATTAACAGGTGACGTGCTAATGGTAATCCGTATATGCGTAGCTGGTATTGCTATTTACTACGTGCTGAGCGGTGCGAAACCGTCTTTACCCGCATAGTAATATTTTGCATTTTGGGGAGCAATTCTTCGTTATGCATAATAGCGAATAGGTTCCAAGAAGCATGAGCCAAATGGTCCTCACTCGTATCTCCTGCTAAGTATTTGTTGATATGAGTGAGGGCATGGTTCATTAAGTTCTTTGTTTCAATTCCCTTTAACCAATTCTCATCCCCATATTTAAGACTACCCTCACCATAAGTTTCTGCTAATCGCCTAAGACCTACAGGAGTAATAAGGTCATAGCGCGCATGAGTATCTTCTTTACCCCGAACTGCTCCGCTTTTAAACTTAGTGAGTTTCATTAAAATTTCCTTCCATGCTTTTCAGGACGAGTTTTGTTATAAGCTAGTTTAAGAGCCACACAAGCGTCAATATCCATGCCAATAGCACTGGCAATGTGTAAGAGACGAATGATTGCATCCGCAATTTCAATCGGGAATCCTTCAGGCTTTTTGTCTTTTGGAAAAGTGTCAAGAGATGCTCCTGCATGATAGGGTAGTTCCGTAATATCACCACCAGAATTACGCCAATAAACTTCTACTAATTTCCTACCATCTCGTAGTTCTTCTTGAGCTTCACAAATTTCGCTTACTGTTAATAGTAGTTTCTTATGAATGTTTTCTTCATTAGGAGTATCAAATCCTTTTGAAGTAGAAGTAAAGTGTATATCTTTTGCGTACTCATTCAAGTTCATTAGATATCCTCCAAAAAAGTTAACTTTCTTAATTGATTTCTTTTTTCTCTTTCATACCGCGCACGTTTCAATCTACATTTAAAACATATAGCATAATGTTCATCTCTTTCTTCTTTTAAATTGAAACATTCAGTACATCTACCTTCAGCTATCGCTTTGTCATATAGGGCTTTATAGGCCATTACTTGCCACCAAATCAATTAGCTTAGCTCGTTCAAAAGGAGTAAACATAGGCATCTCATATCTGAGTTTGGCAATAAGACTATTATCGTCTTCATACCATCCATCATACCTATTCAATCCTGCGGGTATAGCTGAATAAAACTCTTGTAAGTAACTATATAGGATGGGATTAGAATCCATACCACCTGGTCTCGTATCAGCAAAGGGCATAATACCAATTACATAGTACTCTTTGATAAGATAATCATACGTGGTAAAGTTGCAAATGAGACGGTCGATTGGAATGACATTATAAAATGCGAGACTCGCTACAATAGGTAACTTGTAGGTCTTAAGAACCTCGAACATCCCAATCATCTCATTCTTAAACTTTAGCACATCTTCTGTTTGTTTAGGATAAACCTGCGCGCCTATGAATAACCTATTGCGATACTCATCTAACCATGCTGGTAAAGTAGCAGGCCAATTTCTAAAATCACCATAAAGAATAAATGGCTTAACTGGCTTATCCCTAAAGAATTCAATCTGCTCTTTAGTAGTGTTATCATTTAAGTTCTGGCTATGAATGTAGTAGTATAATGTCTTATTAATATAGGCTGGATTATACGTATCAAAAGCCATCATTAATGAAACATTACCAGGGACTAGAGGGAACTTGTCCTTCCAAGGAAATGCACAATTACCAATAGATTCCCTAGTAGTACCATAACCACTGTACTGGTCATAAGGGCAGCATAACATCTTACGCGCGTACTTGGCTGAAATGATAATCTTTGTATCAATTTCAACAAAGGTATCTGAATCTACGAAATGGGTCTTGAAATCAAATGGTCTACTAATACTAACTACGCATGAGAAATCAGCTAATTGAGTAATCTTAATAGCAACTGGAGTCTGTACTTGGGCAACTCTATATAACTTCGTAGTGCGCGTGTTATAAGCTACGATTAAATGGTCCTCTGAGATACCAGCTTCCCATTCACCAGAAGAACGCCATAATCCTAGCTTATAACCTTTACGAAAGATCTCACGATTATCAGCGCGTATGATAACTTTACCATCATTCTCTACTTGTGTAAAACCTTGGGAACCAACATGGGCTTCAGTTGTTTGGCCGTTGATAATGTAATGGTCATTGTCAGGGCAATAACAAACTAATCCTGAATCAGTTAACCAAACGGAGGACTCACCATAACTCTTAGGTAATTCTTGAATATTTCTAGTTTGTCTATTAACTAAATAAGATGGGGATGCATTAGGATTACCCTTTGCTAAACACCAATCATACCCATCAAAATGTGCAGTTGATATGTAATAACCTTGATGTCCTAATGGTAATGGTATGGTAGGATCATCATCAAACTGAACATAACCATTATCTATATTAACCGCGGACTTAACTCGTGTGCCATTAGAGATAGTATCAGTGAAAAAGTTTAACATTGATTACTCCGAAAAAAAATGGTGCCATGAGAGGGGCTCGAACCCTCAATCCCCGAAGGGCCTAAGATTTTAAGTCTTATGCGTATACCAATTCCGCCATCATGGCCTTGGAAACTAGCTATCCAATTTCTTATGCCATTTTGTATGCTCTTTCATATACTTATCAGTTATCATAGCAAAACAAATAGGGCACACAAAGAAATGGTCATGTACTTTAATCCATTCTAAATCTTTATCTAACTTCTCTTTTTCTTTTGCTGTTAGTGGCATGATTATCTCCCCCTAAAATGTTTTTCCCAGGCATCAACTTGTTCAGGTGTCATTTCGTACATTACTTGCACGCCATGATTAACTATCTTGATAATACCAGCAGCCTCTAGTTGTAAGGCTACTTCAGACCAATCTTTTAATGAAGCATTCATAAAGTATTTACGATTGACTTGCTCTCTACTAATTATATGTGGGTTACGTCCAACTAACTCTTTAATTAGGATAGCTTTCTCAATCGCGTAAAGATGTTTACCTGCTCCAAGAGTTGTATGACGAACATTACCTATTAGTTTCTGGCAATGTTCAATGGCTTGTTCCATTGCATCTCTACTAATAACAAGTTCAGGTTTCTCACTAAGTGCTAGAAGCATTGCCACTTTCATTACACTTTCAGAGAATCTATTCAGGGTACCAGTAGAGTCCTTAGTATTCTGTTCTTCTATTTGCTTAACGAAACCATGATACCATTCCTTATATAAATCACCTGCGCCTGTTCCTGCTAATGGAGCAAATGAACCGCGTAGAGATGCTAAGACTTTAAGATATTTAGCAAGCTCCTTATAATCTGGAACTTTATCCGGTAAATCAATGAGGGCATTGACGGCGTTCCTTTTGGACTCATGAACAATAAAACATCTAGCAATGAATCCACCTTGTATATCCCGTTTCGTAAAAAGCGATTCAGCATGAGCATCATTAATTCCACCTAATAGAGAAACTGTTGGGCTTTTCAGAGTAAAGGTTTCACTCTTAAGCAATGATACATAAGCATTCGAGTGAAAGATCCTATCATACAAGTCAGTTAATATTCCTAATGCTGCTGGGTCTTCTACTAATGATGCTGCTAATTCCGATGCACAAATGAATCCTTTACTATCACCTACTACTTTACCACCAGGCATAGTCTCAGCTGTACCTAATTTTTTAAGAATAGCTTGGATAGAACTTCTTCCATAAATAATGGTAGTATTATCAACCGCATGAACAAGTTGATTTGCCATTGCTATTGGTGGTCCCTTTTTCAAACCTGAGTCCGCATGCAATATCACATAGATATTAGCATAAGACTTGTAGAGACCACGTTCAACCCATACATTATCCTTTACTACGGCTGAGATAGATGTTAGACCAGCCCAATACCAGAAGGGTAAAGGGGATTCATATTCCTTATGAACATCAAGAATCTCGTTTATCCAACTCATTTTCTTCAATCAATAACAATAACTTCGCCATACTTCTTTAATGCTTGTGCGCGCTTTACTGTCCAACAACCACCCGATTTTACATGATCGTTCGTACCACAATGATAACATAATCCAAACTTCATACCTGTATAGGATTCTGGTAAAGCGCGTAAGGTGATACAATAAACTGTGTCACTATTACGAGCGATCAAATTATTACGTGGCTTATACCCTTCTTCCCATGATAAAACTGCTGGTGCAAATTCAGTATATGTTAAGCCACGTTTAATAGCTTCCTCAATAGCCCATATATCTATACCACCTAAGTGACATTTACCACTTACTACATGGGTAGCTTTGTTAAGTAAACCACGTATAATAACTCGAGCTTTTTCTTCTGTTTCTGGAGTAAACTTAGCACCTTCACTTCCCACTATTCCTATCACCATTAATCACCTCATTTTGTGCTAAATCTTCCAGAAAGTTAAATATCTTTTGGTAAGCTGAATTAGCATGTTCCATTTCAGGTGGTATATACGTGTGCCTGTAAAGTATTGTAAATAGCTCGGCTGTTTCGTCTATTGTTAGTCTACAAGTTGGTTCTCTATTAGAACTGTTCATCTGCATTAAGTGTAATCTTTTCAATTTCATTATTGGCGTTTCCACCTTCTAATTTTGTTTCAAAAAATTCAGGATTAGCAATCTCTAATAGCACCGAACCATGACAAGGTTTGCAATTGAAACATCTTAAGTCTTTACCTTTTAATTCTACTCGGGCTTTTTCCGCGAGAGCTTTTCCTTCATCAGTTGTTGCAAGGAAGTGTCGATATCGAGAAACGCTTTCCATTGCCGAACCCGTAAAGATAGTGGGGAACTTACTAGGACGATGAGAAAACGGATTACCCCACTTAGAAGGACGGCCGATATAAACAGCATCTTTTGGGCAATCAGGGTCATATGAGTTCCATACTTTAGGCATTGTTACTTTCCTGTAAATAATTAATTAGGGTTTCATATCCTGCACGCATTCCATATTCAGCTGCAACTAAACATGCATGCTGAAATTGTTCCTCAGTAATTTTCGATAGTATGCAGTTACAGGATTTAAATGTTATTCCATCTGTAACATGATGGTCATCTATTGATTGGCAGCCTTTATCATGTTTAAGCATTAGGAAGCAACCTCAACATTCCATTTAAACTTACTTAGTTCTTGATAATTCATTCCACTTTCAACTTCACATGGTATAACTAATTCACCACAGGGAATAGAACATTTACTAAAATCAATTGGTCTTTCAAAAGCATACCTCATAACCGATGCAACTTCTTGTGCATACTCAACCTTACATTGAACTAACAGGGAATCATGTGACTCCATTAAGATTTGGATTTCCTGTTCTCCGTATCTATCAATATAGAGTGCTGCACATTTCGTGTTTTCACTAACAGATCTTTGAGGTATGTAACTAAAAGCCTGTCTATTGAGTTCATCTCCCCAACGCTCGTAGAAGATTCTAACACCTCCAACTCCTGCTTTAATTCCAACAGGAACCGGCGCAATAAGCCTTCTATTCTTTTCCAATGCCTTAATGACAGAGGCATGATAAACTCCTTTAATAGAAGGCTGACGCGCGTGAAATACTTTTAATGCTTCATCAGCTTTCTTTTCACTTATTTGGAAAATCGTGTTCGTCCCGGGTTGGTAAATCTTAAACTTTCTTGCGTCTGTATTGACTGATATCGCAGCACGTCTTTTACCGGCTCCGAGATGGCCCGCATGTCGTAAAGTCTTACCTGCAAATCGCAACGGCGTCTCATAGCCCAATACTTTCTTAGAGTAATCAGATTCAGTACCACCGAAAAACCAAGAAGCAGTAAGAGCATGTAGGTCGTGTTCATCGAATAACCTCAAATCTTCATTGGCTAAAAGAAATATTACTCGGGCTTCTGCCTGGGAACTATCTGCTTGTAGAAATATATACCCCTCATCGGGCACCAACATCGAACGTATATCTTGACCGATATCACCGTGTTTGGTGATAGTTTGGAAAGCCATTCCCCGCGCTTGTTTCTTCTTAACTTTCTTTTGGTCACGATAATTAATCCAAGGTCTTATTGGTGGTTCTTGTTGGTTTGTACTCGAACGGCCGGTTTCAAGGCACAAGAAAAACGATGTGCGCATACGGTTATCATAATCAGTGGCCGCAAACAAATAAGTACTGATAGTTTTCCTAACCCTACGCCCTTCAAGAATGAGTGAAATCCCCTCCCTATGGAGTTCATTCTTAACCACGTTTGAATTAAGGATACTAGTAAGAACTTCTTCACCTGTTCCACTACGTTCCGGTATTTTCCATTGGTCATATAGAAGTTTACTCACTTGGGGTGGTGATTGCACATTGATAGCATGACCACAAATTTTATGTAGTTTATAATTTAGTTCTTCGTTCCATGTAATATACTTAACTATTAGTTCTCTTCTCTTATTCGGATCAACTCTGATACCACGGTTTTCAATGGCCAGGTATGTATAACGTAAAGGGATAAGAAAATTCTCGTAATACTCACGCGTGCCGAGTTCTTCCATATCTTTATCTTGAGATATGGAAACTTCTTTCGTAACACAAGCATCACGAGCACATCCGATAAGCAAATCATCAACTGACCCTTCATACATTCCCTCATCTTTATAAAATGGCTCAAGAGTGCGTATGCTCGTATTAAAAGCTAAGTTCTTAGGTAACTCTGCATAGATTGCAAAAGACTTTAACATGCAATCTTCTGCTACACGTCGTACAGAGATACCTAACATCTTTAGCTTAGATTCATCATACCCAAAGTTCTGTCCTTCAATTTCGTGTGTCTCTAAGAACTCACTTACCATGTTCCATAGCTGAACTATTTCAGAATCTGGTAAATCACTAATTCCTTTATGATTCCATAGAGGAATTGTAATTCCTTCATATGGAGTAAAAGCAATGCCGATACAGATAGGTATGCAACTACCACCAGGGTCCGCTTCGATATCAATTGACGGTTTACTAAAATTCTTATAACGATATAAGAAATCAGCGAACTGAGAAGAGCTACGAGCAACATGAAGTGTCCTCTTAGGTAAATCTAATTCTCTAAACCTTGACTGATAGGATGCTCTCGTTAAGTCAAGAGCCATTACCGTTTTATTCCAATAACCTTTTACTTCTCCATCTTGATGTAAGATGTGAGCAGGGTTATATGTGCCAAGAGTTTTAACACCATTCATTCCTGGTAAAAGGGAACCGCGATAAGATTTAATACCATCCTTACCAGTTACGGCCTCAAGAGCCGTGTTACCTAAGCAAACAATCATCTTAGGACTTACTTGTTGTAGTTCATACCTAAGTTCTTCTATGCATCTTTCGCGTTCTATTCCTACTGATTTTGCACGGACCCAGAAAGGAATCTTCCTACCTTTTTTAGGATTAGCCGGAACCATGTACTTACATACATTAGTAAGCCAACTACTATCACGAGAGATGCCGCAATCACGTAGAAGAGAATCAAAAAGAGCTCCAGATGGACCAACAAAGGGCTCAAGTTTTTCTTCTTCTTTCCATGATGGGGCTTCGCCTACAAATGCTATGTTAGGTTCTCTCTGTCCTTTACCTGGTACGTAGATGTTCATGATTCTGGAATAAACTTTCCAACAATATAAACTTTCTTACATGCTGGGCACTGTCTAAAACCCTCACTAATACTATCTAGAGGGATTTTGTATTCTACTCTGTGGTTTGCTACTTTACTCTGTTTATCACCCGAGTCACTAGTATATACAACACAGTATAAACATTCCGTCGTATCTGGATTTACGCGGCTATCAGTTCTAACATCACCAAAAATATTACTACCAACATATTCCGGTGTGGGTTCTTTCATAAATCCCTCACAAATTGAATAGCATCATTCCTAAATTCTATATGCTTACACTTATCGAGGTTCCTTGCAAGTAATAGGTTCTCAGAGACAAGTCCAATAGAAACTTCAAAGTAAACAGAAGTTTCTTTCATACCCCATTTCTTTTGTTTAGCAACTTGAAGACAATGGAATAAGTTCATAATACGAACTCTATCCTGCCATGTATCATGCTTCTGATATTGCTCTTTGTAAGTCATTGCTTAACAATATGAGGTTGTGTAATCTGGACTAATAGGTTAATATTATCCTGCATCATATCTAGGATAACTTTAGAATTCTCTTTAGCCTTTTGTAGTAGTAAGGCATTAACTGAGTCTGTACTACATTGAACTAGGGTATGATGATAGAAATCATAATCCTGTTCTATCATTGCTAGTTGTCTGATAAGCTTTTGATTGTTCATTTCTCACTCTAATGTAATAGTTCCTTGAGCTTATTCTCTATATTATTGATATAGTTTTCAACTACTGAATAAGCTAGACCATTTAATTGATTCAAACAAACTGATCTAATATATTGAATTTGCTTTATCAGTTCATTAATTTCAGGCTGAGTTAATTTCTTATCGTAATCAGACCAGTCACCCATAAAATTAAAAGCAAGTGCGTGTGCTTTATTTTGTGTCTGTGTTGTTAAACACGTTAATCACAATTAGGCACACGCACTTGTCCTCCTGATAATTGTTACCTAACTCGGACTAGTGCTTACCCAATGGAGAGTCCAGTAAGTTAGTCGTCATCGTTAGTCTTATCAGAAGAATTGGGATCCTCTAATTCCAAATCTTCTGGTTCGTCTTCGTCTTCTTCAAAATCTTCGTCTTCATCTTCTGTTCCTAAACCAGACTCCACTTCATCCCGGTCTTTAAGGAAATCATCATCAGGACCATCATTAGTATCTGGCTCTGATAATTCATAACTAAACAACTCATAGTACTCATTATCTTTCATTGTTAACTCCTATTAAACTAACAAAAAGGTGCTCGCTGGATTGAGGAGAGTTTGCTGAGAACTCCCAGTTATTCCGAGCATATTACCTGGCATCCAGTTATTGTTACGAGTTACTGATAACCATTTCCATCCCAACCACCAGCACCACATCCACCAATAATACAACCGCGTGCGATAATCCGAATCCACGTAGCTAGAGAAATGTAGTTAACACTACAAAACATAACTCCAGCAATAGCAATGGCTGTCTCAATCTTACGCAGTCTGGTCATTGTAACTCCATTGGTTAACGAATAAAGTGCTCGCTGGATGTTGTCTCTAGTGAAGTTATACATCAGGTTCGTTGATGTATTAACACGTTGATAGTTATTCCGAGCGTATTACCTATCATCCAGTTTCATTTAATTACTTAGCAGGACGATACTTACCCATCATCTTGTTTTGCATCAATCCCTCGTACAATTCGTTACCGATAAATGCTTCAAGGTCACGGCTCTTAAAAGCACCAGTATCGTAACGCTTACCAACTTCCAACTCTACTCCAATAGAACGGAATAGAGCTGCAGCAAACATGATTCCGTTAGATGAAATCATCCAAAGGAATGGAGTAGGAACTCCCTCGAACTTCTTATCTCCAGTGTCTGCGTTACAAACAATCTTACCCTTAAGCCAGGAATTTGTCCCGGTTCCTTTGTTGTTTGGTTTGTCTTCCACATCATCAACGTGAACTCGATACCACGCAGGTTCAACAATTGTGGATGCCGAGAGATCTTCCTTCTTAGGTTCAAGCAACATTTTGTTTTGTCCTTTTTAGGTTGTTTTTTGTTTGTCGATTGCTGGTCTTACTATGTCCCTGTAGAGATTCTTCTCCGTATGTTCAATCTCAGCATCTAACTCCAAAGTAGTACGCGCAAAATCATCTCCATTACTTCGAGTTAGAATCAGAAAGTCTCCTCCTTTTGAAGCATCACCACTAGTGCGTACGCCAAAGTGATATGTTTCATCACAATAGGCTGGGATTTTTGCAGCAGGTGCTTTACCTGCGGTTACAATAGAGCGGGTAACTTGGACATTACCATTAATATCTTTCATGTCCTTCCTAACCACGTGAGCAATTAGGATAACATCAATTCCATGAAACTTTTGAATATCTTTTAGGTCAGTAATTAATGCAGTAAGACCACCTGCCTCAGCATTGTAGTCTTCCATTTCATTAACCGCGATGCCACCAATAATCTTACCTGCTTGTTGGCCGCTTTTACGTGTTGTTCCAAGTTTTTGGCTGATAACTTGCTTCAACATATAATCAGCACAAGTTGTAATGCTGTCAATAATGATAGTCTTATATTGACAATTAAGCTTAAACTCATTTAGTTTAGTTTGTGCTTTTTGCCAATCAAAGTAATCATCATACTCAATGGTCTTAGGGTCTATCCCATATTTCTTCATTGGTATAGTAAGAGCATTCATCTTACCATCAAAACTAAACCAATACTGAGGACCAGGATAAGTTAATGCTTGAGAAGATTTACGTGTTCCTGGTTCTCCTTTGAATAGGGAATAGTGAACATTGTTTGGGACATCAGTCATGTCTTTTGGCATTATCTACCTTTTAACTTCTTAACTGAGCTTTTAGTTCTACCAATTAGATGCCTACGTTCTGCTTCATCTAGTAATGCTTCATATGCTTCGGGCCATTTTGCATAGTAATTAATTACTGCTTCATTATCCATACCTGGTGTCATGGCCATGCTCATTAGATTATTCATACGGTTTCTTTCACACATATGAATTGCGCTAAGTAAGTGAGGAGTTGCCATATCTTTCGGGGCAATCTCAAATCCTTCTTTTGTTCTCCATTTAATTACCATTATTTCTTCTCCACTAACTTAAGACTTCTAGTTAATACTTCTGCTAATCTTAAAGCATCAACATGAGTCCTTCCCTTATTTGTATATTCTCTTAGAAGGGAAAGAATATCACTACAAAGGGAAACATGGGCAACTGACATTGCATTGTATCGTTCTCTAATACTAATTTCTAGAGAAGTAAGGTTTGGTTCAATCATTTTTTAGTACCATCCCAATCATCAAACCAATAAGCTAGGCCAGCAATCATACCCATTACTAAGTATACTGGTAAACTAATAATTAAGAGGAACCTTTCCCAATACTTAATCAGGATCATTTTCTTTACGCCTAATTGTATCAATAAACTCTAGAAGCGCGCGCACTACTTCATCTTCAAAATAAATTTTATTAGTTTCTTCTATACCATTTGATGTAGTGAGAACAATACCATATCCATCATATTCAGCATAAACCCCATCACCTAAATATCGTTTATTTTGCATTAAATTAGTCATCGTCATTATTAATATCCCATTTCTTTCCAACATCAAAGAATACTTTCAAACTTTCTTCTCTCATACTACGGTCCATCCTACAAACATCCTTGTAGTAATTACAGAGACCATACTTGTTTTCACATGAGGTATAGTTAGGAGGAAAGTATCCAGCGTCTTGATATGCCACCCACATACGCGCGTAATAGGGTACAATTTCTTGTGTCCATTCCGCCATTATGTCCGGTGAATAACTAAGAACAGGACGAGTAAACTTCTCTTGTGGCTTTAGAGTCTTCTGCCAACCGATTTTATCAATAATAACGTTCTGTGAATGAAGAATTGTTCCTTGACCAATGAACTGATTATTTAATTCAACGGTATCTTTTCTTTGCTTGCTTGTTTTTCTATCAACAGAAGAAAGACCAGCATTAGTATCTACTATTAAATCATACTTAGCTTTCCAAATAATACGCAATTCCTCGTCTTCATAGATTACTCGACCGCGTACGTCTTCTACTCCAATGATAGTCCACATGTCATTTCTATAATAGTCAAAATATTCGACCATTGTAGCAACGGCGCGGTCTACTGGAATAACATATGCAGGCATCCCATCATATGTTTCTAATGGGGTATTCTTAATTCCAATTTCACTGGGGTCAGTAATATATTTGTTATCGGGATGATAACCAACAACATACTCTTTACCAGCCGCGAAACCTTCATCAATTGCATCATTCCTAAGCTTACCATTCATTATTGCTTTAGAATAAAACTCTAGGATGACATGTGCGAGTGAACCAACTTCTAAACTATTAGACTTACCACCTTTATTTGTCCATTGTTCATTGAAAGTAAGATTAGCCTTTCTCGGACAAGACATAAGGGTAGATAGAAGTTGGGAATCGAATATAACATTCGAAACTTTCCCTTCTTTAACTACTGGTTCTTCTATTGCATTAGTCATCTGGTTTTCCGTTCACCTAATGCTTTAAGAATTTCACCAAATGCAAATTCTCTTTCGCCTTCAGTTGGATAGGTGAGATTAAAGTTATTACCTTTGTATGTTACCTGAATGCAAAAACCTCTAGAGTAACCATCAATTCGAGTAACACAACGAATACCATCAAGGTTAATAGCTACTACTTTGTCTGTATAGTATCTATTCATTTTCATTACTCCGTCTGTTAATTTCTGTTTTAAGATATTTCTTTACAACTTTATAGTCGTGATTAATCTGCTTACGACTAACCTGACTTCTACTTTCAGGATTTAGTAATGTTGCTTCTGTTAATCTTAGAAGTAATCTAGATAATGAAATTCCAAGATCATCATTCATCCTTCATACTCCATAATTTCTTCTAAAGTAATGAGAGCAATATCAAAACGATACTTCTGAATACGCTCTTCTAATTCCTTTAGACAATCCTTACACATATCCGCTTCTCTATCTGCATTAATAGAGGGACAAACATAGTTAGGAAGATTGCAAGGATATTCAACAGAACAAAACTTGCATTTATGGAACTTTAGGTAACACATGATTATTTCTTTACTATAAGAAAAGTCTTACCACAAACACTACAAAGATATAGGATTTCTCTAAGATTCTCTTTAAGTAACTCAATCATTGACTTATCAGCGTTAGAACAATGGGGACAGGTCATTTCTTTTTATCCCATTTATGATCACAAATATGACAAATGTAATCATATTCATAAACCTCTGGACGATATACTTCGGTAACATTCTTACTACCACATTTTGGGCATGTCATTTGCTTAATACCTTAATACAAATGATATCTTCTAGTCTAATCTCACCTTTTTGTTCACTTAGCCCTTCAATAACTAAAAAGGGATAAAGTTCTCTAAGATGAATAACACTGAAAAACTTTTCAATCACCACAGAGCGACGATGATAATTATTATCACCATGTTCATTAGGTGGTGTAAGTTTGTACATTATTTCAATATTCATTATTAAAACTCCAGAACTACATACTCATCATCACGGGCTACTTGTTCAACTGGCATATAACCTAGAGAGGATGTATTAACAACCACTTTGGTTTGACCAGTAATCTTTTGTTGCTGCAAGAGAACCATAAGATGATTAAGAAGTTCATTTACTGTCATTTAATTAAATCCATTAAGAAAATTAACGAATGTTTGTCGGTTCATTGGTGTCCTCATCTGAAACACGCAAAGGCTAACTAAAGCTTCACTATTAGTTTCTGGATGTTTACGTAAATCACTCATCATTGAAGTGAGTCCATTATGTTGTCCTTCACTACCGCCTTTATAAAAATCATACTCTTGAATCGCGCGTTGCTTACACCATTTAATATGTTCTTCTCTAGTCATGATTTTCTCCTACGATTAGCTAGTGCTTGAGCAAGTTGTTTAACGATACTATCTTCTTGCCAAGTCTGAACATAACCTGCTTTATTCATGGCATTAGCGAATTCCCTACGCTTTGCTTCGACAATACTATCCAAGATAGTATCAATTGTATCGTCGCCATGAACATAAGTAGCAGTAACAGCAGTAGCCATCTGTCCAATGCGGATGAAACGGCCTTCCACTTGTTCTTCATTGGCTGGATTCCATTGTCTTTCATGAATAACACAATCTGAACAAGTTTGAAGGTTTAATCCTTCACCTGATGCTAAAGTAGAAGCAATCATTAGTCTCTTATAAGGACTATTAAATTGCTCCTGAACATGAAATCTTTCTTCTGATGATAGACTCGCAGTAAGTACCAATGGCTGAGGAACATTTTCTTCCACGCACCAAGTTTGCATACGCGCGAACATTGCCTTACCAACATCGATATGATGAACGAAGATAACTAGCTTTCTATCGGTCTCTTCTAAAAATTCTTGGGCAAATTCACAAGTAGCATCAACTTTAGCCATGCCTACGATAGCACGCATGATTATCAAGTTTTGCATTATCTTCTGTTGAGTCTCGAATGAATCTTCTTCTCCATCGATAACTGCCTGATTATACATATTAACTAAAGCATCTTCGTTTTCTTTGTATGCCTTGCGCGCATAATCAGGAACCTCTACTGTTAGCTTGTTTCTACTAATGAGAGGCAATTCTGGCATTACTTCTATTCTTTCACGCCTAATCGCAATATGAGCAATCTTTTTCTTAAATTCCACAGGATTACGTAGACCACCCTCTTTTTCTCTGTTTCCTTCATAGTAGTAAGCAACGTCATTACGTTTGAAGGCTTCATAATTACCAAAAAGTTTAGGATCAAGTAAGTTAAGGACAACGAAGAATTCGCTACCACGATTTTTCCATGGTGTCCCACTAGTCGGTATAACCTTGCCAATGTCCCTAACTGCTTTACGAACTGATTGTGTTCGACTTGAATCTGGATTTTTAATAGCTTGTACTTCGTCAAGGATGACACTTTTAACTCCAGCTTCCTTGAACATTTCTAAGTTCTTAAGACGACGAAAGATATCATATGAACAAAGATAACCACTCATGCCAGGTATTAATGTATCTGTTCCCTTTTGCAATACTTGAGGTAATGCATGCTTTCCTAAAACTCTAACGATTTCTTTAGCATGCTGAAACTTAATACCAGATTTAGTTACCCAAAGATAAGGCCATGCATCATTTTCATGAAACTTTAAATAAGCTAGGGCTTGAATAGTTTTTCCAAGACCCTGTTCATCAAATAAGGCACCTCTACCATTTGCTTCTTCTAGAAATTGAGCGCCTTTAACTTGATATTCATAAAGACGACGTGCAGAGCAAATTTGACAAATAGTGCGAGACTTAGCGGTGCCCCATAAGTGTTTACAATCAGGAGAGCCATCAAAAGTGATAGTCTCGAAAGCAGAAGTTGATTGCGCGTCTTGGAAAATGAAATGACCGCACTCAAGTTGGATAACCTTTTTTCTACCTGAAGATACTGCAACAATTGAAAGACTTTTGACAACTGCAACTTTTCCACAGGTTTCACACTTATCTTGTAAACGTGTTGGTGCGTTATAATGCTTTTTAACAGCTATAGCTTCATCTGTAGCTGAAATAACTTCAGCATCAGAATACAATCTCTGAGGAGTAAAGGTTTCGGTCATTTTACAGACCTAACAGGTAACGCAATACTATAAGCACCATAATTACGTGCGTGATTCCATTGCTTAGCATAATTACGTTTAGAGCGCGTAGGAAAGAACCACCAAAAGATAAAGAACCGACGAAACATATACTTACGAAACTTCTTATTATGCTTTACTGTAAATAGATGGTAATCATTCCATGCTAATTTAACGGGATTCATGATTTTAACACCGGAGCAAGACCATCATCTTTTGGTTTCGGTGGTCCGCCTAATTCAACATATCGTTTAGCTGCATCTAAATCAATACCATGCATCTCAGCATATGCTTCAATGAGACGTTCTTTAGCAGACTTAGTATTCTTACGAACACCTTTAGTGCTTACTTTAGCATGGGTTACTGCTGGCGAATAAGTCTTATCAGATTCTTTTAGTTTTGATTGAATATCTGTTGCTAATGCACCGGCAAAGTTTCTAAGGTCTGACAGAGCAACATTAACTTCCGTACCAGCATCAAACTTGGTTACATCAGCATTAAACATTACTTGTCTGAAGTGGATTACTCGCCCCAATAGAAACTCTTGATATTTGTAATGCTTCTCTGCTTCTGTTAAATTTGGAGTAGCATAGATTTCTTTACGCACTTCCTGATTAGCTATGGTCTTAGCATTAAAAGCATCACCATTATAACGAATATTTAAATCCGTTCGTTTGGCTAGTTCTAAGACTGTTTCTTTTACTTCTGTATGAGTATTGAGGGAAGCGCGTAAGGCATTCTCATGCTTTTCACTGCAACCATCAGGCTTATCACAAAGAAGCATTTCACCAGATTCATAATAATTACATGAACCTTTGGCGCCACAAGAATCACATACTGCTAATACAGTATGGTCTGTATAAACACGTTTACACTTCTCGCATTTACTCTTGTCACCGATGCGAGGTAATACGAAGGAGTGATTCATAATTTTAATCCGCTGAAAGTAACGGTAATAAAGATTAGAGCAAATTACTCCACAAAAGATTCTATCTTGTGGAATGGTGCAAACCCAACAATTCATGGAACGTAGTCAGTAAATATAGATGGAGCATTACGAATAATTTCCCATTTAACTACTTCCATATTCGTAATAGCTTCAATTACACGTTTCATTCTATCTGTTGGAGCAAAACTATGTTCAATTTCATTAGGATTATATCTAACCAAAACTTGTAATGTAATTCGACGTTCAATCATGGGATCATTCATGTTAGGCTCCTAAAAATAATATCATGCCAATTTATTTTGCCAACAGAATTGGCAATTACGGTAAATTAAAATTGGTTTATTATCAATACCTAAACATGCTGGTAAAGCATCATCGGAATCGCGTAACGGTCTAATGGCACCTGATTTAACAATCACAACGTATTCACGGTTTTCAATATCTGCTAACTTTGCAGCTTTGTTTTTTAGTTCCGTTGCGTTGAAGATAGCCATTAAATTTTCTCCGAAGGTAACATAACCATTAACACTGTCTTTAGGGTCTATAATGAGAAACTAAAGACAGAGCTAAAAATTAGTTATCCGCTACTGTAGGAGGAACCCAATTAATACCAGCACACTTAGTACAAATACTAATTTCTTTCTTAATATTCTTATCCTCATACCATTCTGTTACACACTTGGTTTGTGGTTCATTATGCTTAGTAGTATTACTGCAAGATTGGCACTTAAACATTGTATTATCTCCTAATTAAAAACCTGCGGAATCCTACGAAAAGCATGATGAAGAACTGAATACCATTTAACATCTGGTATAGTCTCAGTTCTACCATCAGCATAAGTAACAATCGCTACATCATCTGAAGTAGGAATAATCTGGTAAACATCCCTAAGCCACATATGAGCATCGGAAGTGCGTAAGATGTAATTCATTATCTATTCCTTTTCAATACTAACCACTATATTAAGAGGACTAATATTAAGGTTAGTTTGCTTACGCAATTGCCTCATTGCTGAATCAATACAAGCGCGTAAGGTTACTACATTTAATTCAGGTAACACTACTATTGAAGTTTTGTTACCATGAACTTTATGGGTAAATGTTAGTTTCATTAGTGCTTAGTCCCTTTAGTAGCAAACCATTCTTTTAAATCTAAATCATTCCACGAAACGCCAATTAGTTCTGCATCCGGCTTACGTGGAAGATTCTTTACAAATTCTAATGCTTCTTCCGCCGTATTAAAACGTGGTGAACAAACATCACCATCAGCATCATAATAATCAACGCAAAATTCTTTTTCCATTTCGTTGGCCTCTAAAGACTAACGATCAAATATCTTATCAATCGTAGAAGCTTGTCCCATTAATTCAGGATTCTTACAAGTAAGACACTTAGGAAATTCTTCCTTGAGATTATCTTCATTCATGGCAAATTCCTCATTGCATTCCCAACAAATGCTAGCGCGCCCAATCAATAACTTTGATAGGTGAGACGGCATATGATGGTTACAATCAGGAACCGCGCATGATTGAACCTTAGAGAACCCAATATCCACTAATCGATATTTGTGAATGTGATTTGCTTTTTTCCTACTCATTTTATTCCTACCATAATCAAAAAGTCTTGAGGGATTATACAATCGATTATATAAGTGGTGTCAATCGGCTGACAGACACCCTCTCCCTCTCCCCCCATGCTACCAGGTCCGAGCCGTCTTGTCAATGTCAAAGCCTTGACGGCTTATAGTTTGGATTATATAATAAAAAA
>Ga0193738_1000153_pt1 | contig 46425 bp, 66 predicted proteins | sample L2a1metaG_FD_144927 | JGI IMG/M metagenome (GOLD analysis project Ga0193738, IMG submission 144927) | Soil microbial communities from a riparian zone of the East river system, Colorado, United States - L2a1 | ecosystem: Environmental > Terrestrial > Soil > Riparian zone | place: USA: East River... | reverse complement strand
GGAAAACGCCAATGAGTTTTGACAATTATCAGGACAAAGATGCTAATAGGAAAAAGAGTATTGCTGCCGCCGCCTATGGCGCAGGATATTCAAATACTACTGTAACTAAAATCCAACAGATAGCTGGACAATTTGATAATGAACAAGTAATAAAAGATTATAATGTCACTTCTACTCAAGTTAATTTCATAAAAGATTTAGGTGGAAAGCCAACTGATGACATTGCTAGAGTCTATGCTTTTGCTAAAGTGATGGACCCGAATTCTGTTGTTCGTGAAACAGAATATAAAACAGTACAAGATTACGCACAAGCTCTATGGCAATCTGTTGGATTGAAAACGGCAAGAGTATTTGCAAATACAGGATTTTTAACAGACCAAGCCAGGAGTTTTATGAATAGCACTTTGGATGCCAGATTGAAAACGCAAGAAAGGACTTATCGTAATATTTACAATGAATATGGAAGAAGAATAGACAAGATTTCAGGCGGGAGTGACGGTACAGAATTTCTAACTGATTATTCAAAAGGATATAATCCAGTAGGCGATACGATTGATAATGAAAAGGATGCAGAAGCTACTCTGACTTCATACATTGCTCTTAATCCTCTTTCCTTGCCAGAGATAACCAAAAAACGAGAAGTATTAAAACAACAACTCGGACAAAATGATGTATCTGTCGTGGAATTTTTAACATATTATCCTGAATATAAATAATAAATTTTATGCCAACTTTAGAACAAATTAACCGAATAAGAGCAATGACAGGAGATAAACCTCTAACACAGTTAGGTGTATCACCTACTTCAACTTCAAATACTCAATCATTCTGGGATAGAAATGGAATTGTAACTCCACCGCCTAAACAGTATGGACAAGAACCACAGTTCAAAGCAAGCATTGGCGGAGCTGGAACTATTCCATCTAACATTGCAAAAACATTTGGTAACATTCCAAGTAATGCTGCAAACCTTGGCAATTTTGCTTTAGAGAGTACGGCTGGAAACTTTGGCAAATCTCTAGAAGTTACAGGAGATATATATAGAAATAGAGGATTCGTAGAAGGTTCTAAAGACATTGCTGGAGGATTTGGTGATACTTTAACCAAGATAGGTGAAGCCCCAGGCAAGTTTTTAGTTGGACAAAAAGATAAAACTGATTTACTGGATGCTCTCAAACCTGTGCAAGAAACATTGGTAAAACAAAGAGAGCAGATATTACAGATGATTATTGATTCAAGAAAAGCAGGAAAAGATACTACAAATTTAAAGAAAGCTCTAATAACCAACAAAGAAGGTTTGGATTCTATAAATTCACAGATTGGTACTAAAGAAGATAGAACTAACAAAGAAATACAGACATATACAGACATTGCCAAATATCCGATTGAAAGACCATTGGATGCTCCTCTTGCTTTGTATGGAGGTAAAGGAGCGACTGGAAAAGATATTATTTCAGATACAGCAGGTCTAGTTACACGAGGAGCCGATACTTCTATCGCAGGATTGGCAAGTAAAACTAAAACGGGAGTTACAAATGCAGTTACATCAGCTGTAAAAGGGAAAGTTCCAAAAGCTGTTGATAGTTTGGAAGAAAAATATATTGAATGGTCTTCAGGTACAAAACCTGGCAAAAAACTTGTCAATCAAGCAAACGTCAAAACTGATTTGCTGAACAAAGCAGGTACAGAAGGAAAGACTCCAATGAGAGTTCTAGCCGAAGCTGGCATCGTACCTAAAACTTCTGGAACCAAATTCAATACTTTTGACCAAGCTGAAGAATTTAGACAAGGTATTTCAAAATTAAGAGAAATAAATATTCAAGCAATAAGAGAAGTTGAAAATTCAACTCCTAAAGTAAGAATTGATGATTTGGAAAATCAAGCTATTGCTTTAGCGAAATCAGATAAAAATATTGCAAGTGGAGACTCACCTAGATTGATACAAGATATACAAAATGAATTTGATAATTATAGAATAACGGTAGGAGATGAAATGAATCTAACTCAAGTGAACGCTATAAAAGAAGCACGCTGGAATAATGCTTTTGGAAATAAAGGATTCATCGGAGCTGATAAATTGAGAAAGGATGCTGATTATTTAATCGCTAAAGCATCTCAAAGAACTATTGAAGATGTTGCGGAATCAGCAGGACACACTGAAGTGGCTCAACTCAATAGAGAAATTGGAAGTAGGTTAGAAGCATCTAAATTCTTGGAATCGCTAGATAGTAAAATTCTTAAGGGTGGAAGGCTCGGAAAATATGTCGGAACTATTATCGGTTCAAGTTTGGGACAGACAATTCCAGGTAAAATATTGGGAGCTATCGGTGGAAATGCCGTAGCTGATTTACTAATTAAAAGTTCTGTTTCAAGTCCAATTCGCAGATTGATATTATCTCGTTTAGCAATAGAAGACCCTGAAACATACAAGGCGACTGTTAAGTGGTTAGCTGAACAAGACGCTTTAAGAGAAACAAGATTAGCACTTCCACCAAGCGATACTATCTATGCAGAACCTACACAGGGAGGTATGCCGTACACGCCGAATAAGCAAGGATTCTCTACAAGCCCTGTGGTTGAAACAGGTCAAGCTTCTAATCGCTCTATCAATGACGCAACTGCGACCCCTATTAGTAATGACAATAATATACCCATAAACCCTATTATAGACCATAAAGCCGATAATGTCAAATCTGTAACATCTCCCCCAAAAGGCGAAGGCGGAATCCTTGAAACTATCAAAAACACCCCTAATAAAGAAGGTGGCTTTGTTTCTATTAGTGGTTACAAGAATACAGGTGAATTAACCACTAAAATCTTAAAAGATTTAGAAGGCAGAACCACTGTCAGCAGACAATATATTTTAGATGCTACCAATCGTGGCGAATTGAAACAAGTTGAACGAGATTTAACTCGTGAAGTCTTATCTACAATGAAAGGCGACACCATCAATGTCAAAGAGTTTGCAGATAAAGTAAAGGCGGAATTGTTGCCGTTAAAAAGAACAGGAGAAATAAAACGAGAAAGTCAGATGCACGAAAATACTACATTAGATAAAAGTATTCGTGGAGATGTTGCAAATTATAGAGAACATATTTATCAATCGCCAATTAAAACTTCGGCAGGAAATACACATTTTCCAGGGAAAGCTCCAAACTACTTCGGTCATACCCGTGTAGAAGAAATGGCAGATGGTAAAACTGTGAGAGTGATAGAAGGGCAAACAGACCTATATCAAAAGGGGAATTTGGAAAAAGAAATGGGAGATATTTTTAGACAATCAAAAAATGATGATGAAAGTTTCGGTGCCATTGGAAGACGATTAGGTAATGGAAATGAAATAAAAGGAAATGAAATCGCTAGACAAAAAAATCAGCAAGAACTCTCCAAACTCCAACAATACGACAACCGCACATCTATATTCAGAATGTTTCGAGAAGAAATAAAACAAGCGGCTAAAGATGGTAAAACTAAACTTCAATTCCCTACTGGAGAGACTGCTATGAAGATAGAGGGGTTAGGACAAGGTGGCACGGGATTTTGGACAGAAGGAGAAGGAGTAATGGGGAATCCTCTCAAAATCGACGAATTAAAGGTTGGCAAAGAAGTTAAGCAAGGAATGGGACAAGACTGGATAATCACCGATGTCCTCGGAGATGGGAAGTTTAAGGCGATACCCCGAAACGCCCCAGAGGGAATGACCGAGGATTTTCCTAGCCCCGATGATTTCATAAAGTATATAAAAGACAATGATGGAAATGTGCCAATGGGCATGGAATATATGAAAGAACAATTTGACATCTCTGGCAAAGTAGATAAAAACAATCCAATCTACAAATTCTACGAAAAAGATGTAAGCAATTATCTAAAGAAGTTCGGAGGTAAAAGAATAACCGACAAACAAGGTGTGGAATGGACTGAAGTTCCTATCAAGAAAGAATGGGGAAAAGAACCAGTTGATGCTTTCGGGAAAATAATGCTCAATCCATTGTTTCTTGGAGCAGGCATTAGTGCGGCAGCTGTGGCGGGTGCACAATTATTAAAGAAGAAATGATATATAATTAAACAATGAAAGATTTTAAGAAACTAAAGAAAATATTTGCAGACGACCCTACTACACTTCAACAACTAAACGCTGAAGAACAAACTGAACTCTTGAAAGAAATGAAAGCAGGCAGTCAAGATAATTTCTTGCAATCGTTGAAAACTGTCTTTAAAGGTGATACGGGAGAACCTTTGACTTGGGAAGATTTGACAGACGAACAGAGAGCAAGTTTAAAAGGAGCAGACGGAATTACTCCAACAGAAGAAGAATTAACTAATCTGATTAAACCTTTAATACCCGAACCAATACCTGGAAAGGATGGGCGGGACGGGGTTGATGGACGGGACGGCAGAGACGGAATTGATGGAGTAGGCAAAGATGGTAAAGATGGCAGTCCTGACACTCCTGAACAAATTGTTGCTAAACTAAATCTATTGGACAATGTCCTTGATAGTAAAGTCATCATCGGATATGAAGACAGCAACAAAATAATCGCTAAAATAAAAGCTCAAAAACTAGAATTAAAAGACATCAAAAATATGCCTCTCAATATGTCCGATATGAGATGGCATGGAGGTGGTATTTCAAACATTACAGATTTAATTCAAGCAGGAACTAATGTAACTATCACTGGATTGGGAACGACATCTAGTCCGTACGTTATAAATTCTAGCGGCGGAGGCGGTGGTGGCACTTGGGGTTCTATCACAGGCACACTATCTGACCAGACTGATTTGCAGACAGCATTAGATGGCAAGCAAGCCACTCTAGTCTCTGGCACAAATATCAAAACAATCAATTCAACTTCTATTTTAGGGAGCGGAAATATATCAGCAGGTGGTGAAACTCTCGCTCAAACTTTAGTCTTGGGCAACATCACAGGCGGAGAAAACATCATTCTTTCTTCTGGGGACATGATAACCAGTCCTTCTGGTACTCAATCAGCTTTGATTCTCACTAATGCTTACGCCAAACTTTCTACTGATGTTGGCATAGATGACGGTCCTTTCATTGAAGTATCATCGGCTACAGGAGGACAGATAAGAATAAATCACAATTCGGGAGGCGCTTTGAATGCCACGATTGATATAGATGCGAGCAGAATCTTTATCGGGACTCCTTCCCTCCAGCTGTCTGCTCCCACTCTATTTTCGCAAGTAGTCTCCACTTCGGCTGGTTCTGCACCTCTTAAATTCACTCTAGGAGGTACTCTAATGACTACCCCAGAAGCAGGCGCGATGGAAGCTATCAATACTCATTTGTATTGGACAAATTCCGCAGGGACTCGCATTCAATTAGATGGGAGTGGTGGTGAAACTTTGGCTCAAACCCTTGTTTTAGGAAGCGTTACAGGAGGAACAGATATCACGATGTCCTCTGGGGATGTAATCAAAAGTCCTTCTGGTATAGGAGGTTCGCTCATTTTAACTGATACTACTGCGCAACTTTCTTCCAATAATGGCGTAGATGATACTTCTTTCATAAGAATAACTAAATCTGGCGGCGCGGCTGGGATTGTTCTAAATGTTAACTCTGGCGGAGCTCTATATCAGACGATTGATATGGACGTTAATCGCATCTTTATTGGTGGTGTTCTTATAGAACTCTCCAGTCCTGTTAATTTTACGCAAGTAGTTTCTACCTCCGCAGGCACAGCACCTCTTAAATTTACTCTAGGCGGAACGGTAATGACCACTCCCGAAGCTGGAGCAGTGGAAGCTACCAACACTCACCTCTACTGGACAGACAGCGCAGGCACTCGTTTTCAGCTTGACCAACAGGGAGGAGCGTCACTCTGGTCTAAATTAGACGATATGATATATCCAACAATCGATACCGATTCACTATCTATAGGCAGTAACACCCTAAATACTGGAAATAATGTAGCTGTTGGGTTCGGCAACTCTATGACAGGTGAATCAAGCATCGTCGTCGGTCTCGGTAACACGATGCAAACAGGTTCAGGGAGCTTGGTTGTTGGTCTCGGTAACACTTTAGATGGCTCTTACAGCATCATAATGGGTCTCGGAAACACCGTAACGAGCGATTACAGCTTGATAGTCGGGAATGGATTGACGGTAACAGGTAACGACCGAGTGGTCTTTGGAGTGCCTGTTATCCTCTACGACGCGACATCGGTCATTAAAAGTCCTTCGGCGACGGGCACTTCCATCATCTTGGACGACACTTACTGGCGTATCACCACCGACAATGGAGGACTCTCAACAACTTATCTCACAGCAGACACAGGCAGTTTCTCTGTGGCAGGAACGGCAGGCAATGGCGGATTCGTGATGGACAGCTCAGGTATCCAGCTTCAGCACGATAACTATGTCGCTTTCAACGCTCCTGACTATACCTTCGTAACGCTCACCCCTGATACCGTTCCCTATTTAGACGCTTCAAGCAATTTGGTATCAAGCGCCGTTACGCCGACAGAACTAGGTTATCTTTCAGGTGTTACTTCGGCGATTCAGACGCAATTAAGCGCTAAGTTACCTCTCGCTGGCGGAATAATGACAGGGAACATCTTGATGACCTCCAACAAAATCATCGGAGGTTCAACGACTACTTCGGACTTGTTCTTGCAAACTACAACTGGAGTGGGAGCGACAGGCGCAGACATGCACTTCCTTGTAGGCAACAACGGAGCGACGGAAGCGATGACGATTTTGAATAGTGGATTTGTCGGGATTGGGACGACAAATCCTGACATCTATGGTCAAGGAAACAGCCATTTTTATACGGCAATATCCACTGCTGCTTCAGGAAGATACTCATTCTTGGCTCTGGCGGGCGGAGCGACAGGAGGAGGTGAGCTTGACTTTGGCAATCAAACCATCAGACACGGGGCTGTTCTTTCTCTTGACGGGTCAAGTCTTAATTTCTACACAAATACTGCGAATTCAGGAACAACGATTTCAAACAAGATGACGATTCTAGCAAACGGCAATGTCGGCATCGGGACGACGAGCCCGACTGCAGTCTTGCATTTGAAGGCAGGGACAGCGACAGCAGGCACAGCTCCGCTTAAATTTACTTCAGGGGTATTAAATACTGTTAGTGAAAGTGGAGCTATTGAGTTTGATGGGAGTAATTTCTATCTTAATATATAGTATAATTATTCATTAAAAGTTTAACAACATAATTTTAATAAATTGGCAACAAGATATAAAATCGCTGTAACTGCAACTACTGTAGCTACAGTCAAGACACAAGTCTTTACAAGTAGCGGAACTTATACGCCTTCAGCAGGTATGCTTTATTGCGTAGTTGAAGTTCAAGCTCCAGGAGGAGGCGGGGGTGGTGTAGCTATCAGCATCGCAACACAAGCGTCTGTGGCGGCTGGGGGCGGAGGTGGAGGATATTCAAGGAAAGTAATCACGGCGGCAACCATCGGAGCAAGCCAGACAGTTACTATCGGAGCGGTAGGAACAGCAGGAGCTAATACGGGAGGCACAGGCGGTACAGGCGGGACAACCAGTCTGGGGTCTTTGATAACGGCTACAGGAGGGGTGGGTGGGGCTGGCGCAACAACTGCGGCTAGTGGAAACAATCTTGGCGGCGCTGGCGGGGTAGGTTCTAGTGGTGATTTTAATACGAATGGCGGGGGCGGGAATCAAGGCACTTGGATAGCGGCACAAGCATTAAGTTATGGAAACGGAGGAAATAGTTACTTTTCAGGCACAAATGTTTTTGGAACTGGTTTCGGGGCTGGAAACAATGGATTAAACTATGGTTCTGGTGGAGCGGGAGCTATATCAATCGGGAGCGGTGGAGCGGCTGGAGCGTTCGTGGGAGGCACAGGCGGAGCTGGCATAATTGTCATCACTGAGTATTGCAATCAATAAGCTATCTGATTCTTTTAAGCTATAATATATTTATGGAAAATGAAGAAATGAAATACGAACTTCTGCGGCAAGAGATTAAATATCTCACAGAGAAGATAGAAGTAATGCAGAAGAACTACGCTACCAAAGAAATCATTGATTCCAAGTTTAGTGCTTTTATGGAAAAGAATTATTCCACCAAAGAAATAATTGACGCTAGATTCGTTCTCTTTGAGGAGAAACAAAAGATTCCAAATAGGATAATTTATTCTATCGCGGCGGCAATCGGAGTGGCGTTCATGGCGGCGATTACCAATTTCTTTATTAACACAGGAAGATGAAAATACGAGACATAACCGAAGAAAGATGGTTTCAACAGACCGCTCTGGTCATTACGATATTGGGAGCGTTGATGGTTATTTATGTTTCTTTCCTGCTCTTGTACACCAGCAATCCGCTCACTGTCGTCCAGCCATTCAAAGTTATCACTTATTCAACGGGTCAAGGGGGGTCAATACATTTTGAAATGGAATACTGCTCGGATAAAGATTCTTTTCAAATCTTCAACAGGCAGTTAGAAAATATCAACACAGGCGACCTATGGGATGTGCCTGACCAAGTGATACACTTATCTAAAGGGTGCAGTAAAGAAATGCGGGATGTACCTTTACCTACTCGCATAGATGTGGGAACTTACAAGCTCCGCATGACTGTGAACATCAAGATAAATTCAGTCAGAACGGAGAAGTTTGAATATACCAGCGAATCGTTCCAAGTTGGCGCGTATTAATATATAATTAAAACAACATGACAGAATCAATTTTGTGCGACAAATGCGGTCGTAAAGCGGAACTCCACCTTTGTGAATTATGTTTCCAAGAAGAAATGGAAAAGAATTATCATTTTGACGATGAATAACGAATTGATTTTAATGTTCATCGCGGTCTGTGTATTATTAACTTTGGTTTTAACTATCACCGATGACTAAAATGGAAAATTTTGCAACAGGAGCGATAAAAGATTTACCCGACACAAGAGATTATCATTTCTCGGCTATTGCTGGTTCTTTGCCTCCGTTTGATTGGAGCACGGAATATGATGTTGAAAAAATAATCGGCAAAAAATTGAAAGTCAAAGACCAAGACGGGAGTTCAAGCTGTGGAGGGCAGGCGTGGGGCTATTACGGAGAAGTTTTAGATTCTGATTATGAGGAGAAATCCGCCAAGTTTATTTACGCCCAGACTTTTGAACCAGGCGGAGGGACTTATGGAAGAAGAATCTGCGACTTGGTAGTAAACAAAGGCTGGGGAGATGAACGATTAACGCCCTCCTATGATGGTTGGAAGCCCGCAGAGGAGGCTTTTTACACCCGTCCGCAAGATATTACGCCAGAAGCCTTTACGGACGCTTATTTAGACCGAGCATTATCTTATGCCACAGTTTCTATCAATATCAATAGCATCGCCCAAGCTATTAGGGAAAATAAAGGATGCGTTATCGGCATTACTGGAAAAAACAACAACACCTGGCGCACCGCTTTTCCTTTGAGACCAGATGTTTTAGACAATACAACTTGGAATCATTGGGTGTTTTGTACAGGAGCGAAACTCATTGATGGCAAGAAATTCATTAAAATAATCAATTCTTGGGGGGATATCGGCGAAGAAGGACATCAATACATTTCAGAGGATTACTTCCAGTACCCCTATGTTTGGAGCGCATGGACGATGGTGTATAATTTTCCTAAACCTCAAAAATACATTTTTAATTTAACTTTGAAACTTGGTAGTCGCGGTGATGAAGTTAGAGAATTGCAAAGAAGATTGAATCTCAAACCAGACGGAATTTTCGGTTTAAAAACGCATTTAGCGGTCAAAGAATATCAAAAGAAACATAATCTGTTCGTTGACGGAATCGTGGGAGCTAAAACTCGCGCTGAACTTAACCAATGAAACATTACCGAAGTAGATTTTTAATCACGAAAAGAGACTTTGACTTCTCTGATGTCGGCGGAGAAGAAATTAACAACTTTAATAGTAACAAAATGAATAATTGGACAAAGATTTTGAATGTAGTGGTGTACGCGGTAATAGCTTCAGTTTTGAGCTTTATAGGAGGTTTTACGAGCATTACGGAGCTAGACTGGAATCAAATAGGATATATCGCTCTGGTGGCTGGTTTGTCCGCTTTGGTCAAAGAATTTGGCACGACGGAGCAGGGGACTTTCCTCGGTATGCGTGTGAAATAGTCATGCTATAATTTTCAAGCGTTCCTCCTGGCTTCGGCTGGGGATTCTGTGGATAATTTAGGACTTAGGAGAAACTGCTTAGGGCAGTTTTTCTTTTGTATGCTAAAATATCCTTGAATTTTTATGAGCATTGAAAATAAAATATGCGATTGTTGCGGTCAGCCAATCCCGCCAGGCGAAGGGATTTATGTTCCGCGTCTACAAATGCTGTTCCTTTCCTTCGCTCATTGGGAGAAATGGGAAGCTGAAAATTCCTACGAAGATGACGAAGGGGAAGAATGGAAAAACACAGACTGAAAGGAGGAAACATGGCAAAAGAAGGAGAGTCCGAAGTAAGGTGCGACTGTTGCGGCGAAGCCCTCATCAGAAATGAGGCGCTGTGGATAGACAGATTGAAGAAGAAGGTTTGCTCATTTGCCTGCGCTACCAGATTGTTGGAGCATGAAGGCGGGCAAGAGCCGTTTGAGCGAATCTACCTTTTCAAAGTGCCAGAGTTTAATCATGCGAGATAAAGAACGGGGAGGCGGAATTGCCTCCCTATTTTTAATGCTATACTATTAAGAAGCTAACGAGCCACGTCCAGCTCTACGGCTGTGATGTACCTTGTGTGCCTCCTATCTGTCTTGCCGACAAGGCAGATGACATCTAAAAATTTAACGACTAAAAGATTTTAATTTACGAGATTCTATGGACGGCAAATCAAAGGAGCTTGAACAACTCCTTTTTTGTTTGATGTTAAATATGTTAAAATAAAATCTGCACTCATCTTTTATTTGTATTAATCAATGAGTGCATTTTTCAGAATCGTGGTTTATCTTTTCCACAGATTCTGGCAGACACGACACGAATCGCAGAGACCTGACTTCCTCTGCGATTTTGTGTTTATTCGGACGACTCGCCAAGTTCGTATCACAACCGATAAATAGTTTTCCCCAACATAATTTGCTTTTATTAGCTATATAGTATATTATATGTATTAGGTATATAGTATGGTCGTAACTATATATGTATAGTATGGTGGAAATTATATGTCAACATTCAACGAAAAAACTGGAGAATTAGAATTAACAACAGAAGAAAAAGAATCTCTGAATAATCCATTACCTAAAAATTGGGCACAGAAAATTATGAATTGGATTATTTGGGGTGAAAATAAAGAATTCTACGATGGCGAAAATAAAAGACAAGATTGAAGATGAAAGAAGATTTGCGGAGAGTGAACCGATTAAAGGTGAACCAAATGATTATAAATTCCTTGACGAAAAGGGAGAACATATGCACACATTGCGTGGACAACCTTTACTTGGAACATCAACCATAATCGGAGTTATAGCTAAACCTTTAACTTATTGGGCTTCAGGCAAGGCTGTCAGCACGTTAGGTTGGACAGCTACCAAGTCCGACCCTACAATGCGTCTAGAAGTGGCTAAAATCGCTTTAGAGGGCATTAAAGCCCTAGAAGCGGAGGATTGGCTGAAAAGGCTAGATTTAGCGTATAAAGCCCATGCCGTCAATCTTAAGGAAACTGCAAAAACTGGAACTGATTTGCATTCCGAACTTGAAAAATTCGTAAAAGACTACATGAATGGGAAACTTACTGATTATGCTAGTAAAATAAAACCATTCGTCGAATGGACAAAAAAGAATGTTAAAAGATTTCTTGCTTCGGAGGCACATATCTACAGTGAGAAATTGCATACTGGTGGGATTGTTGATTGTATTGCGGAATTGAAAAGCGGCGAAATTGTTGTAATGGATTTCAAAAGTTCCAAAGAGGCATATCCAGCACAATTCCTACAAACAGGTGGTTACACAATCCAAATTGAAGAAAATGGATTCTTTGACAAGGATGGCAACCTGCTTGGAAAAATAGAGAAAGAAATTACAGCTTTGGCGATTGTTCCATTCGGAGCAGAGATAGTTGAACCTGTGTTCAATTACGATGTAAAAGGGTGTAAAGAGGGATTTAGGTTTGCATTAGGATTGTATAAATTCCTTAACCAATATGAAAAATAATAATAGACCTGACAATTATCATTAGAAGTGAAAGAATATAATTACGAAAAGAAAAAATGGGTTGAAAAAGAGAAATCGGGTTCATTAAAGAAACCGAAACTCTGTAAAGGCAGACGTCCGCATCGGATGCAGATAATCCTGCCAAATCACGTTAAGACCGTCAAGGCGGTTTCACAAGAAACAATCGAAGAATATTACCGAAGTGAAAAACGCAGATACGATTTCGTGATGGCGGAGAATAAAATGTTGGAAGAAAAAGGCATCATCGTAAATAGTTGGATTTACAAACCTGCTATTTATTTAAGATGCAGTGTGTGTGGCAAAAAAGATTATCAAGATTAACAATAAATAAAATGCAAATCAAGAAAAAGGTAAATTTGAATGGGGAGTGGATTAAATCAGGGGTTGATATTCATGACGGAGACATTATTAAGATAAATGACGCTGGACAACCATTAGAGGGAGAGTTTGGAACAAGGACTGTTTTTAGAGTTGACGTTGGAGGTGTTGAAAAATTATTATCTTGGAACCAAACCAGTCTGAACAACTGCGTGGATGCTTTTGGCGAAGATTCAACGAAATGGGTGGGAGAGAAAGTTAAAGTCTGGATTCTTAAAATGATGGTCGCTGGAAAATTAAAGAACGTGGTTTATCTTACTGCTCCTGATTGGACAATGAATGATGACGGTACGTTTAAAAGCGGAGCAGTCAATGTTCCCAACAATATAGGGGTTGAATATCCTGAGAATAATTTAGAAGATTCACCATTTGATAATTAAATGGGAGAAACTAAAAGGCAGAAAGACCGCAAAAACAAAAATAGAGTAACTGTGGATAACCGTCCTTTTAGGGGTTCAATTCAGCGGAATTACGGCAAACGAAAGGAGGAAAATACCCAACAAACAAAGCTCTTTTAGGCTTTACCCTCGTTTTCCCCTGACTTTTCCCCAATTACATTTGCTTTTTTATTTGGTTAAGGCATAATGTAAATATGCATGGAAGAAAAAGAAACAACTGCATAGTTTGTAATATTGCAAAGTATCTAGCTGTTTCTTCTATGCAAAGAGACGAATTAACCGCAACCTTTAATTAGGGGGCGGTTTTTTCGTTACATCTTGTGAGTATGGGTGGGCGAAGGTTATCAGCCTCTCACAAATAACTTGAATGGTAACCGAGAGCAGAAACTTCACGGCAGGGGGAGAATGCTACTACTCATAACTCTACGTTCTTAGATTTGTTATGAGATTACGCTTGCATGGGCTGGGAGAATAGAGCTAGAAACAGACCAGTATGGATGCAAGTAGAGTAAGAACTTTGGAAAGACGGGGAGAAAACCGAATTTGCTTTCCTAAAAATAGAAGTCCAAAACCAAGGGCTAAAGGGCATTTCTTTCTCCTGAAAAAGAATTATCAGGTAATTTATTGGTTTAACCATGTCTAAAAAAAATAGAAAGAATCGTGGTAAAGTTAATATCGGGATAGGTAGAGTCTGCAGAAAATGTGGTGTGCCAACTGTAATAAGAAAAAGAACACAGGCACCGAAGATTAAGACTTTTTATTACACACAGTGGGAGTTTTGTGAAGGATGTAATGCGGTTTATTTTGAAGAAAAATATAAAAGTGGTGAATGGCAAGAAAATGAAAGGCAGATGAGTTTTTTTAATAGTTTAAAGAAATCAAATGAATAACAACCCTCAAAAGAAAATTGAAGGTTACATAGACAAAGAAAAAAATGTCTTTGTGGTAACTTCAGATAGGGATAAAATACTTTCGCCCGCCATAGAAGAAAAATCCGCAGAGCAAGAAGAAACCGAAAGAGAAAGAATTAAACTATTATTCAAGAAATATAAGCCTGAATGGATGCAATGAAAACCTTAACCAAAATACTTAAATTTATCTGGGATATGACCTTTGGTTTTAGAGTCAGCCGTCCTCGTTATTTCATAAGAAGAAAGAAATGAAACCTAATTCTATAATCTGTGGAGACGCTTTAGAAGAACTGCGGAAATTTCCTGATGAGAGTGTAAGTTGCATAGTTACTTCGCCGCCTTACTATGGGCTTCGTGATTACGGAGTAGATGGACAAATAGGACTAGAACCCACTTATCAAAAATTTATTAAAAACCTCTGTGATATTTTTGACGAAGTGAAACGAGTCTTGAAAAAAGACGGCACTTGTTTCGTTAATTTAGGAGATAGTTATAAATCATTAGGAGCGACTAGACATCTTGGTTGGAAAGACCCTAAATCAAGTGCTAGAGGATTAGATGTGCCAGAACCAACAGGAATGAAACAAGGAAATATACAACCAAAATCTTTAATTATGATACCCGAACGCTTTGCCTTGGAAATGATTGAGCGTGGCTGGATTTTAAGAAATAAATTAGTTTGGATAAAAAGAAACGCTATGCCTGAAAGTGTGCAAGACAGGTGGAAGAAAGCCCACGAGTATTTTTTCTTCTTTGTAAAAAGTCAAAGATATTATTTTGACCTTGATAGCATCCGCACTCCACATCAATTAGTTTCACTCCAAAGAGCCGAATACGAACAGGGCAGAAATGCTTTAGGACAAAATCCCAGCAGTTTGGGCGACAAGTCAAAAGAATATGGTATGCCCGCCAGAATAGTAAAGCTAAACGAGAAAGGCGCAGTGCCGCCTGACTTCCTAGATATTTTCACCAATAGCGGGGAGGACGGAGCGATAGAACATTACGCCACCTATCCGCAGACTTTAATCGCTCCGCTTATCAGAGCTGGAAGCAAAGAGGGGGATATTGTGCTTGACCCGTTCTTTGGTAGCGGCACAACTGGAATAGTCGCCAATAAGCTCGGCAGAAAATATATTGGAATAGACTTATCAAAGGATTACTGCAAAATAGCTGAAGATAGATTAAAAGCACAAGGTAATAACCTCTTTTCTTAATAATTAATAATGAGATATACTTCCATAAGTGAAGAAAACCCATCGTCTGCGACAGCGGACACGTCTTAAAAAGAAAAGCAAACAGAAAATCTCCACCATCCAAATAAAGATTTGGGAAATTTGTAAAGAATTAGTCCGCAGACGTGACGGCAATGTCTGTATCGTCTGTGGAAAGACGGGGTTGGAGGGCAGTGGCTGGCATACTGGACATTTTATCCCACGTTCAACTTGCGGAGCATTTTTGCGTTATAATTTGCGTAATTTACATTCTTCGTGCTATAATTGCAACATAAATTTAGGAGGTAATGGTGCGATGTTTCTTGTCGCATTGGAAGGCAGGTATGGCAGGGAATTTGTGAATAAAATATTACAAGATAAACAGAGAACAACGAAGGCGGATATTATTTTTTATGAAAATGAAAAAGAGAGGTTTATCAAAATGCAGAGTTGGAGTAAAGATGAGTTATTTGACTATACTAAAAGTTCTAGGTAAAGGAGTTTATAAAAAAGTATTATGTCGGTGCGACTGCGGAAAAGAAAAGATATTCTTTTTTTCTAATATAGTTCCAAAACCTAATGCAAGATTTACAAGTTCATGTGGGTGTAAAAGGAGTGAACTTGTGAGTAATAAAAACACTAAACATGCCATGACTGGCACGAAGTTCTATAAAAGATGGCGTTCAATGTTTGACCGACTAAGCCCTAAATATATTTGTGCTAAAGATTATGTAGGAATAAAAATTTGCCCTAGCTGGTATAAGTTTGAAAATTTCTTAAAAGATATGTTTGCTCTTTATGAAGCACACAAGGAAAAATATGGAGAACGTCAAACAACTTTAGATAGGATAAATCCATTCGGAAATTATGAACCAGAAAATTGTAGATGGGCGACTTTTTCGGAGCAAAATAGAAATACAAAAAAGAATTTTGTGAACCGTCCTTGACAGATATCGTCTAATGGAATTAGAATAGGCAAAATGGCTAATAAACCCCAGAAGGCAACTATTAAGGTTGACCCGAAATTTATTACAACACTTTCTGCCTATCTTTTAAAGAATGGGTCTGTTAAGATTATCGGATTAGGCATTTTCAAATTAAAGAGAATGAAAGCAATAAAGAAAGCATTTAATCCTTTCACGGGGCAGCATGATAGTTTCCCAGCTTACACGAAGATGACATTCACGCCGACATTTCAATTAAAAGAAAGAATACAACAATGGAGATAAACCAATTAAAACAGTATCATCGCAATCCCAGAAAAATAACTGAGAAGATGTTTAATCTTTTGGGAGATTCCATAAAAGAATTTGGCGACCTTTCAGGAATTGTTTATAACGTTCGTACTCAAGAATTAATCGGAGGCAATCAACGCACTCAATTCTTTAAACGTAATGACAAAGATGTGCAGATTACTACTATTCCTGTGGAGAATTCTAAAGTCGGCACTGTGGCAGTCGGATATGTCGTTTACAATGGAGAGAAATATAATTATCGAGAAGTTGATTGGGATGAAAAGAAGGCGGGACAGGCAAATCTAAATGCGAATAAAATGGGTGGATTCTGGGACAACGAACTTCTGGCGGGAGCATTTGAAATGGAAGAATTAAAATTGGCAGGCTTTGAAGATTTTGAATTAGGAATGTTCAATGAGGAGATTCAAATTGATAAATCGGATTTGACGCAAACGATGGACAGTTATCTTGAAGGAAACATTAAACAGATAGTTTTATTCTTCACCGCAGAAGAATTTGAGAATGTAATGCCAAGGATGGAAAAACTTATGACGCAGTTGGGAGTTCAGAATCATACCGAAGCGTTTATGAAGATTTTGGAAGAATATGAGAGAAATCATCCTTAAAAAGAAAGATGTTGATTACAAAGATTGGGTTCGCAGAACGGCTTTAGAAAAAGATTTTGAAACTTTAATTAAAGAACCCAGTATTTTCACTGAGGCTGACGTCGATGGAGACAGTAAGATAAAAATAATTTACGACATTGTTGATATTGATACTTCGCAAGTTCTGAAAGATTTGAAATTAATCCAATACCACGAAGGCAAACGCACTCGTGGACTTTCTTCCAAATCTCGCATCTTCGGTTTCCGTCCACGGCAACCCATACGAGGTGATTATTGTTCCAGCACTTCTTTAGCCAAAGAGATGCCTGACATTCACGCCAGAGTTTGTAATCTGGCTTTGCAGATAGAAAAATATTATGAGAAATATAATCCAGAAGGTTACAAAGCTCATCAAGCTCAAACTGATGAAAAAATAAAAGATATTTGGAAACTCAATCAGAAAAGTATTTTCACCAGTGGGATTATCAACAAGAATAATCCGCTTAAATATCATTTTGATTCAGGGAATTTCAATGATGTGTATTCTCTAATGATTGTTTTCAAAGAAGGCATCCAAGGCGGTTATCTTTCATTGCCTGAATATGGAATTGGTTTTGAACTCCGCAATAATTCCATAATTATGTTTGATGGTCAGAGCATTATGCATGGTGTAACTCCAATAATTTACACTACACCAGATTCTCACAGATTTTCCATAGTTTATTATTCTCTTAAACAAATGTGGAAATGTTTGAACATGACGGAAGAATTGGCACGCATACGAAACAGGAAGACAGAACGTGAGAGAACACGTTGGAAAATGCCAGAAGAACATCGTGCCAAATTAGTAGGAAGTCGTGGCAAACAATGAAAAGATTTTGTGAAAATGAGATTAAAGAACTTAAATATGGAATGGATTTTAGAGAACCTAAATATCGCCGAGAAGTTTTTTTGAGATTCTATGAATTTCATTTGAAATATAAATCTCATCCAGGCGGAGTTTATTACGCTTTTCCTTATATTTTTGAGAAATTAAAAATGAATCAAGAACAGAAATATTGGTTCTGTTTCATAAACGGAGTTACGCAGAACGTAGTTACTACTTTTGAGATATTCCAGAATTTTCCTTCTTTGGAAAATCTGGATTTGAAAAAATTATCTTCATATTTTAGGTTGAATTATTTAAAATTCGGTTGGGACAGCGATAGAAAATGGGTAAAGAATAAATTTGAAAGTTGTATTGAAGATTATAAAAAACATTTGGGAGGCAAAACGCAGGAAGATTTTTTTAATAAATTTTGTTTCAGCACTCCCAAAGAGAATTTCAATAGAGTTTGGGATTATGTTATAAATGAATTCGCTTATTTTGGCAGACTTTCTACTTTCTCTTATTTGGAGTATTTAAAGATAGCTGGTTTAAATATTGATTGTTCAACTCTTTTTTTGGAGGATATTGAAGGTTCAAAATCTCATCGGAACGGTTTATGCAAAGTTCTAGGCAGAGATGATTTGGATTGGCACGACAAACTCAATCCTAACTTTAAAGGTGATTATTCGCTTGAATGCATAAATTGGCTTGTTAGAGAGGGAGAACAGCTCCTTAAAGAGGCTCTAGAGCGTCAAAATTGCCCTGAGACGAATTATTTTACCTTGGAGAGCACTTTGTGCTGTTACAAGAGTTGGCATCGTTTAAATCGCAGATATCCGAATGTCTACAATGATATGTTTTATGAAAGAATAAAACGACATGAGCGACTTTGGAAAAAGAAGATGGATTTTTTTTGGCAGTTACGGCAAGAATGCCTCCCACGTCATTTACTTTTAGAGAGCAATCCGAAAGACCCTGGATTAAAACCTGTGAAACAAAATCATTATCTGAAAACTGGACAAGTTATTATGATGTACAAAGAATGGTCGTGTTTTAAGAATAATTTTAACGACTACGTCAATGATTTTTAATTTCAAAAACTATTCTGTTTATTTAGGAAGTGATAAGAATTTCAAAGGAAGTTTCGTTATGAAGAACGATACTTCATATTTGGAGAAATTCTTAAAAAGATATTCTTCGTCCAAAAATTACAGAGAGGTTCTTCTGCCACTTAAAATAAAATGTCTTTTAAACATTAAAGAGGAGATAAAAGGAAAATATAAAACATATTTTGATTTATTAGCTGGAATTGGTATTAGTGGCAGAATATTTCATGAAGGAGAATCCGAATTGAATGATTTTTGTCCATATTGTTTTGAAATTCTGAAAGTTAATTTCCCTAACCAGAAAGTAAATAATAAAGATATGTTCGGTTATATAATGCCGAAAGCTGATTTTATATTCGCTGATTTCAATAATTTCACTCTTAAAAGATTTATGAATGAATATAAACCTATTTTAGATATGGTTTTCTTCAATGCTCAGAAATATGTTTTGATAAATGACTGTTCTGTTTTCTATTTAAAATATGGTTTATCTTCTTATAAAACTTATGAAAAAATTATAGGGGAAGAATTATTGGGTAATTTAAATGATTTTTACGAGAAAGTGGGCAGATTCTTTAAGAAGAAATATCCTGAATGGTCGTTGATAAAAATTGAAGCATTTAAAGATACATCTTTTCTTTTATTTGAAAAGAAGGAAATTGCCATTATGACAGTCAACGTAAATAGAAAGGAGGATATAGATTTTTCTTCTTCTCTAATATGAAAAAAGTTATAGTTTTAGTCGGATATTATGGTTCTGGCAAGACCTCTATTGTTAATTTTTATCCTCATTTATTATGTTCTGATGGAATTACCACGGAGGTCAGAGGTTTTTTAAGCATTGGCGGTAAAAGAGGGGCGGATGATTTCAAACGATATAAAGTTACTAAAAAAGAATTCTTTGAGAAACTTTTTTTATCTAACCGTGATTATTTGATTCACGGAGCTTTGTTCAGCAACCGAAAAGATTTTTTTTACTATTCTCGCAATCATGAAGTCATTGTAATGATTTTAGATACAGTCTATGAAGAATTAAAAAAAAGAGTTCTCATTAGAAATGCAAAATCTAAAATTAACTTGAAAAAATATGTAACTTTTGAAAAAGGCGTCTCAAGATTGGTAGCTTTCTGTCAAAGGAAGAAATATAAGACGTTTCGTTTTGATAATAACCGAGAATTTGGTGTGGTTGCTAGAGAGGTTTGGGAAACTATTATATCGCTTTAGGTTGGGGAAAATCCCGAATGCTGAAAAATACTATTTTTCTCGCTAAGCGAACCATATAAACGTGGGTCTATTGGGAATGTCTAAAAACTTGCCCATGCCTAATAATTTGCTTTTATTGGCTAGATAGTATATAATAGCCATAGGAGGTTAAAGGATAGCACTTTGATAACTGAATCGGGGGATTAAAAAAGCTCGCAACTTACTGCGGAAAAAGAAATGAAAGAAAAAAGATATGCAGTGGCTTACAAACGCTTTGAAGATGACGATGCTGTCTTTTGGAAAGGTAATGCAATATGTTTGTTTGGACAAGGAGAATATGAAAAAAGTATTTTTATGCCACACTACATAGCTTGTATTCCTGAAAAGAAAGATGAGTGGACAACTTACAGAGCGTTAGAAAAAGAAATATCAAAAGTGGTCGGTAAAGAAGTTGAAATAGTATTTACAAACCACGAGCCAACAGTTTGGAGAATAAAACAATAACCTTGCGTGTTTCCTCCAGATACTTTGATTTTTCCACCTAACTCGCAAGGGATAGGACTTAACCTGAAGTGTCTGGCGAAAGTAAATTACTAACCCCCGATTTGGTTATCAGAGTGTTGTCGCCTTAGGTCGGTCATTATTAAATTAAATAAAAACTTAAATGGAAACATTAAAATTGAGTCAGATTATACCTGACAAAAATCAACCCAGAAAATATTTTCAGGTTGAAAAAATGGCATCTTTGAAAGCTTCCATCAAACGTCAAGGAATAGTTCAACCTCTGATAGTTCAGAAATTAGGAAAGAATTATTTATTGGTTGACGGGGAACGCCGATTTAGAGTTGCTCAAGAATTAGGTTTGAAAGAAGTGCCTGTGCACATCGTGGAAGAAAAAGGAGATTTTGACAGGTTGATAGAACAATTCCATGTTCAAGAACAACATGAAAGTTGGACGCCTGTGGAAAAAGCCTTAGCAGTCTTAGAAATAGTTAAAGTTTCAGGCAAATCTTTGCAAGAAGTCTGCGAGATGTTGTCAGTTACCGAAAGAACTGTCCGAACTTATACTGCGTTTGCAAGTTTGCAGAACAAAGAAAAGTTTGTGCAACATCAACTGAATCTTTCAAACGCCGAAGGCATACGAGAGATTAAATCTTTTGCCCGAAACATCAAAGAGAAGGTTTTGGAAGAATCTTTCACGAAAGCTGATGAGAATAGGATGGAAAAGTTGTTGATTGAAAAGGTGAGGGACGGAGAAATAAACACTCATCGAGGTTACACTCGCATTAAAGATTCGTTTCGTTCCAATCCAAAATTAGTGGATGAATTTATGGAAGGCAAGTTCGACATTGATACGAAATATGTCGAAAGTAATGCTAAGGGTTCTGCTTATGTTAGGAACATGATTGTAAGTTGTAATTATGTTATTTCTAATGGAAATGGATTTCTGCGGAATCCTTCCGTTAAATTAACTGATAATGATTTGGCTATCTTGGAAAGAACAAAAGAAGTAGTTGAGAAAGTGCTTAAATTAGGGTAACAACATTGTATCTTTCCGCCATGGCTGTTACTTACAATGTGGCAGTCGTGGCGAAAGGAACAATAACTAAAATAATATGGAAAAAATGTATGTGAAAATAGAAAAATATCTGATAAAGAATTTTCCTGATAAGAAAATAATCTTGAATCAGAATTTGAAAGAAGGTCAGAACGAGGTTGAGTTCTATGGCATTAACAGCGTGCCAATTCTTGTAAGCGAATTGGATAATTTAGTTGAATACAGAACTTTATGGAAAAAATAGAATTGATAAAAAAAGCCAGAGAATTGGATGAAGAAATGAGAGAAAAAATAGAGGGGGAGGAAAAAAATAAAACTCTTTTAGAAAAGATTGAAGAATTAAGAGCAAAAGAAAAACCTAGAATATATTCTCTTAGAAGAGAATTCAATGAACAAGATTTTGAAATTGTGGAAGGTTGGTTGAAAGGAGAGATAACTGGAAAAGAAATAATGAGAGTTGTATATCCTGGAGGTGAGCCTGGTTCGCATTATTTTTCCTACATTGGACAAGTGTTAAAAAAGTTTTATTCGGAAGGTAAAGTGAAAATAATAAAATGAGAGATGAATTATTTGCGACAATCTTCCTGTTTGGTTTGTTTGTGATAGCAATATTAGCAATTTTAAGTTAAAAAAATATGGAAACAGTTAAATGGTTTAAGGTTTCACGCAGAGTATCTCTGCCTGTGAATAAAGAAACAGTCAATCCTAATTTCCTGCCTAAAGAGATAAAATTTGAAGACAATAGAAAGATAATGGAACAGGTTGCCGTAGCGGTCAGTTATCGGATGCCTGTGCTCTTAATAGGAGAAACTGGATGCGGTAAAACCGCCTTGGTTAGACATCTTGCTTTATCTACGAACAATGCTTTCGTGCGAGTTAATCATAATGGCGGAACGACAGTAGAAGATATTATCGGCAGATGGTTGCTTATGAAAGGAGAGACAGTTTGGCAAGATGGAATTCTGATTGAAGCGATGAAGAAAGGATATTGGTTTTTGGCTGATGAAATAAATGCGGCTGGAGCGGAGATTAATTTCGTCTATCATTCTTTATTGGATGATGACGGACGAGTTATTCTTGCGGAGAAAGGAAATGAAGTTGTAATACCGCATCCCGATTTTCGTTTCTTCGGAGCGATGAATCCCTCAACAGAATATGCAGGTACGAAAGAACTTAACAAAGCTCTAATGTCAAGATTTATGGTTGTGAAAGTTGATTTTTCACCTCCGAAGATAGAACGCAATATATTAGTTACTCGCACAGGAATTACTGATGCGACAGCCGAGAAGATGATAAAATTGGCAGGAGAAGTGCGAATGATGCACGCTAAACAAGAAATACGATTCGTACTTTCAACTAGAGATTTGTTAATGTGGGCTTTGATGTACAAAGTCTATAACAAATTTCTTAATTCGGCGGAAATGACTGTTCTGAATAAGATAGCGGATGATGATTATGATGCGGTTAAAACCTTGATGGCGCTTCATTTTAAGACTGCGGACGATGGCGTTGGTGGCATTAAGAAGGAAGAAGAAGAAGAATTAGAACCCAAATGAAAAACAAAAGAAAAAGATGGTTTGAAAAATCTAATATTCACAGTCCATATCATCAAGACCTTTTCAGCAACACTATCAAGAAACATTCTGAAGAATTGAAAAAGAAAAAATTGATTGACGATGACGGTTTTGAAATTCTGCCTGAGGATGAATATGGTTATTCTTCTCGTAATTGGGAATTGGATAATAAACTTTCCAAAGAATCTTCAGGTGATAAAAAGAAACGTTATGAGATAAACAAAGAAGAATACAGCAACGCTTATACGAATTACGAGAAGACTGGCGTTTGGAACGGATATTATAGACAACCGCAATTAACTTACAAATATATTCAGCAGATGGCGAACGCTCTTTCAGCTAAACATAACATCAAACTTGAGATTGGGAGCGATTGGAAAGTTGATTTGATATCCAAAACTCTCACTTACAATCCTGCTTCATTAGTTTATGGCACTAAATCTGAATTATTGGCTACACTTATGCACGTTATCGGAAAATTGCGTTACGTTACGCATCATTCTCTATTAAAAAATACATACATTCAGAAATATGATATGCCTGCCAGAGAAGTTTTGGCGGCGTATGAAGATTTGAGAGTTGATTTTCTGATGTTGAAAGCATACGAGAGCGCGTCAGAAATATATGAAAACATAATTCCCACCATTGAAGAACAAGTAAATAAATACATGAAAGTCGGAGAGGCTTTCAGGAAATTAATCTATCTCATACCTGTACAAATCTTTGCTGAAATCTTAAACGGACATACAAACAGTAAAGGTGTTCTTAATCCCAAAGACCCTAAATTAAAATTGGATTTGCATAATAAATTCGGCACTACCGATTTAGACGCAGTTCAATTAGGTTTGGCTTTGATTGAGTCCAAAAGCGAGAATGTTGGCACTATCTATGAATGGTGCGGAGAGATGTTGAGCGAAATGTACACTATTGACCCGCTAGGGCATAAAGAATTTACCAACATTAAAGAGAAGATGAAATTGCTCCATCATACGATTGAACCTTCAAAGATAAAAAAGAATTCAAGAGAATTGTCGCAATATTTAGAAACTGCCGTTTATCCGATATTGGAAGATTTATTAAAAGACGCTCAAGAAAGAAACAAAATAATTGAAGATGCTTTTCCAATGATGCCCGCTGAGGTAATGGAACAGATAATGGATAGAATAAATGAAGAATTTATGCACAAAGCGGGAATTGACCCACAGAATGAAAATTCTCTATCTCGCCAGAGCGGTCCGAGTAACAACAAAATACCGCCTGAATGGTTAACAGGAGAGTATAAAACGCTCAAGGACAGCGTGGGAATGGAAATACGACAATTAGTCCGTAGATTAACTTTTATGCGTAGGGAGGAGCTTTCTGTGCGTTATGTAGGCGACCAGAAACGAGGCAGATTGAATACCAAGAAATTATATAAGAGTTCAGTGGGAAGCAGTCGAGTGTTCAAATCCAAATTAGAAGTTAATGATACTATACGTTCATTCGCTTTCTCTATTCTTTTGGATGTTTCAGGGTCTATGGATGGTGTAAGGATACTTCATACAACCAGAGCGTTGATAATTCTGACGGAAGTGTTCAAACAGATGCAGATACCGTTTGAGATTGTTGTTTTCTCTAACGGGGCTAAGACTGTCAAAGAGTTTGAAAAAGAAATGGATAAAACGATAGAAAAAAAGATTGGCGGTCTGGTCAACCACAGAGGTGGAGGAACTAATCTTGATGTAGGTCTGGATAGATTGAAAATAGAAATACAGACAGAGAAGAATAGATTCGTGATTGTTCTGACTGACGGAGGAGTCGGAAATGTTAGTATTTTTGACAGAGATTATTTTCTGCCATGGAAGAAGAAAAATATCAAATCTGTGGGATTCGGAATAGAATGTGAACGTGAAATGGTTTATTTATGTATTGGCAATAGTCGTGTATTGAAATCCGCTAGTGAATTACCTGCGGAATTCGCCAAATTATTAAAAGAATTAATTAAAAGATAATGCCTTCCAATACTTCCAATCCCAATAGTCAAGGTGCGTGGTTTAATGCTCCAGGTTTAACTCCATTATGGGTTCCTTATTCAGCGACAACTATGAATTTAGGTAATGTTAGTAACACACCAGATATAAGAATGGTGTTATTCTATGGTTTTACAGGAATTCTAGCTTTGCATTACACAATCTTGGAGAAAATGGACAAAGAAGAATTAGAAGCAAGAATGATGGCATTTAAAATACCATGGATGATAATTGTTTACGAGAATTTTAAACACATTTTGGCTATTATGGCGGGAACGCCTAATGCTTTAAAAGAAATATCATTTGAAAACGCCATAGAGGCATTAAAGAAAGATATGGAAAATACGGAAATAAAAGAATTTGATGAACCAGAAGAAGATGAATTTGGCAAAGATTGTACGATAGAATGCCGACCTGGAAGGCACAGACATAAACAACGTTCTAAAGGTTTGCTTTAATCGGCTTGCGTGGTAGATTTAGAGAGTGCATCCGTGTCAAAAGATAGAATAAAGATAAATCATATTTCGTGGTTAATTGCAGGATATACTCAATGTGCCGAGGAAAATGCGGTTATAAAAAGTTTTGATATTATTAAAAATATATGAAACCAAGCGAAAGGATTTATCAAATATGGATAGAATTGTGTAAATCTAAAGGCAAAGATATTGATAGTCTTTCTTCAATGCCATACCACCCATTAGCAATTTCTAAATATCTTGACGAGATTTACGAAGCTGGAAATTCCGCTAAAGAGAAAGGTCGCATAGATTGTTATGTTAAAAGACCAACAATAGATTAAAAGATTTATCAAGAGCATAAAGAAATGATTTATGAAAGACTTATGATTATTGGGTTGTTCGCTGGAATCTGGATTGGATTGTGTTTGGGGATTATTTTATTTTAGAATAAGATGAAAGAAGAAATAAAAAAAGCAATAGGCGAATTTTCCAAAGGAAACAAGGAATTAGCGAAAATTCTTGCGATATATTCAGCTAAACTGATTATTATTTTCGGCAAGAATCTTGCTCAAAATATGAATGAAGAATTACTAAAACTGAATAAAGAATTATTAGAAGCGAGCGAAGGACTGATAAATTATTTTGATGTCAATAAATAAAAAAGGGCGATTACGGCAAGTATTTTGGCGAGATAGCAGGATGTACATTACGCAAATTAGCAGAGAAGAAGATTTCAAGATAGCGGAAATTTGCTCGGTTGGCTATTTAGTGAAAGAGACAAAAGATAGTATTGTGTTAGCAGGCGATGTTTTAGATGATGGCGAAATTCGGCGAGTAATAATTATTCCTAAAGAAAATATAATAAAATGAAAAAGAAATGCAAACATAATAGCGGAAAAGGATATTGGAATAATATGAAAGGTGCTGTGTGTTTGAAATGTGGTAAAGAAATTAAGATTAAAAGTTAATTGCGTAGATTAAAAGAAAATGAAAGAAAATCCTTACGTTGATGGTTTTACAAATAATTTCGTAATAGGCGGAAAAAATTATGTTCTCGGTAGAACCATCTACAAGAAAATCGGTAAAATAAAACATGTTGATAAAATTCTATTAGAGGAGGTGAATCCTAAAAAAGAAGCCGATATTTTAGACGAAATTGCTAGAAAAATTAAAGATAAAGTTAGCCCCGAAAAAATAATAAGGGAAGCAATTAAAAAACAGCTCGGCACATCTCAAAGAAAAAAATTACTCAACTTGTTGAAAAACGGCGATGCCAAAATAAAAGAACACGATGGATGTTATGGGATAGAATTAAAAGGAAAGTATTTTCAATTATTTGATTAACCTCCGCTCTCATAGAGAGATAAATATATGAAAAATGAAACAGCAAAAATTATAAGATGGATTTTAGAAGGAATTTTATTGGTAATAGTATGGCAACATTCACACTGGTCAGTGGCATTGGCATTAACTTTGCAAGGAATAGCAATAGAGATGTTTGGAATTATTTATGAAGCCATTAAAAAAGAGAGATAAAATGAAAGAAAAACCAATAAAAACTTGCACAGGATTAAATTGCCCCGAAAGAATCTGCAGTGAATGTCAGGTTGGACGGTCTATTAAAAGTACGGGAGAATACACTTCACAATTTATTTGTAATAATTGTCAAGAATCTTTTGTAGGAAATCCTTGCACGGCGGGAGAGGAAAATTGGAAAGAACTTGACGAAATAACTGAAACAATAAACAATACAAAATATGTTGAAGCTAAACTTGTCAAGGAATTGCTAAAATCAGAAAGAGAAAAACTGATGAATGATGCAGATGAAGCAAACCTTGCTCGCTCTGATGGTTTCCCAACTTCGTTATTCAATAAGATTAAGAAATTAAAATGAATAAAGAAATACAAGAAATAGTAAAAGAAGTATTAGAAAATTCGCCTCCCGAAGAAGCAGAAGAAACTATAATGGATAAGGCATTACGACATTATAATTTTGTCCAGTCAAAGAAAAAAGCAGACATCGAAGATGGATTCCTGTGGTCAAATGACAAAAATAGTGTTAAAATTCCCCCATATAAACCTATCAAGGTCGAGAGAAATAGGGTAGGATGGCGGATATTTTTTAGAAATTTATTAAAAGAAATAAGACCATGAACGATAAAATGTTTATAGTGTTAATCATTTTTCTTATGTCTATTACTTTTTTGTTTATACTGGCGCAAGAAGAAAAGCAAAATAAATTGATTTATGAGTTAGAAAAGAAGATTCAAATACTATTCCCAACTGATGCAGATACTGGAGAGTAAAATTAGAATGGTTTTGGTTCTTTAAGCAAATGTTACCTTGAAAAAAGAATTAAAAACAAAGATTGCGAGAGTTCGGAATGATGGCAGATGGCATAGTCGTGGTTCGGATTGGTCTACGCCACAAGATTTATATGATAAATTGGACAATGAATTTCATTTCAATTTAGATGTTTGTGCTTCAGATTGGAATTTTAAAAACATAAATTATTTCAATGAAGAAATAGATGGATTGAAACAAAGCTGGTCAGGTTTTAATTGTTGGATGAATCCGCCTTATGGGAAAGTTCTGAATGAATGGATGAAAAAAGCATATGAAAGTTCATTAAAGGGGGCAGTTGTGGTATGTTTAGTTCCAAGTGCGACTGACACGGCGTGGTGGCACGATTACGCAATGAAAGGAGAGATAAGATATTTAAGAGGTCGTCCAAGATTTCAAACAAAAGAAGGAACTTGGCAACAAACATTTAGTCCATCAGTAATTATTATTTTTAAGCGAGTTGGGTGATTATCAATTAACATGCCGACTGCGTCAGCAGTCAAGTAAAATGAAACTATCATTAAAACAAATCGTAGAAAGTGAGAAAGGAATGATAGCTATTTTGGAAACAAAATTGCCTATTAAGATTGCATATCGTTTAACTAAATTAAGCAATAAGATAAGAGCTGAATTAGCGGTGTATAATGAACAGAGAGTAACATTGGTTAAGAGATTAGGTGAAGAACAAACAAAAGATAATTGGCAAGTCAAACCTGAAAACATGAAAGAGTTTTTAGAAGAATTTAACAAATTACAAGATGAAATTGTAGAAATAGATTTCACTCCTTTGAAGTTAGAAGAATTAGGAGACGTTGTAATTTCGCCTAAAGATTTAGTAGATTGGATAATATCTGATTAAATGATGCTCTTTCAAATTGTTGAAAAGTATTGTAATATGTTTGTATCATGGTGGAAGAAGAAAAAGAAACTGTAGCTATTGACAAACCGTCAGAAATCGGGGTTAATACCGTCAATAAAACTGGTAAAGACCCTATCACTGGCAAGTTTGTAAAAGGAAATTCAGCTAGTCCTGGACATCCTAAAGGACAAAGACATTTCGCTACTATCTTCAAAGAACTTCTTAGAGAAGAAATCCAATTAAAAGATTTCAATGGAAAACCTATAAAGATGACTTTGAGTAAAGCCATGTCTACCGCTATGGCAAGGAAAGCGATTAGAGGAGATGTAAACGCCTTCAATGCGGTAGCCGACAGAGTTGACGGCAAACCTTCACAGGAGATGAATTTGGAGATTTCTACTCCTCCTGTACCCATTTATTCTAGTAGAAGTGTAAAGATAGTTAAAATGAAAAACGAAACGAGAGAAAACAAGTCCTAAGAAAAAAGAAAGAAAGAAAAAGAGAAGAAGAGAAAAATAACACCTGCTTATCAATAGCAGGATGTTACCAGAGTTAGCTGGACGTTCAAAGTATGGAAACAAAAATCGCTCGCCAGTTAAAGGGCAAGCGAGCGATTACTGCTCACAACTCCCTTTAACAAGTTGTGCGGTATTAAATTAATTATATTATAAACCAAATGGAAGAAGAACGCAAATTTTCATACAAAGATGTTTCAGCTACGAAACAAATCTTTGAGTTGTCAAGGCGTATTCGTGCAGTCGCAGGTGGAACTTCGGCAAGCAAGACAATTTCAATCCTTGTTTGGTTGATAGATTATTGTCAGACAAAACAAGAAGGAGAGAAGTTAGCGACTGTTGTTTCTGAAAGTTATCCACATCTTGAGAAAGGAGCGATGTTGGATTTTCAGAACATTATGAAAGACAGAGGATATTGGAAAGATGTACTCTGGCATGGAACGAAACACACTTACACATTTGAAACAGGAAACAAATTAGAATTCTTCTCGGTAGATACTTATGGGAAAGCGCACGGTCCGCGCCGTGATGTCTTATTCGTGAATGAATGTAATAACTTGGATTACAAAATAGTTGACCAGTTGATAACACGAACGAGAGAAACAATTTGGTTAGACTGGAATCCTTCAGAAGAATTTTGGTTCTACACAGAACTTCTTCCAATGCGTAAAGATGATATTGATTTCATAACTTTAACTTATTTAGACAACGAAGCATTGGACAAAGTAATGGTAGATGAGATTGAAAGTCATAAAGGAAACATAGCATGGTGGACAGTTTATGGATTAGGACAATTAGGAGCGACAGAACAGCGTATCTATACTGGATGGCAGATTATTGACGAAATACCGTTTGAAGCTCGCCTTGAGCGTTATGGCGTGGATTTCGGCTATACAAACGACCCTACGGCAGTCGTGGCGATATATTATTACAATGGAGGATATATCGTAGACGAACTTGCTTTCGCCAAAGGTCTTTTAAATAAACAGATAGCGGATGTTCTCAAGAATCAAGAGAAAAAAGCTATTACGATTGCCGACAGTGCCGAACCTAAAAGCATAGATGAAATTCGTCTATTTGGAATTACTATTCTTCCTTCCAAGAAAGGGAAAGATAGCGTTCATCAAGGAATACAATTTATTCAAAGTCAACAGATTTCTGTAACAAAAAGAAGTTTAAATATTATTAAAGAATATAGAAGATATTTGTGGGAGATGGACAAAGATGGTAAAATCTTGCAAGAACCTGAACATGATTTCAGTCATTCGATGGATGCAATACGTTACGCATTATCTTCCATTCATAATCCAAATCAAGTTAAAGCTTATACACACTATCCACAGTCAACAATGCCAAGAAACAATTTAATTCCATTTCAGACGATGCAAGGATTACCGCCAGAGTTGGAAGATAAACCTAAAGTTGCACACACTCATTATCCAAATATGTTATAATTTATTTAATGTCAATTTTAACTACTAAAGAAACAGAAAGCGGAAGTGGAATAAAAAAGATAGAAGCTGTTCTAATGAGAACGGCAGTCAATAAAGATGGAACTATTAGCGACGAAGTTTCTGAATACAACGAAACGGAAGAACAATTTACAGTTTCTTCTCTTATCCTTAAACATTTTGCGCAAGGAGTTCAAAATCAATACACTCCGAGAGTGGAATTTAATGATTTATCTTTAATCTCTCGTGACCAATATGACCAGATGTCTTTCAATACTTATCAACCGAACAACGGTGAAGCGTGGGAAGGCAGTCCACAGAGTGCTTGGCGTTCTCGCGCAATCAGACCGATTGTTAGAAATAAATGTATTTCAATCGCAGCTCACGCAACAGCCAGGTTAATCTTTCCTAAGATATTCGCCTACAATGAATCAAGCGATGAACAACAAGAAGCGGCTCAAGTTATGGAAGATTTGATGGAATGGTCAGGTGATGTCTCAAACTATTCGAATATAGCCCTCTTACGAGTTATAACAGCCCTTTCTAGTCCTGCTTCTATCGGTTATACAGAATATGCCGAAGTCTATCGCACAGTTAAAACAGAGAAGATAAACGGCAAATGGAAAGAAGAAAAGATATTGGACGAATCTTATCCTTGTTTTACTGATTGTGTTGTGCCTGTTTCACAATTATTGATTGAGAATTTCTACGAACCTGACCTTCAAAGACAAGGTTTTCTAATCTGGAGAAAGGTTTATGCTTTCAGCGATGCGAGAGCGAAATACAACGGAGTGTATGATAATTTCAAATATGTTCGTCCAGGTGTGCAAACAATTTACGACGATGCTAATAAACAATTTTATTATGTCTATGACCCGAATATGCGAAGTGAAGATGTGGAAGAAGTTACTTATTGGAACAAGAATTTAGACATAAAAATAATAATGGTCAACCGAGTGATGTTGACTGATTTCAACAATCCAAATCCCAGAAACGATAAACTTTATCCATTTGACAAATTTGGTTATGAACCTATCAATAACAGATTTTTCTATTATAAGTCTCTTGCTTTTAAGCTTCAGCATGATTCTGATATTGTTAATACACTTTACCAGATGGTGATTGACGGAACATATCTTGCTATCTTTAAACCAATGGTGAATGTGGGCGGTGAGATAATCGCATCCGATGTCATTGTGCCTGGGGCTGTTACTACTTTAAGCAGTCCTGACGCTGATTTAAGAGCTATCAATGTAGGTTCTGACCTTAAAGCGGGATTGGATATGTTGTCTGTGGTTGAGAAATCAATCAATGAGAGTTCGCAAGAACCATTACAACAAGGAGTGGCTGAACAAGGTTCGCAGACTGCATTTGAAATATCAAGATTGGAACAGAACGCTAACACTGTGCTAGGTTTATTCTTACAAATGATTGCTAAACATGTTAGAGATTTCGGTAAATTGCGAGTTGGCGACATTGTTCAATATTTAACGTTGCCTGATGTGGCTAAAATCACAGGTAATAGTGAACTTACTTACAAGACATTCTTCTTAAAAGGTTTAGAAAAGACAGGCGAGAAGAATAAAAAGATAGAATTTACTAACAGTGTGCCTGAGAAGATGACAGAAGAAAATTATCTTGAATCTTCATTTGATTTGTTAGAAGAAGAAAAACAAAAAGAGATGACTATTGCTAAAGCTAATCCAGCGATGTTTCGTGAGTTGCAATATCTAGTTGCGGTTCATCCTGATGTTCTTAATCCACGCAGTGAAGACCTCGAGAGAAGCTATAATTTGGAACAATACGATAGAATGGTGTCAGCTCCGCCTGGAATGTTTGACCCGATTGAAACTGCTAAACTTCTAATGATTTCAAATCCAATGACAAAGAAAGACCCTGAAAAATATATGGCAAAACAACCATCTCCCGAAGAACAAGCAATGATGAATGCGCAACAAATGCAGGCAGGAATGGAAGGCGGTATGCCCGCCGCTGGTAATAGTCCGCTTGCGTCTGCTATGGCAAAATCGCCTTTAAAGAATAAAATGAGTTCAACAATTATGCCAACTTTAAGTAAATAAATTTATGATTCTGTATTCAAAATGGCTTGAGCTGTCATTATCAACTCGTGCAAAGATAGCCGAGATATTTGGCATTGAAAAGAAAGCACCCACACATGTTGAAAATAACAGAGTAGTTTCTGATGGATATTTGATTAAAGACATTGAAACTGCTCTCAATGTGGAAGCATTACAGAAATATCTTGAAAGTAACGAAACAGATTTGGCTAAACTCTTTTTCATTCTAGTTGAAACGATTGAAAATAGACTTGTTAAACCAATTCCAAATCCAGTTATTCCACCTGAAGTTGTTCCACAGATTCAAGAAGTTATTAAAAAAAGAGGTAGACCAAAATTAAAGAAATGAATAGAACTAAAGAAGAAATTGCAAAAGGAATAAGAGATGTTCAAGAAGTTAGGCGTCAAAGGTCTTTCGTGAAAGACAAGTTCTTTCCTAGTCTAATTAAAGCTTCAACTTCAATAGAAGATGCTAAATATCTATTGACTTCACTCGGCAATATGATAATGCAAGAGTTCTTGGCACAGATGAAAGAAAAGAAATTCAATGAATTAAAACTTACGGAAAAACTTGACCCTAAAAGTCCGCAATTTGAAGATATTAAAACAATGGTTGAATTGTTTAATGATGAGTCTATCTTTACAGCTCGTGAATTAGTGGAAGGGATGCAGAATGAAATAGAGACAAACATTACAGATGAATTGAAAGCTCGCAAACTTGACAGTTTAAAAACGAATTGGTTTGATATATGAATAAAAACATACTTAAAAAATGTTTAGATGAACTTCAGAAAGAGAATCCCAGAATAGATTACATTAGAGGTATTTTAGAAACTCTAATTGAATCGTTGGAAGTTTCTGCAACTTCTAGTTCTACTTTCACTTATAATCCTCCAATCATATATAATCCTCCTATAACTACTTCAGTAGACGAAGCCACAATGTTAGAAAACGAAGCCAAAGCTAAACTTAAAAGTGTTGAGAACATTATCAATAAAAGCGTAACGATGGAATAATGCCAAAAACAGACACCAATATAGAAGAATTGGTTGAAGAACGATTAGTTAAACTCTTAAGTGTGGTTGACCCTAAAAAGATTATCTCGGTTGATAAAGCGGGAATAGTTTACATTGGAGGCGTTCAACAAGATAAAGTAATGCTTCAGAATTTGAAACAAGAAGCTGAAATGTTATTAGCTTCAGATTTGTGGAAGATTCTTTTTTCAACACCGAATGCTCTAGCTCAAAAAGCAATGTTTAAAGATGAAGGTATATTGGAAAACCAACTAATAAAAGGGAGAGCTATGTTATATTTATTAGATACACAGAAAAATATATTAGAAACTTTATCAAAAATAAAATAATATGCCATTTACAAAAGGACATACATATAATTTAGGAAAAAAACATTCTAAAGAAAGAATAGCAAAAGAGACAGCATGGCATAAAGATAAAGAAAAGGCACAGGAAATATATAGGAGGCGTGCGGAATCATTGCGAGGACATAAACATACAGAAGAAACTAAAAAGAAAATTAGCGAGATTCAAAAAGGAAAAACTATAAACGAGAATCAAAGAAAAGCGTTAGCTACTCAATGGGGTGAAGGAATAAATAGTCCGTGGTGGAAAGGTGATAAAATAGGTTATACGGGAAAGCATCATCGTATTATTGCTCAACTTGGGAGTGCTAATCATTGTGAAAATTGTGGTTTGGATGATGAGGATAGAATGTATCACTGGGCAAATAAGAGTGGAAAATATAAAATGGAGTTAAATGATTGGATGAGTTTATGTGTCTCGTGCCATCGCCTTTATGATTATGGAAATATGAAAGCATTTAATATCAAAACCAAACTTGTGTTAAAAAATAAGAATGTGCTATAATTAAATTAGTTATTTTTATCATATAAAAAGGTTGGCTATACCTTAAAAAAATGGCTTGATAAATTATGGATAAAGAAACCCTAGCGGTTAATACAACTGAACCCGCCGCAGTCCAGGCAGACACCACTACTGTTGATAGTGGCGACTATGAGTCTCGGATTGCTACTTTAGAAGCTGAAAAAAATCGTCTTATTGAAGAATCTGCAAATTGGAAAATGGCTGCGATGAAAGCAAAATCAAAGCAAGTTGATTTTTCCGATGAAAATGAAAGCGATGACGATAGGATGAGAAGAATTGCAACTGAAACTGTGGCTAATTCCCGTTTAGCGGAAATAACTAGAGAACAAGAAGCAATAATAAAAAAAGCTTTAAGAGAGAACTCCGAACTCAAACTAGCTATCTCAAATAAGACTGGCGTTTCAGCTTCAACTGGTTCTCATACAGAGAGTGTACCCGTAGTGGGAACTCAAATAACTCCTGAACAATTAACAGCTTTCAAAGCTAAAGGTTGGTCAGACAAAGATATTGAACGATACAAAAAGAACTTGAGAAGATACGCTGGCACATAGATAGTTAGAATTATCAATCTAATACAGAATTATTTATGGCAATAGGAGACTTTACGATTCTAGAGCAGAATAGCTCAAATGGAGGTCGTGGCAGTAGGAAATGTTTGGTAGCGGCTGGTGCTTCTACTACAATCATCAATCCTGGTGAACCAGTTGCTCGTGCACTCGGTGCGGCGGTTGTTACTCAACCTGCTACTAATACTCCTGTTGTTGCTACTGATTTTTTTGTGGGAATTGCGCAAACAACTTCCACACAAACAGCTTCAGCCGCAGGAACAGTTGACGTTATTCCGATTGATTCAGGAATAACTTGGTTAGCTAAACCAAATTCAGCAGTAGCGTTTGATACTCAAGCTGAGTATGACGCATTGGTTGGTGATAGGGTTTTGATTGACTTAACGACAGGTGTTTATACAGTTTTAGCAACTGATGGAGCAACAAACGGGTTGGTCATTATGCCACTTGATGTTGCTAAATATCCAGGAAAAGTCGCAGTTGCATTCCGAGCGGGAGTTTCAGATTTGACTTAATATTATTAACTTAATTTAGAATTACAAAATGTTTACTGAAGCCCAGAATTTTTCCATAGTCCAAACTGAATTGGACAAAGTGTTTTTCCAACAGTTTGACTATGATGAGACATTCCCTGGAGTAGCGCATGCTACGACCTCGGATATCTTCAAGCCGCAAGATACGACCCATGCTGCTTGGATTCAGTCTATTAACAAAGGGTCAGGTTTATTCCCTGCAATCGGAGAGACAGTTGCTGTTCCGCTTTCCACTCCTTCAGTTCGAAACAAACAAACAACTGCAATCTTAACGTTTGCGCAAGGCATCAATATTAGCAAGCAATTATTTGACGACAACATAAACTCCCCTTATTGGGGTTCTACGCTTCAGTTAGCGTAGCCATGTGTGTTGTATAAATCGGGTTAATTCGGGGGAACTCCAACAATGGACAATCCCGACCCAAGGTAAAAGTTAAAAGATTTACAAGGGCGAACGACTAGAGTGTGAAACTAGAAATAGAATATAATCACTCCACGAAATCCCGACACTGGACAAAAATCAAACAGTCAAAAACCAATAGTGAAGATATAGTCTGAACATTGATAAATAAATATAAGTATGCTATGATAACAATATGATTATCATAAAATGTATATATTGTAAGAAAGACAAACAAGCTAATGATTTCAATACCTTTAGGGGTAAGAGAAACAAGACTTGTAGAGAATGCAGAGTAAAAAATAATCTCTGGTATTCTCAAGATTTGGATGGTAGGAAAACGAAAGCTAAAGAACACTACCAAAAGATAAAGCACAAAGTTGCTCAATATCGTTCAGACCTTCGTCTTAATAGAAAATACTCTCTTACACGAGAGGATTGGAATACAATACTTACTAAACAAAACAATAAATGTCCAATATGTGATTGCGAGTTTGGCAAAATAAAACCTTGCGTAGACCATAACCATCAAACAGGAAAGATACGAGGATTACTTTGCAGAGAATGCAATCTCTCACTACAAGTAATAGAGGACATAGAATTTGTTAAAAAGGCAGAATTATATTTAGAGTCAATGATGTAGTGGATAAAGAGCTACTACGATAACAAAAAGGCATGGAGTTTGGGCTGCCGATGTCAAAGACTTCGCAGAACAAGCAAAGAACACGCAAGACTTCACAGCTTTCGGTTTGTTTAGGAATGGATTTACGACTGCATTGACTGCCGACGGAGTAGCAATCTTTTCTGCATCTCATCCTTTAATTGGAGGTGGTACGCAATCAAATGTTGCCACAGGTGCAGGTTCAGCATTGTCGCCAACTTCACTCAATACAGCTCTTGTTAATCTGATGGAACAAAAGAATCAAGCGGGAGTTATTTCAGGAAGTTCGGCAGCGGTGTTGTTAGTTCCGCCAGCTTTATGGAAACACGCTCGTGAGATTACCGATTCAGCGTTGATTGCTGATAGTGCTAATAACAATGTGAACGTTTATCGTTCTGCACTTGGTATTACGGTATGGACTTCGCATTGGTTGGGTACAGTCGCAGGAGGAAGCGATACAGCTTGGTTCTTGCTGGCTAAAAGACATGGATTCACACGTTTAATCAGACAAGGAATTGAAACAGCATTGGTTGATTGGAGATATTCAAACAATTTGACATATTTCTATCAAGCAAACTTCCGTGAGAATTATTTCTGTTCTGATTATGCGGGAAGTTACGGTGCTGCGGGAGTTTAATCTATAAGTCGGTAGGTTAATTTTATCAACTAATAGATTAGATTTATGGCTAACGATTCAATAGGTACGAATTTCTTTGACGGAGCTAGTCCTGTCAGTCATGCTTTTGCTAATGAAGCTGGAGATTTCACATTAGTAAAATGTGCAACAGGAGATATTCCATCTGCCGTTGCGGGTTATGCTGTTGGTTGTCTGTTAATGAATACTACTTCTGGTGGTCTTTATGTAAATACAGGCACAGCTGCGTCGGCAACTTTCACATTATTGGAAGATGCTGGAGGTAATTTTACTTTACCGATAACGGCGACAGGAACAGCAACGACTGGAAACGAATTCGCAATAACAAGTGGTGTAACTTCAGGAGCAGTATTTCTCGGAACAGTTGCAACAGGGACATTTACTACTGGAGGTGAAGTTTATCGTGCTGATATGGGTGCAGCTGTCGCTGGTAATGGACTTGCGATTATAACAACAGGTGCTTATACAGGCACAGGTTTAGCGACACTTACAGCAGGAGCGATGACGACAGGTGTGGGACTTCAAGTTACTTCAACTACTGGTTTAACATCTGGTTCATTGATTAGAGCTACAAGTTCAACAGCAGGTGCTATTGCAACTAACGGAGCAATCTCATTTGTTGCTTCAGGTGCATTTACTACGACTGCTTCAACTCTTGGATTCGTCCATGTAGCTGGTGCGTCTACAGTAACTGGTACTATTGTGAGTATTCTCGGTGGTGCACAAACTACTGGTATTGCTCTTAATATTACAGACCCTTCAACAGGAATGACATCAGGTTCACTTATCCGTGCAATTACAGCAACAACTGGTGCAATAGCTACGAACGGCATTGTTTCAATTCAAGGTTCAGGTGCTTTTACAGGCACAGTAGGATTATTGAATGTTACAGCATCCGCTACTACAGCTGGAACTCTTGCAAGTATTCTTTCAGCTTCCTTAACAACAGGAGTAGGATTAAGAATTACATTGGCAGGACTTACGACAGGTTCAGCTATTGACACGACAGGTATCGCGGCTACTACTCAAAACATTAATATGAATAGTTCTACTGGTTCAACGGCTGCTCCGCAGACGAATGCTCCAGCAGGATTCTTCAAGATTGGAATTGGAGGAGTTGACAAATGGGTTCCGTATTATGATGCGACATAAAACATTATAATACCTTGTGAAGATATAGTTTTCTTGATACAATGGGTATCTTATGAAAACAATAAAACTTACACAAGGATACGATGCGATAATTGATGACGAAGATTACGAGAGATTAGTTCCTTATAAATGGCAAGCATGTGTTGATGTTAGAGCGAGGACAGTTTATGTAAAAAGGAGTGAACGAGTGAATGGAAAAAAGGAAACATTCCGATTACATAGAGAAGTCCTACGGGTAACAGATAAAAATATACATATTGACCATGAAAATGGAAATGGATTGGACAACCGAAAAGGAAATTTGAGGATTTGTAGCGTAACTCAAAATGCTCAAAATCGCCGCAAACCTCGTTCCTATAAAGGATTACCAACCAAATCTAAGTATAAGGGAGTTCGAAGTATCAACGACATCAAGAGAAAAGCAAAGTGGCAAGCAATAATTCAATATAATGGGAAGCGAATAAATGTGGGAAGGTTTCTAACTGAAAAGGAGGCAGCCGAAGCCTATAATTTAAAAGCTAAAGAATTATTTGGAGAATTTGCTTACTTGAATGCTACTTAAAGATTTATTTCTTTACTCACTTCCTTTACGGGAAGTGCGATAAGGGAATAAAATTATTAATTAAATAAATAAAATGATTACACAAGAATATTCATTAACTTACATAGCAACTCAAACTACGACTTCAATCTCAACAGGAAAAACTTTGCTTCATAGCGTTGTTTGCCCTATCGCATTGACAGGAACAGCAACTTTTCAAGATACTGCCGCTACCGCTTATTTTGTCTTGCCAATCGGTTCAATAGGCACTTTAACTTTTGATTGTGCATTAAATAAAGGACTTGCGGTGGTAACAAGTGCTGGCGATAAACTTATCATTAATTGGCAAAAATAGATGTACACAATCACTGACCTTGAAAATGATTTGAATGGGGTCTTGCATGGAACAACAACCAACCAGATTACAAATTTGGAGGGTGTTATTAATCGTGCGGCACGACAACTCCTTTTAGATTTAGACCCACAAGAAACCAAAAGGACAGTTGAGTTTGTTGCTCCCATTTTCAACACAGTTTTTGATTATCCGATTGCGAGTGATGTCAAAGGAAACAAAATAATAGATATCTTTCCGCAAGTCAATAGACTTCCAAGTTCTATTTGGTTACAGGCGTACAATCAAGTTTTTGATATTTCTAAACAAAACATATTCGCTTCACAGAATATGTTCACAATGAATTTCAATTCAGGGTTAAAAACAATAAAGATAAACGCTCCTTATCTGAACAGTCCGATTGTAATAAATAACATAGATAACATTACAGATAACGGCACTTGGAGCGTAGCTGGAACTGGTTCAAATCTTTCAATTAATAATACAAACTTCGTTCAAGGAACGAGTTCGCTTCAATTTGATTTAACGACAGGTACAGGTTATATAGAAAACAGTACAATGACTGCGATAAACCTTTCAAATTACATTAATCAGTCATCTTTCTTTGTTTGGGTATATGTCCCTACTGGAACCGATTTAACCTCTGTAAATTTGCGTATAGGGTCTTCTAGCGCGAACTATTACACATTATCAGTAACGCAAACTCAACAAGGTACAGCGTTCATAAATGGTTGGAATTTATGTCAATTTGAATGGAGTGCGATGTCATTAGTCGGCACGCCTGACTCTACTGTTCTTAACTATGTTCGTGTGTCGTTTGCAATGACAGCAAATGCGACTGCAGTTAAGATAAATAGTCTAAACTCTATTCTTGGCACGGTCTTTTCGTATGAATATTATTCCAAATATCTTTTTAGAAACGCAACAACTGGTGCTTTCCAAGAAACAGTATTGATGGATACTGATTTAATCAATTTGGATACTGAAAGTTACAATTTATTATTTAATCAGGTTGCATATTTGGCGGGACAACAACAACAAGGAAGCGATGCTTTGCAATATGACGCTTCGTTCTTCTTAAATGCTTATAATCTGGGTTTGATGAGATACAAAAACATGTACAAATCAGAAACCCAAAAGCCAATGAGTGTTTATTATACTATGCCAAAAGTAAACTACGGTCGTTTTTTAGGAAGAAGATTTTATTAATTAACTAATCAAATGAAATCATTAAATTACAAAGTAGGTGCGTTAAAAAGGAAATTCAAAATTAAAGGTGATTTTGCGCCAGGAACTTTGATTTCAAAGGTCAATGAAAACAAATCTCCTAGACCGCTGACGCAGTCGGCTAGATTATTAAACACTAATTCACCAATGACGGCTAAGAAATTAGGCGTTAAAGGTTTGATATAAATTTATGAGTGGAACAAACAAGTTAGTTCAATCAACTTTAGAAGGAAGCAGTGAATCTGCTTTAACTTCGGCTTTAATGGATGCTAATGAAAAAGCAAAAAAGTCATCAGGAAAAAATGAGAAGAAAAAATAATGCCAGAAGAAACAACTCAACCAAGTCTTACGAAGAAGTTAACTAAAAAATCTCAAGGAGGAGGTGATTTTTCTATTGTTTCTAGTTACAAATTTGGTTATCGCAATCGTGAAGATGTTACTAATTTACCGCCTGGAGTTTTAATCGTGGGCAGTCAGAATGTTCTTACCAATGTATCGGAAAGGGTGCAGATACGACAAGGATACGCTTTGGACGGAGTTACGAGTGCCGTTAATGCTGCTATTTTGGCTTCGTTTGATTGGATAACAAGAGCAAATGGTGAACGACATTTAAGAGCAGGATTTTTAACAAGTGCAGCCAATGATGGGAAACTTCAATATCGGTATGTTAGTCCATTAGGCGTAGTAACTTGGCGAGACTTATTAACTTCTCTCACGACAGTCGCTTACAATTTCACTACTTTTTGGGACACCACCGAAAGTTTAAGAGTTTGTTTGTTTGTGAATGGAACTTCTAATGTCTTTGAATGGAATGGAGCATACACGGAATTATTGTCTTCGACTGCGAATACTTTAACGAAAGCAGGAGATACTTGGGCAGATACAGGATTCTATCAAACTGGTACAAGGAGTGTAGTAATTAACGGCACTACTTATACTTATACGGGAGGAGACACGACAACAACTTTAACAGGTGTTACTCCTGACCCTTCAGCCGAACCTGTGGGAGCTATTGTCCATCAATCAGTTAGAACTACAGCGAACAGTGCGATTACAGGCATCACTGCCACTTTTGCCAATGGCTTAATTTCAGTGTTGAACAATCAAATCTTTATTGGTTCTCTCACTTCGTCTGTAATGTGGTTGTCTAAAGTGAATAATTACAAAGATGTAACCGCTAGTACGCCACGACAAACAGGAGAAGGTGGAAGTTTAATACTTGACCAGAATTTAGTTGCTTTCACTGTTCAGGGTGCAGTTGACGCACCAACTATGTATATTTCGGCTGGGAAAGATTTATGGTATAAGATTACTTTTACTGATTTTATATCTGCCGCAGGTGCATCAGGACAAACATTAGGAGCGTTACCGATAAAGACAGGCAAACGACAAGGAGCAATCTCACAAGCATACGTTTCCAGTATGAAGAACAATACGATTACAGTTACCAACGAAGCAACGGTTGATTTAATGGGAGTGGTTGAAAATTTCTTAACGCAAATTCAAACACAGAACATTTCAGATGCGATTAAATTAGACATGGACAGTTACGATTTTACCGATGGTTCTATTTTCTATCACAGATATTTTATTTATGTTGCTATTCCAAAAGAAGGATTGGTTTTAATCTTCAATATTCAGACAGGTAATTGGGAACCGCCTCAGACCATTCCTGTTTCAAGATTCTATATCGTAAATGGAGAACTTTACGGACATTCATATAACAGTTCGGAGAGTTATAAATTATTCACAGGATATGCCGACAGAGTTTATACAGGATTCGTTGGTTCACCGATTCAAGCTAGTTGGGTATTTTCTTATCAGAATTATGGCACAAGAACACAATATAAATCGGCAAATTATCTATATATTGAAGGATACATAAATAGCAATACAATAGCGACTGTCAAGATAACTTATGAATTGGATGGTTGTGCTAGTGAAAAGACTTTTACCATTGACGGCAATGATTCGCAAATTGTATGTTTGTCTGGTGTTTCTGGAAATTTGGGTTCTTTTGGGAAAGTGCCTTTGGGTAAACAAAAATTAGGCGGTGGTGGCAGTTTGCCTTCTATTCAAAATTTGCCACCGAAGTTCAGAGTGGAAAAATCTTTTAATAATACTGATTTTTTTGAATCTTCAATTTCATTTTCAGTCTTTGGAACTGACAACAGAATGGAGTTAATTGCTTTCGGCTTAAATGCAACGCTTTCAACACAACTCCCTGTGAATATCAGGCAATAAAAATGCTATAATTAAAAAATGACTGACACTATTACAAGATAAATTTAAAATAAAAATATGGCACAAAAATACATCCAATCACAAAATTTTTCTCTCGCAGGTGCAGGTAGTGTAGTCGGAGCGACTTCTATCGTATTGAAGTCATTTACTGGGATAGATGGCGCACTCATTACAAATTCAGATATAGGAACAATTTGTTTCGGTACGCTTGAACCTGGCAATGGCACGCAAGAAGAACAAATATCTTTTACTGGAATTACGCAGAACGCCAATGGAACAGCAACTTTAACAGGCGTTTCTTCCGTTTTATTCATTAGTCCCTATACTGCCACATCAGGTACATTAAAAACTCATCCAGGTTCTTCAACTTTTATTATTTCAAACACTTCAGGATTTTATAACGCAATAGAACAACAAGGAGATGTTGGCGGTCCTGCCTCTGCAGTCGATAATGCCATAGCAAGGTTTGATGGCACATCTGGCAAGACAATACAGAATAGTGCATTAACTATCAGTGATTTAACTCTTTCATCAATCGCTGTAACTTCTCCAACAGTAGTCGGTTCAGGTACAAGTATTGTTATTGAAGCAGGTCAATCGTCAGGTGCATTAGGAGGAACTTTAACTCTAGCTGGGGGAAGTTCAACAGGAGGAAATGGAACTGGTGGAAATATAGTTATTGCTCCAGGTGCTCCAAATGGCAGTGGAGTTAGTGGAACAATAAATTTAGCAAAAGATATAAGTATGAATGTATTTGCTCTTTTAGATTTATCTCTTATCGCCATTTCAAACAAAATTCTTACTATTCCTAATTTAACAGGAACCTTTGTCGTAGCTTCCGCAGTCAATGCAGTTAGTCCGACATCTCCTAATAGAACGCTAACTATTGATATCGGTGGGGTTAGCTACTACATTGCTTGTAAAACGACTAATGATTAAAACAATTTCACCGATAATTTTAACCAGCAAACCTGCCCAGAAACATCTGGACAAAATTAGAGTTGAACATTCAACCATTTTAGATTCTATCCAAAATCATCAAATGATGAATGAACAATTTAATCGTGAAGAAACAGCTAACAAACAGATTGAAGAAAATCAAAACTTCCAAAGAGAAACAAACGATAAAAAGATGTCCGCAGATAACGAGAAAGGAAAGATTGAAGCAGAGACAAGGAGACTTTCTGAAATTAACAAACAGAAAGAGCTTGCCATTAAAGAGCAAGCATTAAACACAGAATAGTTATGCCAACCAAGAAAAAATCAACTTCACAAATAACAGGATTTACAAGTACAGCAGCTAGAGATGCGGCTGTTTCCAGTGGAAGAATTAGTGCGTCTGCGGCGAGTAGTTTACCCACTGGTTCATCTTCTTCAAATAGAAGTAGTGGTGGTAGTTCAAATTCAACAAACACTGTAAACTATAATTCCAATACAGGACAAGCTCTAAAAAAAGGAGAAAGTTTTGTGGATAACGCCACAGGACAAAGATTTACGCAAGGAGAAGCATTTAGTCCTACAGCATATACAACAGCTCGTACTACGGGTTCTACTGCTAGTGCTAGTTCAAACACTTACAAAGTAACTAATAATCCAGTTGCTACTTATGGAGAAAATTCAGCTTCAATTAAAGCGTTACAGCAACAATTAAACGCTAAAGGAGCGAATCTAAAAGTTGATGGAATGTACGGTCCGCTGACGGCTGCGGCTGTTGCAAAATGGGGCGGTTCAACTACTCAATCTGCCTTGACAGCAGGAACAGAAGATGAAGATTTGGGAACACCTTATGTTTCTCCTGACCAGAAATTGATAACTGACGCACAAGCAAAACTAGCAAAGATAGATAAAGAACGAGAGGACGCTTATAAAAAATTCGTAAAAGATACAAATGCTATTATCAGAGGTTCTGTTCCGTTAAGTACTGCACAACAAGCACAAGTTGATGGATTGAGTTCTCAATATAGACAGTTAATTGACCAACAGACCACGCAAAACGTCGCATCGGGCGGTATAGCAAATGTACGAGGGTATCAGACAGGGAGTGCCGAATACGACCCTTCATTTCAAACTAAAGTTATTGGGAGTATTTTTACAGCAGGAGTAAACAAAGTTGCTGACCTCAATACAAAGATGGCATCGTCTGTCGGGGAGTTAACTCAGGCATTTAAAGATGACAATATAAAAGCAGTAAAGGATGCCTATGACGCTTATAAAGAATATGAAAAAGAGAGAGCAACAGCTTTACAATCTTTAATTGATGATGCACAAGCTAACATAAAAGATTATTACGATAGAGTAACCACACCTTTGCAAGAGTTGGCAGAAAATGCCAGAAACGCAGGTGCGCCAACTGATGTCGTAGAAAGAATTTTGAATTCAGGAAGTTTGGCGCAAGGTTACAGAGAAGCGGGAGATTATGCCGTCGGAGGCACAGGGATAATCGGAGAATATAACTTCTATAAAGCACAAGCAATAGCTTCGGGGCAAACGCCAATGAGTTTTGACAATTATCAGGACAAAGATGCTAATAGGAAAAAGAGTATTGCTGCCGCCGCCTATGGCGCAGGATATTCAAATACTACTGTAACTAAAATTCAGCAAATAGCAGGTCAATTTGATAATGAACAGGTTGTCAAAGATTATAACGTTACTTCAACGCAAGTTAACTTCATTAAAGATTTAGGAGGAACACCAACAGATGACATCGCTAGAGTTTATGCTTTTGCTAAAGTTATGGACCCGAATTCAGTCGTACGAGAAGGAGAATATAAGACAGTGCAAGATTATGCACAAGCAGTGTGGCAAGCAGCTGGATTGAAAGGTGTTAGAGTTTTCGCTAACACGGGATTTCTAACGAATCAAGCTAGAAGTTTTATGAATAATACCTTAACTGCTAGATTGAAAACTCAAGAAAGAACCTATCGTAACATTTATGATGAATATGGACGGAGAATAGATAAGATTTCGGGTGGTAGTGATGGCAAAGAATTTCTCACTGACTATTCAAAAGGATATAATCCTGTTGGTGAAACTGTGGCTAATGAAGCGAGTTCAGAAGCTACTTTGAGTTCATATATTACGCTTCACCCTAATGAAAGGGAAGCTATTGGTGCGAAAAAAGCAACTCTGATGCAACAACTTGGTTTACCTGATATATCTGTTTCTGAATTTTTATCATATTATCCTGAATACAAACAATAAATTTTATGCCAACTTTAGAACAAATTAACCGAATAAGAGCAATGACAGGAGATAAACCTCTAACACAGTTAG
>Ga0193738_1000152_pt1 | contig 46507 bp, 40 predicted proteins | sample L2a1metaG_FD_144927 | JGI IMG/M metagenome (GOLD analysis project Ga0193738, IMG submission 144927) | Soil microbial communities from a riparian zone of the East river system, Colorado, United States - L2a1 | ecosystem: Environmental > Terrestrial > Soil > Riparian zone | place: USA: East River... | reverse complement strand
AAAAAGAGGAGTACCATGGAAAAAATTTTATAATGTAAATATGCCTGCAAGGCTTGCAGAGAACAGGGGAGCTGATGGTTTATTTACAGCAGCGAAATGGCAGCCGAAACCTTCGGGCTTGATTGGACCGGTAACTATTACTCCTTTAAAGTTTATGCTGTAAATGAGAGATTGTAAGAAATGCTTTGTGCTGCTTTGTGTCCTTTGCGCCTTTGTGGTTCAAAATATCTATTCACAAAGATCTATATCCAAACCATTATATGATGACCCGGTCTATCATGGCGCTGCTGATCCTGTGATCATCTACAACAAAGCAAAAAAGAAATGGTGGATGCTTTATACCAACCGCCGGGCATCAATTGGAGATTCAACGGTACAATGGGTGCACGGAACCAGGATCGGCATAGCAGAAAGTAAAGATGGAAGAGTATGGAAATATGTTGATACCTGCAATATTAATTATCATCCTGACGAAGGCTATACGCACTGGGCGCCAGATGTAATTGGACATAATGGTGCCTATCATATGTATCTTACCTATGTACCAGGTACATTTAAAGACTGGAATCACCCGAGAGTGATAATTCATTTAACAAGCTCTGATTTGAAAAACTGGAAATACCAGTCAACATTAAAACTGGTGAATGAAAAAGTAATTGACGCTTCTGTATTTAAAGTGAATGATACGCTTTGGCGCATGTGGTACAATAATGAACGTGATGGAAAAAGTATCTGGTATGCCGACAGTAAAGATCTATACAACTGGGTTGATAAAGGCAAAGCGATTGCAGCAAGGGGAGAAGGGCCCAAAACATTTTACTGGTCCACAGGATCCGGGGGACAGGGAAAATATTTTATGATCGTTGATGCATGGAAAGGGATGGAAGTTTATTCAAGTAATGATTTGCTTAACTGGAGAAAACAGGAATCAAGAATTTTAGAAAACCCCGGAAAAGGAAAAGATGACCAGGCTATCGGCGGACATTGTGATGTAGTGGTAAATGATGGAAGGGCTTATGTGTATTACTTCACGCATCCGGGAAGAAGCAAAGCTAATCCTGCTGCAAGGGGATCGTTTGATGATAAACGAAGTGTGATTCAACTCGCAGAATTGAAATATGTGAATGGCGAAATTGTTTGTGACAGGGATGAACCATTGAAATTTAAACTTACTGCAAAATCTAAATAGTGGGCCTCAGGATAATTTACTCCGCAAAATTATCTTTTCTAACTCTTTCACTTCTGCTTCTGTTGGCATTGTTAATTGAGGCAGATTAAGAGTACTTTTTGCTAATAATTTTTTCACCTGCTTTAATTATTCAAATGTCATTGAACTTGATAGTTCACGGTATGCATTAGCTTGCTGTAGAAGTGTTACTGATACCTGCTCTGCTGTATTAACTGCATCAGAACCAGCAAGGAAACGTAACGGTGGCTTTTCTTCATTTGCAATTGTGATCAATGCCTTTGCAAGTTTAACCGGATCACCTGGTTGTTGACCATTTGCACCTTTCCAAAATTGCATTAGCTGTTCTCTCTTTTCATTGTAGTCTGTTATGGGGTTGTTAGCGTACTTTGTTGACTGCTCGGTAAGTAACTCTGTTCGGAAAAATCCGGGGTTAACAATTGTAGTATTTATTCCAAACGGTGAAACTTCTGTTTGTAATGCATGTATAAATCCTTCCAACCCAAACTTGGAAGCAGAGTAAGCACTGCAGAATTCTAAACTGGTGAGACCAGCAGTTGAAGAGATTGAAATTATATGCCCTGAACGTTGCTTACGCATCACCGGTAGAACGGCCCGAGTTACAATCATAGGACCAATTAAACTTGTCTGTAATTGTTGCCCAATTTCTTCCTGTGTTAACTCCTCAAAGAAGCCTGCAATAAAGTTGGCGGCATTGTTCACTAATACATCAATCCTACCAAACTTTTCAACCGCTGTATTAACTGCAGCGCTGGCATCTGCCTGCTTAGTAACATCCAGCTTTACAATTAAAAGGTTTTCGTTTTCACCCAATGCTTTTGCAACGCTATCGGTATTGCGACCTGTTGCCACTACTTTATGTCCTACTGCCAAAGCTGCTTTTGCAATATCTACACCCATGCCACGACCTGCACCGGTAATGAGCCAAACTTTATTATTCGTCATTGCTTTTTATTTTTTTGAATTAAACAGTGTAATCAATTGAACTCATATGAGCTTCTCCCATACGGTCGCCATACACAGGAAATTTGGATAGCGATGTTTCTATTTCCTGAACATCTGCTTTTGTTAATTGAAAGTTTACGGCTCCAAGATTTTCGAGTAAATGTGCCTCATTACGAGTACCGGGTATTGGAACAATACTTGGGCTCTTTGCATGCAACCATGCCAAAGCTATCTGCGATGGTGTAGCCCCTTTCTTAGAAGCATACTTTTTAAGCCATTCTATGACGGGCATATTTAAAGGCAGAAATTCTTTTGAAAATTTTGGAAATCCGGCACGGAAGTCAGTCTTCTCATCAAACTTTGTTTTTGTATCAATGGTACCAGTTAAAAAACCTGCTCCCACTGGTGACCAGGGAACAAAGCCGATGCCCAAATCCTCACAGGTCTTGAGAACGCCGTTCAATTCTACATTACGTGTCCACAAAGAGTATTCTGATTGTACAGCCGTTACCGGTTGAACAGCATGAGCCCGTCGAATTGTTTTTGCACTTGCTTCAGAAAGACCAAAGTGCAATACTTTTCCTTCTTTTATTAAATTCTTGATTGCACCTGCGATTTCTTCAATTGGCACATTCGGGTCAACACGATGCTGATAATATAAATCAATGTGGTCTGTTCTAAGACGTTTTAATGATGCTTCTACAACCTTCTTTATTCTTTCAGGTCGGCTATTCATGCCACCTTTTTGGTCTTCCAATTCAAAACCAAACTTGGTAGCAATTTTTACTTTTTTCCTGAATGGTTGAAGTGCTTCACCAACCAGTTCTTCATTGGTATACGGACCATATACCTCTGCGGTATCAAAGAACCTAACTCCATTTTCAAATGCCGTACGAATTGTACGGATGGATTGTTGTTTATCCGCAGGAGCATTATAGTTGCCGCTCATGTTCATACATCCGAGCCCTAATGCGGAGACCTCTAATTTTCCTAATTTTCGTGTCTTCATTTTATTGTCTTTTTTATTGAGCTTGTCATTACTCTCATTATTGTTGTTTGCTGGGTTTGAAAATGCAGATGATAGTAAAGGTGTTAGAATTAAACCTGCACCTGCGATTGAAGTGTTAGTTAAAAAGTTTCTACGGCTGATCCCTTGACTGTCTTTATTATCAATGTCGGTTGTTTCCTTTTTCATAAATAAATTATTAAAGTGGGTTACAAATAGACTTTTAATCTCTTATAGATTTTTACCAAAAAATTCTGTCAATTTCTTTGTTACCTGTGGTACATATTGTTTGCCATCGTATAAGTCCATGTGGGTTGCGCCTTTTATAATAAATAGTTCTTTGTCTTTTGAAGCAGCCTTTTCGATAAGCTCCTGGCTATGCCATAAAGAACCTGCTTCACTACCGGCAACTAATAAAAGTGGTTGTGTAAGTAATTTGTCTGCCTGTCCAAATCCATCGAACAAAATACCATAACTCACACCACTGAAAAGTAACTTGTTAGTTGAAGTTGGATATTGACCACGAGGTGTTCTGTAATATTCGGCAGCTTCCTGCAAATCTCTTGGTGCTGTCTTGTCGCCCACTTCCGGCACATAAGGCACATAAATAGGTGCTGCTCCATTTGCTTCTGCTGTACGTTGCCTTGCAACTGCTTCCAAAGTTGGAATTACGTCCTCACCCGAACCTTTACCATCCCAGCCTCTACGACCTGCTGCGCCTACATCAACACCACTAACGGTTGCAAGAGCTTTAATGCGGCGTTCCGTCATTGCTGCTTTTACCGTTGCTCCACTGCCTGCACAAATACCTAAACCACCGATGCGATTTGCATCAACATAAGAAAGGGTAACGAGATAATCTACTGCACTGTAAATGTCGCCGACACGGTTTATAGGATTATCGAGAAATCGAGGTAAGCCCTCACTTGCTCCCTGGTGCGAAGCATCAAAGGCAAGTGCCACAAAACCGTTTTCTGCAAGCTGCCGTGCATACAAACCTGCTGTCTGTTCCTTTACTCCACCGCCAGGATGTACAACTACTATAGCCGGATATTTTTTTGCTTTATCAAAGCTTGCGGGTAAATAAAGATTACCTGCCATCTTGAGATTATTGTTTTTGAAGGTTACAGCCTGAACATTTTTATTGTTACCTGCTGAAGTTTGAGCCGCTAATTTTAATCCGGCTGTTAGCATAACTATAAAAGCTGCTAAGAAGATTTTTGATTTCATTTTATTGTATCATTTGATTTGTGATACAAAGCTCACGATAACCCTAATGAATAAATAATGAAAAACAAAGGAAAAAGTATGAAATTCAAATGTGAGCTAACCTTACAGATTTTGGTATTTTACCTGTCTTCTTTTTAAAGAAGTTGTTGAAGTAAGTGGGATATTCAAAGCCAAGGGCATAGGCAATTTCAGCAATACTCCAATTTGTATGTTGCAGCAGTGCTTTTGCCTCACTAATAATTCTGTCGGCTATATGCGCTGTAGTAGGTTTGCCTGTAATTTCTTTTACTGAACTGTTTAAATAGTTGACGTGAACGAACAAGTTCTTTGCAAAATCCTGTGCTGTTTTTAACTGCAATGGACGTCCTGTACTTTCAATCGGAAATTGGCGTTCCAGCAATTCAAGGAACACTGCGGTGATACGTTCTGCAGCATTTGTTTTTTTTGAACGATTTTCCGAAGGCTGCATTTTAACCGCTTCATGTATTATAAGGCTGATGTAGTTTCGTATCAATTCATCCTTGAATACGTAATCATTTTCCTGCTCTGCAAGCATCCGCTTAAATACACGAATAATAAATTCCTTTTGCTCTTTATCTAATTTCAAAATCGGTGTGCCGCCTATTTTAAATAAAGGGGATTGCAGAAGGCTCTCAGAACGGTCGCCTAACCTTAAAAAGTTTTCAGTAAAGAGACATGTGTAGCCACTGAATTTTTTTGAAACTGCTTCACAGGAGTAGGGAATATTTGGATTGCCAAAAAATAAAAAGGTGTCATCTGTTTCTAAACTCTTATCAGCATAATGAAAGATGAACTTTCCGGTCGTCAAATTGATTTTATAAAAATCTTTACGACTATAAGTGTGACCAGAATTAGCCTCGTTGTCTATTTGATAAACTTTAAAGCCTTTTAGCTTTAATTCGGAATTGAAATCTGAAGTTTGACGAGCTATATGATTGTTCATCGTACAAAAGTAAGAAAATCAAATGAGGGAGTTTCTTAAAATTTCCTCATTCTTCACTTATCGCCGTAGCTTAAATGTCATTGAATTTGATTCAAATCTACCCATGAGCTAATAGCACTATCCTGCCGAGAGAACAGGATGGAAATTGGTTTGATATTAATAGTTTTAGTTATTATTTGAGGATAGAAAACTGTCAGAACGATTTCTTTTAAAACTGCCATATGCGCTGTTCATTGATCATTTTCTTCTTTGCTGTGATCCAGTACGGTTTTGCTCAGCAAAAACAGATTCAATATCTCTCAGGTATTGATGCTGAACGAACCGTGCAGTGGGATTTCTTTTGTACAGCAGGTCGCAACAGTGGTGAATGGAAAAAGATACAAGTGCCAAGCTGCTGGGAGCAACAGGGCTTTGGTAATTATAATTATGGCCGGGATTATAAAACGAATGGAAAGAATGCAAGATTCTATGATGAGCAGGGAATTTATAAATACCAGTTTAAAGTTCCTGCAACATGGAAAGGAAAAAGTATCAATATCGTTTTTGATGGCAGTATGACGGATACAGAAGTAAAGATCAATGGAAAGTCAGCAGGGGAAATTCATCGCGGCGCTTTCTATCGTTTCAAATATGACATCACATCATTGCTGGTTTTTGATAAACCCAATACACTTGAAGTGACAGTAAGTAAAATGAGCAGCGATGCAAGTGTAAACAATGCGGAACGTTTGGCTGACTATTGGGTATTTGGTGGCATATTCCGTCCTGTGTTTTTAGAGGCCATGCCAAAACACTATATAGATTATGTTGGTATTGATGCAAAACATGATGGCAATTTCTCGATGCATGTTCGGGTGAAAGGATCGAACCGGGTCGCTAATATGACTACAACGATCAGGGATGAAAAAAATCATTTGATAGTCAGAATGGAATCGGCCAGTGCTATCACTGACAGTTCATTAACTATACGCTCAAGGATCCCGAACATTAAGGCATGGACCTCTGAAACACCAAATCTTTATATAGCAAATATTGTGTTGAAGGATCCAGCTGGAAAGAAATTATATGAGCTGAATGAGAAATTTGGCTTCCGAACAATTGAAATTAGAAAGGGACAGGGAGTTTATATCAACGGTTCACAGGTAAAATTTAAAGGAGTGAACCGTCATTGCTTTTGGCCGGAAACAGGAAGATCATTGTCAAAAGAAAATGAATTAACAGATGCATTGTTGTTGAAAGAAATGAACATGAATGCAGTTCGCTGTTCTCATTACCCACCAGATAAATATTTTTTACAACTCTGCGATTCGCTGGGTATTTATGTTTTAAACGAACTGGCCGGCTGGCAAAAATTTTATTCGGCCAAAGCTGGTGAACCCCTGGTGAAGGAATTAGTGCTAAGAGATCTGAATCACCCTTCAGTTATCTTCTGGAATAACGGTAATGAAGGCGGAACTAACAAAGAGCTTGATGATGATTTTGTAAAATGGGATTTTCAGAAACGGCCTGTTATACATCCGCATCACCGGCCGGGGAATCAATTTAATGGTATCGACTGCAATCACTATGAAGATTATTATAGTACACAGAAAATCTTGAACGATTCACTCATTTATATGCCCACCGAATTTTTGCATGCACAGGATGATGGTGGCGGTGGTGCTGCTATGGAAGATTTCTGGGAGCTTCACTGGAGATCACAGAAGAGTGCTGGTGGTTTTATCTGGGTTTTCGCAGATGAAGCAATTGTTCGAACTGACCTGAATAATGCATTGGATGCCAACGGGCTAAATGCAAATGACGGCATCCTTGGTCCGCATCGTGAAAAGGAAGGAAGCTTTTATGCACTGCGTGAAATTTTTTCTCCTATAAAACTTTCTTTACCCGATCAGTTACCCGGAAACTTTAATGGGGAAATTGGAATTGAGAACCGCTTTCATTATCTGAATACTAATCAATGCAAATTTTACTGGGCATTGGTTGATTACAGCAAACCATTTGATCGTTTTGATGGTTATGTAGTGAAACACAAAGGAATTGCTGCGTCCCCCGATATTTCCCCGGTTCAAAAAGGCATATTGAAGATCGATCTTCCGGCTGATCATAAAAATTATGATGCATTGGTAATTGTTGCGAAAGATAATTTCGGAAAAGACATTTATAAATGGATCTCAAAAATAAAGGGCAATAGTTCGCTGCTTCAGAATTTTGTTACGGTAAAAAATGATTCAACTTCATTAAAAGAAACCGACACTGTTTATACGATCACAGGTGGTGAAGTAAGTGTTGTGCTGGATAAAAAAACAGGCAACCTCGTTACCACAAGAAATATAGCTAATGATTATGTGTTGTCATTTAATACTGGTCCCGTCCTGGTTAAAGGAAATGCTGCCGTTGTTTCATCTAAAGTATATAAAGAAGAAAATAGCCAGGTGGTGGAGTTTACATATACTGGCAATATGAAATATGTAAAATGGAAGATCAATGCAAGCGGATGGGTGACGATGGATTATGAATACAGCATTGAAGGCGATCAGCCCTTTTCCGGGATCAGCTTTAACTATCCTGAGAATTATGTTTTATCAAGCCGATGGTTAGGCAAAGGGCCGGCACGTCAATGGAAAAACAGGATAGCGGGTACTCCAATAAATGTATGGCAGAATATTTACAACAATACACATACTGGTTACTCGCCGGTTGTGTATCCGGAGTTCAAAGGATATTATGGCGAAGTAGCATGGATGGAGTTAAGCACCGTGCAGGGCAAATTGTATATTGCCAGCCCGGATGAAGGTTTGTTCGTTCGCCTCTTTGATTTTTATGCATTAAGTGATGCTATCAAACCGCATCCGGAAGTTCCTGCGGGAAATATTTCTTTCCTGGATTGTATTCCACCGATAGGAACCAAGCTTGCAGTCGGATTGACCACTAACACAAAAGTGTATGGGCCTCAAAGCGAACTAAATCATTTAAGCGGCATCAAAAAGCGAACATTATATTTTTATTTTGGTATGCCTAAAACAACGAATAGCAAAGAACAATACACAAGGCCTAAGGTTGATGAAGTATTTTAATTTTATTATGAACCCAGCAACATTACTACTATTAGACATCATTGCGACGCTCCGTTCAAGGTTCTGTTCGCTTTTCAGCATCAGCGTCGCAGTTTACCCAGACACCCGGCTTGTCGGGGTGGAAGGGTCGCACTCATGTACCTACGGTAATACTATTCGATTTTTTTTTAAAGCCACAAAGACGCTAAGGCACAAAGTCGCACAAAGCTTAGTGCTGCCTGGTGTTCTTTGTGTCTTTGTCGTTCCATCTCATGCTCAAAAAATCAATCGGTTTGATGTTGTCTCCAGGCACAATGTAAAAATCAATAAAATTGATTCGCTATCATCTCTTTCTGTCGGCAATGGCAATTTCGCTTTTACAGTTGATGCCACCGGTATGCAATCTTTTTCGGATGCGTATGCGGGTGGAGTTCCATTGGGAACACAATCAGTCTGGGGTTGGCATAGCTTTCCTAATACAGAGAACCTGAAAATTGAAGAAACACAAAAGGTTTATGAGTTGGAAGGAAGAAAGATATCTTATACCGTGCAACCAAAAGAGCCGGAGAGAGCAAGGCAGGCGGTTGACTATTTCCGCGTCAATCCGCATCGTTTGCAATTAGGAAATATTGGGCTTGAAATAAAGAAGAAAGATGGATCTCTTGCAACAGCAGGTGATATAAAAAATATTGATCAACAACTGTATTTATGGACAGGCATCATTGTAAGTTCATTTAAAGTTGAAGGTGTACCTGTAAAAGTTTTTACAATTTGTCACCAGGGATTGGATGCTGTTTCATTCAAAATTCAGTCGCCACTTGTTGTGCAGGGAAGAATTCAAATAAGAATTCGATTCCCTTATCCTAATGGACAATGGAAGGATGTTGGTAATAACTGGTTAAATGATGAAAAGCATAGTTCTTCCATTGAATCGCAGTCGGTCAGCCAGGCAACTATCAAAAGAAAACTGGATACTTCTGTTTACTACGCCGCATTAAATTGGACAACTGGCACTTTCAAAAAGCAAAACGACCATTATTTTTTGTTGCAACCCGCTACTGGTAGAAATGTTTTTGAATTCACATGTCATTTCAGTGAAATAAAGCCAACACCAACTCTAACCGATATTTCCAAGACATCAGCAAGTAGTATTAATGGGTGGAAAAAATTCTGGTTTAGCGGTGGCGCTGTTGATTTTTCAGCAGTAAAAGATCCAAGAGCATTTGAAATTGAAAGGAGGGTTGTGTTATCGCAGTATCTTACAAAAATTCAATGCTCATCTGCTTTTCCACCACAGGAAACAGGATTAACTTATAACAGTTGGTATGGCAAACCTCATTTAGAAATGCATTGGTGGCATGCAGTTCATTTTGCACAATGGGGAAGAACTGACTTGATGGGAAAAAGCCTGGACTGGTATTTTACTGTTGCAGAAAAAGCAAAGCTTATTGCAAAACGGCAGGGCTTTGATGGTTTACGATGGCAAAAGATGACCGATAATGGTGGAGATGAAACTCCATCGTCAGTAGGTGCATTTCTTATCTGGCAGCAACCGCATTTTATTTATATGGCGGAATTGCTTTATCGGAGTAAACCAACAAAAGAGGTTTTGAATAAGTATAAAGAACTCTTGTTTGCCACGGCAGATTTCATGGCATCGTTTCCAAGCTATGACCCCCAAACAAAAAAATATAATCTCGGAAAAGGATTGATCCCGGCACAGGAATGTTTTGATGCAGTTACTACTTTCAATCCAACCTATGAACTGGCATATTGGAGCTGGGCTTTACAAAAAGCGCAGGAGTGGAAACAACGTTTGGGGTTACCCAGAGATAAAAAATGGGATGAGATCATTAATAACCTTGCGCCGTTGCCGCAATTAAATAATGTGTATCTCGCTACTGAAAGTACTCCTGATTGCTACGAACCTAATTCAAGATATTTGACTGATCATCCTGCTGTTCTTGGTGCTTACAGTAGTTTACCAGCCGTTCATGGTTTGAATACCACGATAATGAAAAATACCCTGGATACTGTTTGGAAAGTTTGGAAATGGAATGATACATGGGGTTGGGATTTTCCATTGACCGCCATGACAGCTGCAAGATTGCATCTCGGTGAAAAAGCAGTTGATGCATTACTGAAGCCGGTAAAAACAAATACATATTTGATCAATGGACATAATTACCAGGATGAACGTTTGACAATTTACCTGCCAGGAAATGGTGGTGTATTGAATGCCGTTGCATTAATGTGTACAGGTGCGGATGCAGATAAAGAAATTAATATCGGGTTCCCGAAGGATTGGAAAGTAAAATGGGAAGGATTAAAAAAAATGTTTTAGACCCCTGTCTCCGCCGCGGCGGAGGGACTTAGACAGGATCATATTAATATGTCATGAATTTTCAAACAAGGCTAAGACTATAAATCATTTATAAGGGCATGAGATGTCTTTTATTTTTCGCTTTCAGTTTTTTACTGGCGAATACTTGTATTTGCCAGCAGGATATGTTATGGCATAATAAAGAGAGAACGGTTCGTTATCATCCCGAAGGAAATGATTTTGTAATTGAAAACGGAGATCGTCGTTTTACCCGTGCATTATATGGAACAAACACAGCATTCAGGGTGGAAGCAGGTGACCTGCCGGAATTTGCTATGTATATGCCGGGAATGGGAGGTAATCTTCGCTTTGGTTTGATCAATGGATTACAGCATAAATGGCTTATCACTGCGCAAAAAATAAAAGCAGTATACCGTGCCGGCACCATGATCTACGCAATTGAAGATGAGCTGCTGGGGCAAGGAAAACTATTTATAACCGTTTTAGGATTGAGTGATGCGGAAGGAATGGTTATAAAAATCAAACCTGAAAATATAAAAGAGGATGTGCAATTGGTATGGGTCTATGGTGGGGCTTCCGGAAAAAAATTTTCAAGAGATGGCGATGTAGGTGCCGATCCTGAATCATCTTTTTATTTGAAAGCAGAGAACTGTACGGATAACCGTTACCAGTTGTTGAAAGACAAATTCATTTTAAGTTACGGCACAGGCAAGGTGCTTACCGAGGCAGAGCGATATGAAATACAAACAAAACCTGAAAGCCAGTTAACCGGTGAAATTCCGAAGGAAGCAAAGATGATCACTGGTTATTTCCCGTCTGCTTCAACTATTCAGTTAATGGATGCTTCCAATCCCGATGAAGCTTTTAATAGTTCTATAACAGCTAAAAAAGATTTTTGTGTTACTGGTAAACTATTGCTGAAGAATAAGGAAGACTATTTTCTTTTACATAATGCCGCCACTCCCGTTACACAAAATGCAGAGCAAGAATTTAGAGATGCAGAAACTACAAGACAGAAGATCGCCAATCGTATTAAGATCAAAACACCAGATGCCTGGTTGAATACATTAGGTAGTGCATTATCCGTAGCTGCCGATGCAATTTGGGAAGATCCTACTTATATGCATGGAGCTATTGCATGGCGTATGCGTTTACCTGGCTGGCGGGGAGCTTATGTAGCCGATCCCTTGGGCTGGCATGACAGGGCCAGGATACATTTTGATGCATATGCAAAGTCTCAACTCACAACGCCGGCCACAATAGGAGTGGTGATGGATACTGCATTAAATCTTGCAAGACATATTGAGAAAGTCGGTACACAATTATTCAGTGAAGGATATATAACCCGTAATCCCAATGGTTATGTCGGTGCTCATCATTATGATATGAATCTTGTTTTCATTGACCAGTTGCTGAATCATTTTAATTATACTGGAGATACCGGCTATGTAAGAGAAATGTGGCCATTGCTTAAGAGACATCTCGTATGGGAAAAGAAAAACTTTGATGCGGATGGCGATGGTTTATATGATGCGTATGCAGCTATCTGGGCAAGTGATGCGTTACAATACAGTGGTGGCGGCGTTACGCATTCCAGTGCCTATAATTACAGGGCCAATAAAGAAGCGGCAAGATTGGCAAAACTCATTGGGGAAAATGGAACTCTTTATGAAAAAGAAGCAGGGAAAATTTTAGCTGCTATCAATAAAAATTTATGGATGAGTGATAAAGGATGGTACGCAGAATACAAAGATCTGTTGGGAAATAAATTGCTTCATCCGTCCGCCGGTTTATGGACGATCTATCATGCAATAGATAGTAAAGTGCCCGACGCATTTAAAGCATACCAGGCTTTGCGATACATTGATAGAAATATTCCGCATATACCTGTAATTGCAAAAGGATGGGAAGAGAAAAATTTATACCTGCTTAGTGAAACGAATTGGCAACCTTATACATGGAGTTTGAATAATGTGGTGATAGGAGAAAATTTGCATACCGCATTAGCTTACTGGCAGGGCAACAGGAGTGAAGAAGCCTTTCAATTATGGCGGAGTGTTTTACTGGAGACAATGTATCTCGGTTCCGGTCCCGGAAATTTTCACCAGCTTAGTTTTTATGATGCTATAAGAGGAGAATTGTATCGTGATTTTGCTGATGGCATTGGAATGGTGGCAAGATCATTAATGGAAGGGCTGTTCGGCATACAACCCGATGCGTTAAATAAAAGAATAGTAATTAAGCCAGGCTTTCCGTCAGCGTGGAATAGTGCATCCATTCAAACCCCGGATATTAGTTTTGATTTTGAGAGAACTGGAGATAAAGAAGTTTATACGATCAAGCAAAATACTTACAAGCATCTTGGTCTGCAATTGATCATTCCTGCATTGAAAGATAATATTGCTGAAGTGCTTGTTAATGGTAGATCCGTAAAATGGAAAGTTTCTCAAAATACTGTAGGAAAACCTGCAGTTGAAATTAATTTACCGGCAAATGAAAATTATTCGATTTCGGTTACCTGGAAAGGAAATAGGTTAAGCCAGCTATTCTACAGAAAACAATTATACAATTACGAAACTTTTGTTGTTGATTCCAAAGTTTTATCGGGATTTGAATTATATGATCCACAAAAAGCCTTAACAAAAGTAACTGCGGGTAAAAATTTTCTTTCTGCAAAATTTAAGAAGAAGGGAGGCCATACAACTTTCTTTATGAAAACAACGCAAGGCGCATTTACCTGGTGGCAGCCGATCGATGTTTATATTATTGAACAATTTGATGCAATAGAAACTAAACCAATCACTGAAAAAACGGTTTTTGAAAAGATTGATTTGACCTCATCTTTCAATGATCCTGTAACAAAAATCTTTCAGAATAAATATCTTTCACCAAGACCAACATCACCAACCTTGCAACTGCCGGTTCATGGTATTGGTAACTGGGCTTATCATTCTGTACAGGTAAATATTTCTGACAGCGGATTAAGATCGGTAGCGGGAACAAAAAATGAATTTATTACATCAACGGGTGTCCCTTTTCAAACACCCGGCGTTGCTAATACTAAAAACATTTTATTTACTTCTATGTGGGATAATTATCCTGATTCAATTAGTATTCCATTAAAAGGAAATTCCTCTCATGCCTATTTTCTAATGGCCGGAACCACCAACCCGATGCAGAGCCGCATCGAAAATGGAGAGATCATTATTAATTATACTGATGGTACATCGGATAAGCTTGAATTAAAGAACCCGCAAAACTGGTGGGCGATCGAACAGGATTATTATGTTGATGGATTTGCATTTACAACCGATGCTCCACGACCAATTCGTATTTCATTAAAAACAGGGAAAGAGATCCCTAAGGATTATAAATACACATCTATTCGCGGGTTTTCAAACTTTGGGATTGATGGTGGTGCGGCCACGGTGGTTGATCTGCCATTGGATAATAAGAAACAATTAAGAAACCTGGTAGTAAGATCAGTGGCAAATGATGTTATCATTGGGTTGATGGCTTTGACGCTGATCAGATGATATGATTTGCCTTCCTTTTATTAATTTGAATTATGAGTAGTAACCGGCAGCAAGTAGTTTTCGTTTCTCACGAAGAAATGGAGCAATGCTTCAATGAAATCTTATTGAAAACCGGTTATTTAGAAGATAAGGCACAACAACTGGCAGAAGTGTTTACGCAAAATAGCCTTGACGGAGTTTATACTCATGGAGTAAACCGGTTCTCCCGTTTTATTGAGTATTCCAAAAACGGGTATGTACAAAAAGAAGCTGAGCCGACAATGAAATATAAATGCAATGGAATAGAACAGTGGGATGGAAATCTTGGTCCCGGAATTTTAAATGCTCTTACAGCAACCGGTCAGGTTATGAAGCTGGCAGATGAATTTGGTATCGGCTGCGTTGCATTAAGTAATACGAATCATTGGATGCGGGGTGGTACTTATGGATGGCAGGCAGCGATGGCGGGTTATGTATTTGTTGGGTTTACCAATACGACTGCGAATATGCCGGCTCACGGAGCAAAAGACCCAAAGCTTGGAAATAATCCCTTAGTAATAGCAATGCCTTATCTCGATGAGGCTATAGTGCTTGATATGGCAATGTCTCAGTATTCATTTGGGAGCATGGAATTGTCAGCAATGAAGAATGAGGAACTGAAAGTATACGGCGGCTATGATAGGGAAGGAAATCTAACTAAGGATCCCGCTGCCATTCTTGAATCGCGAAGACCATTACCGGTTGGCTATTGGAAAGGAGCAGGGCTTTCTTTATTACTGGATCTATTGGCTGCAGTTTTATCGGGTGGGTTGTCCACGCATGAAATAAGTAGCCGAAGCATTGAATATGGAATGTCACAGGTCTTTATCTCAATTAATATTAAAAAACTGTCCAATCATTCTTCTATTCCGGCATTGATAGAAAGTATTATCATTGATTATAAACGATCTGTTCCTGAAAATGCACAAACTTCAATTTCTTATCCCGGTGAAAGGGTTTTAAACAACCGTAAACGAAATGAGGAGAACGGGATACCGGTTCTGAAAAAGATCTGGGACGAAATCCTAACATTAAATAAGTGATCAATGCGCAAAATATTTCTTACTGTTGTTGTTCTATCATTTTTTCTTGTTCTGAAGGGGCAACAAGCGGACTCAGTGTTTATGTTTTCCTATTTCAACAATAATGGTAAAGACGGTTTGCATCTTGCTTATAGTAATGATGGATACAACTGGACTGCTCTAAATAATGACAGATCTTTTTTGCTGCCTGTATTAAGTAAAGACTCATTGATGCGTGATCCCTGTATCATTCGCGGCGCTGATAATTTATTTCATATGGTATGGACAGTAAGTTGGAATGAACGGGGCATTGGCTATGCGAATTCAAAAGACCTTATTCATTGGAGTGAACAGCAATTTTTTCCCGTAATGAATCATGAAGATAGTGCACGGAATTGCTGGGCACCGGAGATCACTTATGATAAAAAGAAAAAACAATACATGATCTACTGGGCAACGACGATCGCCGGAAAGCATGCGGCCGACCGGTCTGTTGAAAATGGTTATAACCACCGGATGTATTATGTGCTCACCAAAAATTTCAAAACATTCGGCAAAACAAAATTGCTGTATGATAAAGGGTTCAATGTGATCGATGCTACGATAGTACCTGATGGTAAACGGTACGTTATGTTTTTGAAAGACGAAACGAGGACACCACCCCAAAAGAATATCAGGATCGCATACAGCAAGAAATTAAATGAAGGATACAGCAATGCTTCTGCTGCAGTTACCGGGAATTACTGGGCAGAAGGACCAACGACTTTAAAGATAAATGGTCAATGGGTCGTTTATTTTGATAAATACCGTGATCACAAATATGGAGCAATTCAATCGCAGGATCTTATCAACTGGACAGATATCTCTGATAAAATTTCATTGCCTAAAGGAATACGCCACGGAAGTATTTTTAAGATAACCAGGACTGAACTGAATGGGTTATTGAAGTTGTAATGATCGCAAATGAACGTTTCGAGCTTCAGGATACGTCAGGATGGTTTCCTGTGGCTTAAAGCTTACTTTACTCAATTAAAATTTGCTTGCCTTTGAAAAAGATATGCATTGCTGCTTTCTTAGTTGTATCTATTATATTTTTTACAAATTCCCTGCAGGCACAATACAGGATGGAATATCTTACCCGGGGTGTGCATGCAGTGCCTGATGGTAAAGGAAAAATATTTGTTTCATGGCGTTTGCTGGGTACCGAGAATAATGGACTTGCTTTTAATCTTTACCGTACTACAAATAAGAAAACAATCCTGCTGAACAAGCAACCGATAATTAAAGCAACAAATTTTACGGATGGATTTGCTGATTCCAACCTTGCAAACACATATACTGTAAAAGCGATCATCAATAATAAAGACGAAAAGGCGGGTGTTTCTTATACGTTACCAGCAAATGCAAAACCTTATGTCTCTATTCCTCTAAGAACACCCACAGGTTATTCAGCCAACGATGCAAGTGTGGGTGATATGGATGGTGATGGTGTGTATGAGGTCGTTATTCATTTGACCGGAAGGGCGAAGGATAATTCGCAGGCGGGAATTACTGATCCGCCGGTCTTTCAATGCTACAAAATGAACGGAACATTTTTGTGGGAGGTCAATCTTGGAAAAAATATTCGTGAAGGAGCTCATTATGCACAATTCATGGTGTATGATTTTGATGGTGATGGCAAAGCAGAGATCGCAATGAAAACTGCAGATGGCTCTATTGATGGTAAAGGAAAAGTTATCGGTGATAGTACAAAGGATCATCGAAACGATAAAGGGTACATTTTATCGGGCCCCGAATATTTAACCATGTTTGATGGCCTGACAGGCCAGGAATTATCAACGATCAATTTTATTCCGCCCCGTCATGGAAAATTAGATCCTGCAACAGAAGAGCTGAAAGAAATATGGGGCGATGGATATGGTAATCGTATGGACAGGTTTCTTGCATGTGTTGCCTACCTCGATGGAAAAAGACCATCACTTGTAATGTGCCGTGGTTATTATACACGTTCAGTATTAAGTGCATTTAATTTTAAAAATAAAAAACTCGAGTGGCTTTGGACATTCGATAGCGATGAACCAGGTGGTGCAAACAGGAAGTATCGTGGACAGGGAAATCATAACTTATCAGTTGCTGATGTGGATGATGATGGTAAAGATGAAATTGTTTATGGCGCCATGACAATTGATGATAATGGTAAAGGGCTATACTCTACAGAATTGGGTCATGGTGATGCATTGCATGTTACGGATATTGATCCATCAAGAGCGGGTCTTGAAGTTTTTGATATACAGGAACGATTTGATGATGCCGGTGCACATTTAACGGATGCAAGAACCGGCGAACTGATCTGGAAAAAACCATCCATAAAAGCGGGTGAGGATGGTGAAGGTCCTGGTCGTGGATGTGCATTGGATCTCGATCCGCGATATCCCGGTTATGAATGCTGGGTTGCCGGTGCAGGTATCACGGGTATGTTTGATTGCAAAGGAAATAAGATAGCTGAGAAGACGCCGCCCTGTAATATGGGTATTTTCTGGGATGGCGATGCACTTAGCGAAGTACTCAATGGTGTCAATATTAGCAAATGGGACTATGTAAACAGTGAAATGGTAAAATTATTTGATGGTCGCGATGATGGTTGCGCCAGTAATAATGGTACAAAAGCTAATCCATGTCTCAGTGCCGATCTTTTTGGCGATTGGCGGGAAGAAATTATTTGTCGTACAACCAATAGCAGGGAGTTGCGCATCTATTCTACAGCCATTCCCACCGACATTAAACTGTATACGCTGATGCATAACCCGCAGTATCGTTTAAGCATTGCATGGCAGAATGTGGCGTACAATCAACCGCCACATACAAGTTATTATCTGGGTGATGGAATGAAAATGCCGCCAAAACCGAATATTGTAATTATTAATAAGAAATAGTTTTATGAGCCAAACTTCATTACTACTATTAAGCATCGTTGCGTCGCACTCTTGTACTGCAACAATTCTATTCGACAAAATTGTTGCTGTAGCCTGCCCAGAGCGAAGCGAAGGGTTCGGTAATTCTATTGGGCATTTAATCGGTGTATCCAATATTTAAATATCATAACATTTCAGATGAAAAGACTCATAACTTTTGCTTCCATTCTCATTATCGCTTCCTCTTTTTTACTTTTCAAAAAAGAGAAACCAGTGTTTTATATTATCGGTGACAGTACAGTAAGGAATGGTGATGGAACCGGTAAGAATAACCAGATGGGTTGGGGTACTGTTATTATACCTTTCTTTGATACAACAAAGATCGATGTCCGCAATCATGCAATTGGTGGCCGCAGCAGTCGTACTTTTATTACTGAAGGGAGGTGGAATAAAATATTAGAAACACTAAAGGAAGGTGATTATGTTATCATGCAGTTTGGTCATAATGATGCAGGTCCTTTGGATGATACTGCCAGGGCAAGGGGTACTATAAAAGGAATAGGCGAGGACAGTACAGAAATTTATAATCCTATTCGTAAAATAAAAGAAGTGGTGCATTCTTATGGTTGGTATATGCGCAGGTACGTAAAAGAAGCAAAAGCCAAAAATGCAATTCCTATTATGTGTTCATTAATACCAAGAGAGAATTGGAAGGATGGGAAAGTGGTTCGTTCTGCGGACTCTTATGCATTGTGGGCAAAACAAATTGCTGAACAAGAAGGAGCTTATTTTATAGACTTGAATGAACTCATCTCTGCAAAGTATGAGGAAATGGGCGAGCAGGAGGTACATAAATTTTTTCCTGCCGATCATACGCATACAAATTTGGAAGGTGCAAAGTTGAATGCAGAGATCGTAGCAAAAGCTCTGAAAAAGATCAACCCGGGAAAGATCAAAAATTATATGACTAAATAAATTTTATGAAGAAGGCTTTAATTCTTTTTGTTTCATTTTTTATTTTATCAGGAGCGAATTCACAAAAACTGCCTGCTGATAAAAAAATACTGGCTACGCTGAGGCTCACCAACAAATATTTTATGGAGAAATGGCCGGATGCCGGGAAAACCATTTTCACCAATATTGAAAGACCAAGCAATATATGGACAAGAGCTGTTTATTATGAAGGCTTGATGGCTTTGTATAAAATTGATAAGCAGCGATCATATTATGATTATGCATTACAGTGGGGGGAAAAACATAAATGGGGACTTCGTGGCGGCGTTAAAACAAGAAATGCGGATAACCAGTGCTGTGGCCAGACTTATATCGATTTGTATTTGCTGGATAATAAGCAGCATCCGGAAAGAGTAACAGATATCAAAGTATCTGTTGATTCAATGATGCTCACCTCAAAGATCGATGACTGGAACTGGATCGATGCATTACAAATGGCAATGCCGGTGTTTGTAAAATTGGGCAATCTATATAATGAGCCAAAGTATTTTGATCGCATGTATGAAATGTATGCTTATACGAAAAACAAGCATGGCGATAATGGATTGTATAATCAGAAAGAACATTTGTGGTGGCGTGATAAAGATTTTGATCCACCGTATAAAGAGCCAAACGGCGATGATTGTTATTGGTCCCGCGGAAATGGTTGGGTAGTGGCGGCCTATGCAAGGGTATTGAGCGATCTGCCAAAGACCGATCCGCATTACCAGGAGTACCTGCAGGATTTTAAAGACATGTGCGTTGCATTATTACCTCTTCAACGTAGCGATGGTTACTGGAATGTAAGTTTAAATGATGCAAATAATTTTGGCGGCAAAGAAGTCTCGGGCACCTCCTTATTCATTTATGGGTTTGCATGGGGTATAAATAATAATATACTCGATAAGAAAACTTATTTACCATCAATCACGAAAGCCTGGAATGCGATGAGTAAAGAGGTTGTTCATCCCAATGGGAAATTGGGTTATGTGCAAGGAACAGGAAAAGAACCAAAGGATGGTCAACCTGTAAATTATGACAGCACACCTGATTTTGAAGATTATGGGCTGGGTTGTTTCCTCCTTGCAGGTACTGAGATTTATAAGATGAAATAAATCCTGATGAAACAACTCGCTTTTTTATTGATAGCATTTATTATAACTTTTACTTCACTTGCACAACGGCTGAAATATAATTTCAACCCTGCCTGGAAAGTTTTTGTCGGGGATGATTCCACTGCATCACAAAAGAACTATGACGATTCAAAATGGAAATTCGTAACACTCCCTTATGCCTGGAATGAAGATGATGCTTTTAAAAAAGATATTGTCAATTTGTCAACAGGCATTGCCTGGTACCGCAAGCATTTTAAAATACCATCTTCAGAAAAAAGACAAAAAGTCTTTCTTGAATTTGAAGGAATCCGTCAGGCAGGCGATTTTTACCTGAATGGAAAATATATTGGGATGCATGAAAACGGTGTAACCTCATTTGGATTTGATATTTCTGATCTTGTTCAATTTGGTGAAGCAGAAAATATTATTGCCGTTAGAATAAATAATGATTGGGAGTATAGGGAAAATGCGACCAACACAAAATATCAATGGAGCGATAAAAATTTCAATGCCAACTACGGTGGCATACAAAAAAATGTTTACCTGTACATCACAGGAAAAATTTATCAAACACTTCCATTGTATACCAACCTTGGTACAACCGGTGTTTATGTTTATGCCGATGAATTTAATATTCCTGGAAAATCAGCAACTATTCATGCTGAATCTGAAGTAAAGAATGAGAGTAATCAATCGCAGCAGGTACAGTACGAAGTGTTGATCAGGGAAACAAATGGCAAACTCATTAAAACATTTATCGGAGAGAAAACGACAATTGCTCCCGGTGAAATAAAGAAGTTGACTACTTTTTCAAAAGTATCGGGTTTGAACTTCTGGAGCTGGGGTTATGGTTATCTCTATAATGTAGAAACGATTCTGAAAGTAAATGGTAAACCGGTTGATGCAGTAACTACCACCACAGGGTTTAGAAAAACAGCATTTAAAGATGGAATGATCTATTTGAATGATCGTGTGATAATGGTTCATGGTTATGCCCAGCGAACATCAAATGAATGGCCGGCAATAGGTATGAGTGTGCCTGCGTGGTTGAGTGACTACAGCAATAGCCTGATGGTAGAAAGCAATGGAAACTTAGTACGATGGATGCACATTACACCCTGGAAACAGGATATCGAAAGCTGCGACCGGGTAGGATTGATGCAGGCTATGCCCGCGGGAGATGCTGAAAGAGATGTTGACGGTGTTAGATGGGAACAACGAAAATCAGTGATGCGTGATGCAATCATTTACAACCGTAACAATCCAAGCATTATTTTTTATGAATGTGGCAATGAGTCCATTCGGGAATCACACATGAAAGAAATGAAAGTCATCCGCGATAAATATGATCCATTTGGCGACCGGGCAATTGGTAGTCGTGAAATGCTCGATAGTAAAGTAGCAGAGTATGGTGGTGAAATGTTATACACGAATAAGAGTGCAAATATTCCGATGTGGGCTATGGAATATTCAAGGGATGAAGGGTTGCGGAAATATTGGGATGATTATTCGCCACCTTTTCATAAGGATGGAGATGGACCGCTGCACAACGGGCAGAACGCCAGTTCTTATAACCGCAACCAGGAATCACATGCTATCGAGAATATTAAACGCTGGAATGAATTCTGGAAAGAAAGGCCTGGTACGGGAAAGAGAGTAAGTGCCGGCGGTGTTAATATTATTTTTTCTGAAACCAATACGCATCATCGCGGCGCAGAAAACTACAGGAGAAGTGGTGAAGTGGATGCGATGCGCATCATCAAAGAGAATTTTTACGCTCATAAGATTATGTGGGATGGTTGGGTGGAACCGGAGAAACCGGGTATTCATATCATCGGCCACTGGAATTATACAGAAACCGTTACTAAAGACATTTATGTTATCTCTTCTGCTGATAAAGTTGAGTTGAGGATTAACGGGGTATCAATGGGAATGGGAATCAAAAGTGATGGCTTTTTATTTACATTTAAAAATATCAGCTGGAAATCCGGAACTATCAGTGCCATGGGATATGACAAGAATGGCAAGCAAGTTTGCACAACTGAAAAAATAACCGCTGGTCAACCGGCAGCTATACGATTAAAAGCGATCACACATCCAAAAGGGTTACAGGCAAGCGGTCACGATCTTGCATTGATTGAAGTAGAAGTGATAGATGCGAAAGGCAATCGTTGTCCTACTGCATTAAATATGATCAACTTTTCTTTGACAGGTGAAGCAGAGTGGAGAGGTGGCATCGCACAAGGCCCGGATAATTATATTCTTTCAAAAAACCTTCCTGTTGAATGTGGCGTGAATAGAGTTTTGATCAGGACAACAACCAAAGCGGGTCCTATTAATATTAATGCATCTGCCGATGGCTTACAACCAACAACGATTAATCTTACTTCAAGATCATTTGCAGTTGTAAATGGGTTATCGACAGTAATGCCAGCTAATGGACTAAATTCTTACTTAAAAAGGGGACCAACACCATCCACTCCTTCTTTTAAAACAACCAGAACTGCTATTACGATTGTGAAAGCAACGGCGGGTGCAAACACCGACAGTGCTTTTGCCAGTTTTGATGATAACGAATTAAGCGATTGGGTAAATGATGGACAACTATCGACTGCCTGGATAGAATATGAACTGGAAACAGAAGCAGCAGTAAGCGAGGTGACATTAAAGTTGAATAATTTTCGCTCCCGTACTTACCCGTTGCGTATTTCGGTGGATGGTAAAGAAATCTTTGCCGATACAACAACCCGAAGCCTTGGTTATTTCACTGCTATTTGCAGGCCACAGAAAGGAAAGAAAGTCCGGATACAATTAGCTGATTTATCAAAAGACCAGGCAGCAAATACAATGGTAGAAGTGTCGGGTAAAAAGCTAGACGATGGAGTGGTAAGAGATGATAAAAACGCTAAGGGTACATTAAGCATTATTGAAGTAGAGATTTACAGGAAGTCGGCCAGGTAATCTATAAAAACAATGAAACATCTTTTTTATATTTTAGTTTTTCTGTTGTTTGCTGATGAATTATTGGCACAGGAAAAACCGAATATCATTTTCATTTTTGCTGATGACCTGGGTTATGGTGATATTGGATGTTATGGTCAGCAAAAGATCGAGACTCCTAATATTGATAGGCTTGCACAAAAAGGAATGAAGTTTACGCAGTTCTATTCCGGTTCTACTGTTTGTGCGCCGGCAAGATCAAGTTTTCTTACGGGGTTACATACAGGCCACACTGCTATACGTGGAAATAAATCTTACGCACCTGAAGGACAAACACCATTACCTGATTCCATTATCACATTTGCTAACATACTTCAACAAAATGGTTATGCAACTGCAGCTTTCGGTAAATGGGGATTGGGATTTATAGATAACAGCGGTGATCCGAACAAAAAAGGGTTTGATAAGTTTTATGGGTACAACTGCCAGAGCCTTGCACATGATTATTTCCCTCCTTATATCTGGGATAACCATGATAAAGTTGATCTGTCGGTCAATAAAACAAATGATTCAATATATTCAGCATCGTTGATACACAACAAAGCGATCGAATATATCAAGCAACGATCGTCTTCCAAACCATTCTTTATTTATCTGCCTTATACTTTGCCACATGGCGATGTAATTGGTCCGCATGATGAATTGTATAATTATTATGTAAAGAAATTTAATGAGCAACCGCTTACCGGGAATGCTCTGAGAACAAGGGCTCATAATATGATCCCTGAACCTTTACCACATGCTCAGTTTGCTGCTATGGTAGGCAGGCTTGATAAATATGTAGGTGAAATTGTAAAAGCAATTGAGGAAATGGGATTGGCGGAAAACACATTAATAATTTTCACCAGCGATAACGGGCCTCATAAGGAAAATGGAGGTGATCCGGAATTCTTTAACAGTAATGGGATCTACAAAGGAATAAAAAGAGATCTTTATGAAGGGGGAATAAGAGTTCCTTTCATTGCTTACATGCCAGGAAAAATAAGATCATCAGTAGTAGACAAACCTGCAGCGCTTTGGGATATGTATCCAACATTTCTTCAAATGGCAGGAGTGCCTGTTAAGAAAAACATAGATGGCATTTCATTAGGGCCAACCTTATTTCAAACAGGCAAACAAAAGCAGCATGAATATTTTTATTGGGAGTTTCATGAGAACGATGGTCGCCAGGCCATACGTTGGGGAAAATGGAAAGCAATAAAGCTGGCAGTTACTAAAATTTCCGATCCAGCTATTGAATTATATGATTTGGATAATGACCCACAGGAGATAAATAATATAGCTGCCCAAAACCCTGAGATCGTTAAGAAGATGGCAGGATTATTTTCAAAAGAACATCGCTTTGATCCTGGTTGGCCTTTATTGTTTAAAGAGATAAGCAAATAATCGATGAATCCCTCTAGCTTTCCTAAGTCAATTAATTTCGTAATCAAGTTAGAGAACTCATAGTCTGGGGAGAATAATGTTTCTTGCCGTTATTTTACGAGGCTAGCAATTTCTTCGTTAATAAATGCCAACAACTCAGATTTTGTTATTTGTGTCTCTTCCATTTTTGTGCAGATAATTTCAACAGTGACGTCTTTAAATTTAGCTATGTAATGTTGGTAATTGTCAAACGAACTGTCTGTATGCCTTGAATGCTGACGATTATTGTCCCTAAGTTCTAATATCCAAGGCGAATTAGCGACTTTAAAAAGTCCATATGAACCAAGTCCATATTTTGAAAGGGGATGACTTACTTCGTCATTAGGATAACCATACTTATAAATCAAAGAGTCAAATTGCAAAGTGTCAATTACATTGTCAGTTAGCTCAAGTAAGAGAAGTAGTTTATGTTGACTTGAAACAATGAAATTTTCATACATAAAAGCATAGTCTTTATTAAGACTTACTTCTGTAACACTGATTGTATTATTGTCGTTTTTGAATAGCATGGCGTGTCAAATATAATTCTTCCCGGACGAGTTTCCCCTCGCCCTATGTAAAAAGATCATTTATGTCTTTGAGCCAAAACATTTATAACATCCTGCAGTTTATAATTCTTTGCCTGTAATAGGACGAGATAGTGATAAAGCAGATCAGCAGCTTCACCCAAAAGTTTTTCTTTATTATCGTCTTTACTTTCGATCACAAGTTCAACAGCTTCTTCACCCACTTTCTGTGCAATTTTATTTATTCCCTTTGCAAAAAGCGACGAAGTATATGATGAAGCAGAAGGGTTATTTTTTCTATCTGCAATTATCCCTTCAAGTTTCTCCAATGAAAATGATGAGTTGGTTTCATTAAAACAAGTATCGGCGCCGGTATGGCAAACGGGCCCGGTGGGAGAGGCCTTGATCAGCAATGTATCATTATCGCAATCAACAATAATTTCTTTCACCAATAAAAAATTATTGCTTGTTTCACCTTTTGTCCAAAGCCGCTGTTTGCTGCGACTGAAAAAAGTCACTTTGCCATCTGTATTTGTTTTGGCAAACGATTCTTCATTCATAAAACCAAGCATCAGTACTTTATTACTTATACTGTCTTGTATAATAACTGGCATTAAGCCATCTGGATATTTTGAAAAGTCTGGATTAATGCCCCCAACCCCTAAAGGGGAGTTTTGAGAATTCATAATTTAATTTTTTTCGTTATCTGCATCATCGTTCTTTTCGCTATCTGGTTTTTGCAACTGATTCATCAATCTTTCAAATCTTTCCTCCCGTCGTTCATGCTCATGTTCTCTTCTTGTGGCTTGTTTCCTCGTCATATATGAGTTAAGAATAATGGCAGCAACTAATATTACCAGGATAATAATTATCATAACCGGACAGGTATATTTTGTCGATGCAAAAATTGTTTTAGATCTGGGATCGGGATTTCTTTAAAATGAAAAATGCTTGCAGCTAATGCTGCATCTGCAGAGGCTTTTTCAAAGACCTCAACAAAATGATCCATATTGCCGGCACCACCGCTTGCAATGATCGGAACCGGTAATGTCTCCGAAAGCAGTTTTGTTATTTCAATTGCAAAACCATTTTTTGTTCCGTCATGATTCATGGAGGTAAGTAAAATTTCTCCTGCACCCCTGTCAACTGCTTCCCTGGCCCAATCAAAACATTTTTTTTCTGTCTTTGTTCTTCCACCATTCAAATAAACATTCCACTCACCATCTTCTTCTTTTTTGGTATCAATTGCCAACACAACACACTGGCTGCCAAATTCTTTGGAAAGTTCATTGATCAATTGCGGGTTTTTAAATGCAGATGTGTTTACAGAAATTTTATCAGCACCATTTTGTAATAATATATTTACATCTTCCACAGAGCTAATGCCGCCGCCCACAGTAAAGGGAATATTTACATGATGGGCAATTTTATTTACAAGCTCACTCAATGTTTTTCTTTTTTCTATTGTTGCGGTAATATCAAGAAAAACCAATTCATCGGCGCCTTCCTTTGCATATAATGCACCCAACTCAACAGGATCGCCGGCATCACGAAGGTTAATAAAGTTGGTCCCTTTGACAGTTCTGCCATCTTTAATATCCAAACAAGGTATGATGCGTTTTGTCAGCATATCTATTTTCTTGAGCTTAGCGCTACTTTAATTCCTAATCCAACTAATAATAAGCCAGTGATCTTACTCTGCCATTTTATAAATGCCTGCTTATCGGCTAACCAGTTTCCAAGTTTTCCAAATAACAGGGTCACAATTATATTTACAATTGTCCCCGAGAAATTAAACCATAGCCCTAACAAAAGAATTTGCAAAGCAGTATTTCCATTTTCTGGATGAATGAACTGGGGAAGAAATGCAAGAAAGAATAAAGCCACTTTTGGGTTCAATACATTGGTAAAAACTCCTTGCCAGAATAATTTGGAAAGCGGTTTCTTTTCAATAGCATTATTGATGCTGAATTTATTTTGTTTACTTAAAAATGATCTTATACCGAGATAAATTAAGTAAGCAGCACCAACATATTTAATAATATCAAAGGCAATGGCTGAATTGGCGATGATGGCTGATAAGCCAATTACTGCGGCGAGTAAATGAACAACACAGCCTCCCGCAATTCCCAATGCAGAAACGATCCCGGCTTTCACTCCCTGTGATGCACTTCTTGTTGCTACATACAGCATGTCATTGCCCGGCGTAATATTCAATACCAGGCTGGCGAATGCAAACAACAGGAAATCGTTCAGGCTTATCATAAAAACAGTTTTAGATCTTTCAGCAATATTTTTTTCTCATAGATAGCTTTTCCAACAATCGCTCCACTGCATCCCGCTTCTCTAAGTTGTAACAGATCATCAATGGATGAAACACCACCACTAGCAATTAAGTCAATGGATGGATGGCTGTTCAATATCTTTTTATAAAGATCGATCCCAGTCCCCTGTAATAGCCCGTCTTTGCTGATGTCTGTACAAAAAAATTGTTTTACTCCTTTGGTCTTGTAATTTTCTATTAAGTCAAATACAGACAGATCAGTTGTTTCTGTCCAGCCTTTGATGGCAAGTTTTTCTTCTTTAACATCAGCGCCGATCATAAATTTATCAACACCAAACTCCAATAGCCATCCGGTAAATGTTTTTTCATCTTTTACTGCAATGCTTCCAACTGCTGCAAAGCTGGCACCTGAATCAAAACAAATACTTGCATTTTTTTTTGTGCTGATGCCGCCGCTAAAATCAATTATTAGTTCAGTTTTAGAAGCAATTTGCTCCAGCACCTTCCAATTTTTAACCTCGCCTGCCTTAGCTCCATCGAGATCTACAAGATGCAATCTTTGCAATCCTGCATTTTCGAATTCTTTGGCTACTTCCAAAGGATCTTCATTATAAATTTTCTTCTGTTCATAATCTCCTTTGGTAAGACGAACGCATTTGCCTTCGATAATATCTATTGCCGGTATTATTTCCATGCTATAATTCAATAAATTTTTTTAATATCTGTTCCCCAGTCGTTGCTGATTTTTCAGGGTGAAACTGCACCCCATAGAAATTTTTTTTGTGCAATGCACTGCTGTAAGGTTGTACATAATCCGTTGTTGCAATTGTGTGCTCTCCTTTTGCCGCATAATAACCATGAACAAAATAACAATAGCTATTCTCTGTTACATTTTTAAAAAGATCAGTTTTCAGATCATAGATAGAGTTCCATCCGATCTGTGGGACCTTTAAGCCGCCATTAGGGAGTTTTGGAGTAAACTTTTTAACGTCTTCGTCAAATATCCCCAAACACTTTGTATTATTCTCTTCTGAATATTTACACATTAACTGCATGCCAAGACAAATACCCAGTACCGGCTGGGTCAATGAACAAATAAGTTTATCCAGATCTCTATCTCTTAAATAATCCATTGCAGTACTTGCTTCACCAACGCCGGGAAAAATGACTTTATCAGCATTTTTAATTTCATCAGCGTTATCGGTAACCATAGCAGTATGACCAATTCTTTCCAGTGCATATAAAACTGAACGGATATTTCCTGCATTATATTTTATGATCGCAATTTTCAAAGCATTCCTTTTGTTGTTGGCAGAAACATATTCTCCGCATCTCTTTTTATAGCTATCTTAATTGATTTGGCAAATGCTTTGAATATAGATTCGATCTTGTGGTGCTCATTCTCGCCTTCTACTTTTATATTCAAATTGCATTTTGCAGCATCGCTGAATGATTTAAAAAAATGGTAAAACATTTCTGTTGGCATATCGCCAATTTTTTCTCTTGAGAATTTTGCTTCCCAAACTAACCAGCTTCTTCCCCCAAAGTCAATGGCAACTTGTGCAAGACTATCATCCATTGGTAAAAGAAATCCATACCTGTTGATACCTGCTTTGTTGCCCAATGCTTTAGCAAATGCTTCGCCTAATGCAATAGCAGTGTCTTCAATGGTATGATGTTCGTCAATATGCAAATCGCCCATAACAGAAATTTTCAGATCAGCCCCACTATGTCTTCCCAATTGATCAAGCATGTGATTGAAAAAGCTTAAACCTGTATTAATTTCTGTTTTACCATTACCATCAAGATTCAATTCAATACTGATCTTTGTTTCATTGGTATTCCTTTCATGCTTCAACACACGGTTCCCTAAACTTAGAAATTCGTAGATTTTTTTCCATTCAGTTGTTTCCAAAGCAATTGTTGATTGCAGTGTTTTTAGCGTATCACTGATCTCAGCGCCACCAAGATTTGGGTCATTGTTTATCCAGATCGCTTTGCAACCAAGATTTTTTGCAAGTTGCACATCTGTGATCCTGTCACCGATCACAAATGAATTTGCCAGGTCATAATCAGCATTGTTCAAATATTTTGTAAACATGCCAACACCAGGTTTTCTTGTTGGTGCATTTTCTTTAGCAAAAGTTTTATCGATTAGCACTTCATTGAAGGTTATTCCTTCATTTTCTAATTGCTTTAAAATAAAATTGTGTACAGGCAAAAAAGTCTCTTCAGGAAATGAAGATGTTCCTAATCCATCCTGATTAGTCGGCATCACCAATTCGTAATCAAGTTCCCTGGCGATTCTTGAAAGCCATGTAAACACACCCGGGTAAAATTCAAGCTTGTCAAATGAATCTATCTGGTATGTAGGAGGTGCTTCTTTTATAATAGTACCGTCCCTATCTATAAATAAAACTTTTTTACCCCCTGTCCCCCTAAAGGGGGAACTTAGATTTGATGAATCCATCTAGGTTGATTTTAATTTTGATAACTCTTCTATCAATTGTTTGTTCTCTTCTGGTGTGCCAACTGTGATACGTAAACTGTCTTCACATAAAACAACTTTGCTTCTATCCCGAACAATAATTCCTTTTTGACATAGTTGCTCATAAATACTTCTTGCAGCTTTCATTTTCACCAATAAAAAGTTAGCGTCCGATGGAAACACTGTTTCAGTATTAGAAAGATTTAGTAATTCTGTTCTCAATTTTTCTCTTTCTATAACAGTAGTGCTAATATGCTCATTTACCCAATCAATATTATCCAGCGCTTCCAGTGCTAACAATTGAGTCGCTGTATTTATATTATAAGGATATTTTACTTTATTCATTAAGTCAATGATCGGTTGCGAGGCAAACGCCATCCCTAATCTTAATCCTGCCAATCCCCATGCTTTACTCAGGGTTTGCATAACAACAAGGTTGGGATATTCTGTTAATTCCGCAATAAAAGATCTTTGTTTGGAATAATTAATATAGGCTTCATCGATTACAACGATACCATCAAAATTATTCAAGATAATTTCTACATCGGCACGGTTAATACTATTACCAGTTGGATTATTTGGTGAACAGATAAAAATTAATTTAGTGAGAGGATCAATTGCATTTGCAATTGCATCAATGTCTAATTGGTATTCCTTTGCCAGGTTAACCTTTTTTATTTTCACATCATTCATTTCGGCACATACCTCGTACATGCCGTAAGTTGGAGGCAAGAGGATCGAGTTATCACGACCCGGATCACAAAAGATGCGATACAAAAGATCAATTGCTTCATCACTTCCATTCCCAAGGAAAATATTTTGGGCAGGAACTCCTTTGATATTACTCAGTTTTTCTTTTACCTGCATTTGTAATGGGTCAGGATAGCGATTAAAATTGTCAGGTAATGGCGATCCAAAAGAATTTTCATTCGCATCAAGGTAAATAGAAGCATTCCCGGTAAATTCATGTCTTGCAGATGAATAAGCGGTCATCTTTTTGATATTATCACGAACCAAACTGTCTAAATTAAATTCCATTATTATTTCTTTAATCTTATTGCTACTGCATTTTTGTGCGCATCCAATCCTTCTGATTCTGCCATTTGCATTACGGTATTTCCAATATCTGTTAATCCTTCTTTTGTTAGTTGTTGGAATGTTATCTTTTTTACAAAACTATCAACTGAAACGCCACTATACATCGCCGCATAACCATTTGTTGGCAATGTATGATTAGTGCCGCTTGCATAATCGCCAACTGATTCAGGAGAATAATTGCCAATAAAAACAGATCCTGCCGAAATAATTTTTTCAGTTAACTCTTCAGCATTACTGCAGGAAAGAATTAAATGTTCCGGTGCATACAGATTTGAGAGATCAATTGCTTCATCTATCGATTCCAATAAAACAATTTTACTATTTGCTAAAGCTTTCTCCGCAATTTCTTTTCTCGGCAATTCATTCAATTGTTCTTTTATACACATATGTGTTTTTTCAGCGACTACTTCGCTTGTAGTTAATAAGATCACTTGTGAATCTGCACCATGTTCAGCTTGTGATAAAAGATCTGCTGCAACAAATTCCGGTACTGCCGTTTCATCTGCGATCACTAAAACTTCTGATGGGCCTGCAGGCATATCGATCGCTATTCCTTCTTTTTGTATCAATTGTTTTGCAGCAGTTACATATTGATTACCGGGCCCGAATATTTTAAACACTTTTGGAATGCTTTCAGTTCCATAAGCCATTGCCGCGATTGCCTGCACGCCGCCTGCTTTAAATATTTTTTTAACACCACAAAGATTCGCAGCATATAGAATAGCAGGATTGATCGAGCCATCTTTTGAAGGCGGCGTGCAAAGAATGATCTTTTTACAACCAGCGATAACAGCAGGAATAGCCAACATTAAAACAGTTGAGAAGAGTGGAGCAGACCCCCCAGGAATATAAATTCCAACTTTTTCAATGCCTACCGATCTTCTCCAGCATTTTATACCTGGCATTGTTTCAACGACGTTTATTTCTTCAATTTGTGAGCGATGAAATTTTTCAATATTTGATTTAGCTTGCTGTATTGCATCTTTTAGTTCTTGCGGTAATAAGCTCTCAGCACCCTTAATTTCTTTTTCACTTACTGTAAGTTTCTTCAATTTTACTCCATCAAAATCCTTTGTGTATTTACGAACTGCTTTATCTCCTTTGTCTTTTACTTTATCAAGGATCTTTTTCACGGCTTTTTCCAAAGAAACATTTTCAAAAACAGGTCGTTTAATTATCTCCTGCCAATCTTTTCTATCCGGATGTTGTATCACCTTTATCATCATAATCCTTTTTAATCTTAAAATTCCCTGCGCTCCATTTGCTTTCAGGCTTTCGATCACTTCCCAAAAATCATTTTCACTTATAACTGAATGTACAGAACTCCATCCTGATTCTGCTAATGGCAAAATGGTAGGACTTTTCATCCCGGGTAAGATCTTGACAATGGCATCCAGCTTATCATTCGGTGCATTCAACAAAACATATTTATTGTTCTTTGCTTTTTTTACAGCTTTTATTCTGAATAATAATTTATCAAGCAGGTTTTGTTTTTCAGCGGATAGGTTTTTATTGCTTATTAATACTGCTTCAGACTTTAAAATTGTTTCAAGTTCTGTGAGCTCATTGCTAAATAATGTGCTTCCTGAACTAACCAAATCGCAAATAGCTTCAGCTAGACCAATTTTTGGCGCTATTTCTACAGAGCCGCTGATCTCCTGGATAGTGGCGTTTATATTTTTTTCTTTGAGATATGTTGAAAGGGCTAATGGATAACTGGTCGCAATTTTTTTTCCATTCAGATCAGCAACAGTTTTTATCGCCCCTGTTTTTGGAATAGCGATCGATAAGCGGCATTTACCAAAACCCAGTTTTTCAACAGATGTAACTTGTTTGTTTTTTTCAACGATTACATTTTCTCCTACAAAACCTATATCGGCAACCGCATCCTGCACATATTCGGGAATATCATCATCCCTAAGAAAAAATACTTCTAAAGGAAAATTGGCAGCCTGCACCCTTAACTGGTTGTTGCCATTGCTTACATCAATGCCGCATTCTTTCAGCAAGGTCATTGAGCCATCATAAAGCCTGCCTTTTTTCTGCACCGCAATTTTTAAATTCTCAGTCATTGTATAAAGTTTATAAAAGAAAAAGGGCCTACTAATGTAAGCCCTTAAAAAGTTTATGTGAAAAACATAATACCATCATGGCCTACCGTCTGGTAAGATATGATGATGGTTATGTGAACGATTAATCATTGAAAAGCAAAAATAGGGGGAAATGATTATACCTTGAATTTTTTTGTTTCTGTTACTGATACTTGCGGACAGCCATATTTGCGTGATGTTGCACACGAACAAACGCTAATTGCGAAAATTAGAAGAGCAAAACCGGCGAGTAATTTATTTTTCATAAAGGGATTTTTACATTAACGGCTAAACGTATTATTTATTTTACGAAGATAAGCCAGATTTTTTAAGTTCAGGCATTTAGAAGCCAACAATCTCTTAACTTTACCGCCCTGAAAAACCCGAACTAAAATAACATGCTGCAACTCACAAAACCCCTGGCTTTTATTGACTTAGAAACGACTGGTGTTAACCTTGCCACAGATAGAATTATTGAAATTGCAATTATTAAGGTACTTCCTGACGGCAAGCGCAGTGTCAAACGCAAACTCATTAATCCCAAGATGCCCATTCCAAAACAATCAAGCGATGTACATGGCATTACGGATGAGATGATAAAAGATTCGCCTGCATTCAAAGATGTGGCTCATGAACTGAAACAAATGCTGGATGGTTGTGATATAGCCGGGTATAATAGTAACCGGTTTGATATACCTCTGCTTGTCGAGGAGTTTTTGCGTGCCGATGTCGACTTTGACATGAAAGGAAGAAGATTGCTTGATGTACAGAACATTTTTCATAAGATGGAACAGCGTACACTAAGCGCTGCGTATAAATTCTATTGCAATAAAAATCTTGATGGAGCACATAGCGCCGAGGTTGATGCAAGTGCTACTCATGAAATATTGATCGCTCAGCTGGAACGCTATCCTGATCTTGGAACTTCAATTGATTCTGTTCTAAAGTTGATTGGCGAAGAGTCCATCGTTGACTTTGCACGACGCTTTATATTGGAAAATGGCGTTGAGATCTTCAATTTTGGTAAATACAAAGGCAAGGCTGTAGCCGATGTGCTAAGAAGCGAACCGCAATATTATGACTGGATGATGAAAGGCGATTTTCCACAATACACAAAACAGAAACTCACCGAAATAAGGACCCGCAGCCTTCTGAAGAAGAATTAACATTCATCCTTCATTTTTTTACTTGAGGCAAAGTCAAAAATTGTAAATTCGTTTTTCCTGAACCAACACTTTTGGAGAAACTTGTCATAATACCTACTTATAATGAGCAGGAGAATATTGGAAATATTCTTGCTGCTGTTTTTGGCTTGCAACAAGATTTTCATGTGTTGGTCATCGATGATGGTTCCCCGGATGGTACTGCACAGATCGTAAAGGATCTTCAACCAAAATATAGTGGTCAATTATTTTTAGAAGAAAGAACCGGCAAGCTTGGTTTGGGCACGGCATACATTCATGGTTTCAAATGGGCATTGGCAAAAGGATATAATTTTATTTTTGAGATCGATGCTGATTTTTCTCACAATCCAAAAGATCTTTCCCGTTTGTATAATGCCTGTAAGAAAGATGGAGCTGACGTTGCAGTTGGTTCCCGCTATGTAAGTGAAGGCGGCGTTGTTAATTGGCCATGGGACAGGATCGCTTTATCAAAAGGCGCATCGCTTTATACAAGAATGATAACATGGATGCCGGTAAAAGACCCAACAGCTGGTTTTGTTTGTTATAAAAAAGAAGTGCTGGAAGCAATGAATCTTGATGCCATTGCTTTTGTTGGCTATGCATTCCAGATCGAAATGAAATTTGCAGCGTGGAAGCTTGGGTTCAAAATTGTTGAAATACCGATCATCTTCCAGGATCGTACACATGGTACCTCAAAAATGAATAAGGGAATTGTAAAAGAAGGCATTCTCGGAGTACTCAAACTCCGCTGGGATAGTTTTTTTAAAAGCTATCGGAAAAAACTCAGAAGTAATAATGAGTTTTCTGCTATCTCGCAATAAAAGGCCTTATTTATCTACACTGCCAAATTATTTTGAGCGGCATGCAACATTCCTGCAAAAGCGATTACTTTATATAAAACAGGTTTCCCTGGCAATTGAAACTCTTATACCAACTGCTGACGTTTTGGTACGTCAATGCATAGATGGACAAACATCTGCCTATCGTGTATTGTATGAGCGTTATTCAAAAGCAATGTTCAATACAGCATTGAGGATCGTGAACAAAGCGGCGGACGCAGAAGATGTATTACAGGATTCTTTCACTGATGCATTTATGCAGCTTAGTTCTTTTGAACATAAATCGACTTTCGGCGCCTGGCTAAAACAGATCGTGGTATTTAAAAGCATAACGCTTTTGAAAAAGCAACGAATGAGTTTTGTGGATATGGAAAAGGCGGAAGATCTACCAGATGAAAATGAAGTAGATGAAACAGATATCTGGTACACTGTTGATATGATCAAGCAACGAATACAGCAATTACCCGACGGTTATAGAACAGTTTTATCACTTTATTTATTTGAAGGGTATGATCATGAAGAAATTTCGGAAATACTGGGAGTAGCGCAATCAACCGTGAGAACACAATATATAAGATCTAAACAAAAATTATTAAAACTTTTAAAAAAAGGAGAAGTATATGAGCAGTGATCTTGAAAAATTCATCCGCAAGAATCGCGGTAATTTTGATGACGCCGATCCTTCAAATAAAGTTTGGAAGAATATTGAAGGAGCACTTCCTGTAAAAAAGGAGACAAAAACTTTTACAATAAGGGATATTTATAAATGGAGTGCCGCTGCCGCCATTTTCTTTATCGCATTAACATCAGTTTATTTTTTATTTATAAGAAAGCTTCCCAATAGTGAACGGGATGAAATTCCAACTGTTAAAACTGATCAGCCAACAAATCCATCACGACTTGATAATTTCAATAGCATATCGATAGAGTATGCTACACAATTTAAACAGGCTGAACAGGCGGTTGAAGATCGCCAGAAGCAATTAAGAGTTGCTATTGCCAATGATCCTGCGCTCTATCGCAAGTTTCAGCAAGACCTGGCTACACTCGATAGTTCATACCGACTTTTAAGAGAACAGGCCAGCCATAGCGTTAACGGAGACGTAATTATTAAAGCCATGATTCAAAACCTGCAATTGCAATCGGAATTATTGGGCAGGCAGTTGATGATCATAAATGAATTTAAAACAACAAAAACTTCTACAAATGAAAAGAACATTTAAAAAGATCTTACCTATTGTACTATTGCTTACAACAGCCCAGTTGTTTGCACAGGATGATAAAGAGAAAAATGAAAAGAAGAGATATGAGTTTTTCAGGGAAAGAAATATTTCAAAAACGTATGCCGCTTCAGGCAACACATTGAATATTGATAACCAGTTCGGCGAAGTAAAAATTACTACATGGGATAAAAATGAAATAAAAGTTGACATTCATATTGAAACAAGTTCTACTCAAAAGGAATTAGCTGATAAAACTTTTGAACGCATCGATGTAACGGACAAGCAGGATGGCAAGGATATAAACTTTAAAACAATAATGAATAAAGGTGGTAAAGACGAGAATACCGGTTGCAAAAATTGCAGCAACACGATGAGTATTGATTATGATATTCATATACCTGCAAATCTTGCGCTGAACATTGAGAACTCTTTTGGGAGCATTGTGATGCCAGACTTTAGCGGGCCTGTGACGCTAGTCAATAAATACGGTTCTGTAAAAGCAGGTAAACTTTCCAAACCTGAAAAGGTGGTAGTAGAGTTTGGAAGTGCTGATCTTAAAAGCATTGGTAATATTGATCTCACATTTAAATATTCATCTGTCACTATCGGAAGTCTGACAGGAAAGTCAAAGCTGAGATTTGAATTCTGTGGTTACAGCAAGATCAATTTAGATAATGGACTTACGGCTTTGACCGTAGATGATTCTTACAGTTCCGTTCATCTCGTCCCTGCTGCCAATCTTTCTGCTACTTATAATATTTCAACCAGCTATGGTTCAGTTATCGATAAAACCAATATGGGTATCACCCGTACCGATTCTCCTGATAAATATGGTCCTGACCTTAATAAACGTTATGAAGGTAAATCCGGCTCGGGTACTATTAAGATCGATATCAGGTCAAGTTTCGGGAACATTATGATCGGTGAAGGAACAAAAGCTGATATGAAAGAAAAGAAAAAAGTAAGATCCTAGTTTTTCATGTTTGTGTGTATAGTCATGAGCATCCTGTTGTCGAAAGGCAGCAGGATTTTTTTTGATACCAGCTTCAGTAACTCCGATTGAATTTTCGTTGCGACGCTCCATTCATCATTGGGTAATTCTATTTAAATAAACAGTCCAAACGGTTTCAGGGGTCTTTTCTAACTTTATTTCAACGTCCTTTCTTTTCTTATTTCCAATGACAGTAATATAATAAACTGCCTTGCCGTATTCATCACCGTTAATTGTAGTTATCGATTGTGCTCCGGTTGGAATCAATCCAAAATGGGTTACATCACCTATTTCGTTTTTTATAACTGAGTCTGATCTTATGTAGTCAATAGCAACCTGGTAAGGTTCTGAATTATATTTAAATTCAAAAATTATCGCTCCAGCAAGTGCAAAGAAAAATAAAATAAAACCTATACCCATTTTTACCCAGAAAGTTTTTTTCCCGATTCGCCTTCTGGTTCGAATCATATCAAATAAATAAAACATTAATCCAATGATCAAAAAGATCCATCCAAAGGACTTGCTGTCCCAGAAAAAATAGATTTTTAATATTCGGCATAGATAACCATAAGCCAAAAGGATAATCCCGATTGTAAAAACAATTTTAGTTGTGTTGCTCATAAGCTGAGTTTGATACTTAAAGAAGCTATCGAGTCCTAAGCTACTCAAATGACAATAAAATTCAAGTAGAGATTAAGTATTTTAGTTCGGATATACTTACAAATACAATCCTTAGGGGATAAAATTTTACATATACTTATAACCGCTCGCAGTATTTAGAAGCAGAATATTGTCTTCATCTTTTATTGTTCCCTTCTGTTTTAAATAAGCTAAAGCTTTCCATGTTGCACTACCTTCTGGCGAAACAAATATCCCTTCTGTTTTTGCAATTTCATCGATACCATCTTTAATTTCTTTTTCTGTCACTGTTACCGCTTCCCCGTTTGATTCGGCAATTGCTTTCTTTATCAAATTCATGCCAAAGGGAAAGGGCACAGCCAATCCATGTGCAATAGTTGGAGAAGGAACGAAATTCTTTTCCCAATTATCCGGATCATTCAATGCAGCTTTGATCGGAGCACAATTCTCAGGTTGAACAGCGATCATTTTAGGGAAAGGGTTTTTGATCCATCCCAATTTCAGCATTTCATCAAATGCTTTCCAGATCCCTATCAACCCTGTTCCACCACCTGCGGGGTAAACAATTACATCTGGTAACTGCCAGTTCAGTTGCTCAGCAATTTCATAGCCCATTATTTTTTTCCCTTCCAAACGATAGGGCTCCTTCAAAGTGGATATATTGAAATATTCATTTTTTTCATTGATCTCGTTTGCTTTCTTCGCACAATCGTTGATCAAACCTTTTACTGTAATAACTTTTGCCCCATACAATTCACATTCCTTTTTAAAAATATCCGGTGTATGTTCCGGCATGATAACAATACATTCCATATCCGCTTTGGCACAATAAGCAGCTAAAGCGCCACCTGCATTGCCCGCAGTAGGGATGATAAGTTTTTTGATACCCAGTTCTTTTGCTTTTGAAACAGCAACACTGATCCCTCTGGCTTTAAATGAACCTGTGGGATTCTGTGATTCATCTTTCATCAACAAGGAAGAATATCCGTATTTATCTGAAAGTTTTTTTAATGGAAGAATGGGGGTGAACCCCTCGCCAAGAGAAATAATATTCACCGGATCTTTTACCGGCAGCATTTCAAAATAACGCCAGAGATTATTTTCTCTTTTGATAAGTTCTTCTTTGGAAAATGCTTTTTGAAGATCGTACTCAACAAGCAGAGGTTGATGACAACAGGGCGAATCATTAATAACTTCTGAGACAGGATAGGATCTGTTACAATTGGAACATCTTAGAACAGTTACCAAAGAATATGGATCTTGTTGTTTCCCCATCGACTCACTTCATTAATACTTATTGAAGGTAAAAAAATAGTTCTATGGGAAAGACAAATAAACACTCAAAACATTTTCATTTCATCAATTATTGAGCTTCTGGCTTTTGCTTTTTTGTAATCAGGTTTTGGTTTATCCATTACCCATTTTAATGCTTCGAGTAGATGAGCCAGGTAAATGGCATTAGAATAATCTTCTTTATTATGACCTAGTGATGTATAAAAGATCTTTCCACCGTCAAATTCCTGGCACCACGCAGCCGGGTAACGATTGCCGAATACATCAGGATTAACGTTCTTTGAACTATCTGCTTCTTTAATAGTTGATATATCGGAAACTAATAATATTTTAATTGAAGAGTTGATCTCTTTAAAATAATAACATTCATCTTTTGTTTCCCATTGCGGAGAAAGTTTTTTTACAGCCGGGTGTTTTTTATCCAAAATGTGAACAGTAAAGGGCTGAAGAGGTGGATGTCTAAGAAAAGTTGCGCCCAGCATTAACTTAAACCATTTCCATTTTCTTTCTGTTCCGGATGCGGAATGAATGCCCATGAATCCGCCACCGGCCTGGATATAGCGCATAAAAGCCACTCTTTGTTCTTCGCTATCAAAAACGTCATTGTTGGTATTTGAAAAGATGATCACATCATATTTTTTAAGATTATTATCGGTGAATAATGCGGAGTTAGTTGTAGTATCGGTGGTAAATCCATTTTCAACACCCAGCTTTTGCAATGCAGCTATTGAAGCGGAGATGTTTTCATGAACATAGCCTTTTCCGTTTTTTGTAAAGATCAGCGCTTGCTTGTTTTTCAGTTGGGCGGTTATAGTTAAACTGGAAATAACTAATAAAATAAAAAGCAGTAGTGATTTCATCTTAAAACAAAATTTAGTCGTTTTGTAAAATTCGAAAATAGAATATTTCCTCCGACTTCCTTAGTTTGCAGCCCAAATGAAAAAAGCCTTTCTATATCTACATATCTCGGTTTTTTTGGCTGGCTTTACAGGTCCGCTGGGCAGGCTTATAGATCTGAATGAGGGCTTATTGGTTTGGTGGCGGATGTTTATTACGGCTGTTACCATGTGGATCGTGTTTTCATTAATGGGCAAGTTGCAGCGCATTTCAGTAAAAGATATGGTGAAGCTTACCGGCATTGGTTTTTTAGCCGCTATTCACTGGCTTACATTTTATGGATCTATTAAATATGCCAATGTATCAGTGGCACTGGTTTGTTTTTCCGCAGTTGGTTTTTTTACTGCATTGATCGAGCCGATATTGTTGCGGGTAAAAATAAAATGGATAGAAGTATTTCTTGGTCTAATGGTGATCGCTGGTATTTACCTCATCTTTCATTTTAACCCAAAATATAAAACCGGGATCATACTAGGCATCACCTGCGCAGTACTTATGGCATTTGTAATGATATTTATCCGTGAGTTTTTGCAACGGATGAATCCACAAACAGTACTGACGTACCAGCTTAGTGGTGGCTTAGTAACTTTATCAGTGCTGATGCCTTTTTATATGCAGCAATTCCCAACAGACTATATTTTCCCGAATTTTAAAGACTGGATGTGGTTATTGGTTCTTGCATGGCTTTGCTCTGTATTGGCATTTCAATTTTCTACTTATGCATTAAAAAGATTGACTGCCTTCACGGTGAATCTTTCATTTAATTTAGAACCAGTCTATGGGATATTTCTTGCTATTGTTTTATTTGGGGAAAGCCGGGATTTTGACCGGTCATTTTTTGCGGGCCTTTCACTGATCGCTGCTTCATTGGTCATTCATGTTGTCATGTTATTAAGAAAAGAAAGAAAAATTGTTTTGCAGGATGCAGTTGACAAACTATCATAAAAATATTGTTGATTACTACGCCGAATCAGAAAACGCCTACAAAGACAGTTGGGATCTTAACAACAGTCTTGCTATCCACTATGGTTATTGGGATGAAAGAGTAAAGAGCTTTCCTCAATCATTGTTGAGGATGAATGAAGTGATGATGGAAGCTGCCAATATAAAAGCATCGGATAAAGTGTTGGATGCAGGTTGTGGAATTGGAGGAAGCAGTATTTTCTTAGCTGAAAAAATTGCCTGCAATGTTACCGGCATTAGTTTAAGTGAAAAGCAGGTCAACAAAGCAAAAGAATTAGCCGTTAAAAAAAATGTTGAAACGAAGGTTGATTTTAAAGCAATGAATTATTGTGCCACCAATTTTCCTGGTGAAAGCTTTGATATTGTCTGGGGATGTGAAAGCATCTGCTATGCGGACGATAAAGATCAATTTATTAAGGAGGCTTACCGTTTGTTAAAACCTGGTGGCAGGTTAGTAGTTGCAGATGGGTTTGTAACAGACTTTAAAAATAATGATCACCCAACAATAAGAAATTGGCTCGATGGCTGGCAGGTGAATTATCTTGAATCGCCGGAAAGATTTCAGGAATTCATACAGTCTGCAGGATTTAAAAACATTTCTTTCAGAGATATATCCAAATTCACTGTTCATTCATCAAGACGGTTATATAAATTCTATTTTCTTGCTAATCTTTATTTAACCTGGAAATCGATCACATTTTCCAATCGTGCTACTGAAAAGCAAAAGAAAAACATTGCCGCCTGCAAACACCAATACCATGGAATGAAAAATGGCTTATGGCAATATGGTTTGATTCTGGGAACAAAGCCCTGATAGTTTTCCTGTTTACTCTTATCTTTAGCACCTTCAAAACTTTTTATATGAGAAGGTACCTAATTGTTTTTTTCTTATTTTTTACTTTTCACTTTTCATTTGCTCAAAAAAAACCACTCGATCATACAGTATACGATAGCTGGCAAAGTATCGGTGAAAGAATGATCAGCAATGACGGCAAATGGGTCGTTTACACCATCAATGTTCAGGAAGGTGATAATGAACTGGTGATCCAATCTTCGGAAGCAAAATATAAAAAGGCAGTTCCACGAGGCTATAATGCGGTGATATCCCAGGACAGCCGCTTTGCGATTTTTAAAATCAAACCTTTTTACAAAGAGACACGTGAAGCAAGAATAAAAAAGAAAAAGCCGGATGATATGCCGAAGGATTCTTTTGCAGTTGTTGAGTTGGGAAAGGATAGTGTTTATAAAGTAGCTAAGGCGAAAACTTATAAAGTACCTGAAAAGGGTTTTGGGTGGGCCGCTTACCACTTGGAGAAAAAGCCCGAACCGGAAAAACCAAAACAACCAGCTAATGACGGAAGCAAAAAAACTATTGACAGCTTAAAAAGAACAATCGATTCTTTACTGGTTATAGTTAACCTGCCTCCGGCAAAAATGGGAAAAAAGAAGAATATTGGAGACGAGGAAATTGAAAATGGAGAATTTATAACTGAAAATTATTTAGACGCTGAGGGCGATGATCCGGCAACACCAGCTACTCCTGATGGAACCGATCTTGTTTTAAGAAACCTTATCACCGGCGAGGAAAAAACTTTTCCGTTAGTAAGCGAATATTATTTTGACAAATATGGCAAAAAGCTATTGTTGGAAACAACAAAAAGTTCAAAAGATTCATTGAGCAAAGCTTCTGTGCTAGTGATCGATCTTGGAAACATGCAGAAAAAAGCGATCAGTACAGGAGGGAATGATTTTAAAAATTATTCTTTTTCTGAGGATGGTTCACAAGTCGCTTTTGTTGCGGAACGAAATGCAAAAACAAAAGACCTTCAGAAGCTTTACAAACTGTGGTATTATAAAGATGGGATGGACACTGCTTCAATGATCGCTGATAAAAATTCGGTGGGAATGAAGATTGGAATGACAATAAGCGAATTTGGGACAACCAGTTTTAGTAAAACAGGTAGGCGTTTATTCTTTGGCACTGCCCCGATACAATCGCCAAGGGATACAACATTGGTTGATTTTGAAATGGCAAAACTTGATATCTGGAATTATAAAGATGATTATTTGCAAACCGTCCAGTTGAATCGTTTGCAACGTGACCTGCAGGAAAATTTCTTGGCAGTTTATGATGTCGATGCGAATACGATCAAACAACTTGGTTCAAAAGAATTGCCAACGGTAATTCAAACTAATGAAGGAGACGGTGAAACCTTTGTCGGGGTGACTGATTTTGGAAAAAGGGTAGAGGGTCAATGGACTGGTAATACTTTGAAAGATATTTATGCGATCAATGTTGCTGATGGTACAAAAAAATTAGTGATCAAAGATCTGAATGGATTTATTTCACCGCAATACATTTCTCCGACCGGTAAATACATTATGTGGTATGATCGTAAAGCGAAAAATTATTTTGCTTATGATGGAAAAGAAACAAAAAATATCACTGCAAAAATAAAAATGCCATTGTGGGATGAAGAAAATGACACACCAGACCTTCCTACTCCTTATGGCGTTATGGGATGGCATGAGGGTGATAGTGCTGTTTATATTTATGATAGATATGATGTGTGGAAAGTTGATCCACTCCTTACTCTTACCCCTGGTAATTATTTAAATCAAACATCAGGTCGAAAAAATAAGATCACAACCAGGTATGTGACCACCGATCATGAAAAGAGATTTTTTAAACATAATGAATCCTTCGTAATAAGGAGATTCAGTGATGAGAATAAAAAAGCTCAATTCGCAGTATTTCAACCGGGGATGAAATTATCCGGAGATCATTTGCAAAAGAATTCATTTGGTTTTCCTGCAAAAGCAAAAAATGCGAACGTTGCGATTTTCACAAAAGAAAACTACAATGTCTCTCCTAATTTGTACGTGTCTCAAGATGACGGAATATTTTTAGTTGATCTACAACTTTCCAATCTTAATTCTCAGCAAAAAGATTTCAACTGGGGAACTGTTGAATTAATAAAATGGAAAGCATATAGTGGAAAGGAAACACATGGCCTTGTTTACAAACCAGAGGATTTTGACCCAAAGAAAAAATATCCATTGATCTGTTATTTCTATGAAACATTAAGTGATGGTTTATATACTTATAATCCTCCTTCGCCAACCCCTAGCCGTTTGAACATTTCATTTTTTGTTAGTCGCGGTTATGTTGTGCTGGCGCCCGATATTCATTATGGCACGGGCCATCCTGCAAGAGATGCCTACAATCATATTGTAAGTGGTGCAAGATATTTAGTAAAGCAAGGATATATTGACAGCACAAGAATGGGCTTGCAAGGGCAAAGTTGGGGTGGTATTCAGGTGGCACAGGTAATTACAATGACAAAACTTTTTAAAGCGGCATGGGCAGGTGCCCCTGTTGCAAATATGACCAGTGCGTATGGTGGTATAAGATGGGAGAGTGGGGTCAATCGCCAGTTTCAATATGAAAAATCACAAAGCAGGATCGGTGCCACGTTATGGGAGAAACCAAATTTATATATTGAGAATTCACCGCTTTTTCATTTACCTAAGGTAACAACACCACTTGTAATAATGGCCAATGATGCTGATGGCGCCGTGCCATGGTACCAGGGAATTGAATTGTTCACTGCTATGCGCAGGTTAAATAAAAAAGTGTGGATGCTTACTTATAATGGCGAAGCGCATAATCTTGTTGAAAGAAGAAACAGAAAGGATATTCAAATAAGAGAACAGCAATATTTTGATTGGTTATTAAAAGATGAAGCTCCGCCAAAATGGATCACAGAAGGTGTGCCGGCTGTAAAGAAGGGAAAAGATTGGGGATTGGATTACTAAAATAGTATTAAGGATATTGTAACCCATTGTTGCTTTAGAAAATCAGGGCTTAGCCTCGATAGTAGTCGCAATACATCAAAAAAATAAATATGAAAAAACAGTTTTTGTTTTGCTTGATCCTGCCCTTAATGGCATTTGCCAGTATTGATTGGGTTACGGTTTCCATTGATAAAAAAGTATCTATTGACTTTCCAGTGAAACCCGAGCAAAGTGAAATGTCTGGCAATCCTGTCTGGACGGCTGATGCAAACAACGACTCAAGATGTATGGCTATGATAATTGATTTTAAAAACTTTGGAATGGACTCTGCGCAAGTAGCTTCGGAAATGAGCAAACCCGAAGCTTACGAAGATTTCAAAAATGGTGTACTCGGGCAAATACAAGGATCTTCACTCATATCCGAGAAGATCACAACCACTTTGGGTTATAAAACCTTTGAGTATATTATAGATATGGGTAAAAAAGACACAAGCTCATTGAACATAATGCACAACAAGAACATCTTTGTAGGTGCTAAATTGTATGCAATGAATTTCTTTGAAAAAAACGGCAAGCCGCAGGATCAAATGCGGAACCAATATTTCCGTTCGGTTAAGATCAAATAAGTTTCACATTCTTTATAGATAATACGGCCCCATCGGGGCCATTATTTTTAATATGTTAAGCTGCGGTAGCCGAAATGAATTTAACCAGGCTTCTTTTTGCAACAGGCAATAGTGTTTCTTCTACCGGAAAGCCTAATTCAATTTGTATTGAATAAACAGCAGGGTTGGGCAATTGATGACGGTATTTTATCAATTCTGATTTTATACTCTCAAATGTGTTTACGAAATTTTTATCCCAGCTATTCACATAAGCTGTTTTCATGCTCCTGTATTTCTCATCATGTTTTTCAAAAAAGGAAAGACGATAATGATAAACCAGCGTTTGCTTTTGCGAAGTTGTATTTAAAAAGAAGTATCCTTCCTTCGTATCAAGAGGGATGATACCAATTGGGTTGATGATTATTTTATCTTCCACCATTTCATATATTTCGACACCATTGTTGATCGTTCCTTTCATCTCGCTGGCAGAGTAGTTAATGATATCTTCCAGTTCCTGCATCAGTTCATCGTCTTCTATCATTTGCTCATAAAGCATTTGAAGTTTTTCCATTTGGATGCCGGTGAGTTTTTTTGGAAAATGTTCCTGTAGGAATTTTTTGTTCTCACGAAAGGCGATCAGGTTATTGAAATGAAAAATGATATCTGAAAGCTGTGGGTAGAGTTTACTTTCGTGGAAGTACTTATTTATTTCTTTCAGGTAGGCGAGAAGGATATATTTCTTTAATTCGAAATCAATATAGCCTTCGGCGAACCAGGTTTCGGATAATGATTTCATAGTCGCTTGTTTGGGTTAGTTACTGTAAATTAATTAAAAGACT
>Ga0193738_1000151_pt1 | contig 46527 bp, 71 predicted proteins | sample L2a1metaG_FD_144927 | JGI IMG/M metagenome (GOLD analysis project Ga0193738, IMG submission 144927) | Soil microbial communities from a riparian zone of the East river system, Colorado, United States - L2a1 | ecosystem: Environmental > Terrestrial > Soil > Riparian zone | place: USA: East River... | reverse complement strand
TATCAGGAACCAACCGTTTCAGTCTTTCGTTCTCTTTCTTTAGGGATTCTATTTCTTCCACTAAAATATTATGCTTACAAACAACTTCATTCGTGTGCTTACCCATATCCGAGACAAGGGATTTCAACTCGTCCCTTTCCTTTTCCAAATCTTTTGCATGGGCGGCTAATAACATAAACTCTTTATAGTTGTTGTCGAAAGCGGTTTTTATATCGTCCCTTTCCTTTTCAAGTTCAGAGATTCTTTGTTTCATTGGCAAAGTGGCTAATAGTTTTTGCTGAAGGTCAAGAACAACTCTATCGTTATAATGGTCACGTTCTTCCAACTCCTCAATCTTAGCAAGTAAAGGGGCTGATGTTAGTTCAACTTGCTGCTTGGCATATTCGTCCATTGCTGCGGGGTAGGCAAAGAAGGATGAAAAGTGGTCCCCTTTGTTTTCGGTAGTGGTATGCTTTCTGATTATTTCTTCCTTAGTCTTACTCATACTTCTTTTTATTTTACCTGTTAAAAAAAAATGAGTGTGCCGGAAGTCCGGGGTCTTTCAACTGCCGATTATTCCCGAACACACCCAAAGAACTTATCGTTACACCCTATCTTGTTATTCAAATTTCTGGGAATGGTGTTAATCCATCCTTTAATTTTTTGATACTTGCTTCTACCTGATTTTTTGTGAGTTTAGAATTTCTAACTTTCATTTCGACAGATACAATTAATTCTCCATCAACATTATTTGCCCCTTTGAATAGGAATAGTTTAAAGTTTTCATTCTTATTAAAACTGTCTTGGAAAACGGTTGCTGCAAAAAATGCCCACAGTTCATCCCTTCCTTCTTTTTCTGTTTCGGCTCTTGCTAAAGGTTGAAAAATATCTTTTTCCTCTTGTTTGTAAATTACATATACACTCATAATTTTTATTTTTTATCCCCCGAAAGGGTTTTGTTTAATTTGTTTGTCAGCATTTTAAAAATTGGGTTGCTTGGAAAAGACCGGATTCGAACCGATTCGGGGTTGCCGTTGTGACGCTTTTTTAAGCGGGGTAGTGCTATTTCCCTACGCTTTCCCTATTACTCACTTACGACTTGCTCTACCATTGAGCCACATCCCCAAAACAACCCAAAGAACTTAAATACTTTTTCATAATTCCCCCGTCTAAAGACGGAAGCGGTTTAGAGATTATTTTCGGTTTTGAATTTATCAATAAACTCTTTTTTCTCATGTTCATGCTCAAGACCGGAATATCCTGTTTCAAGAAGATCATTTATCAATCCCTTCAATCTTTCAACTTCCTTTTCTAATTCTACACAAGGAGTTTGTATCGGTATCGGGGTTGATTCGTCAAGCCATTCGATAGGATTTACTACATTATTATTTTCAGAATTGTGCATAATATCAAACCACATTTTTCTATCGTGACAATATCTTGCTGTTGAATAAATAACTCTTTTTTCGTAGTCATCGTAAATGCGAACAGGAACGTAGTCACTCATCTTGGCAAACCCCTTCTTTAAATATTCCGGCAATCTTTCACTTGCTTTCACCCATTTTTCATTAGAGGGAGTTTGTAGGGTTGCCCATTCTTGCATGGCTTTAATTGCATCATTATAAAACACAACTCCATAAGTTATGCCATCAACCTCGCCAAGAACTCTATGTTTTTTCAGCACATCTTCAATAGTAGTATTAGCCATATTAGTTTTATTTGGGTTGTTAATTACCAATTTCCTATTGCTCCCCTGCGATCTTCTTCACCTTCCATTAATTGAGAAGTTGTAACTAAAGAAGGTTTGAAATTAAAATCCTTCAATGCCTTATCCAGAGCCTCAAAAAATTCTTCCTCTGAAATGTGTTCCCAACTATCATAAGCGGTTTTTATTTCTCTTACCCTTGATTCTGTTGCCGAATTTTTAATACTTGTCTGCCCAGAAAGTTCAAGTACCTCGATAGTACATTCATCAATGACGGCTAAAAATTCAACATAGGCTAAAGTAGGATTTTTGAAAAATGCAGGGGTTTCTAAATCTACGGTTACCTCTTGCTGAATGCTGATTGTGGATGTGAGTTTCATAAATTTAATTTTAGGTTTGTTTAAATATTAAAATCTTTAGGTTGAATAGCAATAGTTCTACCAGCTTTATAGCCTGTGCAATCTTCTAAAAGTTCAACTACGGTGGTATTGTCGGTTTGGTGCTTTACAACAATAGCCTTACATAGTACTGGAGTAGTTGTGATTTCACGACCGCCGTAGTGTCTGAAACTTTTGTAGTTATATAATCTTACTGTTACTATCATAAAAAGTGTTTTATTGGTTTGTTAATATAAACGTCCCCTACTTTCGATTTCGGGGAACGTAAACTATTTAGTGATTAATAATATTTGTTGCTCTTTGTCCAACAGGAAGCGAATAATCCCAAACTAAAGAAGTCTTGGCAATTACTGTTCCCGATACTTTAGGCCAAGAATAATGTCTGGAAGTGTGCCAAAAAATATCTTCGCCAATGTTTGTGTTGTGGTCTGCATTGCAATGGCTGTGCCTTTCTGCGTTACCACGAATAAGAAGGCTGTCTAATTGCTTGTTATCATCTCTGATAATTGATAAGCGGGTTTGAAGTTCTTTCATTTTGTTAGAGTTTAAAATTAATAATAGATGCAAATTAAACAGTCTTTTTGATATTGCCAAACGGCAAACGTTTATTCTTAGATTTATTTTTGCACAGTTGTTGCAATTTTACCGTATCAGTATGTAATATGTTTCTCCCAGCGATCTTTTCAACTATTGAAACGGCTGGCAATTCCTTGTTTTTACCAATGTAATAAAGCACTAATTGCTTAGACATTCCCGATAGGATTGCATATTGAACGGTGCTTAATCTTTGTACCATATAAAATTATTTTTGCCGAAAGTATAAAAATTATTTGGTAGTATGAAATCTATTATTTTACTTTGGCAAATGATTTGGAGACATACAATATATGCTTTGGTTGATTCTTCGGATGGAAATATTTTCTATGTCGGCAAAACTCAAAGCGTTTTTGAAAGGTTCTCATTACATTTATCATCTTCCTATAAAAGAAAAACGTTGACACAAAAAGTAATTCATAGACTTAAAAAGAATGTGCATTATATAGTTATAGCAGAAATAGAATCTAGCTCTTTTTTCACGGCGGCAATAGTAGAAAATTATTGGATTGATTATTATGCAGAAAGATTTCACACAACTAACTATATCTCAAAAAAGCATTACGACGAAGTTAAAAAAGAACTTAAATTTAAATAACCATGTTAGCAACTGCCATTATCGTCACAATCTTCGCCTTTAGTATTTTAGTTTTCACTATCTATCTTCTTTTTAAGATAAGAAGGGAAAGAATGAAACAGTTAAAGGAGTTGAAAAAGTGGGACGATACCGAAAAATTCTATCTATAATGGGGAAAATAGCAAACGATATGGTAGAGGGGAGATGTTGTCAACTATGTGGGCAATATTTTAAAAACTCAAATTCTATTGACAAAAAGGAATATGAGGTTATGAGTGGCGAAGAAATTTATGAACATGGCTATCCTGTTGTATGTGGTGATTGTTGGGATGAATTAACAAAGCGGGAAAAACGTGGCTACCAAAAAGCAAATGTCGAAACTTTATAAATAACCTTAAATAACAAACCATGTCAGAATTAGTAAAAATCACAGAATTTGCTCCCGTTGAAAAAAGGATGCAAGAGGCGGGGTTTTCCATTGAGAAGGTAAAACAGGAAGTTTCCTTTGCCCTTCAGTTAATCAACAAATCTGCACAGCTTCAAAAGTGTTCTAAAGAATCATTACAGCAAGCGGTTTTGAACATTTCAAATATCGGGCTTTCGCTTAATCCGGCTGCAAAAGAAGCCTATCTTATACCGAGGTGGAACAGCGTTACTAAAGGAATGGAGGCAAGTTTGGAACCTGGATACGTTGGGCTTGTCAAACTTCTGACAGATGCGGGATCGGTTAAATCTATGGTCTGCCAGTTGGTTTACGAGGGTGATACTTTTGAAATCGACTTAGCCAACAATACTCAGCCGGTAACCCACAAACCCGAACTTTCAAGGGCAAAGAAGGGGAATATTAAAGGGGCTTATGCTTTGGCTACGTTAATTGACAATACCCGTCAGGTTGAGTTTATGGATACCGAGGAAATTAATGACATTAAACAGCGTTCAGAGACCTATAAAGCCTACCTTGAAAATAAGATAAAATCCTGCACTTGGGTTTCAGACTTCGGGGAAATGGCAAGGAAAACGGTTATAAAGAGAATTTACAAGTATTTGCCCAGAACCGAAAGGATGACACAGATTGACGAGGCCATAAAACAGGATAACTCAGATTTTACGGCTACCGATTCTCAAATTTACTACATCGAAAATTTACTAAATAATTCTACCCTTGAAGAAAGGCAAAGGTCACAGATTGAAATGGAGCTTCCTGTAATGGGGTCAACCAGAGCAAACGAAGTTATTAATATGCTTAAAATGAATCAGCAAATTTCAGACAAGGAAGCATACAAAAAACTAAAAGTATAATGAATTACGAAGAACTAAGGGCAAAGGCCGATAAGATGCAAACCTTTCTGGAACAAAAGCCATCCGACCAGGAAGAGGGATTAATTGACAGGTTAGAACTTTTACAAATCCTAATGGCTCAATCCGGTGAATTACTTGCTAATGCTAAATATCTTTTAGACATAAGAAAAAACGATTCAATAACGCAATCTTTAAAAGAGGCTTTAGCGGGTGATTGGAGTACAACGATCATTCATAAAAAGATTGATGCTTTGTGTCGGGAAGAAAACTTTTTAGTAAATAGATTTGACAGGATAAATAGTTCAGCAGTTCACCAGATTGATGCCCTCCGTTCAATATTAAGTTACCGCAAAGCGCAAATGAATTTATGAGTAAGGCATTAAAAAATAAAGCTATAAAAGTTTTCAATAAGTGGATCCGTGAAAGGGACAAAGATTGTGGTTGTATTTCTTGTATCACAGGCGGGGTTCATAACGCTGGGCATTTTTATCATGGTCATTTATATTCAGCTTTGCAGTTTAACGAAATGAATGTTCAGGGGCAATGTATCCATTGTAATCTAACTAAGGCAGGAAATGAAAAAGGATTTCGGGAAGGGTTGATAAGAAGATACGGGCAGGCTAAAGTGGATTTTTTAGATTCAGCAGCAAGGCATAAAAAGACTTGGACGGACGTAGAGTTGAACCTTATAATAAATACTTATGCAACGAACAACAAGCCCTGAAATGATTGAGAAGATAAAGCAAGAACTTAAAAAGGGTAAGAAACAAAAGGATGTTTCTAAATCTTTAGGGGTAAATATAAGCGTTGTAAATAGGGTTGCGAATAATCACCATGAGCCAAAGAATGAATATTTTTTTAACTGGAAAAACTTTAAATTATAATGCCTGGAATTATTCGTCTTATCCACAAGAATAAATATGAGAGCGTAAAAGCTACTTATGTTTATGCAAATAAATACCAAATGAGAAGTATTATTTTAATGTGGCAAAAAGAACTTGAGGGCAGAATGTGGCAATATAATATTCATGTGCTTCCTACTATAAAATGTGAAAATATATGCGACTAATCAGAGAAATGTCCCTTGTAAAAGATCGTGTTAAGGCTTTGCTTGAAAAGCATCCGCATTTAAGGGATAGTGACAATAAGCTAATTGCTACGGTGTGGAAATTTGATTTATTAAATCTGAATTGGGATGTAAAGAATATGTCGGCCAATACTTTTCTTATGCTTTATTCAGAAAGTAAATTAACTAACGCCGAAACGATTCGCCGGGTTCGCCAAAAGTTACAGGAGGAAAACCCAGACCTTCGGGGAACGGTGAATGAGGCAAGGCAAAAGGAAGGTGAAACGGTTAGGAAAGAAATTTAAAGTTCTTTGAGTTGTGGTGAACTTGGGAAACGGGAACGTGCTATTGATACCCGCCAACCATTTTGTTCGCAGCGGAATAGCAACAGCGATGAGAACGCCCATCACAACTCATTTTAAACGATATACACGGGGCGTTGCAGTCCCGATGGTGGTTCACAAAATCTCCCCGGTTGTTTCTACAACTGGGTCATTTTAAAAACTTAAAACAAAATATATGTCAGATTTAAGATTTTCAGTAAAAGACAAAAGCCTTAATCAATTTTTCATTGACAATGGTATAGATTACAGGCCAAACGGAAGAAACCCAATGGATGACAGCCCCTACTATTTAATGAAGGACGAATTGTTTATAAAGAAGGCTGGCTTTGAAACTGACCAATTAATAGAATTTGAGTTATTAGATTTTGGTCAAAACTCAAGGAAAGAATTGATTAATAAGTACGTTTACCGCATTACCCAATATGATGATATTTCTTTTAAATTAGTTTTAGAAAGTTTTCAAATTCAATCTAAATGAGATTCATAATTTTCATATTAGCTATGTGCCTTATCGCTGCCTTTTGTTCCTGTACAAAACAAGAGATCGGAGAAAGGCAGTACACTTTTGATCGGTACGAAATGGTAATTGATTGGCACAAATTAGACACAACATTTATCAAGACGGCTTATGTACAGGTATTCGATTCAATTTACACAGACGAGGCCCGTAGGTCATTTGAAACGGCTAAAGAGATGTGGTACATTGATTGCAATATGTTAGACGTTTTACAGCATCTTTATTATCGGAAAAATGGGAAGAAAATAAAACCATGATTAAGGAATTATTTTCAATTCAAAGGATCGCTTATAAAACCGCAATGAACATTGTAATTGAAAATCATTACCTACACAGGAAAGCCCCTTGCTCTTTTGCTTTTGGGTTATTCGATAAAGAAAATATCATTGGGGTTGTGGTTTATGGTACACCTTCATCAGCCCCTTTGCGGGGCGGTATTTGCGGTTTAGAAGAAAAGGATAATGTAATTGAGCTAACAAGACTATGGGTCAATGATACAGCCCCTAAGAACTGTGAGAGCTATTTGATCGGCAATACCCTGAAGTTAGTAGATAAGGAAATTGTAGTTTCTTTTGCTGAAATTAATCAGGGGCATTTAGGAATAGTTTATCAAGCTACGAACTGGATTTATACCGGGCTATCAGCTAAAAGAACAAACTGGACGATTGAAGGGAACGATAAGCATTGCCAAACGATTGCAGATAAATACACGGCTTCAGAAATTCGGGAAAAGTATGGTGATAAATTTTCATTAGTTGATCGGCCCCGGAAACACAGGTACGTTTTTTTTAATGCGGACAGAAAAAGAAAGAAACGGCTTTTGGCTAAATTAAAATATCCTGTTTTGCCTTACCCTAAAAAATAGTTCCCCTAAAATTTGGTTTTGTAAAACTGTTTTCTGACCTTCGAGATACCTTTATAAATTAAATTACTTATGCTTAACTTTGTCTCACATAAGGTTTGCTTTTCAGCTAATCTTTCGATCATAGGTAAGATTTATAAAGGAACTAAGCTCTCGCAATTAAATGCGGGGGCTTTTTTATTTCAGGTTCTTAACAGATTCTTTCCTTACTGCTTTCAAGTGCGGTTAAATAGTAATCTTCACTCTTTTCAATATGTTAGGCCGAAAGTTCATGCGCTGATCTACTCTATCAACATGAGACCTTGTAAAAACGAAAGGCTTGATAACGAAATGGGATATTCAGGAAAGGAAAGTGAGTGAGTGAAAAAAGGGACTTGAATTAACAAACCCCTTTTTTATCTTTTGTAACGAGTTAATTATAATTACTTCTAAGCAGAGTAAAGATAGTTAATTAGGAATACAAGGGATAAAGAGAGGTATAAATAAATCTTTAAAACTTGAATTATGACAAAAATAACAGAGCAATTTGAACAAGAACGATTTACAGATTTTTTAATTGAATGTAAAAACCCCGAAGCATTTGATAAAACAATTAATCAATGGGGAGCAGTTCTTTTTGATGGCGGCAAAAAGGGAAATTACGTTGCTGACAAAGACGGTTATTATACTATGAGGGTTTATGGTGATCCCGGCTTTATAAAGTTTGCAATAACAAATCAAGGTTATGGTAAAATCATAAAAGAAGTGGTATGTTAGAAGATAAAACAGAACTGCTTAAAAAGAAAATTGACCCGCTAAGGCTAAAATTTCCAACTTCGGTAATATCTGAATTTCTTGATTATTGGACTGAGCCTAACAAGTCAGGAACTAAACAAAGGTGGGAACTTGAAAAGACATGGGACACAGAAAGAAGATTAACAAGGTGGGCGAATAACAATTTTACCCCCAAGAGAACCGAAATAAAAGGCTTTCAAACTCAGCCACAGAAAGAGCCAACAAATGAAATTGAACGTCTGGATCAGTTCCTAATGGCCTATAAAAAGCATCCTACGAACTTCCAGTTTATCGACCTTGCAAAGTGGTACGACTTAATGAAAGAAAACAAACTTTTAAGACCTTTTACAAAAGCGGAAGTTTTAGAAATACAAGAAGTTTACAAGAATGACAATTTAAAATGTAGGGCAGCTTGTGTTTACGAAACATTCAAAGGATACGCAAAGACAGATTTAATTTTTTCTGACATTCTAAAAATGAGAAAATGATAGAAGCACAAAAACAAACCAAAAAACAAAAACCCGCCAAAGTGGTTAAACTAATGGATCAAACTAAACTGTTTGAGGACAAAATTGACTTTGAGTATTTACCTTCTGTAATCGGATCGGGTTACGAAGAACAGGTTGCTAAACTGGCTATAGAAGATGGCGTTGCTTATAGGGCAGCCCGAAAGAACATGCAGATACATTCTGCCATTGTTCTTAAAATTAATAACGAGTTTTCCGGTTTCTTTACTTTCCAGGTTAACCACGAAGTAGGTGAATTCTGTTTACTTCAGTCGGCAATGATGTTAGATAGAAAGGATAAAGAGATTTATAAGGATATGCTAAGGGAGATAATAAAGCAAAATACTTACGGTTACCCTATGATAATGACAGTATCTACAAAGCATGATCTTGAATGTCCTAAAGTTTTGGAAAGTGTCGGATTTAAAACCTATCTAAATCTTTCCGGTTATGAGTATATGGTTTATGGAACATTTGAACAGGTAAGGATGAAAAGGCTTGCCCATGCTACTATGACTAATGTATGGAATTCCCTTAAGGGTGATTGGTTGAAAATGAAAAGGGAATGGAATGAAAAAATTGAAGCTGCTGGTGAAAAATACGGGATATTAAATCCAAAATACGCATCAAGGGAAGGCGCATGGCAAGGTACTTCTGGCATGGCAAATGTCGTACTTCAAACCCGTAAGGTAGTTGATGATAAAATAGTAGAGAATAAAACTAAATCACTTAACTCAAATGTATCTGTTCTTGATCCTGTGGCCTGTGAAGTTATTTTAAGAATGTTCATGCCTACAAATGGCGTAAGGGTTTATAATCCTTTTGGGGGTGGCGTTCAAATGGGGTTTGTTACTGGAAGTTATGATTACGAATATCTTTCAAGTGAGATCAGGCAAAACCAATGTGATGCTAACAATGCAATTTGTAGTGGATTTTATAACACAAAGTGGATAAAGTCAGATAGTTCAAAGTTCACCCCTAAACAGAAATACGATCTTATATTTAGTTGCCCCCCTTATTATCAGGTAGAGGAATATCTTGATTACAATGGTGAATCTCCCGAAGGTGAATTAAATTCTTTACCTACCTATAATGAATTTAGGGATATGCTTTTTGAGGGGTATAAAAATGCTATAAGTGTGCTTAATGATAATTGCTTTTTTGTAGTAATGACCGGAGACAGCAGGGATAAGAAAGGGGCTTATTATGGTTGTGAGGCTGAACATGAGTTATTCTTTAAAGATCAAGGTTTGCATATTTATAATAAAATTGTTTATCTGGAGTGTGAATTTACCAGATTAGCAACGGCAAAGAAAACCCTAAAGACAAGAAAGTTTCCAAAGAGGGAGCAAAAGATACTTGTATTTTATAAAGGGGACATGGATAAAATTAAGGACTTATACCCTCCAATAGGCAGACTGTGAAACCTTATACAACTAAAATATCATTAGTAAGAAACGGGCGTGGCGTTTACGTTATTGACACTACAATGGGTTGCGCTTCGGGTATGGCAGAAAACGAAAGGGGTTGTTATGGGGATTGCTATGCAGCACGAACAGCGAAAAGATACGGTCACGACTTTACGAAAACAGTTTTAAGGGATTTTGAAAGCGAAGCACACAAACGGAAAATTTTACAAGAGATCACAAGAATAAAAATGCCGTTTATAAGAATTGGCGCAAGCGGTGATCCTTCGGAAAATTGGGAGCATACAATTAAGATATTAAAAACACTTTCCAGGTGTAACACAGAAATAATAATTATCACAAGGCATTGGACTTTATTAACCGACGAACAATTGAAATATTTTAGTAACTTAAACCTTTGTATAAATACTTCTGTTTCGGCTTTAGATAATGAAGAAATGTTAAACCGATCTTTGGAACAATACGAAAGGATTAAGCCCTATTGTAAATCAGTTTTAAGAATTATATCTTGTGATTTCAATGATGAAAAACGGGCAGAGGTTCAAAGGAGATTGTTTAAAAACGAATCAACAATAGACACGGTTTTCAGGCCAACTAAATCAAATCCGTTTTTACTGAATGGAATTATTAACGCAAAGGAAGAAGTTTTTAACGGTAAGAAACAATTAGCAAGTAAGTTCAACCGAAAGACTTATATGGGTAAGTGTTCAACCTGTAAAGAAATGTGTGGAGTGAATGTTTTAAGCAATATTTTTTATCCAAATAAACGAGGCTTAGTAAAACAACTTTCTATTTTATGAAAGCAATATCCCTCTTTAACGGTGAAGGAATATACTCATTTGAAACTTGTGTTAAGTTATCAACTCCTTTTATAAAATTAGGAAGGGAATTTATAAAGGAACACAATATCCCAAAATGGTTTTTAGCTGAGATTTATTGTAATTTGAAAAAGGCGGGGGATCTTCCCAATCTTCCTGAAAAGCGGAAAAGGGAAATTTGGGAAGAAAGCAAAGGCGATAAACTCCTCGCATTTTCTTTGTATCTTGTCGAGGTAATATGACAGGTAGACCTACAAAATACAGCGAATCTTATGTAAATAAGGTTAAAGACTACGTTGATTCGTGCAATGATGAATTGGTTCAGGTTGTTTCTGGTGAATCTGAAAAGTTTACAGCGTTCAAAGAAAAGGTAAGGGTTAACCTTCCAACAATCGAAGGATTAGCTATTTATCTAAAATTACACAAGGACACAATTTACGAATGGGAGAAAAAATACAAACCTTTTTCCGACGTTATTAACATATTACGAGCAAAACAGGTTGAAAGATTAATTAATAATGGCCTTTCAGGAGACTATAATCCAATCATTGCAAAAGTGCTTCTTTCTAAACAGGGATATTCTGAAAAGACTGAAACGAATATCACTACTCAGGACGTTGATTTTACTTTCTAATGAAGATAAAAACCCCCCAACTATCCGACTATCAGAAGCAAATGATAGATTCCCCTTTAAACACAATCACAGAAGCAGGGACTAAAATCGGGAAAACAGTTTCTCACATGTGGTGGCTATTCCGGGAAGCCCAACAGCCACACGTTCAACCTGGTTGGAATTATTGGTGGGTAGCTCCGATCAACGAACAGGCTAAAATCGCTTTTAACCGCATTTGCGCCAAGATTAAGGGCAATCCGAACTACACGATATATAATTCCAGTCCTTACACCATAGTGACCCCAAAAGGCACTAAAATCGTTTTCAGGTCAGGGGACGATCCTGATTCACTTTACGGGGAGGACGTTTACGGGGTAGTTATTGACGAAGGAAGCCGGATGAAAGAAGGGGCTTTTCATGCAATCCTTTCAACAACCACAGCAACAAACGGACGGATAAGGTGTATAGGAAACATGAGGGGGATTGATAATTGGTATTACCAACTGGCAAGAAAGGTTCAGGACGGACTTTTGCCAACTTGGGAGCATTTTAAGTTCACGGCTGACGATGCGGTTAAAGCTGGGATCCTGACACAGGAGAAAATTGATGAGCAAAGGGCAATTTATCCGGAAGGGATATTTTTAGAGTTGTTCTATTGTATCCCATTCATTAACATGGGCAATCGTTTCGCTTTCTCATTCAAAACAGATAAGCACGTTAAGGAAACTAAGTTTAATCCAGACTACCCGCTTTACTTATCCTTTGACTTCAACAGGAATCCGATTTGCTGTGCAGTTTTTCAACATTACGAGGACAAGATATTCGGAATTGAATCTATCAAACTTCCTAACTCAGATATTTACCGGCTCTGTGATGTGATTAAAATGAAGTACCCGAAGACTTTATTCATTGTCAACGGAGATGCAACCGGACAGGCTTCAAGTGCTTTGGTAAGGGATAATTTAAACTACTACAAAGTCATCAGGACACAATTAAACCTTAGTCCGAATCAAATTAAAATACCTACGGTGAATCCTGGGATAGCAGAAAATCAAGTACTCGTTAATTCAATTCTTGAGCATTATAAAATAAGTTTAGACCCGACAAATTGCGCTCCACTCATTCACGATTTACAATTTGTAGAGATGCTTCCCGATGGGAGTATTAAGAAGGGTGACAGGGAAGACCCGAATCAACAAGCGGATCAATTGGATTGCTTCAGGTATTACCTTAATGCAAATTTTAAATGGTTTTTGAAACATTGGCAAGGAAATTAGTATATTTACCCTATGGCATTATTTAACATCACTATCGAAAAGGTAATTGTCAAAGGAGATAACGAAGAAATTATTAAACTCCTTAAAGAAATAAAAGATATTCTTACTGGCAATGCAATACCACAGGAGATAATTGATAAATTAGATAGTGCGATTTCTGACATTAAAAATACAATAACTTAAAATTAAAACTCATGCCAACAATTCAAGAATTGGATGCAAAGGTTACAGAACTTCAGACAGCTTTGGATGACGAACAAGTACAAATTCAGGCCGCTATTGATGCACTCAATGCTGTTGCTGCTGACTTGCAAACACAGTTAGATGCTGCTGTTGCCGCCGGTGGTACAGATGCAGAACGTCAGGCTTTGCTTGATAAGATAAACGCTATTAAGGGAGACCTTGAAGCTACAATAGCCTAAACTATCTCACAGGTTAATGGTTTGTTTAGTCATTACATTTCTATGTGATGACTTTTTATTATATTTATCCTGTTCAAAATTAAAGGGAGGTTTTTCCCTTCAGTCAACTTTTAAGATCCCCCTGCATTCTCTATGTGGGGATTCTTTTTCCATAATAAGCGGTAGGGTATACCGTTTTCATAAACTAAAGTGTTTTGTTTAAGCCGATTTGTTTCTACATTTCGGCTTTTTTATTACCTTAGACGTATTAATGAAAGAAATAAAACTCACTCAAGGGAAGGTCGCTTTAGTTGACGATGAAGATTATGAATCTCTGAATAAACATAAATGGTACGCTAAAATAGGCAAAGAAACTTTTTACGCAGTCAGGGCTACTTATGGTACAGGTAAACAGAAAAACATTTCAATGCACCGTGTTATTATGGGCATAACCGATCCGAAAATTCCTTGTGACCATAGAGATAACGATGGGTTGAATAATCAAAGAAGTAATTTAAGAGTATGTACTAACCCTGAAAATCAGGCTAACGCCCGTAAAAGGAAAAACACTACATCAAAGTATAAAGGCGTTTCAATTCATCCACTTGGTTGGCAAGCACGAATAAGATTTAACCATAAGAAGTATTTTCTTGGTTACTATAAGACACAGGATGAAGCTGCAATAGCTTATAATAAAAAAGCGGTTGAATTATCTAAAGAGTTCGCAAAAATAAATGAACTATGATTTGCTTTGCGTTTGCTTCGAGGTCAAGACCAGCTAAGTTTTTTGAATGCCTGAATAATTTGCGGGACATGGCAGTAACTGAATACTTTGTTTTAGCTAAAATAGACGACGATCAAAAAGAGCTTTATAGGGGAGTTGAAAATTATCCCGAAGTTATTGTTAAGTACGGTAAAAGCATCAACAAGGTTCACGCTATAAACAGAGACATTGACCCGATAAAACACCCTTTCGATATTCTATGCTGTCATTCGGACGATATGTTTTTCATTAAAAAAGGATTTGACATTTTAATCAAAGAGCATTGCCAGGACGATACCTTCGTACACTTCCCCGACCAAACTACAGGTGACAGATTATGTTCTTATTCTATGATGGATAAGATTTATTTCAGTAGATTTAAGTATGTTTACCATCAGGCTTATAGAAATCTTTGGTGTGATAATGAAGCTATGGAAGTTGCTAAAATACTCGGAAGATATAAATTTGTCGATGAGAAAATATTAGAACATCGGCATTATATAAACGGGATGGGGGTTAGGGATATGCAGTACAGAAAAACGGAGGCAACTTACTGGATAGATAAAAAGACTTTTGATAAAAGGAAAATGAAAAGATTTGATTTACCAAAAACAGTTGTATGAAAGCGGGGATAGCTAAAACAGAAATAAACGAAATCCTTTTTGAATCGGGTAATTATAAGATTGACTACGCCTATAAGGAATTTATGGGGCGGGTTTCAATAGATAGGGCAAGTCCTATTCCAATGACAAGTCATACTTTTATTTTATACAAGAACGGTGAGTTTTACTGCAAGACAATTATAGGAGCTTCGGTTCTTGAGTACGAAGATAAACAAGCGGCTTTGAGTATATTAAAAAAACGAATTACTTGATTTACAAACTAGCCATTCTTATTTGTTCTCTGGAAGAAAGAAAGGATAAACTTGACCGACTGATAGAAAGTATTCCTACCCACCCTGATTTAATAATCATTCCCGAAGTTGATAACCGTCAGATCACCACAGGAGCGAAAAGGAATAAGTTATTAGAAAGGGCTAAAAATGCAGGGGCTGAATATTCCGCATTTGTCGATGACGATGATATTATTTATCCTGAGTATGTAGGGGAGTTTATGAAAGCCATCGAACAAAAACCCGATGCGATAGGTTTTAAAGGATGGATCACTTTCGACGGACAGAATAAAACCGAGTGGCGAATTTCTTACCGATACCCTTATGAAAAGCGGGGAAATGTTTATCTTAGGTTTAATAATCATCTTTCCCCAATTAAGACGGAATTGGCATTGCAAATTAAATATCCTGATATTACTTTTGGCGAGGACTATGATTATGCAAAGAGATTGAAGAAAGCGGGACTTGTGAAGAAGGAAGTATTTGTAAATAAACATCTTTACCATTACGATTATATAACGAAGAAATGAATTTATTAGAATTATTCGCAGGAAGTAGATCTGTCGGTAAAATGGCTGAATCCTTAGGGATTAATGTTTTTTCTGTTGACTGGGAAAAATATGAAGGAATTAATCTTGCTATTGATATTGAATCATTAACTCCAAAGCATATTCCGTTTATACCTGATTTTATTTGGGCTTCTCCAGATTGTACCACTTATACAATATCGGCAATTAGTACGCATAGAAACGGAACTGAGCCAAAAAGCTCGTATGCTATAAAATGCGATAGTGTTAATAAGGCATTCATAAGATTGATTAAATATTATTTAGTACTAAACCCCAATTTAGTATTCTTCATTGAAAACCCTCGTGGAATGCTTAGGCATATGCCATTCATGCAGGAATTTAAAAGATATACTGTTTGGTATTGCCAATATGGAGATGAAAGAGCTAAGCCTACTGATATTTGGACAAATAGTAATAAATGGAATCCTCGCCCAATGTGTCACAATTACAAATACGATAACGAAGGGAATATTATAAATCGTCATTGTCATCACGAAGCAGCAAGGCGAGGGGCAAAAACAGGAACACAAGGGAGGAATGGAAGTTATGAAAGAAGTAAAATACCCGAATTATTATGCGAGGAAATACTAACAAGTTGCAACTCCCTTCAGTTACTTTATTAATCGCTGATTCAGTAAACGCAAAAGGCGCAATAAATGTTTTAGAGCATTGTAAAAACCTTTGTGACTTCGGGGCGGTAAAACTTCTCACCGACATTGAAATAGATTACGAGCATAAAGTAACGATCCCTAAACTTAATTCTTTGGTTGCCTACTCAATCTTTATGCTGACAAAGTGCAAAGACTACTTTGATACTGACCATGTTTTAATCGTTCAAAGGGATGGCTTTATTTTAAATCCTGAATCCTGGAATCCCGCATGGTTAGAATACGATTACATTGCTCCTTTGTTTGTTCAGGTTGATAAAGTTGGCTCCGGTGGGTTCAGTCTAAGGTCAAAAAAAGTAATGAATAGGATGGCTGAAATAACGCCTGAGTGGGATTGGACACAGGGTGAAGCGGATCGGATCCAGAATATAATGGGCTATTACGAAGATGGAACCATTTGTTTATCGGGGCAAAACTTTAAATTTGCTCCATTGGAACAGGCTGCTATCTTTGCACAGGGCGGGAACCCTAATCCGAAGTACTACGTTGAAAGGCCGTGGGGGTTCCACAGAACGCAGCAGTACATAGATTTTAATACCGGCCAAGTAAGTCCTATCTTTGAGAACTACGAACAATCTTACGAATTAGAATTAGCAAAATGAAAATAGAAGTAAGGTATAAAGCTCACGGGAATATAAAAGGGAAAACCTATGTCTATACTACAAACAGTTTTTTTAAATTCATATCAATTTGGTGGGTTGCAAGACGGAGCAAGGCCGAAGCGGTATTAACTTATTTTTAAAACCTATTTTATGAGTAATGATTGTTCAATAAAATTGCCGGATGTTGCAGGAATACCATGTTGCAATTATGTTAGGCCAACGGTAAAGAATATAGTAGTCAGGAAAAAGAAAAATGGACAAATACAAATAAAGATTAACGGTAAAGGTAAATGGATTAATGCTGAAATGAACGGTAACACAATAAGCTATCAAGGATGATATACTTAGAGAAAAACGATATTCACAGTACATTGACGACATGGCTTTATTGCCACTTCTGGATGATGTGGAGTTATGAACAAAACGGGTTTGAAGGCGTTTATATTAATTGGCCAAGAGGTAGATCGGTTAAGTCTTACGAGGACATAAATAAGTTCAATGAAATCCCGAATATGTATGAATGGTATTTTATACAGCCTAAAATACAAACTCCAGAGGCTATTCCCGGTTGGTTAAAAAGTGTTGCCACTTGGGAGCATTGGGAAGACCCGCATCCTTGTTCACTAATGGCTAAAGAACTGTCAGTAATAAAAGACTATTATAAAAAAAACCTACACTTCAATGAAGAAACAAACAAAAGAGGACAAGCGATTGTCGATAAATATAACATTGACTTCTCCAAAACTATTGGAATCACATGGCGAGGAACTGACATCTATCTTGATGGCAGAATTCGAGTACCGATTGAAAAATATTTTAGGTTCATCGACGAAATCCTTGAACTTAACCCAGATTTCAGAATTGCTTGCACGGCTGAGGAAACAGGAATTCTTGACCCTTTGTTAGCACGTTACCCAAACGCTTTTTTAATAGAAGAATTTAAACAAGCTCCTTTTGAATCAAAGCACAATCCAGAACGCAATGATCATCGCTCTGGTTACGAAAGAGGCTTACAACCCGTTTTAATGGTTTGGCTATTTAGTAAGTGCGCTCATTACATTAAGAACAGAAGTTCAACAGGGGCGGTTGCAAGTTGGTTAAGTGATGGAAGGATAGTGAATATTGCACATGAGGAAACTTTATCTTATTTAAAAATGGATGACCAAGTAGAAATTGAAGGAATAAAATATCCGTTATGAAAGTAGTTGAATCAAGAGATGAGTTTTTAAAAGAATGTTGGCTTGAATTACCAATAGTTAATTGTTATTGTATCGAAATTGGTGTTTTTCGTGGTGACTTCTCAAAAATGATATTGGATATAATAGAACCTGATGAACTTTATTTAATTGATCCATTTGAGTTAAGTAAAGAAAAATATTCAAGCGGTTTAACTACTGCTTATTCAGATGAGGAAGATTATCAATTAGTATTAAACAGATTTAAAGATGAAATCAAAGAAAGAAAAGTTATTATTAACAGAGGATATTCATTTGATATTGTTGAACATTATTCGGACGCTCGTTTTGATTTTATATATCTTGATGGATCACATTTATACAAGGACGTTAAACGAGACTTAAACGATTGGCTGCCTAAACTTGGTATTGATGGGCTGATGTGCGGACATGATTACATTGATGATACAGATTTTGGAGTTAAACGGGCGGTAAATGAATTTTGCAGAGAAAACAATTTTGAAATGTTTTTATTTAATCAGCAAGGGGGAGACTTTGCACTAAGAAGGAAATGAGAAAATTTAAACTTTGTGGCATATATAAAATCACTTCTCCATCGGGGAGGGTGTATATTGGTCAAAGCACAGATATAATTGATAGGTGGTGTCATTATAAAAAAAGAGGGTGTGTTACTCAAACAAAACTACATAGGTCGCTTATAAAGTATGGTTCATCTAATCATAAGTTTGAAATAATACACCAATGCTCAAAGGAAGAGCTTAATAATTTAGAGATATATTATGTGACCTTATTTGATTCTACCAATAAGAAAACGGGCTTAAATATAAGAGATGGAGGTAAGCAATCATCGCTTTCTGAAGAGTCAAGAAAATTAATAGGTGATAAGCATAGAAATAAGGTTTTGTCAGAGGAGACAAGAATGAAAATAAGTGCATCTAAAAAAGGTACTAAGGCATGGAATAAAGGGATACCGTTTTCAGAAGAAGTAAAGGCAAAAATGAGCAAAAGTAGCACAGGCGGGAAACACACGGAAGATCATAAAAGAAAAATAAGTATAAATAATGCTTGGAGTAAACTTTTATTAAACACGGAAACGGGAATATATTATGATTCAATTCGTGAGGCGGCAAAAACTATAAATATTGGTCATATAGGATTGAGCCTAAGATTATCTGGTAAGGTTAAGAAAAAAACAAGTTTTATATATGCGTAATTTTTGCGTTTTGACCACTATCAACAAACCAACAAAAGCCATTGAGGTTTTATATGAGAAGTTCGGGGAAAGGCTGATTGTTGTGGGTGATGGTAAAACGCCTATCTGGAATTACAGAACAGCAACGTATCTAAACCCTGATATGCCGCCTCATAATCACTACTCAAGAAAGATGCTCGGTTATCTTCATGCCATCCGCAAAGGTGCTGACCTAATCTACGACACAGACGATGACAATATACCCAACAAAGAATGGGGTTTAAGGTTCAAAGAAACGAAAGCCAGTAAATCAATTGGTGAGGGTTGGTTTAACGCTTACGAGCCTATGACAAAAACAGCTATTTGGCCTAGAGGATTTCCGTTATCCAAAATAAAAAGTAGTGGGCAAATGTTCGGCGAAAAAGAAAAGGTTGTTAGTTCAATTCAGCAAGGTTTGAGCGATGGCGAACCAGATGTAGATGCTATTTATAGAATGGTCTTTAGTCATAAGAACGAGTTTAAATACGAAAGGTCAATTTATTTGGAAAAGAATACTTGGTGTACTATAAACAGTCAGTCAACTTGGTGGTTTCCGGAAGCATACGCATTTTTATATTTACCCATTAACTGCACATTTAGATGTACTGATATTTATAGAGGTTTAGTTGCGCAGCGATGCCTCTGGACTTTGGGGCAAGGCGTTACTTTCCACTCCCCTTCAGAAGTTTTCCAGGATCGTAATGAACACGACCTAATGAAAGACTTTATTGATGAAGTCCCAATGTATTTAAATGTCGAAAAAATCGCTATCTTACTACAGGGCTTACAATTAGAAGGAAGTCCTACTGATAACCTTATTACTTGTTATCAGGAATTAATAAAACATGATATTTTTCCGGCTGAAGAAATTATTTCAGTCAGGGCATGGGTCAAAGACTTTAATTCAGTTTATGGCAAATAAACAAAAACCAAAGGACGGGATGGGATTTATTTATACATTATCTCATCCAGATTCGCCTGAAAAAATTAGGTACATCGGGCAAACAGAAAGAAGCCTTTACAAGAGGCTTTTAAATCATAAAAATTCCGCTAAGAATGATAATAGATTAAGAACTCCTATACAAGATTGGATTTTTAAATTACTGTCAGAAGGTTTATTGCCTATAATAAATTTGTTGGCCGAAGTCCCATTATCTGAATTAAACGAAACAGAAATTAGGCTTATTTCTTTAGGGAGAGTTAAGTATAATTTATTAAACTTATCCAATGGTGGGAAGATTGAAGGCAGAAAAATAGGTAGTAAGGCTTCGGATGAAACAAAAGCAAAGTTAAAAAAATCAGCAAGAAGGGGTTGGGATAATAATAAGTTTTTAGATCGTACGGGGATGAGATACGGAAAGCTAACTGTAATTAAATATATTGGCAGCAAAAACGGTGCATCTAATTGGGATTGTATTTGTGATTGCGGTAAGTTTAAACAAGTAGATACTTATCAATTCAGGAGAATAACATCTTGTGGTTGTGCGAGAAAAACAAGATGGGATGAAAAGGCAAAAGCTGATTGGAAGGAAAAGTTGAATAATAAAGTTCAGCGTTCTAAAATAAATGGCAGATATGAAGCTATCAGAATTATATAGTAAACACTACAACCACAAAAAGGGATGGCCTGATAAAGGGACAACCCATTCCTATATTGAAGTCTATGAAGAGCTTTTAAAACCTTACCGTACTAAAGCTAAAAACATTTTAGAAATAGGTTTAATGTCCGGTGAAAGTTTAAGGATGTGGACTGAATATTTTTCAGGTGATGTTCATGGGATAGATTGTTCAGAAACCCCCGTTGATGGGTTGGCAGATTTAAGGCCGGCATTAGCGGAAGGAATTTTAAAGATTTGGATAGGTGATGCCAGCGATCCCGCAACGATAGAAAAGTATTTTAAGGGAATTAAATTCGATGTGGTTATTGAAGATGCTTCTCATGATGTAGAGCAGCAATTAAAAATTTATTCTATTTTAAAGGATTATATGGCTGAAGGTGGAATTTATATCATTGAGGACGTTCAGGATATTGACAAGACAAGGCATTTATTTTGGCCTGAAGGTGAGATAGTTGATAGGAGAAGTATCAAGCACAGGTATGACGATTGTTTAATTATAATGAGACACAAATGAATTATTCCCAATCAAACGAACAAGAAATTATCATCAATCTTTTCAAAGGTAAAAGAAACGGGACATTCCTTGATATTGGCGCAAATGACGGGGTTACTTTATCAAATACTTTTGCTTTAGCCAATAACTACGGATGGACAGGGCTTTTAGTTGAGGCAAGTCCGAAGGCTTACGAAAGGCTTTTTAAGAATTACGAATTAATGGAATGGCAACATGATTTGCAAAACGTAGCGATTGGCAAAGAAGATGGGGAATTAGTTTTTTGGGAATCAGGAGAACTATTAAACAAAGGTGATGTTGCTTTAGTTTCCACAGGCATAAGATCGGAGTTAAAAAGATGGGATGCTATTCATATGCCCTTTGAAAAGATAACCGTCCCTATGATTTCATTCGCTACGATGCTTTCAAGAACCCGGCACACTCACTTTGATTTACTATCAATCGACATTGAAGGGATGGAATTAGACGTTTTACCCCAGATAGATTTTAAGGCATTAAAAATTCAGGTAGCGGTCATTGAATGGAATAGTAAAGACAAAAAGGCTTACAACGATATTATGTTCCCGCAGGGCTTCAGATTGGTTTCAATTAACCCTGAGAATTTAATTTATAGTATATTAGCATAAAAATACCATGTGCGATCCATGCGCTCCTAAATTTATACTAAGCTGTCTAACGGATGAACCGACTGACAGCTTTCTTTTTAACATCTCAGGTTTGGTAGCCGGTGTTTATTACTGGCGAATAACGGACGGGAATGCTGTTCTTACTAAAGCCTTTACTTACGTCAATGATACTACTCCTTTGGAAATACCCGTTTCCGATGTCCCTGAAGGATTTTTTCAAAGCAAAAGAACTTTCAATTTAGAAATCCTTGACCATCCTGGAGACGAAACAGGGCATCCGTTTATAATTTGCCATCATGTGAAAAGTATTTCATTGGACATCGAATGCAATATTTACCCTTCAAACGAGGCCGGTCTGTGAGGTGTTGTGACCACGATATAATCCCTTTTAATAATGTTTCGATAATGAACATAGCTTATTCGGTAGGAATGAGGACAAGGTTTGGTAATGTTCCCCATGTGAAAGTTTATCAAAAGGTTTTAGGTCAGGATGATTATGTAGAGCCGTTAATTTCGATTCGGTTGGACGGGAATCCGACAAGTAATATTAACATAGATAACGGGGGTAATGCTTCAGGGTTTATTAAAATATTCAAATGATTGAATTAGCTGTCTTAATTTCTTTTGCTGTTTTATTCCTAAATGCAACAACTTGGGAAGGTCAGATATTTGAGGACGTGGCGAATTGGTTAGATACTAAACTACCTGAGTGGATAAGTAAACCTTTATACGGTTGTCCGATTTGCATGAGTTTTTGGTGGGGGTCGTTTGCTTATATTGTTTACGAAGGCGTAGAGATTGAAATGGTATTAGTAGTTTTTGCGGCTGCTGGAATAAATGCAGCAATTGTTAACATGAATAACACAATTAAGGGTGACGAGTGATTGTAAACAAGTTCATAACCTGTTAATTCAGGCAGGGTTTAAAGACTTTGGTTATTGTTCATGTTCAGCAAGAATAAGGACTTATAAATTCGGACGATTTAAGATAAAGGCTTACGGTACTAAATGTTTTTTAAGGTTACTGGAAAAAGAAAAACTAATTAAAAATGGTGGAACGATTGAGGAGCTTATTCAAAAGACCATTCAAGAACTTACGGTTACAGGATAAACAGAAGATCATAAAGGCTTTTGTTTACCAGGGTAAGTCTTACTTTATGTTTGACGATATTTTTTCCATCCCTTCAATAAGGGGGCTTCAGGCTTTAGATTACTACGAAGAATTTAACATGAGGTGTACGAAAGATTATTTAATTTATTGGACTGAAGCGGCTGAAAAGATACTTTCCGATAACAAGAAGATTAAGTTAATTGATCTTGGTATGTTAGTGAAAGATTTACAGGAAAGATTAAAAATGATTCCTATTTCAGACCATATTTATAAAATAGCAAGTGTTATTTTTTTTGATGATTCAGAAAATCCGTATCATTTTGATAGAGAGTATAACCGAAAGAAAATTGAACTTTGGAAAAAAGACCCGGAGGTTTTAAGTTTTTTTTTGCAGACTCCTCTGAGAGACTTGATACCTTACTTAGATTCTCAAGGAGCAAGTTTACAGACTTATTCGGGGGTAGTAAAAGAGTTGAACACGATACATTTCGAAAGGGTTTTAAAGCACTTATCGCCGAAAGTCACGACAATAGATATGTAGAAATGGTTTGGTTGGCGGGTGACGATCCTATGAAGATTGAAACAATGGAGCGAATGCCTATAATAGACTACTGGCATTTGCTTAATCGGAAGTACGCAGCCCATCAGAAAATGGCTGCTCAAATGGCTAAGATGAAAGCCGGTAAACGTTAAGTAATGCCTGAGATTCTTGTTGAGTTTGTACCTGACTTCAGTAAACTTGAAAACGGAGTTGATGAGTTAGTTAGCAAAGGAACTATTTCAAAAGAGATGGGCGCATTATTCAACGATGCCTCAAAATCAATAGATCAGTTTTCCAATAAGTTTAGTGCCGGTCTTTCTAAGATACCTAAAGACATGGCAGATGCTGTGCAAAAAGGTTTAAAGCCAGCAGTAGACCAAGCGAAAAAAAATATTACCGACCTTTCTACTTCAGGTATAAAAAATTTAGGTGAATTAAAGAAAAGAGTTGAAGGTATTACAAATTCATTTACAAAGGGATTTAGCGAAGGCGTTGAGAAATCTTTGAAAGATGCAGGGTTCTCAATGGAAGAGTTTAATAAGGCTATTAAGTTGGCTCAAGATTCTTCAGAAGGTTTAAAAACCGAACTTCTTGAAATTACAAAACAACTTCAAGTCTTAAAACTAAATGGGCAAGAAAATTCACAACAATATTCTGAGTTAGCAGAAAAAGCAGTTCTATACAGGAAAGCCATTAGCGATGTAAGCGATCAAATAAACAAACAGGCTTCTGATACTCAAAAATTGGATACAGCTATTGAATTTGTTACCGGATTGGCTTCAGCCTTTGCGATACTACAAGGGGTTCAGGCTTTGGCAGGGAAAGATAATGAGGAGTTACAAAAAACATTGGTTAAGGTTCAGGCTGCAATGAGTATTCTTATTGGCCTTCAGCAATTGCAAAACATACTTAAAAAAGAAAGTAATTTAATCCAAGCCATTGAAAATACCCAAAAGAAAATAGGGGTAATATCTACCAATCTTGAAACGGCTGCACAGTCACGAAATATAATAGTAAAAAATGCTGCTGTAGTTGCCCAAAAAGCCCTCAATGCTGTAATGAGTGCTAATCCCGCATTTCTTTTAATAGCTGCTTTTACGGCACTTGCAGGGGCTTTGGTGTTATTTTCAGGTGATACAAAAGATGCCAAAGATGAGGTTGAAGATTTTAACAACGAACTTGAAAGAACAAATACTATAATTGATAGAAGTATTGAAAAAATAAAAGAGGAAGGGAAGCTAAGGCTTGCAGAAATGAAGGCAAGGGGTGTTACTCAGGATCTGATAGCCAAAGAAGAAGGAAGGATAATTGCTGAACAATCCGATATTATTGCCGAAAATTTGAATAAAAGGAATGCCCAACTTTCTAAGACTTTGCTTGAAATGAATGAGGCGCAAAGAACAACTATAAGAAGGTTAGGAATAACACAAGAGGAGTTTAACCGAATTACTACAGAAGGAGTAAATAATGTCGACGATGCTCTTGCTCTTTTAAATAAGGTGAAAGCGGTAAAGACGAGTGATGCTTGGAGTGGTTTTAATAAAGCGGCTAAGGCAAATAATGAGTTAGTTGAGAATATGCTTACTAACCTATTGGAATTAACAAGAAGTCAAGAGGGATTAGGTACTGAACAATTAACGGCGGGATTTGCTGAAGCGGAAAGGCAACGTGAGGAAGCTGAGAGAAAAAGAAAAGAGGCGGCTGATAAAGCAGAAAAAGATAGAAAGGATAGGGAACAAAAAGAAAAAGAAGCAAGACAGGCCGCATTTGATGATTTTGTCGCAAAGCAAAAATTAAGATTGTTGGAAGTTGAAAAAGGTAGTAAGGAAGAACTGCAAATAAAGAAAGATGTGCTTCGTGCTGAACTTCAATCGGCTCTTAATAATGACAAACTAACATCCAATCAACGTAAGTTATTAATACAACAATTTTTTGCCGATCAAAGGGAATTAACTAATCAGTTTAACGCAGAAAACAAGAAAAAGGTCTTAGAAGATCAGGCTTCTGTAATTCAGGCTCAACTTGCTGCACTTGATTTGTCGAATGAAGAAAGGACTCGATTAACTATTGAACAACTTCAAATAGAAAGGGATTTGCAATTATCTGCAATTATCAACAACGAGACCAAGAGAAAAGAAATCATTGCCAAATTTGATAAAGAGATTTTTGAAGCAAGAAAGAAAGCCCAACAGGATGCGTTCAATCAGGAGTTAGAAGATACAAGGCGCAACCAATTACAAAGGAAAAACTTACTTGAAGATGACCTCAATAACGAGGACTTAGACATTGAAAGAAGAAAGGCCGCTTTGGAGGAACTTACCCGAATCGAGAATGAAGAGTTTACTAAAAGAAGATTGAACAATCAGGCTCAGTTAAAACTTGCCGGTCTTAACAATGAGGAGGCATTAAAAGAATTTACCCGTAATGCGAAGGATATTGATAATGACCAAGCTGCGGCAAGAAAAAAGAATGAGGAAAAGTACACAGAAATAGTTTTAACTGAATCAGAGAAAAGACTTATCGTACTTCAGGACACGGTTGGTAAAATTGCCGATACTGCTAATACGATAATCCAAGCCTTCAGGTCATTTAGTGACACAATGAACGCTAACGAAGATCAGAGAATTGAGGCGCAAAGGGATTCATTACAAAGGTTAAGAGATTTAAACGCAATTACAGAAAAGGAATACATAGCAAAGGCGAAAGTCATTGATAGGCTGGAAAGGCAGACTATGCAAAAACAAGCAGAAAGGGAAAAGGCTTTAGCCCTTTTTGAGGCGTTTGTAAATGGGGCGGCCGCTATTGTAGATTCGATTTCTAAAGGGCCTGCTGCGATAATAGCAACTTCTATTTTGGTTGCTGCACAAATAGCTGCAATAGCTTCCAGACCTATCCCTAAATTCGGCAAGGGTACTAAATCGGCTCCTAAAGGTTTTGCTGAAGTCGGTGAAACAGGAACAGAGTTGATTCAAATGGGTGATAAATATTTTGTAGCTGAACATCCGCAGGTTATTTGGATGAAAGGAGGTGAAAGGGTTTACAATCCTGATGAGACGAAAGATATTTTAACTCCACAGGCAAACATGACTGTCATAAATAATACTAACGGTGTTTCACATGAAAACAAAGTTGACTATGAAAAGATGGCTAAAAAGATCGGTGAGGAAATAGCCAAACATCCAAGAAGCGTTATTAGTCTTGATGAGGACGGATTTTCTGTTCACATTTCTAATAAACTTAATACTCAAAAGTACCTAAACAAACGTTTTACTTTCCATGATTGATTGGCGATTTATATTAAATCCTGACACGGATGACATTGAAATAGATGAGCCTGTGGGATGGTCTGATATTGCTTTTGAGATCGTGAGGGATAATAAATTTCACGGTATTTCAATTTCCTATTCTCTGTCCGAAATTAAATTAGTTGGCGAGGGCGCTAACTTATTAAAGTCAGAGTACGAAACAAACGGAAGCGATGCCGATGTTAAGATAAGAATAATTGCTATTTGTGATGACGAAGAACAGGATTCTGAAGATTTCCAATTAGACTTCGGAAGGTATAAAGAAAGATGTGGGGAGGAGTGTAGTGTTTCGATAGGAATTGAGGATATAAGTTGCTTCACAATTTTCAATAACAACTTCGACAAGAAAGTAGATTTATTAAGTGATGTTGCTTTTGACAAAGTAACGGTTTTAAACGAATACGAAGGATTAGAAAAAGATATTTTGCTTCCTGGTAAGGCTTTAAGATTCAGAGACAGGGCAGAAACTACTACGGTAACGGAAAACCTTGCCGATCCCCCTTATTTTGACGATGCAACAGATATTCAAAGCGATACGGCTATACTTCCGGCTTTTCAAAATACGATTGAATCATCTTTAGGCAGTTTTGAACCAAGTCCTATTTTGGATGCAGTTGCCCACGATGATGCTTTAGGTTACCCGCCTTATTTAGAATTTCCGGCTTTAGTTAATACTACTGAACTACTTGGTAATATTCAATGTACGATTTCTGATTTTGTTTTTAGCTTCCGGCTTAAAGGAAGTCTTGATTCTGTCTTACCTTATACTTACGGAATGTACATAAGGCTTGACAGGCTTCCGGCTGGAGGTGATGTTGGTACGCCGGGCGATTGGGTGAGGGAACTTGATTTTTTCTTAGGCGGTGGGCCGGGAACCACTACACTAAGTTGGGATGAAGAAATGAGCATCCCTTTAAGTATAACTCAGGGTGATTTGTTTTATTTATATTATGAGTTTGTTACTTCTGTACAAATAGACGATCTGTTATTTACTCAAGATGCGGAGTCTTATGTAAATATGGAAATGGTTACTTTATGTGAACCTTCTATTGCAAAAATGTTCATGGTTCACGAAACCCTATCAAGAATAGCGGAATCGAATACTAATAACTGTTTAGCTTTAAAATCTACCTACTTCGGAAGGACGGATTCGGAGCCTACGGCTTACGATGAAAACGGCTGTGGGGGGCCGGAGGCTTTAACGTCTGGACTTTTTATAAGACGGGCAGAAAACCCTACTTTCTTTTTAAGCATGAAAGATGCGCTTACAGGGCTTCAGGCGATACATAATATCGGTTTCGGGCTTCAAAGGGAATTAGGGGTGGAACTTTTAAGGGTTGAAAAGATGGAATATTTTTATCAGGATTTTCTATTATTGGATGCTTCCGATTTGAATGTCCAGACAAAAGCGGTAATGAGTGAAGAAATCCCAGGTACTATTTTAGGCGGTTATGAAAAGTGGGAAGTTGAAAATATTAACGGGCTTGATGAGTTTAATTCTAAAAGAGAGTATAGGTTAACTTTAAAGAACGCAAAAGGCACACTTGATCTAAGGTGCAAGTTTATTGCCGGTGGCTACGCTATTGAGTTGACGAGGTTACAGTCGTTTGCAGATACCGGAGCCGCCGACACTAAATATGACAACGAAACCTTTATTATTTGTCTTGAACATGACGTTTATGCTTACACTTACCCTTATGTTTACGGAGGGTATGTTGTGGAACAGGGAGGAATAACAGGGGCAGCGAATTTATTCGATCCCGATACGGTAATAAACTTCAGAATAAGTCCTATAAGAAACATGATGCGTTTAGCGAAGTCAATCTTCGGGGTTTATAGGGATTATTTAGATGCAAACAGCAAGATAATTTTAAGTTCAGGAGACGGGAATCTTTTAGCAGAAGGTTGGTTAAGTCTTGATGATTGCACACCTGAAGACGAGGTAATAAGTGAAAGCGATGATATAGAAGATTCGATTTATCAAGATACGGATGATCTATTACCTATAATACGTCCTGAAAGTATTATTTTTGAATATCCAATGAGCCTTTCTGATTTTAAAAGAATCAAGGCTAATCCATACGGTTATATTAATCATTGCGACGGACGAGGGTATATTACCAAAGTGATTTATAAACCGAATGACGGGAAAGCAAGTTTTGAATTGAGAAATAGTTATGATTGACATTAGAAGTCCGAGGTTCTCATTTGTACAGCTTGCAACGGCTGCTTATGGCTACGTCCCCGAAACTTACGAAACCTGTACTTTTCCTGATGTTTCTTTTTGTTTACCTGTTTATGCTTATGACGATATCGCCTTTCAATTTATCGTTACGGGAACGAGTTTGGAAATGGATGAACTGTGTTCTTTGAGTGATCCCGATAAAGTTGAAATAGGGTTAGTTAGGGACTGCGGGGATGACTTTGATATAAATTTTAACGCTGCTTATTTACGACCTACTAAAGCAAGAATTTCAGAAACTGAAGTTCTTTATAAATGGGAACATGGTTTTCCTTCTTTTGATACCGAGTATGCAATTGAAGAATGTTTTTATGTTAAGGTCGTGGTTCACATGGACGCAGGTGATGTTTCAGCTTGTTCTAATTGTTTCCAAAGGATCGGGGCTGATTGTTTTACTTCCGTTTTAGAGTACGGGGCAGAACAGAATATTTTCGGATTCAATTACTGTGACTCAGGGGCTATGTTTGAAGAAGAGGAGGAATGCGAAGATCCATTTATTTATCAGTTTACAAACGCTGAAACTATAGACATTGAGTACACGGATGAAATGAGGACACGATTTGGTGATGTTCCGACTGTGGAAATTTGGATTTGGGATGGTTCACAATATTCAAAACCATTTATTCAAACAGGATTCGACGCTTACCCGATAACCAGGATTCTTGCGAATCTTGGCGGGGCGGCTACAGGATTTTTAAAAATATCTTAAAACTTAAAATTATGGGAGCAAGATTTGTTGATGAAGAAACAATAAGAAGGTGGATTTCAGAAAATTCACCTTCCCCCGGTGGTGGATCATTGTTATCGGCAACAGTTGAATTAACAGATGCACAGATAAAGGCTTTGCCTACTGACCCAATTCAAATTGTGGCTGCTCCCGGAGTTAATAAGATTATTGTACCAATATCCTGTATCGTAGTTTGTGATACTACCGCAGGTGCATATACGGATTTAACAGATTCCGGTTTTGATTTACAAGTTGGCGGGGATTCTGTTTCTTGTCCACTTGGCGCAACTACACTACTATCAAGCGGTGAAGTTAGGGTTGGATTTTTTGCATTGCCATTGAGTTTTGTTAGTGGGATTGCTACTTTTGGCGGGCAAGTATTTACGGCTGACCCCAGAGATGTTACAATTTTATCAAATGCTGCATTAACAATATTGGATAATTGGAACGGGGGAACTCCTTACGGAGGAGGTAACGCAGCTAACACATTAAAAGTAACTGTTTATTATGTAGTAGTTGATTTATAAAAATTAATTATGCTTAACAGAGTTCGTTTACCGTTTTACTTATCTAAACCGCAATACCCTGCGGAAGAGGACGTTTATCTAAAAGGTAACGGGCGAAGAGTTGTGTTAAAAGCAATCGTGAGTAAAGTAATGGACGGAAAAACGGATTGGATGCCTTCCCCTTTACACGAAAGACTTTCGATTGCTTTAAGACACGACGAAGTGAATATTGAATCAGATAAATACACAGGATCGGTTAAACTTGTAGGGGCTTATGACATTGATTGGTCAGATTTCTTAGATTATCCTTTTGCTCCGGCGGCTTTTAAAGCATTTGAAGAGGCTTTTGTGGCGAGGTCGAACCGTTGTGATATTTGTGAGGAAACTAATTACCTGACTCTTTTCGATGACGAATTAGGAACACTTGAAGAAGGATCAGTTAATGAAGTCAACGTAGCGGAAAACGATGGCATTTGTTGTTCAGATCCGGTGTTTTCTATTTTTAGTTACGATACTGATTACATTGATTCAATTTCAATAAGTCAGGCGGGAGTGGTTTCGTTTACTTTAAAAACTCCTTTGGCTTCGGTTCCTGATAAATCTTTGTTTACTTATAAAGTTGTCTGCGGTGAATTAGAGGAGACAGCAGATGTGACAGCTACAATTGAAGGTTCGTTGACTCCTTTATGCGAGGCTCCTGATAATTTAATTCTTTCCGTTGTCGACCCTTCTTCTTTCCCTGTTGAGATTCGGGCTGAATGGGACGAACCTTCGGGCGGGCCTCCGGCTGACGGCTACGAATGGATGCTTTTGGATTGGCCTGGAGGGTTCCCGATTGCAAGCGGAACGACTACGGACTTATTTGTAAATATAAACGCACTTGATTGCGACCAAGAGTATAGATTTTACGTCAGGGCGGTTTGCGATTTAGCAACTGAGTATTTCAGCGCATACATTCACTCAAATATTGAATCTATTTGCGGTCTTGAAAACATGGTTGTACAAGTTGAGGCAATCGAAGACCCACACGGAGCTTTCAGCGATTGGATTGTTAGAGCAACGATAATCACACCGGGAGCGGTTACACTTGATGAAGACTTAGAAATTACCGGAACGATTCATGTGTTCAGTACGCCTGATGCGGATTATCCATTTAGCGTAATTATTCCGGCGGGAATGTCAACGGCTGAACAATTAGTACCGGGGGCAACGGCTGCTTCGCCTACGACTGCAACAATTGACCCTTCAATGTTACCTGTGCCAGCGACTGCAACAGGAAGCGATCTTTTAGAATATCAAATATTTTTAACTCCATGACAGATATAAAAAATACCGGGATTTTAATTGTGTGTTGCAGACATCCGTATTATGGTCGGATGGGGTATAATCTTGCAGTAAGTGTTAAAGCGGCGAATAAAGAAACTCCTATTTGTGTACTTCATTCAGGACGGGGACTATCTCACCTTTCCGAGTATCAAAAAGAAGTCTTCGATATTATTAAAGAGATACCTGAAGATTTTTCAGTAGGAACAAAACTTTGGGCAATAGATCACACTCCTTTTGATAATACTTTAATGATTGATGCCGATAATCTTTGGTTCCAAAAAAGAAAAGCGGAAGAACTTTTTAAAGAATTAGAAAACTTTGAGTTCTCAGCTATAAGTGAAGGTTTTATTGATGGGGCAGATAATCAACTAAGGACTGACTATTTTATGTGGGCAAGCGTTGACGAAATCAGAAAAGTTTACCCCATAGAAAAGATGTATCAATTCAGGTCTGAGGTGATGTGGTTTAAAAAGACAGAAAGGATAATAGCCATGTTTAAAAATGCACAAGCTATTTTCCACGATCCGCAAATTCAGGTTATGAAATTCGGGGGTGTTGTTCCCGATGAACTTCCGTTAAATATAGCCTGTTCACTTCATGGAATTGAACCTCATTTGTATAAATGGCAACCATGTTTTTGGGACAGGATTCATAAGAACCAAAGTAAAAAAGATTCAGGTTTGTTTGAGAAGTTTTGGTTAATGAGTACCGGGGGGAATAACGTGACTGCTTATTGTGTTAAGTTATATAATCGGTTGGCGAGTGCTGCTTGTTATAAATTAGGGCTGCAATTTTTATTTACCTTACAGCCAAAAAAGAGAGTAATTGAAGAAAGAAAATTAATGTAAAATGCCTAAGACAATTTTTACTCCTGAGGAACTTGCTTACTACTTTGACCCTTCTTATAAGTCAGAGATAGGAGAGAAGTCAAAGGAATTTGAGACAGATTTCCGCATCCATGCGGATGGACAGTTTCCGGGGAAAATTATTTCTCAGGCAAGACCTAACGAGAGTACGGAAGTATTTAAGTACAGGGAGACTATTTGGCAACCAAAAACAAAACCAAGTTTTAATAAAGTATTTTCTTCACTTCAAAAAATAAGAAGGTCATCTGATTGGTCGGTAAAGTTTAATGAAACAAGTTTTAAAATTCCTGAAGGGGAAACTCTGGAAGATTATTTAACTGCTTATTATCCGAAGTTTGAGACGTTAGAGAAATATATGTTCGATGTTTGGTTAAGGGAATATCTTATAGATCCGAATGCGGTTTGTGCTGTCTTTCCAGGGGAGGCGAAAGAAGAAACCGAATTTAAAGAACCGATTGCGGAGATTTTTAATTCATGCTTAGTGGTATTTTTTAAGTCTGAAGATTTTGTGATACTTAAAAATCCTTTAGGAACAACTTTTAGAGACGATCAGGGGACAGAACATACAGGGGACTCGTATTATATCTTAACAACTACTCAGTACTTAAAATACGACCAATACAACGTTAGGCGGGATTTTAAATTAGTGAGCGAGATTGACCATGAAATAGGTTACTTACCGGCTTGGAAGTTGGGAGGGGTTTTAATTAAATCTTTAGACGGGGAGCTTTTATACGAAAGTAAAATTTCGGGAATGCTTCCAGAACTTGATGAGGCAGTAAGGGAGTATTCAGATTTGCAAGCTGCGGTTATTATGAACATCTTCCCCGAAAGGTGGGAAATGGCAACGGCTGAATGCGGTACTTGTCACGGTACGGGAAAGATTACTAATCAGGGCGATCCTACGGGCTTCAGCTCTTGTAATAACCCCTCCTGTGTTTCAGGGTATGTAGTAAGTCCATATTCTAAAGTACTCGTTAAACCGGCTGAAATAGGGCAACAGATGGCTATTCCTCCGGTGGGTTATGTGGAAAAGCCTGTTGAAATCGTAGAACTTCAAGATAAGAGGGTAGAGAAGCATATTTTTAATGCTTTGGCTGCGATTAATATGCAGTTTTTGGCTGAGGTTCCTTTGGCTGAATCAGGGCTGGCGAAAGGGGTTGATAGGGACGAGGCAAGTAATTTCGTTCACTCTGTTGCGGAAGATTTGGTTAATTCAATGGAGCAGATAGCTTATAATATTTCTGTTCTTAGGTTTGGCGTTCAACATAGTGAGGAAGAGATTGAAGAGTTGCAACCGGAAATAACAGTCCCGCAGCATTTTGATATTTTTTCCATTAAGATTGACGAAGAGGAATTAAAGAACGCAAAAACGAATAAACTAAACCCTGCGATAATTAATGAAATGGAAATTGAATACGCAAATAAAAAGTTTGCAGGTAAACCGGAAGTTCAAAGAAAACTTTCTGTTATTCTTACTTTAGATCCGTTGGCTAATATTTCCGAAGACGATAAAGGAATGCGTTTATCGAATAACGGTATTAGTCAGGAAGATTATATTCTGTCTTGTAATATAAATTCATTCGTTGAAAAGGCTATTGCTGAAGATGAAAACTTTCTGACTTTGGATGCGAAACAACAGAAAGAAAAACTAATGGTTTATGTAAAAGAAATAACCACTAAGAACACAATGAACGGGCAGTTAAATACTGAAATGGTAGAGGAGATAGAAGAAGTTCCCCCAACACAAATAGGCAATGGCGGATTACAATAAACTTATAGAAACCATTGATGACGCTGTAAATGGCTTCAACGATTCTTTGCCTAAGATTCAAAAAGAGATACTTGCTGAAGTTTTAGACCAAATAAAAAAGTTCGACACAAGGAACAAAAGGATAACTAACACGGTTAAGAATATTCGTTTACTAAATACTATTAAAAACCGTCTTAAAAAAATCATTCTTACCGATGCTTACAAAGGTGAAGTAAAAGAGTTTTTAAAAGTTTTCAACGATGTAACCACTTTCCAGAATGATTATTTCAAAGAAGTAGAAAAGAAATTTACCCCTCCTAAAGTAGTCAAGGAAATTAAAAAACAAACGATAACCGATACTATTAACCAATTAACCGAGGCGGGAATAGGAGTTAATGTTTCCGATAAGATAGCAGAACTTTTAAAGCAAAACGTTACCACAGGAGTTAAGTATTCAGATTTAGCGGCTCAATTAAGGGAGTATATTTTAACAACCGAAACGCCTGGAGTTCTGGAAAAGTATGTTAGTCAGATAACTACTGATGCGGTTAACCAATATTCAAGGCAGTACATGAATACTATTTCGGGAGACTTGGGTTACGATTGGTTTAGGTATCAGGGTAAGGATATTTTAACAACAAGGCATTTTTGCGATGCGATGACAGATCGTAAATTCTTTCACATTTCAGAAGTACCCGATTTATTAAAGGCAAAAGATTTATATTACTCCGATGAAGAAGGACAAAAGAAAGTCCCTATTTATGAGAAAACTGGTTTACCACATGGAATGATACCGGACACAAACCCTGAAAACTTTTTTGTGAGAGCTGGCGGCTATCGGTGTGGACACGCCATCTTCCCGGTTATTGAAAGATTAGTACCTTTAGAAATAAGGGAAAGGGTTTTTGCAACAGCCGCTTACAAAAGGTGGAAAAATATTAACTAATTTTGGAATTACAATTTTTCATTATATTTGGTAAAAAATATGTCACTTCTTTTATCTAAAAAGCATTTAAGGGTAGAAATTCCACAGACTATTGACGGAATGAACGCCCTTATCGGTGATGACGGACGGGTAGTTATAAAAACCGTTTTCCTTCCTTTTACAGCAAAGAGGGTGGTTGAAAGTAACCAGGCAAAAAAGCCCAAACATTTACAAGCGAAAATTACTGTTGAAGAGGGTGATTTTGTGCAGAAAGGAACCGTAAAAGAAACTGGGGAGTTTACACCTGAACAGCTTGCTAAGTTAAAGGCAATGACCAAAAATAAAGGTGGCAGACCTAAGAAGGTAATTGAAGAAAACGAAAATAATTAATTATGTGTGGAAGTTGCGGAAGGCCGAAACCACGTCCAAGACCTAAACCCAGATAAATGGCAAAAATAAACGTTGCAAATTTCATTAAGGATTTAGCTGAAAAAGCTGGATTCGATTCTAACGATCAAGGCTTGATTGATTTTCTTTCTCATACTGAGTTAAATAAAATCGAAATAGCTTCAGAAATTACAACGGGAATTAATAAGTCTTTGATCTCGTTAAACGAGGCTAAGAATAATCATCCTACAATCAAATCGCATTACTTCGGGGAGTTTATGAGTAACCTTGACAGGGGTTTAGATGATGCTTATGTTGAGGCCGGACTTGATGCTGATACAGTAGCGGAATTGAATAAAGAAAAAAGCTCTACAAAAAGGGTTGGTTTGTTAGGTAAGAAAGTTAAAGAAATCATCGAAACAAGTTCAAAAACATCAAAGAAACCTTCCGAAATTGAAACCTCGCTGAATCAAACTATAAACGATCTAAATGAAAAGTTACGTCAAGAAAAAGAAGCCCGTAAAACGGAAGGCGAAACAAGTAAAGCGCAAATGAATAAATTCAGAACAGGATTAATTCTGAATGGTAAAACCGGATCTCTTAAAACGGTTTACGATAACTTACCTGGGGAGGTAAGAACTACGACCATAGAAACACTTCTAAATAAAGAACTTCAAGATAGCAACGCAACATTCGTACTCGAAGAAAACGGTAATTTGAAACTACAAAAACAGGACGGTTCAAATTATTTCGATGAAAGCAATCGCCAGTTAAATGTTGATGATTTCATTAATAAGACACTTGCGAAGCATAAAGTCCTTGTCCAATCTGCGCCTAACAGCGAAAATACTGGAGCACCCGCTCAAACAAACGGACAACCGGCACAAGTTACCGGAGGTCAAAAGTCCAAAATCAACGTAGCCGCATTAATGGCTGAAAGCCTGAAAGGCTTAGAGGCCGAGCCTACGAAGATGATCTAAACTTACTAATCTAATTTTATATGGCTAATGGTTACTGCCCGGCGATAGTTCGTCAGGTTACCGAAGTTGCAAACGGCAACTCAGCGGTAGGTAAAATTCATGTGTCCGGTTTTTTAAAGATGCTATTTTGTTGTCAGAATTCGTCTGTAAATCCTATCAACGATGGTTTTCAGAATAATTCTCACAGAAAGACGTTAACTGTGGTTTACCGCCAACGTCCAACACTCGCACACGTTCAGGATACTGACGATTGCGACATAAACAGGATACCATCAAAAGCAGAATGGACACTCCCAAATTTGTTGCACAAGCAAACAACGTTTTATCTTTCTGATGCTGAAATTCAACTCTATTGCGATGAGGCATCACGTTCAATTAATGTAGGACTCCCTGCTACAGCAATGATGCAAGAGCATTATTCGCTTTATTTGGAACACGCAAACATCCTTTTAAAAGCCATCAATGAAGAATTAGTTGCAGAAATGGCAACACAATTCGGAAAGAACGTGACTACTAATTCGGAGTTTGCAAAAGCAATCAATATTGCTCGTAATGGTCAGACAGTTAATTTAACTGATGGTATTATTGAAATGATGAACGATTTGAGAGAAAATGAAATTTGCGAAGACCCTTGCATGGTAGGCGGTGGTTTGATGGCTTCTTACGACATGATAAAAACTGCTCAGGGTCTTTCTCAAGCGGGTATTGATGCTTCAAGACTTCCAATACCAAGTTTTTGGTATGACAAAGATACTCAAAACCTTTGGGGTACCGACTCGGTTGGTGTTTTCGCTAAAGGTTCGGTCAAGTTTTTAGGATGGAACAAATACCTTGCTCCTTTTGCCGGGCAAAAAGGAAGTTCGATATTCTTTACTGCTGCATTTCCTGTAAATGAATTTACAGGATGTCCAGACATGAACGAGTGTTTAAGGGATTTAAGACTCGACATTCAAATGAAATATATTGACTGTCCTACGGTGGTTGATGTAAACGGAGTTCCTACGACTGTTAACAGAGGCTGGCAGGTGATTCTTAGTAAAGAGTTCCAGCTTTGGGTTCAACCAAATACTACAAATGAGTATGCGGCGGGAGATCCACTTTATCAGACAAACGGAACGCTTCTTTACGAAGTTTCAAACAATTGTGAAGATTGTGTTGGAAATGAAAGTGCTTACGGAACAGGTTACTAACCCATCGATATAAATTAGGAGGGTGAAATTCCCTCCTTTTTAATACTATGGAATGTTTACGGAACTATATTGGAATTTTGGACTGTGGCACTACTCCAGAGTCCGGTATTTACATTAATAACTTACCGGGAATAAATACCGAGATTGTTGGAGCCATCGCTGACGGGGAGGAAAAGACCCATAAAGGGGTATGGAGTGACGTTAATAAGATTTCAGCCAGAAGGTTTCAGACTGATATCATGGGGAAACTTCGTCAGACCTATAAACTTAAAAGACTTAGGCAGACGTTTGAATTTATTCCGGAAGAGGGAACTTCAGAAATTGGATCGGCTGAGTATCGTGGTTTACTTCTTGGTTTTGAATATCAGTACTTCACTTTTCAGGCTTTCCTAATATCAACGGTTTACCTTTATTCCGATACGGCTGGTACTTCTACTTTAAAGATATTTAACCGGCAGAATGTAGAGCTTTATTCCGAAGCGGTTGACGTGGTACAAGGTTTAAATGCTTTCCAGGTTAATCAAACTTTTGTTTCAGACAGGTTATTTGTAGGTTTTGACTTTACAAACATTGACGGTTTTTCCTCAGATATTACGAGCAATGTAAGTTCATGTTTTTGTCAGGCTTTACTTGATGTGTTTTGTGATACTTGCAATCCAAGTTTTCAAGGGGCTACGAAGTCTGGGGCAGCGATCACCACAACGACAAGTAACGCTCACGGAGTGGGTATTTTGGGCAATGCGGGTTGTGATTACTCTCAAATTGTTTGTAATCAAAAACAAGTCTTTACAAGTGCATGGCTTTACCTTTTGGGGAATCAACTTTTAATTCACTTGTTAAACGCTGACAGGTTAAATAAATACGTTACGGCAGATGCAGCGAAGTATAACGAGTTAAAAGATTACTATCAGGTTCAGTATGAGATCCATTTAGAAGAGGCTGTTTTAGGAATAGAACTTGATGCGATGGATGACTGTTGTATAGAGTGTAATCCTTTGGTTAAATCAGTTCAATGGCTTCCGTAATAAATATAGATACAAGCGGTTTTGAGAAAGACCTTCAAAAGATAAAAGATTCTTTGAGTGATAAGGAAAGTCTTTTACGTCCGGTTTGTGTTGAGCTTTCGGGAATAATGAATAACAGGATTCACGATGAAGGTCGGGCAAGTGATGGCGGGGAGATCGGGCAGTATTCTGTTCCTTACCTAAGAATGAGACAGGCTTTTAATCATACAAGGGACAGGAAAGTTATTTTAGTTTTAAGCAGAAAACTTTCTAACTCATGGGGGGCTTTTGCTACTGATAAAGGTTATGCGGTAGGTTTTACGGATTCAGCAGCGACAAAAGGAGTAACAGGATTAAAAAAAATCCAATTTGCTGAAGAAAACTTTGGTAAGAAGATCGGTGATATGACCAAAGAAGAAGAAACTTACGCCTTTGAAAGAATTAATGAATTATCAACTGAAATAATTGGAAGGACTTAAGGACATAGTAGAAACGATAAATTTTCACCTCAGAGATTCGTTAATTAAAAACGGCTTTGGGGATATGTCTTTATTTGGTATCTCCGAAACCACGACAAGAGAAGAACAATCATTCCCTGTTTTCTTTAAAACCAATCAAGGCACATGGGCGGGATTTGACGATAGAAAAGAAGTCATCCTTTACCATAAATTAAACTCGGTACAAACTACACAACCCCAAACAGGTTACGGGGACAATTTCGGTGATGTTGTGAATAGATATTCTATGAATTTAGTTATCTATTTTAAAAGCGACAAAGTGAAAAGTGATGAGATGTACGCTTTTATTCAAGCGGTTTTACCTGAGTTCCCTAAAAAAGAAAATTCAAATTTTACTTATATTCGTACAAGCGTTCTATCAGCTATCTTGAATACAATGCAGGTTTTTAACGGTGAGTACAAAGGAATAGCATACTCATTAAAGCCTGAACAGAGCTTAATAAATTTAAGCTACATAATAGAAAGCCGCTTTAAAAAAGGCTGCTTTAATTGTTGTTAAAAATTTCAAATTCAATCTATGTCTATTTATTATCCAGAAGGTTGCGAAAGCTCCATACCGGATCATCAATGCGACCCCTGCGAAGCCCCGGAACACGGACGGGTTAGATCGGTGGCATTTATAAAAAGTTCCTTCAGCTTCACCGACCCAACTGATCCAACAGAATGGAGTGCGGGGATTGACAACAGGGATATTATTATGATTCCTGAAGTTCTTGGTTCATTTGATGGTGGTGCGCCTGTTGAAGGCCCTGGTTACGGAGATCAGTCAACTAAAATAACGGGTTATAACTTTTCTTTGATTTACAAAGACCCTAACTATCGTGATAACTGTGATTTCTACAATGCAATGAAAACTGCAAGAAATTACAAGATAGCTTTCAGGACTGAAACGCAGACTCATATTTCAGACAATACAGTAAGTGTTCTTCCAAAGAATCCAATTACGGAAGATTTAGCTTCTGAGGTTGTGTGGGATGTGGAGGTTAAGTTTGCTCAAGGCGATTTGCCTTGTCCATTCGACACTCCGGCGGGTATATTCGATCAATGTTTAGCTGTAACTCCTTAAAATACGGGAGGGTTTTACTCTCCCTTTTTTATTATGAAAAAGATTATATTTTTCGTACTAATACTCATTTCATTTAAAGGGTTTAGTCAATCAACTGTTTTATTGAGAGGTGATACTATTAAAGTTTATAAACAGGGAGGGACTGCGACTTTAAGGGTTGATAGCATTATAATGCTTACCAAATACAGGGCAGCATCTTCTACTGATTCAATTCTTAGGTGGGATCCGGTTTCTAAAACGGTTAAAATGAGTGATGCTTCTGGTATATCTTCTGTAAACATTTATAATTCAGATGGGAGGCTAACAGGTAATAGGGTTTTAGGTGGCGCAGGGTATAATCTACAAATAGGGGATAGTATTCCAAGTTTAAGCATTTTTGCGGGAAACGATTTTGTTTCAACAGGAGTAGGCTCTTCTATACAAATGTCGGATAGTGTTATGACACTTCAAGGAACGAGTACTACCGATTTTACATCAATAGTATTTTCTCCTACCAGAATGAAATTCACAGCAGCAGACGGTAGTGGTAGCGCAGGTGATGTGTGGACGAATACAGGTAGCGGTTATGGTCATTGGGCAACGGGAGGCGGTTCAGGAACAATCAACTCCGGCACTACAGGAAAACCGGCTTACTATGTAGGTGCGACGACCTTAGATGATTTTGCAGCGGTTGATTACGCAACAAGTGGAACGAATGTTTTAATAACTACACAAAACACAACTGATGTAGGATTGGAAATAAAAGGTCAATCATCTCAAACCGCTAATATTTTAAATATTTCATCAAGTTCAGGAACGGGGGATATTTTTAAAACATTAGGCAACGGGAACACTAGTATTGATAATGGTACTTTATTGGTCGATGCTACAAATAACAGAGTTGGGATCGGTGAGGCAAGTCCCCAAACTAATTTACAAGTTGGAGAAGATGGCGGTGTTGTATCAACATTTGGAACAGCAGGGCAAATATTCTTTTCTAACAATGGAAGTGCTACATATATAAGTGGGAAAACCGGAACTTCTGAAATTTTCTTCGGTACTACAAGCACTTCGGGGCAATATGGTATGCTTAGTAATCATCCGCTTGAAATAAGAACAAATAACACGAACAGGTTTACAATTACAGCCGCAGGTGAACCCCAATTTACCCAACAAATAAGAATGCCTGAATTAGCAACTCCTACAACTCCGGCAAGCGGGTTTGCGCTTGTTTATCCAAAGACAGACGGTCTATGGTATGGCAAAGATGATGCAGGGGTGGAAACGAAGTTGAGTAATGGTTCATTTCAGAAAGGAGCGTTTCTTGAGTCACCAACCTCAGCTGATACTTTAGATATGTGGCAGACTCCTGTAGCAATAACGATAACTTCTTTAAAAGCCGTTCTTAGGGGTTCGTCACCTTCTGTTACTTATAACATAGGATTTGGGACAAGTATTCAAAGTCCTACGGCTGTATTTACGGCAGATATTACTTGTACGTCAATAACAACGGGGTGTAGTAATTCGTCAGGCTTTAATGATGCTACTATTCCGGCGGGAAGTTTTATTTGGATATACACAAATGCTGCTAGTGGAACAATACGATCAATTTCTTTTACTTTAAATTATACAGAGGACTAATGAAAAAACTATTATTCTTATTGTTTCCGATTATAAGTTATGGGCAAGTAACGATAACGGTTACTCCTCAAGGAACATACACTTATTCGACTTCGGCGATAGGTGCGGTAACTTCTCAAACATACACGGCCGGAAAGTTATATATCTGTATTCACATGAGAGTTGACGCAACAACTCCAACTGATTTTTCATTGACAGGGACTTCGTCAACATGGACTGAAATAGCTAACGTAACAGGAATAACAACGGGAACAGATTTAGCAAGATTAAAAGTTTGGAGGTATGCTCCAAGTTCTAACGTAACGGAAGGATTGAGTTTTTCCGGTGCTGCTTTACAAGATGGGTCTGTTGTAGTGCTATGGGAAATATCAGGAACTATAAATACTGGCAGTAACGGAGCAGATGCAATAGTTCAAATAGTGACCGATGCACAAGACGCTGCTGCTAATCCTACTATTACGATGGCGGCTTTAAATCCTAAAAATTCAGTAATCGCTTTCTTTGGAAACGATGCTAATCCGTTTGGATCAACAGAAGAAAGCGGCTGGACTGAACTTTCTGAAAACGGGTTTGCTACTCCAACAACAGGAGGGGTTTTTCTAAGCAGACACAGAACATCCGATAACACTCCTTCAGTTACGGCTTCGGCAAGTAATTGGGTGGGAGTGGCGTTTGAATTAAACGCAAGCGGACGAAGAGCAGTAATTATAAATTAAAAATATATGCCAGACATTAATTTACAAATCGGGGTATCCTTCAAAATGGGGGACTTTGTTACAAAAGACAATGTAACAAATAATATTATTTCAGCTACTTACTCAAATTTGGTATTTGATAATTCAAATCCAGAAGTTGCAAATTTTGAGCCTAACGATTTAGCGCCCGATCCTGAATCAAAGGTAAAAGCAAGCCCTATTGCTGTTGGAAGTGGAACCGTTACGATTACAGTAGATGTAACCTATACAGATTTGGGAGATAATCAACAGCACACAGAAACAAAAATATTAATTAAAACATTTGAGGTTATAGGTGCGCCAAACGGAGCTTCCTTAGAACTTGTTTTCCCGTAAATTAAACAATATGAAAAAAATACTCGCTTTAATAACAGGACTTGTTTTATCAGCGATCATCTACGCTCAGAACTTAGATACTGTACAAGTTTCTTTAACACTTCCGGCGCAAGGTTGGGCTTGGTTAGTTGGTAAGTACGGGCATGGTAACGATTCAACCGACAAGTCAGAGATTCGTAACATCCGAACACAGTTACTTGCTCAGTCCCCCGCAACATGGACAACGAATGCCACTTGTACAAGTGTATCCGGTAGATTGATAATTGCCTTTTATTCATTCTATGCTAACTGTGGATTCCAGGAAGTTCAAAACATGGGTTCAACTAATGCAGAACGAACAGCGATCTATAATAATATTCGGGCCATAAGTAATTCGGCGGTTCAGTATTATATCGGGGTTATAGATGGCGGGCTTTCAAGTCAGTTTATTAACACAAGAAGAAACGGTAAAGAAATTTTACTTGATAACTAATGAAAAAAATAATCATAGCAGTTTTAGCGATTACGTTATTTAGCTGCACAAAGGAAGCGAAGCAAAGTAATAAGTCAGAAGTTAGTAAAAGTAAAAAGGCAGAGGTTGCACTCGTAGAAACTACCGACTTAGTTCTGACTTTTGACGGAAGTACATTTACGACAACTATCAGTCCTAACGCTGAATGGGGCGGGGTTCAAAAGTTCGTAACTATGTCAACCAATGACGGGGCGGTTAGTGTATGCAATTGGAATTGGTCTAACGTTCAGGCTCCGGCTTTTAAAACGTGCAGCAGTTCGGGATCGGGTTTTTATAGGTCATGGACAACGGATAAAGTAACTTATGACGTACATTTAAGCAACGTAATACAGATACCATAATGCCATCACTACCCATCTCATTTAAAGAGTTCAATAAGCACCCAATGGCGGCAATTCTTTACCTACTCATAGTGGGTATTGTGGGGCTTTTTGGCTTTCTGCAATCAAGTTCAGCAAATGAGAAAAAGGTCTATAAGGAGATGGCGAAAGATTGTGCAACGGAGAAATATGTGCAGTCAGTAGAAATGAAACAGTTAAGAGGCGAGGTGCTTGAGCTTGTTGGTTGGAAGAACAGGTTGGAATCAAAATTGGAGGTGCTTAAAGAACTAGGAAAAATACAATGAGACTTTACTTAATAATGCCGCTTTTTTTAGCCGCCTGTAATCATGGTAATATGACTCAATTAGAAGTCAGAGCTGATACCACAAGTGTTGATTCTTTATCTTTAGTTGTGGATAGTACGAACAGCGATTTTAAAGATTTATATGCTGAATTTTCAGAAACGGTTGACCAGGTGACTGCCAAGATCAATAACCTTACCAAAGCAAGAGATGCAGCTTCGCAGAGGATAATAGACAGGCAACCGGCAAGTGTGGACGCTATGATGTACCAAAGCGATGACGGTGAAGTGTACGCACTCAGGCAGAAAGTTCGTGAGTATGAAAATGAAATTGGACGGCTGAAGTACAGGTTATACCGTGACAGCGTAACTTTAGCACAGGCGGGGAAAAAGAATACGCAGTACGACATAGTACCAGAAATTGAAAAACCAAACGATAAAAGTTTAGTAATAACTTTGATGGGGGCGTTAGAACAAGGGGCTTCGGTTTGGATAATGGAATCAAATCGGAAGTCTAAAAAGATTATGAAAGGGTATTATAATTGTCAGATTAAAGACTTAAATTCATTGGGGGCAATACAGGCTAAATTTTATCAAGGTGTTTATTTCTTCAATGATGTACCTGAAGGAAAGTATTTAATTAAGGTTTGTGCTTTGTACGGTGATTGGGTGGAAGTAAAAAGAAAAGACGGTTATCAAACGGTGGCGATGAAGGTGGCCCCGCCTATTCAATAATTAAAAAACAATTTATGGCAACAGTAACGACTTCAAAACAATTTGCGATTGGTTGGAAAGATATTGTAAAAGGTATCATCACAGCGTTTTTAACTGCCTTCGTAACTTCCGTTTACCAATGGATCAGTAACGGGTCATTCCCTACAGTCGATCAATTTAAAACGGCTGGACTAATCGGGTTAAGTGCTGCAATGGCTTATCTTATTAAAAATTTCTTTACCCCTGCTGAAGTAGTAATGACAGGTGTTAAAAACGATACGATTGATAAAATTAAAGACGGTGCGGCTGAAGCCAAAATACACACTACATGAGGTATGCAGCCTTCATATTGATACTCGTTTTGTTCGGTTGTAACAAAGCTCAACGTCAGCTTGAAAAAACTCAACTATACTTATTTAAGCATCCTGAATTTACGGCTGAGGTTTGCGCTGAAAAGTTCCCCGACAAAGCAGATTCGGTTATTGTGTACGAAACTAAAACCGATACTTTGTGGGAGTTAATTCAATTCTACGATACAACAAGTACAAACGATACAATAAGAATCACAGATCATAAAACGAAAGTCGTAACCAAAACTATCTGGCGTGACTCGATTATTTACCGTGAAAACCGGGCTGAACAGGAAAGGCTTCAGCTCGGTTTATTAGCCTGTCAAACTAATAACGGGATAATGCTGGCAAATAATACCAAGCTGGAACAGGACGTAGCAAACTGGAAAAAGAAAGCTAAAACCCGATGGCTGTGGATTGCTCTTTTAATCGGCGGGGCTGCTACTGTTGCGATATTCAAAGTAATAAAAGCCGTGAGGCCAAGTGTATGAAATACGATGTAAAAAAGTTGGTTATTTTAATGTTCGCTGTAACAATCTGCACAATAATGCTGACAATAATAGGCTCGTTTGTGGCTTATGGGCCGGGAAGCGGAAGGAAAGAAACCGTTGATATTGTCGGGAATTTAATTTTTGCAATGATGGGGGCGGTAATTACTTATCTAACCTTAAATAATAAAAAAGATGAGGGATAAAGTATCAGAAGCCCGTGTAGCCTTATTGCATCCTTCTGTAAGGGCTGAAGTCAAACAGCTAATAGAAAAGGCTGAAGCTGGATTCCCGCCTTCCATGGCCGTTAGAATCGTTCAGGGGCTAAGGACAATTAAGGAGCAAAACGATTTGTATGCACAAGGCCGGACAAAACCGGGGAATATCGTTACAAACGCAAAGGGAGGATCTTCTTTCCACAATTACGGGCTGGCAATAGATTTTGCCATCTTAACAGACAAGGACGGGAACGGGTCGTTTGAGGACTTGTCGTGGGACATTAAGAAAGACAACGATAAAGACGGGGTTGCTGATTGGCTGGAAGTTGTTAAAGTTTTTGAAGCTGCCGGTTGGTCTTGGGGCGGCAAATGGGCTTCGATTAAAGATTACCCGCATTTAGAAAAGACTTTTGGGTTTACCTGGAGGGAGTTACTACAAAAACACAATTTAGGTGATCTAAATGATGGGTATGTTTCTTTGACTAAGAGTTCGCTTTAGGGTGATCAGGAACCAACCGTTTCAGTCTTTCGTTCTCTTTCTTTAGGGATTCTATTTCTTCCACTAAAATATTATGCTTACAAACAACTTCATTCGTGTGCTTACCCATATCCGAGACAAGGGATTTCAATTCGTCCCTTTCCTTTTCCAAAT
>Ga0193738_1000150_pt1 | contig 46612 bp, 36 predicted proteins | sample L2a1metaG_FD_144927 | JGI IMG/M metagenome (GOLD analysis project Ga0193738, IMG submission 144927) | Soil microbial communities from a riparian zone of the East river system, Colorado, United States - L2a1 | ecosystem: Environmental > Terrestrial > Soil > Riparian zone | place: USA: East River... | reverse complement strand
TTCGGCCGCTAAGTGCATAGACTTGCCGGCGTCCTCCTCGATATGAATTCGGTGAAGATTTATATTATGTGGGCCGTCCTTAGAATCGATGGTGATAAAACCACCCATACAAATCGGAGTACGATCCTGTGTGATCTGATAACCCTTCGGAAGATCGGGATAAAAGTAATTCTTGCGGTCAAAGATGTTAAAGCGGGTAATGGTTGAGTGACATGCCAATCCCATTTTGATCGCGTACTCCACCACGCGTTTATTCAGGCGCGGCAAAGTACCCGGATGCGCTAACGTAATGACACCCACATTGGTATTAGGCAGACTTCCATATTCTGTGGAATCGGTATTGTAGATCTTGCTTTTAGTAAGCAGCTGCGCATGGACTTCAAGTCCGATAACAGCTGTATATTTATCCCTAATCGATTTATCCATAGAAATTCAATTATGTCTTTAAATCACGATTTAAAGACCGCTCTTTCCAGTCTGATGATTCGTTCATTATAATCTCCCATTTTCAATAGAGCCCTCGAATTTTCGGCGGAGATAACATTAAGCTTGATAATTTCACTTTCAACCTTTCCAAGGCGAAGATCTACTGTAACATTCAGATTATCCACGCGACCAGTCAGATTATCAACGCGACTAGTCAGATTATCAACGCTGCCAGTCAGATTATCAACGCGGCCCGGGAGCGTTGCCACGGTTTCCATAAGCACGTCAAATTTGTGCAACATTTCAGATAACAATTCAACGATTTTAGATTCATTTTCCATAACGGTAACGGTTTTTTTAATGTATCAATTTACGAGCTTTTTCTATAACAGCGTTTAATCCCTCAAGGTTCTTGCCTCCTGCTGTGGCAAAGAAAGGCTGACCGCCGCCGCCGCCGTCAATTTCCTTAGCCAGTTCTTTAACCATGTTACCGGCATGGAATGAATTCGTCTTGGCCAACTTCTCACCTATCATAACCGCCACCTGAGGCTTGTTGTCGATCTCAGCAGCAAGCACGAGCACGAGATCATCGAATTGATTTCGCAGGCCGTACGCAATATTCTTCAGGATATCGGCACTCGGCACAGTTACGCGCTCGATGATAACACTATGCCCGTTGTTCTTAACAGCTTTGGACGCCAGCTGATCTTTAAGCATATTCGCCTGCTCCTGCTGGAAACCTTCAACTTTCTTTTCGAGCAAATGTTTTTCTTCCAGTAGGTTCTTCGTCGTAGAAACAAGATCCTTTGGATTCTTTAACAACAATCGAACCTGATCCAACAATTGCAATTCATCACGGATGTAACGCTCCGCTTCATCAGCAGTTATTGCTTCAATCCTCCTTACTCCTGCCGCCACAGAACTTTCAGAGACGATCTTAAAAAGACCAATCTGTCCAGTAGCCTGTACGTGTGTACCTCCACAAAGCTCAACAGAGAATGAAGGATCAAATGTAATAACGCGAACAAAGTCTCCATACTTTTCACCAAAGAGGGCCATCGCACCGAAACTTTTCGCTTTCTCGATTGGCACGTTGCGTTTCTCATCCAGCTTCACGTTCTCTCTGATCTTGCGATTGACTATTTCTTCAACTTTCAAAATTTCTTCCGGCGTCATCGCTGCGAAATGAGAAAAATCAAAACGTAATATTTTTTCATTCACCAGCGAGCCCTTCTGTTCAACATGTTTCCCCAGCACCTGACGAAGCGCAGCATGAAGCAAGTGCGTAGCCGAATGATTATCCATCGACAAGAAACGCTTTCTTGCATCTACAACTGCTTTGAACGTAGCATTTAGATCCGCTGGCAGTTTTTCGGAAACATGAACTATCAATTCATTTTCCTTCTTTGTGTCCGCAATAAATATTTTTTCAGCACTTGACTCTATGAATCCAGTGTCACCAACCTGTCCCCCGCTTTCTGCATAGAATGGCGTTCTGTCGAAGACGAGCTGAAACAGTTCCTTGTTCTTTTGCTTTATCCTGCGGTACTTAATTAGCCTTACCGCTGATTCTAGAAAATCGTATCCAATAAATTCTGTCTTTTCATCATCACCCACCAATATCCAGTCGCCGGTCTCTTTGACAGCATCGGCCTTCGATCGGGTTTTTTGTTTCTCCATCTCAACTTTGAATCCTGATTCATCAACCGACAGACCTTTCTCGCGAGCGATCAAAGATGTGAGATCCAAAGGGAATCCAAACGTATCGTATAGTTCAAACGCCTGTTCGCCATTGATGGTCTTGTTAACCAACTCAGCCTCCATAACCTCAATGCGTTTCAATCCTTTTTCCAACGTTCTCAGGAAAGCAGCTTCCTCTTCATGGATCACTTTGGATACATAATCCCTTTGCGATTCAAGCTCAGGAAAAACATCTTTAAGTTGATTGCCAAGTACCGGTACAAGCTTGTACATAAAGGGCTCCTTAAAATTCAGGAACGTATATCCATATCGTACTGCCCTCCTCAAAATTCTTCGAATGACATAACCTGCGCCGGTGTTCGACGGCAATTGTCCATCTGTAATTGCAAATGACACTGCACGGATGTGATCAGCTATCACTCGCATAGCGATATCCGTTTGTTCATTTTGTTTATACTTGATCTGCGCGGCCGTACTTATAAAGTCAAGCAAAGGAGTAAAGACATCAGTATCATAGTTTGAGGTCTTTTTCTGTATCGCCATACACAGGCGTTCGAATCCCATTCCGGTATCGACATGCTGCGCCGGCAGTTTATCCAGTGATCCATCCGCCTTCCTGTTGAATTCCATAAAGACGAGATTCCAGATCTCTATTACCTGAGGATGGCTTTCATTAACCAGCTGCTTGCCAGGGATTGCTTTTATGTCTGCATCCGATCGCAGATCGATATGTATCTCTGAACATGGACCGCATGGACCTGTTTCACCCATTTCCCAGAAATTGTCTTTCTTCACCCCATACAGTATCCGACCTTCGTCGATGAAAGCTTTCCAATAATCAAATGCTTCCTTATCAATAGGAAGGCCATCTCCTTTGTCACCACCAAAAACGGTCACATAAAGTCTATCTTTAGGCAGCCCGTACACATCAGTAAGAAGCTCCCACGCCCATGCAATTGCATCTTTTTTGAAATAGTCTCCGAATGACCAGTTCCCCAGCATTTCAAACATCGTGTGGTGATATGTGTCGATACCAACCTCTTCCAGGTCATTGTGTTTTCCGCTCACTCTGAGGCATTTTTGGGTATCTGCTACGCGGGGGCTTTTCGAAACGGCATTTCCCAGGAAATAATCCTTAAACTGGACCATACCAGAGTTTGTAAACAGCAGAGTAGGGTCGTTTTTCAGCACCAGAGGGGCGGAAGGAACGATTGTGTGGCCTTTGCTGGCAAAAAAATCCAAAAACTTCCGTCTGATCGAACCCGAATCCATTCCTTGAGTGTGGTTAAGCCTTGTACTTTCTGATTTTTGCTATATTACCCTGCCAAAAAACATTGGCAAGCCACAAAATTAAGCGCAGATGACAGAGTATAAGCAGGTATTGAGGATTTTTTTCTGGCTTTTAATTACCATATAACTCGTAGAATCGTCGGCCTTAATGTCTGATATCAAGTATCAATACAATCCAAAAACGTTTCGATACGAGCGCTCCAGAATCACTTTTAAGGATGCGCTTTGGTATGTATCTGGTCTGTTCGTAACAGCAATGATCTTTAGTGGAATAGCCATCGGGATTCATGACTACTGGATCGAAACAGAGAATGAACGTGCTCTGGTTATTGAAAACAAGCTGTTAAAAAAGCACAAGCCTGTTCTCGAGGAAGATCTCACCAACGTTGAAGCGACACTAGTTAATCTAAAAGAAGTTGACAAAGAGCTTTACCTCAGGATATTCAACTCCGAAGCGCCGGAGTACACTCCATTAGCAACCAGTATCTCGCGTGAGCAGGCGCTGTTAGCCGATGCTTCCGGATTTAGGGACCTCTTGAGTATTCTCAAAACAAAGTCTGAACAGTTGACATCCAGATCAACGCAAAGCAATAAAACGTTCGCAAATACAATTCATATTTCAAAGGAACAGCTCGAGATCCTTCAATCAATTCCTTCAATCCAACCAGTGGACAATCCGCAACTTGATCTGTTGGTATCAGGGTTCGGGGAACGTATAAATCCATTTCACAAGGGAAACTATCAACATCCGGGAGCTGATTTTGCCGTAGCACGCGGAACAGAAGTATTTTCTGCGGCTTCAGGCAGAGTGATCAATGTAAACCGAACGTCACTTCAGGCAGGATATGGGAACTACATTGATATAGATCATGGACACGGTTTCGTCACGCGATATGCACACCTGGAAGATATAAAGGTTCATCGCGGACAGAAGGTAGCCAAAGGCATTACAATTGGAACGATCGGCAACAGCGGTGGTTCGATCATGCCACATCTTCATTATGAAATCATTCGCGATGGAGAGCAGGTAGATCCCACACCTTATATGATTGAAGGTCTGACAAGTGAACAACACCATGCGCTCCTGAAGTTAAGTGTCAAACAAAATCAATCGTTAGATTAATGAGTTCAGTCAAATACAAATACAATCCTAAGACCTGCAAGTACGAGCCCTGGTATTTAAAGGGTCGCGCGCTTCAGGATCGGATTGCACTTTTTATTGGATTGTCGCTGCTCATTGCGGGAGGATTCTTCTATGCATTCGTGAGTAATTTTGATCCATTGGACGAACAACTATTAAGACGGGAAAATCTCACATTAAAAACGAAGTGGCAGATCCTGGAGGATCGAATTCATCATGCATTTTCAGAATTGAACGCTCTTATCGAAAAAGATGACAAAACGTATAGAGCGATCCTTGACACAGAACCACTTTCAGCCGAGATAAGAGAAGGTGGTGCCGGAGGAAGTGAAAAATTTGATGCAGATGAGATCAAAAACTTTCCAACGTTGCTCTACGACTATACGATCCTTGAAAAACTTAAGAGCAAGCTTGACGTGGAGGTCCAATCTTTTGACGAACTGGATGAAATATTAAATGAACGAGTACACATGTGGGCATCACGGCCCGCAATTCAACCCATCAGCAACAAACAGCTGGATCAGTTACATATGAGTTATGGTGCGCGATTGCATCCTATACACAAATATGTCAGAGATCACAATGGATTAGATTTTACTGCTGACAAGGGAACACCAGTATATGCTACAGGCGATGGCAAAGTGACAACGGCACACTTTTCGGCAACCTATGGCAACGTTGTTTACATACAACACGGCCACGGTTACGAGACACGTTATGCACACTTGTCGAAATTTGCCGTTCAGCCAGGCGATGGGGTAAAACGTGGAAATATCATTGGCTATGTTGGAAGTACCGGCACTTCCGTTTCTTCACATTTACACTATGAGGTGCTATTTCGAAGCCAGCACGTCAATCCGATCAATTTTTTTCAGCGTGATCTCAGCAATAAAGAGTATGAGAGGCTGATAGAAATCGGCAATTCTCAAAGTAAGGCGCTGGATTGAGATAAAACGAAATACGGTGATAAGGTAACAAGGGAACAACCTATTTCGATTTCCATTCTCCATTCTTCTATTCTTCTATTCTCACATTCTCACATTCTCCATTCTCCTATTCCCGTATTCCCCTATATTTGCACCCTGTTACCAATTTGATTTTCGATGCGTTACTTATTCCTGCTTTTGTGTGGCCTGATTGCATTTCGATCTACTGCCCAGTTTAATAAAGACAGTGTTCAGATTAATAAAGACAGCGTTCAGATCGTCAGCGATACCACATTTGTCCCGAAAGATACAATTACGGTGATCGGTGTCGGTGATATCATGATGGGTACAAACTATCCTGAAAATAAACTGCCCGAGAATGATGGCAGCTTTCTTATGAAGGATGTTGAAACGCATTTGAGAGACGCCGATATAACATTTGGTAATCTGGAAGGAGTTCTGCTTGACAGCGGCGGTACACCAAAAACGTGCAAGGATCCAAAAGTTTGTTACGCTTTCAGAACCCCTGTTTCGTACGTAAAGAATCTGGTAAGTGCCGGCTTTGACGTTATGAGCCTGGCGAACAACCATGCAGGCGATTTTGGGGAAACCGGCCGGCAGAGCAGCATGAGAACCCTGGATTCGGCTGGCATCGAACACGCCGGCCAGATAGTAAAAAAGTTTGTCCTTTTTGAGAAGGATAGTATTAAGTACGGGATGGTCGCATTTGCACCCAATAGTGGCTGCGTTAACCTTAACGATCTTGATGGCGCACGACAATTGGTTGCGCACCTGGATTCAATTTGCGACATCGTGATTGTTTCATTTCATGGCGGCGCAGAGGGCGCGCAATATCAAAATGTCCCCAGGATCAACGAGCTTTTCCACGGCGAAAACAGAGGCAACGTTTACGCGTTTTCACACGCAATGATCGACGCAGGCGCCGACATCGTGTTTGGACATGGACCGCACGTGACCAGGGCAATTGAAGTCTATCAGGACCGCTTCATAGCCTATAGCCTGGGTAACTTTTGTACGTCCCGCGGAATAAGTGTCAACGGAGTAAACGGACTAGCGCCTATTATTAAGGTGTACACTGACCCAACGGGCAGGTTTTACAAGGGGCTGATCATTCCTACTTATCAAACCTACGGTACGGGTGTACGGGTCGATCCACAAAATCAGGTTATTAAGAAAATTCAGGAACTAACAAAAAAAGATTTTCCTGAATCTAAAATTCAGATTGCCGAGAACGGTTTAATTACTTACCTTGCTCAATAACATGGCGTATAAGGAAAAGGAAATCGAGAAACTTTACTACTCCATTGGAGAGGTTTCGGAAATGTTTAACGTTGCTCCATCACTCATTCGTTTTTGGGAATCGGAGTTTGACCTCATTAAGCCAAAGAAAAACAGAAAAGGAAATCGTCAGTTTACCAAAGAGGACATTGACCATGTCCGGACGATTTACCATCTCGTAAAGGAAAAAGGCTTCACTCTTCAGGGAGCCAAAGAAATGCTTAGGAACGATACGCAGGCAGTCCGCGACAAAATGGAGTTCCTTGACTCCCTAAAGAAAGTTCGCAGCTTCCTGGTTGAGTTAAAAGAGCAACTACGTTGATTTGATGGCGATTTGATCGCCTGCCGTTGTCAGTTATTGTTTCGCGCCCTCCTTCCCGATAGCTCCCGATAATTATCGGTACGAGACCGCCAAGGAACCATCATCAAAATGTACATGGACCAGAACAGGCTTTCGTTGTTGGCTTTGCATTTTATTCCAGGAATTGGAGATCACATAATACGCCAACTGATAAGCTACTGTGGTTCCGCGGAAAGAGTATTCAATACGCCGCGTGGTAAGCTGCTGAAGGTACCCGGGGTCGGTATGGTGACGGCTGACGTGATCCTCAAAGGAAATCCGTTTAAAAAAGCCGAAAAAGAGATCAGCACCGCCGAAAAGAACAATGTTCAACTACTCTTCTTTACGGACAAGAACTACCCCTCACGGCTTAAACAACTTAACGATGCCCCCTCTCTGTTGTACACCAAAGGCAACATCAACTTTGAGAATTCAAAAACGGTTGGAATTGTTGGAACACGTAAATCCACGGACTATGGAAAGACGTGTGTCGAGGAACTGATTGCAGGACTTGTATCACATGGCGCTCTTATCATTAGCGGGCTGGCTTATGGTATCGATATTCAGGCACACCGGCAGGCGATAAAAAACAACTTACCAACTGTTGGTGTATTGGGAAGTGGCATCGACGTGATCTATCCTATGGCACACCATGACGTTGCAAAGAAGATGGAACGCAACGGCGGGATTGTCAGTGAAAATCCGTTCGGTACCAAACCCGACGCTCATAACTTCCCTGCGAGAAATCGGATCATCGCAGGTTTGTCAGATGCACTAATCGTAATTGAGGCCGCCGAGAAAGGGGGTGCATTGATCACGTCGGATATTGCAAACAGTTATAACAAGGACGTGTTTGCATTTCCGGGAAATATCGGGAGGAGTTTTTCTGCAGGGTGCAATAATCTTATCAAATCAAATCAAGCTCATCTAATTACATCCGTGAAAGACCTGGAGTATGTGATGAATTGGCAAGTGGGTGTGGCCGATTCAAAAAGCACAAGTAAGATTACATTGACTGCGCTCAACGACGATGAGCGATTGATCGTTGCGATCCTACAAGAAAACAATAATCAGATCTCTATTGATGAATTGAGCTGGCGATCGGGGCTTGCGATGAACAAGCTTGCATCGATCCTGTTGAGTTTGGAGCTTAGTGGAGTTATTACATCTATGCCAGGAAAGATGTACAGATTCCGGCACTAGTGTTCAAATAAGGAAATTTTGCCCCGATAATTATCGGGGTGGCCTTCGTGGTTCTTCGTGGCCCTTGTGACCTGCATTAATCATCAAATGGATGAAAAGCGATCAAGATTGATGCAGAATTAATTTGTTGCTACACTAGTAACTACCGTCGTTGCCCTGATTTCTCTGATTGCACTTTTCCTTTATCATCTCGTATGCCTTAAGATCACCGAGTTCACCCGCTTTGCTGAGGTCAAGGCATCCATTCTTCATATCACCAAATTCTATCCGAAGAATTCCGCGCATGAAATAAGCATCAACATTTTTAGGATGTAGTTGTATTATTTTTGAGCAATCGTTTATAGCATCTTCGTAGGCCTGCAAAAACTGCTTTGCTTTACCCCTGTTGAAGTAAGCTTCGATATTATTTTCATTGAGGGATATGCACGAAGTAAAATCCGCGATGGCACCGTAATAATCCTGTAACTTCATTTTCACATTACCTCTTGCGAAATAAGCATCACCGAACTTAGCGTTCTTTTCAATGGCCATATTATAATCTTTCATCGCACCGTGACGGTCGTCGAAATTATCCTTGATATTTCCCCGAAGGAAATAGGCGGGTGCATAATTCGGGTCGGCGTCAATGGCTTTATTTAGATTCATCAGCGCTTCCGTGAATTCTCGCTTTTCGTAAAGTTCTCTCCCCTTTTGCGTAAGGTCCTTTGATGTTTGTGACAATGCGAGTGTCGAGATCAGAAGAAGGCAGGAGGCCAGAGTAAAACGAATCATACGGGATTATTTGACCAAATTTAAGATATAAATACTTAATGCTCTGCAACTGTACATAAAAAATCAATCAGCTTGAGAAGACCTCAGCGGCCATTACAAGCGCTTTCCTGAGCTCTACGTCGTTGACTAGTGATTTCCCTTGTTTTGATTGAACAAATGATAGGATGTCTTCAGTTGGCAAATTACCCACCAGGTCGTCGTTAGCCATGGGGCAACCACCGAATCCATTCAATGCACCATCCATTCGCTTGCAGCCTGCATTAAACGCAGCCTCGATTTTTTCATAACGTGTTTGTGGAGCTGAATGCAGATGTATGCCAATTTCCGCCGCGGGATAAGCACTCGTAAGAGACGTAAACAAATGATGAATGTTCGTTGGTGTTGACATACCAATTGTATCGGCTAAGGATATAACATCCGAGCCAAGGGTCAATAAGATATCCACGAACTTGCCCACAAGTTCCGGAGCATACGGATCGCCATAGGGGTTTCCAAAACCCATACTTATATAGGTCACTAATTTTTTGTCGGCTTTAATACAAATGTTCTTTATCTCGTTCAGAGTATTTAGTGCCTCCGATATCGTTTTGTTGGTATTACGCATCTGAAAGGTTTCCGAAATCGACATTGGGAACCCTAAATAGGTTATTGATTGAAATGATGACGCTTCTTGTGCGCCCCTGGTGTTGGCAACTATAGCAAGGAGCCTTGACGTTGTGCCAGACAGGTCCAGTCCACTCACAACCTCTGCGGTATCCTTCATTTGAGGTATCGCTTTCGGCGATACAAAGCTTCCAAAATCGATTGTATCGAAACCTACTTTAAGTAATTGATTAATGTACTTAATTTTCGCAGAGGTGTGTATGAACTTGTCGATGCCTTGCATAGCATCTCTTGGACATTCAATGATCTTCATAATAAAAACATATAGCTGTTACAACTCCAATATTGCCATACTATCAATAATGGTAAACAAAAGTGAAAGGAAAATAGACACAATTACCGGGCTCTAAAGCACTTCGTCCCCAATTTCAATAATATTATGACTTTTGAGAGATTAATTGACCCATTGAAACCACACTACCACTATGCCATTACCCGAATATAGCGGCACATTGGGAATGAAGCGTGCCGCTCATCTTTTGAGAAGGGCAACGTTCGGTGCAACGAAACAACAAATCGACGCATTCGCCGCTCTCACACCCGCTCAAGCCATCACCGCACTCTATCGAACGGCTTTGCCAGACCCTGGTCCTCCAATCGATCCTAAGACCGGACAGGAATGGGTTATCTCTGGAGTAACAGACGCTAATAGTGACCTCGGAGAGCTTGAAGAGTTTTTCAAGCGCTGGTTTGTAGGACAGATGATGAGTGTCGGCATCGCGCCGTCATTGTCCTTGGCATATTCAGCACGCGAGAAACTCGTCTTCTTCCTTCATTCTCACTTCACAACAATTACTTCAAAGATAGCGAACAGCAGGTCCCTCTACTTTCAAAACCAGTTGTTCAGACTCTTTGCATTGGACGCGGTTAATCCTGATCCACTCATAAATTTTAAAACGCTAACCGTAAAGGTGAGCGTTGACAATGCAATGCTGCGGTTGCTGGATGGCAATCTGAATGTCAAGGGAAGCGTCAACGAAAACTACGGTCGTGAGTTACTTGAACTCTATAGCCTCGGACGCGGACTGGAGGGAACACTACCTCCATCACCGGGTCCTGGTGACTATCTATTGTACACCGAACAGGATGTCCAGGCCGCTGCCAAAGTTCTCTCGGGATGGGATGTAGATGATACATTCTCAACAATAGATCTTGATACTAATTTACCACGGGGCACCGTGAAGGGATCGATCAACAATGCGTCCGCGCATGATGATGAGCCCAAACAGTTCAGCGCCCGCTTTAATAATGCTATTATCCAGACAGACCCGTTGCTGGCACCTGGTGGTACTCCAAATGAGGCAAGCGCACTGGATGAGATCCAACAATTGATTGATCTTATTTATTCAAAGCCGGAAACGGCAAAGAATATCTGCTGGAAGATTTACAGGTTCTTTGTTTACGCACCACATACTCCCCAGGAAAGCCTTGCCATTGATGGTCCCATCATCACAGAAATGGCAAACACCTTTGTAAGCAACAACTTCGAGATCCAACCTGTGATTGAGAATTTATTGCGCAGTCAACATTTCTACGAAGCGACGGCCGGGACTGTCACTGATGACAATTTCGGAGGGATTATTCGTTCGCCGCTTGATCTTGTCTTACATACGCTGCGGTTCTTCGAGGTCCCGATTCCTGAAATGACAACTGATGTAGCTGGTTTTTACGAGGCCACTGGAGAAATTGTCGGCAATGTGTACAGTCAGGCTATGAGTTTTTATGAGCCATACGACGTTGCAGGTTATGATGCGTATCATCAGTTCCCGGTGTATCACCGATTCTGGATCACACCGAATACATTAGCGAACCGATACAACTTTATTCGAAGCGTCATTACTTCGACGGAACCGGGTATGTTCAAAGTGAATGTGTTTGACTTTGTGAAAAACAATATTCCTAATGCGACCGCGGCCGATGCGAGATTGCTGGTCATGGAATTGGCGCGTTATCTTTTACCCGTTACCGACAATCTCACTTTTGACGATGCCGCTGACGATACTTCAGGCCTAACAGCCAAACGCGTCAACTATTTTAAGGAGCGATTCCTTCAAACTTTTGATGAAGCCTACTGGACGACACGGTGGAATGAAGGCGCCGGAGATTTACGAGACCAGTTGGAATATCTTTTTAATGCGCTCATGCAGTCGCCAGAATATCAACTTGCCTAACGAATACACAATGAACAAATCAAGAAGAGACTTTTTGAAAAAGCTTCCGTTGGCAATGAGTATTCCGTTCACCATCGGGGGTATCCCGTTACGTGTTTTAGGCGAGGCAAACTCCCTCTCACGAATGGCCGCTGCCAGCAACAACGACCGCGTGCTTATTATTTTGCAGATGCATGGCGGGAACGATGGCTTAAACTGCCTTATTCCGGTTGAGAAATATGATGAATACTACAGCCGGAGAGCCAACATCGCTATTCCCGCTAAGAACAGTAGTAGAAAATATATAATGCTTGACAGCACAATAGCATCGGATGCACAGGTGGGTCTTCACCCCGACATGCAGGCGATGAAAGGATTGTATGACATAGGAAGACTCGCGGTAGTCCAGGGTGTGTCATATAAGAATAACAACGGATCACACTTCCGGGGCCGCGACATCTGGTTTATGGGAGGCTCAGCGGATGACTATTACCAATCGGGATGGGTGGGACGATACCTGCAAGGAGAGTTTGCTCCTGAAAAATATCCCGAAGATTTCCCCAATCCGGAAATGCCTGACCCGCTGGCAATAGAAATGGGAAATGACGTGTCGCTTATCTTTCATCAGCAGGGAAACATTCCAACGTCTATTTCTCTGAACAATCCGGAAAGTTTTGCGCAATTAGTTGGTGAGTTGGAAGGATTCAGAGATGAAGAAGTCGATCCACGGGGGCTTCCTCCGGAGTTTCTGGATGGATCTCCGTACTACAAAGAATTAGACTGGATCCTCAGTCTGGAGGACAAGTCAAAGGACTACGCCCAGCGGTTATATGAGGTCTATCTGGCTGGCGGTCAATCATCCGTTACATATCCCGAGACCTATCCATTTAACGCACCTCAAGGAAGTTTAAGAAACGGATTGACACCCCAATTAAAACTTATCGCACGGATGTTGGCCGGAGGATGTAAAACAAAGGTCTTCCTCGTCAAGATCGGTGGTTTCGATACACATGCAGATCAAGTCGAGAAGTACGATCCAACGATGGGGGCACACGCAGCATTGATGTATCATATATCATCAGCGATGTCTGCCTTTCAGGACGACTTGAGAACACGTGGCCTCGAAGACCGGGTGCTCAGCGTAACCACTTCTGAATTCGGCCGAAGAATTGGGTCCAATGGAAGTTTTGGTACAGATCACGGAACCGGAGGCCCACTGTTTATTTTCGGACGCGGTGTTGCACCTGGAGTGGTTGGGAAAGTACCTGATCTGTCGCAGGGCAACGTGGAAATGCAATACGACTATCGAGTGATCTACGGCAACCTGATGAAGGATTGGATGCTCGTGGATGAAACCCGACTTAATGAAATCTTCCCCGGCCTTATGACTTCGGCAGGAACTTCAGATGGCGTGGTTTTTCAGGCGCTTCCACTGGCACAACAAGTCATTACAAGCACAGAAGGATTCATTGGAGACCGTTTTGCCTTGAAGGATTGTTATCCAAATCCCGCCAGGGAAAAAACAACCCTTCACTTTTTGCTGAATAGTTCATACCAGGTTTCTGTCAACCTGATGAACAATGAAGGTAAGCAAATGAAGGTGATGGTTGACGGCGTGTTCGAACCCGGTGAGCACAAGGTCGAGGTCGACCTTACTGGTTTACCAGCGGGTCATTACGTCTATCAACTAAAGACCGGATTCTATAAAGAATCAAAGAAACTTGTAATTTTAAAATAGAACACAAACTGAACCAATGAAAAGACTCAACCTCTTCCTACTTTGTCTTTTAATAGTTGTCGGCGTCTTTGGACAGGAAAAGAAAAGAAAACCCTCTGCATACAACAAGCAAAAACAGAGTCAGGAAGATGAAAAATTCCTGGAAAAGCAATGGTGGCTTGGATTCAAGGCAGGTGCCAACCTCTCCAAGGCAAACGTAGAAAAAACCTACTCCATCATCGCTCCTACTAACTACGAAGCCAGCACCATCGGCAAGAAGTACGATAGTTACAATCTGTTGGGATCACAGGCGACTATCGAGGTATCATTTTATTTTAAGCGGTTCCTTCTGAGTTTTCAGCCGACGTATCAACATAGTCGCTTCTCATATTCAAATTCGTTCGAGTGGTCTTCAACTGACGAAGCTGCAAACCATGTACAGTTAACATTTGAGCAGGAACAAAAGCTCGATCACATGATCTTTCCCCTGATCATCAAATATGATATTTACGGGAACAAATTGAGACCTTACGTTCAGATCGGTGCGTATTCGGCCTTGCTCCTCAACGCTACAAAATCCATAACAACAACCGGAATTGACAACGCAGCCGGTGGCGAAAATGAGTTCGCCACAGAAACGATAAACGTCGGAGCGACCGACCTCTTTGCAAAATATCATTGGGGACTGATGGGTGGCATCGGCGTGAATTACAATCTTGGTAATAATGTACGCCTTAACCTGGACGCGATGTATAAGCTGGGTATGAGCAATATCTCATCCACGGAAAATCGTTATGGAAACGACAGGCTTTCAGGCGTGGGAGAAGCAATGGATGATCTCACCCTCGATAACATTTCTGTTTCATTGGGATGCCTTTTCCCTATGCGATTCCTATCCAGCGGCTTCAAAACATTAGATAAATAATTGACGTGGTTATGATCAAAAAAAATATCTCCGTTCTTTTTATTGTCATAGCGTTGTTTTCCTTTGTCTCTTGCTCTGAAGATTCAAATCCCGAATACGACACTCAAACGTTCACGACCATTTTTGACAATAATAAGTTTGATGCTTCCTATTTTCCGATCGATATGCAGGAAACCCCAGACGGTGGTTATGTTATTCTTGGGGGGAGAAAGCTCGCGGACAACAACTTTACGGGAATCTACCTTCTAAAGGCGGACAAGTTTGGGAATTTTGTGAAAGAGATTGAAGTGGAAGAAACTTCGGTGAACCCCGTCGCCGATTTTGTCGAATTTCAGACTAAGTACTATTTCTTCTGCATGGATCCACTGACCCAGGTCGCACAGATTGCAAGCGTGGATGCAAACCTTGAGGCGGTAACGATCACTCCTGTTCAGGGTGGTTTAACCTACCCGGCAGCCTCTGCATTTGTTGACAACAATTTTGTCCTGCTTGGATACAACAACGGTGACAAGCAGACCGTCATTTCCATTCTTAACGCGGATGGTGGTATCCTTGAGACACAAGGTTATTCCATTGGAACAGGGGAAGATGTAGAAGAGCCAATTATCAAACATTACATTCGTACAGGCAAACAATATCCTTTTGAAGTGGGCAAGATTGCGAATGGTCTTTACTTCTTTAACGGCTTCTACAATTATACATTCTCGCTGGTGTTCACCGATTTTGGCGATGACCCAGTCGGTGTAGTTCAGGGCCAGCAGGATGATGGTGGCTTTAGTGCAGTGACGCCACTCAACGGAAATAAATTCGCTTCATCACGCTTTAATTTCGGCGACAACTATCTGTTGCCAAATAAAGAACTTTCTACATCTGGAACCACATCGAGTACAGACCTTGGTGGTTATAGCCTGCCAGAGCTTGTATCAAACGCTAGAGTCAAGATACTCAGGGCAGCTGTCGATAGCAAAAACGTATTGATCTACGGAAGCGACACAAAATCAAAGCAGATCGGTCTGCTCTATTATGAAGAATCCACCGGTAAATTCATTAGTAGCCGTTACCTGGGTTTTTCTAATCCTTTTGAGATTGCAAGCCTGGTGCAAACATCGGACGAAGGACTGGCCGTATGCGGAACAACTTACTTGGCCGGACGTTTTCCAAGGATTTGCATCTTCAAATTATCCAAGGATCAACTCATTAGTGACGCCACTGTTAGTGAGTAGTGAATAGGGTATGGGTATAAGTTATAGGGCCTTTCATCCAACACATTGCTTAAGCGCCACACAGATTCGTATTGATCAATTTCCTACCTTGTCATGGAATTTTTTTGTTCTATGACCATATTAGAAAACGTTGATCTTCAATCATTCAATACTTTCGGAATCAAGGCCTTCACCTCCCGATTTGTGACTATTAAGTCAGTAGAGGAAGCCAAAGAATTGTTCCAATCATCGCTCTTCAGGACTAGCAAACGCCTTATTCTCGGGGGAGGAAGCAACGTATTGTTCACAAAAGATTTCGATGGGCTCGTTGTAAAGGTGGAACTCCGTGGCATTGACATTCTAAGCGAGAATGAAGACACTGTGACCCTCAAAGTCGGAGCTGGAGAAAACTGGCACCAGTTTGTCTTACACTGCGTTGAAAGAAACTGGGGTGGGGTTGAAAATCTCTCTCTGATACCTGGCACTGTTGGTGCCGCTCCAATACAAAACATTGGTGCCTATGGCGTCGAAATAAAGAATATCATCACTTCCGTTGAAGCGATCGAAATCGAAACTGGAAAGACAAAAATGTTCAGCAATGCCGAATGTAGTTTCGGTTACAGAGATAGTATCTTCAAACAACGCGAAAAAGACAGGCACCTCATTTCAAGTATTACTTTAATCCTGACAAAAAGAAATCATCACTTCAACACCAGCTATGGTGCGATTGAAGAAACCTTAAAGCTGCAAGGAGTGCCACATCCAACCGTAAAAAATATTAGCGATGCCGTAATTCAGATACGGAGAAGTAAACTGCCGGATCCTCAGGTGGTCGGAAACGCGGGTAGTTTCTTCAAAAATCCTACAATTGACAGCACGCTTTATGAATCTATAAGGAAAGATCATCCTTCATTTCCCTCCTATCCGTCTACAAATGGTCTCGTTAAAATTCCTGCGGCATGGTTGATCGAACAGTGTGGATGGAAAGGAAAAACATTTGATCATATCGGTGTTCACAAGAATCAAGCGCTTGTGCTTGTGAATTACGGTGGTGGCGAAGGCAAAAAAATTTGGCGGTTAGCACTTGATATCAAAGCAAGTGTCCAGGAAAAATTCAACATAACGCTTCAGCCAGAAGTGAATGTTATTGAATGAAATCATACTTAAACATCACGATGACCCGATTTGTGATCAAGTAAAAAAATTGTTAATCGCAAAAAATATTGGCAAAAAATTTTTGTGAATAAAATATTTGTTATAACTTTTCGTATCGTTTAACAAAAAATTAAAAACGCTATGGCAAAAACAGCGAAGAAGTCAGCTAAAAAAGCAAAGAAACCTGCTAAGAAAGCTGCTAAGAAGAAGAAGTAATTAGGCAAGGCCTAAGGAAACTTTGCGAAGGGAAGTAAATTAGATTTACTTCCCTTTCGTCTTTTTAAGGACTTGAGTTTTGATGATTAACGTGATGAAACGTTGCCTGCCGGATGATGACCACATGAAATATCTCCTTAATAACGGCGATAACATGACATTATCTGACAAACTTTTGCCTGAAGTCGTTATCCTTCATTCGGTTGCGTAAAAATTCTAATTCAACCCCTTGTCTTCACCATACAACGCGCGTAACTTTCTCTCGTAATTCACTAACCCAACCACAATGGCCAAAACTTCTTCGAAGACCCCGACAAAAAAGGTTGCTGCTAAGAAGCCTGCATCCGCTCCTAAAGCCAAAACTTCTTCACTGGAACAAACAAGTGAAGACACTCTAAAGAAACTACGAGAACTTGGTCTCGACGCGCAGCTCCAGTCCGACCTTGAATGGTGCCTGGGGAGTTACCGAGCAGACCAGAATCCTGCTGGCTTGTACGATATGCTGGACCGATCGCTTGGTGTATTCAAAATAGCGAAAGAAAACAAAGCTAAGGGTATCACAACAAAACTCACTGGCGACATCGAAAAGGCATTGAAGAGCCGCTAAGCAAAGAAGTTGTCAGATCATGTGAGTGACGTTGGACAGCAGCCCATGATATTTGGACACATCTACGCCAAATTTCTCTAGAAAGTCCACACCCTCATCGTTAGGAATGCCTTTATACTCGGCGTAAGAGTTCAAGTATATAACTTTCTTAATTCCCATAGAATAAATTATGCGGGAGCAAGCCAGGCAGGGCGACAATGTGATATACAGGGTGGCTCCATCTACTGAAGTTTTATTCTTTACCGCATAAAGTATTGCATTTTGTTCGGCATGGATAGCCAGTGAGCATCCCCCTTTAGAATCACGAGGGCAACCTGTCTGCGGCCACTCTACGTCACAATTGTGTGTCCCTGATGGGGGCCCGTTATAACCAATAGAGATAATTCGCGTGTCTTTTGTAAGTACTGCTCCAACGTGCCGCTTAATGCAATGCGATCGTTTTGCGAGATTCACAGCCAGCTCCATGTAGATGTCATCAAATTCCGGTCGTATCATGCGGTAAAAATAGGATTCTAATTTACAATTCGGCACACGAGAATAAACTCTCGTCGAGTTGAGTACAAATTATTATCTTTAAAACCACATGAGAATGATAAAATCCTTCCTGTTTGTAGTTCTAACATTTCCGCTTGCCTGTCTGGCACAAGATCCGGAGCTGAAGCGCCCAAGTCCCTTAGCTATCGCTTCCATGCGATACAAAGATGCCTATGTAAAGATCACATACTCCAGGCCACAGAAACTCGGACGGGAAATATTCGGAAAACTCGTTCCCTACGGACAAGTTTGGAGAACTGGCGCAAACGAGGCAACCGAAATCACCGTTACAAAAAATGTCCAGCTTAATGGAACGTTGCTAAAGGCCGGAACCTATACGATCTTCTCTATCCCAAACAAAGAGAAGTGGACAATCATTATTAATACAGAAGTGGGATTGTGGGGTTCTTACAATCATAATCCGAAATTGGATGAAATGCGCTTTGACATCCCAGTACAGGCAGTCACAGCCGAGTCGCTTGAACTGTTTACCATTAAGTTAGATCAGCGCAATGAATTAGCCGACCTGATCATAATGTGGGATCGTGTTAAGATTTCTATCCCATTTAAATTCATAAATTGAGAGCATGCCACAAATTTTAATCGGCCTATTTCTTTTTACCCTCACGACCCCTGGAATTTGTCAGGATATCTCCGAACTCGACAGACGCAATGGATTTAAGGCTATCAAATTAGGTTACCCGATCGATTCAGTGCAAGGGTATAAGCTCCAGAAGGAGTTTAAGGAGAGAAATGAATTTCCTGCGAAACTCTACGAAGTTGATCATTCGGATTATCTAAGCATTGGTGAAGTTAAGATCAATAAAGTTGAATTGAAGACGTATAAGGACCTTATCTATGAGATCAGGGTTGTTGCTCATAAGGATCCGCGTCTAATGAAAGCACTGGAGTCCCTATATGGCGAGGCCGACTACGACATCAAGAACGAAACGTATTTTTGGAAGACTGAAAACATGATTCTTAAGTTTCAATCCGAAGGTAAGAATAGGCTTGAGCTACTTTACGTATCATTGGGAATCCTTAAAAGCATGAAAGATGACAAGGATAAGAAAGTAGATGATATTGCAAACGACTTTTAAACGCCGATATAATGACTATTACCACAAGAACTTTAACCCTGGTGTTGACGCTGTTAGCAACATCCTGTTTCATCGACACAACCGGTCAAACCGATAACAAAAAAACTCCTGAATCATCGGAGATATGGGAACCGCAGCCAAGGGTTATTACACCCGCCGAAAAATCCACAGACGCGCCATCAGATGCGTTGGTTCTCTTCGACGGCAAGAACCTCGACCAGTGGGTGAGCGCAGACGGAGGGGCACCAAAATGGACGATTAAAGATGGAGTTGTTTCAGTAGCAGCGGGCGCAAAAGACATTAAAACGAAGAAAGAGTTTGGAAACTTCCAATTGCACGTGGAGTGGAGAACTCCTTCAGAGGTAAATCCTAGTCAAACCGGGCAGGGCCGAGGCAACAGCGGAATATTCTTGCAAGAGCGATATGAAGTTCAGGTGTTGGACAATTACGAAAATAAAACGTACGCAAATGGTCAGGCAAGCTCAATTTACAAGCAGCATATCCCACTCGTTAATGCCTGTAAGAAACCGGGTGAATGGCAAGCCTACGACATTTTCTTTACTGCACCGCGATTTAATAAGGAGGGGCGCGTCGTGGAGCCTGCATACGTCACAGTAGTGCACAATGGTGCGTTGACATTGAATCACGTGGCATTGTGGGGCCCGACAGAATACATTGGATTCCCCGTCTACAAACCTTATGAAACAGGATGTATCCGGCTTCAGGACCATGGCAATCCAGTGAGCTATCGCAATATCTGGATCAGAGATATTTAGAACCATCGGCATTGTGGGTGGTGTTGCCGACCTTGGCCCGGAAATTGACAGAAGAACTATATACAAATTTCAATTCATGAAAATCGTTCCGGCATTCCTGCTCGTCTTGTTTCTGGCGAGTGTTCAATGTAAACCTGCCAAGGTTTCAAAAACAAAGTCATTATTGGAAAACACACATTGGAGACTTTCAGAAATGAATGGTAATCCCATCATCACACTTGAGGGTAGCCGTGACGTTTACTTTATGATGACCTCTGAAAAAGGTCAAAAGAAACTGACGGGTTTTGCAGGATGCAATAGTATTACAGGCGGCTATACGCTTTCAGGTGATAAGGTTAAGTTCGTTATTGCCAGCACTAAAATGATGTGTCCTGAAGAACAAATGGCGGTCGAAGACTTCCTGTTAAAAGCGTTGTCTTCAGCCTCTTCATATCGGGTAGAAGGAAATGTTCTGGAATTGTTCGATGGTCAAACCTCATTAGCGGACTTTAAAGCCATTGAAACTAAATAGGGCCCTTGAAATTATCAACCTGGTTTCGCGACGACCAGCTTACATACGTAAAGATCACGACAACAAATATCGCAGTAGCAATCAACTGAGAATGCGATATGAGTCCGTCGAGAAGTAGTCCTCTCGCCAGATCTCCTCTGACATATTCGAGTACAAACCTCCCGATGGCGTAAAGAACCAGGTACACGAGAAAAAGTTGTCCGTAGAACCTTTTTCTTTCTCTCAAATAAAGAACAACCAACAATACCACCAGGATGTAAAACGCTTCATAAAGTTGTGAAGGATGGAGTGAAGTATTCAGTGGATCCGCCTGACAAGCGGGATCCGTAAACACCACTCCTGTGAATGAATCAGTTGGCTTTCCATAACAACATCCTGCCATAAAGCAACCGATGCGTCCAAACATGTGCACGATGCAGGTGGTTACGGCCATAACATCAAGCATTGCATAGGTTGGAAGCTTGTTCTTTCTGAAGAATATAAGCATTGAGGGTACGGCGAACAGGAAAGATCCATAGAACACGAATCCCCTACCCGCAATGAGTCGGCCGGGGTTATTTGAATAGTAGGATATGTCCTCAAAAAAAAGGAACACCTTTCCTCCTACAAAAGCAGAAAAAAAGATCACGAGAAAGAGTAAGTTGGCTTGATCAAAAGTTAATCCGACATCTTTCTTACCGCGAATGGCCATATCAGCAACGCCGCCTATCGCACCAAGGGCAATAAAAAAGCCGAAAGCCGTAGCTATAGACCTTTATGCCGGACAATTCAAATAAAATTGGATGCATGGTTCAGTACAAAGGTATAAGGTATAAGGCAGTAGAAAATACTTGAGTGTTGTCTTATTGATTGTTGAGTGTTGAGTGTTCTTCCTGTATGCTGCCTCCGAAGGAACATTCAACACTCAATAAATCAACAATCAACACTCAAATGATTTGTGCCTCCGCATCATCCGCTATAGGTTACACGGTAGATCACTCCGGCCTGATCGTCGGAAATCAGCATGGAACCATCTTTAAGCATCAGGATATCTACGGGTCGCCCCCATACCTTTTGCGTCGCATCATTAAGCCAGCCGCTGGCAAATACATCATGACCAACAACTCCATTGTTTTTGACGCGGACAAGGCTAACGTTGTGACCACTCTTTTTCGACCTGTCCCACGAACCGTGCTCGGCAACGAAAATTTGATTCTTGTAGGATTCCGGAAACATACTGCCCTGGTAGAATTTCAAACCCAATGGAGCTACGTGTGGACCGAGTTTGTCAGCCGGTGCAGAAAAATCAGAGCACGGCCGTTTGTTTCCAAACTCCGGATCTTTGACTGATCCTTCATGACAATAAGGATAGCCGAAATGCATTCCGGTTTTCGGAGCATGATTGAGTTCACATGAAGGAATATTGTCACCCATTGAGTCTCTGCCATTGTCCGTAAACCATAGCTCCTTTGTTTCAGGATGCCAGGTGAACCCAACAGAATTGCGGATGCCATGCGCAAATATTTCACGGCCTGATCCATCCTTGTTCAACCGCGTGATGGTTGCGTAAATCTCGTTCTTCGATTCACATATATTGCATGGCGCGCCCACCGGGACGTAAAGTTTTCCATCGGGCCCAAAAGCTATGTACTTCCAGCCATGGTGACCCTCGCTCGGATAATCATCATTAATTACAACAGGAGCCCCGGGCTTCTCCAACTTAGATTCAATACCCGCGATCTTTAAAATCCGACTAACCTCCGCGATGTAAAGATCACCTTCGTGAAACGCTACGCCATTGGGCATGTTTAATCCTGAGGCGACAACCCATTTCTTGTCCGCTTTGTTATCGCCGTCGGTGTCCTTTACAGCATAGACTTTGTCCTTGTCTTTGTTACCAACGTATACTGTACCAGACGGGCTCACAGCCATCGATCTCGCGTCGGGAACCTCGGCAAAAACTTCGATCTTAAATCCTGTTGGAAGTTTGATCGTGTTCAATGGAAGGGATTGTGAATATTCCGTGATCGCTGGCCCGACGACGCTTACATGTGAACTGGTTCCGGAATTTCCGCACGCTAAGACGACGAGCGATATTAGTAAGGCAGGCTTCAATGTTTTCATAATTTGAAATATCTACTTTATAGGGGAAACCAGTTAAAATCAAATTAGGTTTTTTAATTTCCAAAAAACAGCCAGTTTTTACCGACGGTTGCTTGCCATTCGACCCAAAAAGTTCTCTTATACTGCAAATCCTGATTATTTTTGCCACATGGTTTCGATTTCCAATATCTCTTATTTCATAGGCGGGCGCGCACTTTACGAAAATGCCAGCATGTTCATCAAGCCGAAGGACAAAATCGGACTGATTGGCCTGAATGGCAGGGGTAAATCGACGCTGCTGAAGATAATCAACGGGGATCTCAAAATTGATGAAGGGTCGATTAGCAAAAGTGCCGATTGTACCATGGGTTTTCTCAATCAGGACCTGCTTTCGTACCAGACTGAGGATTCCATCCTCACGGTTGCGATGGGCGCATTTAAAGAAGTCGTGGACATAGAGCGGGATATCGAGCACGTAATTAAGAAGCTGGAAACGGAATATAGCGATGACCTCGTCGGAAAGCTGTCGAAGCTTCAGGAAAAGTATGACCATCTCGATGGGTATACGATCCAATCAAAAGCAGAAGAAGTTCTGGAAGGAATTGGATTTGGCACAATTGACCTTCATCGTCCCCTGAAGGAATTTTCAGGCGGATGGCGCATGCGGGTGATGCTGGCAAAGCTGTTGTTGGAAAAACCGTCGCTACTTATGCTTGACGAACCAACCAACCACCTGGATCTGCCATCTATTGAATGGGTCGAAGATTATTTGCGCAATTATGACGGTGCGGTGATCATCGTGTCGCACGACAGAGTATTTCTCGACAATGTCATTTCAAAAACAGTAGACGTCACAATGCAACAATTGGTTACCTACGAAGGCAACTACAGCTATTACCTTCAGGAAAAAGAGTTACGTCAGGAGGTACAACAAAACGCCTACGAAAATCAACAGCAAAAAATTCGTCAGACCGAAAGATTCATCGAACGCTTCCGGGCAAAGGCTACTAAGTCCAGACAGGTCCAGTCCAGGATAAAAGCACTTGACAGGATGGATATGATCGAGGAAGTATTGGATGATACAGCAGCCGTAAATTTCAAGTTCAAATTCAGTCAACAGCCCGGGCGGTTTATTGTCACACTGAAGAATATTTCGAAATCGTATGGAACGCTGGAGCTCTTGAAGAACACTTCCATATCGATCGAAAGAGGCGACAAGATTGCTTTGATCGGTGCTAACGGAAAAGGCAAATCGACATTGATGCGTATTATTTCAAACACGGAGCCTGTTGACGGAGAACGCACACTTGGCTTCAACGTTATACCTGCATTTTACGCACAGCATCAACTGGAAGCGTTGCATGTGGAAAACGAAATTCTTGAAGAACTTAAACAAGCAGGTTCTGGAAAAACTGACCAGGAATTGCGGAATGTTCTGGGTTGTTTTCTGTTCTCCGACGAAGATGTGTTTAAGAAAATTAAAGTGTTATCCGGTGGTGAGAAGTCCCGGGTAGCGTTGGCAAAGACGCTGCTGTCAGAAGCTAATTTCCTTTTACTCGACGAGCCCACAAACCATTTGGATTTTATTTCAGAGAACATTCTTATCCAGGCGTTACAACAGTACAAAGGCAGCTTTGTGGTTATCTCTCACAATCGTTTTTTTGTATCACAGATCGCAAACAAAATCTGGTACATTGAAGACAAACAGATCAAAGAATATCCTGGAACATTCGATGAGTATGAGTATTGGAAAAAGAAGAATACTCTGACTTCTGCAGAGCCAGCCAAACCAGAAAAGAAGGTTGAAGCACCTTCCAAACCAAAGCCGGTACAAACTCCTTCTCAGGAGTCAAAATTAAAATCATTGGAAAAAGATCTTAAGAAGATCGAAGAACAGATCAATCAACTTGAAACTTTAAGAGCGTCGCTTGAGAATGAACTGACTAAACCGGAGGTCTATAATAACCAGGACAAGTTGAAGCAAGTACAAGCTGAATTCAACCAGACAATCTCATCGCTTGCCGCATCAAACAAAAAGTGGGAAGATTTGGCAACAATGATAGACGAAATGTCGGCGAACTAAGAAATGGTTATTGCTTAACGCTTATCGTGCTAAGTAGTTTGATATTTTTCGGATCAGAGTAGTCGTATTGATATATCCCATCAGAGCCTATCATCATCAAAACATCGTTGAATGGAATAACGTCATGTGCGCTGATGTTTTGATAATGCGCCAGCATGTTATCCGCGATGTTATGCACGTTAGTTACATCAAAAGCTTTTAATCCGTCATCTCCATCACAAATGAACAACGTTTCTCCATCGATGCCGAGCCCGTGCGGATTTGTCAATGTATATGTTGCAACCAGCTGTGGATTTGAGAGGGTCTGAATGTCAATGATCTCCAATTGATTTTGAAAACCTGCACAAGTGGTTCCAGTGCGGAGTGTTACGTAGGCATATTCATCGTCGACGACAACCGGATCGCAGCTTACCACATGCTGATAGGTGCTTACCAGATTTGGAGATTCAGGTTCGGTGATGTCGTAGATATGCATACCGGTAGTCGAGCCGATGAACAGGTTATTCTTATGGGGAAATATGGTTTCAATGTCCCATGAAATGTAACTTCTGTCCTTAGCTACGGGGCTGTGCACCGACGAAACGTCGATCGTTTGAAGATCACCGCCGTCGAGCATATAGAGGTGATCACCACTCAATGTAAATCTAGCCAAAGAGCCGCCTACGCCAAGGCCAGAGCCAGACCCTGGAGCGATGGCGGCCTTTGAGCTAAATTCAGATGCCGAACTTGCCTGGAGTGCAATCCCGTCCGCATAGTAGATTCCTCCCCAGGGTTGATAAACTTGTTTACAATCAGATTGAGTTACCCGCACGTCCTTTTTTTCCTTCCACTCCGTTATAACGCAGCAGTTGACGTCCGTTTCCATACCCATTGATCTGTAATTCTTGAAAATTCCTTGAAGGCGGCCTGCTTCGTGAATGGTATTAACGTTGGTTATATTAAACGCTACCAGATCGACAAAGCTGTCAGCATATAATGTCTTATCCTTAATGGCCATGTCGTAGTTGCCAGGGATCCTTAGAAACTTTAGGGGTGTCGGCTGCGCTGGATTGTGATTGTCGAGGATATGAATTCCCTCGCCAGGTTCGTTTACGTACATCAATCCATCTTTGTAATAAATCTTACCAACTCCCTTGATTGGTTGTGGTTCCGCAAGGCTGATGCTTGCACGAATCTCCTCGACAGTCGAATATACTGGTTCGTAGTACACATATTCGTTGGTCACTTCACACTTATCAGTACATCCTTCTAACAGAACACTTATACCTAAAAGAACAGTCAAGAATAGCAGCGCGTACAAGGAAACGTGAATCCTCTTTTGAAGTCTATTTTCTAGGGTATCCATATAACGGTAGGGGTTGTTTTGCATTTTAGACACAAGCCCTTTACAAAAGGTTGGAGGCTTAGTGGAAAATATATTTGAACCTAAGACCAACATCAAAAGTCAACGGGGTCGACTGAATACCGACATCATTCTTGTAGACAGAATTGAGTGGGTAACGAAGACCTGGATTAAGAGCAATACGATAGTGCGTACCAAATCTGTAGCTGAATTCGGTACCCATCAGACCACTGAAGTTCACAGAGCGGTATGGAGATTCCTCTCCCCTTCCCTGCGTTGTTTTATTCAGGCTTCCGCCCTCTGGTGTGATAGTGTTTTCAAGGAAAAGATCCGTAGAAACCCCCGCATTTAACTGAAGTCCGAATTTCTGATTAACAAGTAGATAACCTGCCTGTACTGGAACGCTAAAGAATTTGACATTATTGTTCACCGAGTAAGGAAAGGTGGGGGTGAGCTTACTGCTGGCATACGCATCTGCAAGCTCTGGCAGCTTGTCCAACTCATTGATTGATTCGGCCTTTAGCGTCTGAAGGTTGTTATCGGCAACAACGTTCGTAGCGATATAATCTGAAGATTGGGTTAGATAATTCACACCACCCTGAATTGTCCATCGTTTCGAAAGCTTGGTACCAACGTTCACTCCCACAGAATATGATATCCCAGTGGCTTTCGCCTGCTTGTCCGGAACGGTACTGTTGGTGAAAGCTATCGCGTTGTTAGATGTAGACGGTGACACCCCAGTGTTTACCGAACTAAATCCCCCAGCCGCAAATCCCACAGAGGTCCATAGTTTTTCGGCATTCCCTTCTTTTTCCTTCTTGTCAAGTTGTGCATATTTCTGCTCCTCCGCCGCCAGCTTTGCCAGTAACAGTGCGCCTGGATCTACCTCATTTTTTGGAATTACCAGCTTCGGCTCCTTGGCTGAGTAAAAGGTTGGTACTTGACGGTCAGCATATTTAGCATGAACATCTACAGGGGCAATCTTCGAGCTCTCTTCAAAAGCCGGAACTGCGTCTCCATCTACTGCAGTGTTACTCGAAGAATTCGCTGTTTCGATCAATGAGCCCCTCGATCCATTCCCATCGGTGGCTACAACAACAGACGTGGATTGCGGCGCCTTATTTGGTGAATTCGCGCGCAGTGCTTCGCGCGCAGAAATTTCATTACTCAGCGGTTGAGAATGAGTTACGTTGCTGCTTGATGTCGTTTCATCAGACGTGCTATTTGAAGCAACCTGCGTTTGCTCAGTTTTCGAACCAGCAGCTAATTGTTCATTCAGCGCTGCAGTCTTACTATCAACAACATAATATCCGATACCGGCGAAGCACACAGCGAAAGTGACCGACGCAGCGGCCAGCATCTTGTAAAACCTCAGTCTGCGTCTTGTTCTCTCACCCTCGGCTTTTTCCAATTCTAACTCAATACCGGTCCAGACATTATCAGACAGATCGATCTCTGCCCCATAGAAAGCCTGTTTAAACGAACCTTCCGCCTTTTCCAATTCACGCTCAATACCCGACCAGACATTGTCGGACGGATTCATCTCGGCGCCATCAAACGCATCTTTAAACGAATCTTCAAATTTTCGCCTCTCCATATCTATCGTATTGCGTTGACTCCTTTAATATTTTTGCTTGAAGCAAACTCTTCGCTCTTGCAAACTGGGACTTTGACGTTCCCTCTGAGATGCCAAGCATTTCTGCGATTTCTTTATGACCATAACCTTCAATTGCAAACAAGTTGAATACAAGCTGACAACCTTGCGGCAGCGATTGAATCATTTCCAATAGCTGACTCACGTTTAGTCCGGACAAGCTCATTTCTTCCTCTGGCAGGACCAGTTCTGTTACATCAACCATTGGATAGAGGTAGAGTTTTTTGCGCTGGACATTGAGCGCGGTGTTTACCATTATCCGGGTGATCCATGTTTCCAGCTTTGATTCCTGCCTAAAATCCTTAATGCCTTGGAATACTTTTACGAACCCTTCCTGGACAATATCTTCAGCTTCCGCAGTTGTCTTCGAGTAACGAAGACATACCACCAGCATTTTTCGGCAATACCGATCATACAAAGCTTTTTGTAAAGCTCTGGTGCCTTTGCGGCATCCCTCAATAAGCTCGTTTTCGCTGAGCATGAATCCGATAATCGGGCGGTTCTCCATCTTTGACACTGCCTCTAACGGAAAAGTTGGAAATGATTATAACTTTAAGGCCATGAGATACACGCACTTAATTATGCTTTGCATCGCGTTAGCTACATCCTGTACGCCTATAGTTCAAAGTTCGACTAATTCTGAAAGTAATCCTAAAGTTCTGAGGCTGACCGATTTTGCCTATGAACCTGAAATAAAGACGGTTGAGTTATCCCCCGAGGGCTTCCCTCTCCTGCCCGCAGTTACACGACTTGGAGTATGGAATCTGGTCCTTCGGTTTGACGACCTCAGAAGTGACCGGGATACTTACTATGCCCGGATAATTCATTGTAATTATGACTGGACCAAATCCGACCTGCAGGATCTCGACTACCTCACCACGTACAATGAATTTCCGATTAACAACTCAGAGTTTTCCGTCGACACCCATATCCCATACGTCCATTACGGCTTTCTACTCCCTCCGGTGAAATTGCCAGGTAACTACGTGGTAATGATCTATCGGGGCAGCGATAAAGAAGACATTGTAATCACTAGAAGATTTATGGTTTACGAAAACCTGGTGGCTTTTAATCCTGAAGGCAATATGGTCGGCTCAAGCACCATCGCCGCCATTAATCAACAACTTAATTTTACAGTCAGTTACAAGAATCTAACGATCCTTAATCCATTAATAGACGTGCATGTTAATATTCGGCAAAACCAGCGCTGGGATAACATCGCAACAGACGTGCGTCCGAGCATTACCCGAGAGATAGAAAAAGAGCTCACGTATCGTTTTTTTGATGAGGCGGATATGTTCAGGGGGGGAAATGAGTTTCGTTTTTTTGACCTGAGGTCTCTTAACAATCCCGGACAGAACGTCGGGTACGTCGCGAAGAGCAGCAAGCCTTATGAAGTATACCTTGCGAAAGATAAGTCACGCACCGGCCAGGCTTACGGCCAATACAATGATATGAACGGTGGCTTTGTTATTGACAACTACGACTACCGCGACCTGGCTTTCACAAATTATGCAAATGTCACCTTCAATTTATCAACACCTCGTGTAAGCGGTGATGTGTATGTAAATGGAGCATTCAATTATTGGAATCTCAATGAAGCGAACAAGATGGAATATGATTCGAGCCAGGGAATGTACAAGGGCCGGCTATTATTGAAACAAGGTTGGTATGACTATCAATATCTTGTTAAATCGTCGACGCTTCCTCCATATTATTTTGAGGGTAGTCATTTCGAAACGGAAAACAAATATGAGATCCTGATTTACAACAGACCCTTCCAGCCAAGAGCCGATATATTGATTGGTTACTTCGTCGTGGAGAAGAATCCGCGGCGCTAAGCGTATGTCATGTCGTGCTGGGGTGCTCGTTGTATGGAGTCGTTGTTCGCGACATCCAGCATTCCAAATCCCTTGTGGGTAAAATAGCCGAGCCCGTTCTCGTAAATAAATTGTTGTACCTCGCGGGCAGCATAAAGTGTGAAAGGGAACGTATAACCCCGCACTTCAAACTTCACGTCATTATCATAAAGAGGATAAATCCGTGCAAATTTTTTATGAGATGCCTGTAGTCTCTGGATGTAATCGTGATCAGGCACGATCTGAAATTTATAGAACGATGCAAGCTGCTCAGGAGTATACTTTCCCAACGCTTCCATCCGCGATAGCGTACATTCATAAAGAAGATCAGAAAACTCGTCACTTTCAGGTGACACGAATTTCTTTCCGCTTTCATCATTAAATGCCGCGGGTATCACAACGATTGGAGAAATGCATAAAAACCTGGATTCGTCGCTTATAGCAACCGGCTCTTCTTCTTCTACAGCCTCCGGAATCAGGTGCATATTACCGACGATGACCTCTTTTTGCTCGAAAAGGCGGGCTAAAAAGTAATCCATGAAGGGTTTATCAGGGCATGCGAACACCAGGGTAACCTTTGCGGAAAAGTAATGAAGGCCTTTGCGACTGACTTTGGTCTGTCCTTTAAGGCCCGAAAAATTGTATTGATTAAAATCCAGAAAGCCCTTTTCAGGACCAAAAATGAGGAGACCCTTAATGACCTGAGCCAGCAAATATTGGTGATGAAATGGGACGTAAGCTCCCCGATTTTTCAGTGAAAAAATAATCCTGGTTCTCAAACCACAAAAAATTTTAATTGATGGTTAAAAAGCTACAACAGCAAAAAAACCTGCTTAATACTGATTGTGAGCAGTTTATAAAACTAAGAAAAAATCAGAAAGGTTCTAGTGATTTTAGCCAAATCTTTAGACGTTAAAACGGAAATGCATAATGTCTCCATCATGAACAACATATTCCTTACCCTCAACGGACATTTTACCTGCTTCTTTACACGCTTGTTCTGTCTTATATTGCTGATAATCAGGAAGCTTGATGACTTCGGCTCGAATGAAACCCTTTTCGAAATCCGTGTGTATAACCCCTGCTGCCTGAGGTGCTTTCCAGCCTCTTTTGATGGTCCAGGCACGGACCTCTTTTTCTCCCGCAGTGAAATACGTAATGAGGTCCAGAAGATGATAGGACGCCCTTAGGAGCTTGTTCAGACCTGACTCCGTCAGGCCGTACTCCTGAAGAAATACTTCACGGTCTTCGACGCTTTCCAGTTCAGCAATCTGCGCTTCAATAGCCGCACTTATGACAACAACTTCGGCGTTTTCGTCTTTAACGTGTGCCTTAAGCGCATCGACAAAAGTGTTGCCGGTGTGTATCGATCCTTCATCAACATTCGCCACATATATCACTGGCTTGGACGTGAGCAGTTGCAAGTCAGCCACTGCGCTTCTATCCTCCTCGCCTATTGAAATGGTCCTGGCGTTTTTCCCTGCTAACAATGTGTCTCTGAATTGTTGGAGAACAGCAAGCTCCTTTTTCATTTTGACATCGCCACTCTTCGCCGCTCTTTCAACCCTGGATAACTTCTTTTCGACTGAATCGAGGTCCTTTAGCTGCAGCTCGGTATCAATGATCTCTTTGTCAGCAACAGGATTTACGCGGCCGTCGACGTGAACGATGTTGTCGTCTTCAAAGCAACGGATCACGTGAACAATAGCGTCAACTTCCCTTATGTTGGCCAGGAACTGGTTTCCAAGTCCTTCGCCCTTGCTTGCTCCTTTGACGAGGCCCGCTATGTCCACGAACTCAATCGACGTAGGAATTACTTTTTGGGGGTTTACCAGCCCTTCAAGGATTTTAAGCCGGCCGTCTGGGACTGAGATTACGCCAACATTAGGCTCAATAGTACAAAACGGAAAGTTAGCGGCTTCTGCCTTGTTATTGGAAATAGCATTAAATAAGGTAGACTTTCCAACATTAGGTAGTCCTACAATCCCGCACTGAAGCCCCATAGTAGTCGTTTAATTCAGGGCGCAAATATAGAAAAAGTACGGAGGTATAGGGTATAAGGTATAAGGTCCTGGGGCAAAGAAAAAAGCCTTCGATTACTCAAAGGCTTCTTCAATTATAGGTCTAGATCAGGTTGGTTCATTCCCATTTTAATTCGCTATCAATTCCTGGCGCTTTTGTAGTCGCTGCCTCTGCCGTTTCCTCCCGTTCCTGTACATGATCAAACTGAGTAAAGTCCACGTTGGGCATCAGTTCAGTCTTCACATGATTAACCGTATTTGTCAAAGCGTCCATGAACTTGTTAAAGTCTTCCTTGTAAAGGAATATTTTGTGCTTTTCATACGTAAACCCATCTTCTTTGAATCGCTTCTTACTTTCCGTGATGGTCAGGTAGTAATCGTTCGAACGAGTAGCTTTCACATCAAAAAAATACGTTCTCTTGCCGGCTTTTACTTTCGCTGAGTAAATTTCGTCCCTGCCGTTTGTCTTGTTTTCTTCCACAATCCTTCGAATTTAAGGTTAGATTTAAGTTTGGTTCAGACTAAGGTACTATTTTGAGGCCTCAAACCAAAAAACCATATTAATATTTTAGTAAAGCTTTACGCGTTTAACCACCTAAATACGTCGACGAAACGCCAATTTTTGGGTATCTGTGAAAATTAAGCAAGACGATATTCTCCGACAGGGCAGTTTGGAATTACTTGCCCGTCAACTAGTTGAAGGCTTCATTACAGGCCTTCATAAATCCCCTTATCATGGCTTTTCAGTGGAGTTTGCTGAACATCGCTTGTATAATGAGGGTGAGAGCACGCGCCATGTTGATTGGAAAGTCTACGCGCGAACAGACAAACTTTTCAGTAAGCGTTATGAAGAGGAAACGAATCTAAGATGCCTCATCGCTATCGATACTTCGCCGTCAATGTTCTATCCTGTTCAGTCAAAGGCGAAGATCAGGTTTGCAAAGGTTGGAGCTGCGGCACTCGCGTACATGTTGAACAGGCAACACGACGCAGTGGGAATGTGTTTGTTCTCTGACAAGATTGAGACATTAACGCAAGTTAAATCATCCGCTAGCCACCTCAACAAGATCCTTCGACAGCTAAATGACGTCGACGGTGAAAACAAAAAACAATCACAACGGACCACCAATGTCGCCGGCGTGTTAGATGAGTTGGCGGAAAAGATTCACAGAAGGTCGCTAGTCGTTATCTTCAGCGACATGTTTGACAGCGCTGAAGATTCCAACGATCTCTTCAAAGCACTTCAGCACCTTAAGCATAACAAGCACGAAGTGATCGTGTTCCATGTGATGGATAATCAAACGGAATTGTTATTCAATTTTGAAGAACGCCCCATGGAGTTCATTGACCTGGAAAGTGGCGAGAAATTGAAACTAAATCCTGGTGACGTTAAGTCCAGCTATAAGGCGGAAGCAGACCGGTTTCATAAGGCGCTAAAGATGCGCTGCAACCAATACAAGATCGACTTCATCGAGGCTGATGTTCAAAGCGATTATAATGTGATCCTGCAGACGTATTTGATTAAACGCGCAAAGATGAGGTAGTATCCGTTAATCGTTAATCGTTTAACCATTAACCACTAACCATTAACCACTAACCATTGTGCACTACTCCTGCTCGACTTCCTGATGAAGCCATGCTTTTTTAGCAAGAAGCTCTTCTTTAGTTTCGACCACTTCAGGATCGGGAACACAACAATCGACAGGGCACACGGCAGCGCATTGAGGTTCTTCGTGGAAACCCGAACATTCTGTACACTTTCCAGAAACGATATAATAAAACTCCGGGGATACCGGTGCTTGTGATGTCTTAGCATCTACACTGGATCCGTCTTCTAATTCGACAGTTTCTAATTTCGTACCCCCAGCCCAATTCCACTCCTGGCCTCCTTCATAGATCGCTGTATTGGGGCATTCCGGTTCACATGCACCACAGTTGATGCATTCGTCCGTGATCATTATTGCCATGCTTTTTCTATTTTTGACCCGTTTTTAAGACAGTTACAAAAGTACACCAAACTATCCTAAAAACGGACACGGGCCTTTAAAAGTTTGCGACATGAACGTTGATGAAAGGATAGCTGCATTTGATAGACTGGGAACTGCATTGGTAACCCTTACAAACGATGAATTTAAATCGTTAGCGCTCAAAGCAGCTTCGGAAAATCCTTGGTTTACGGAAGACAATATCCGAATGGCCGTTAGCAGCCTTCACTTGATGTTATCAGAGCAGGCGTTGCAAAATTGGACTTCATCATATGTTTTCAATGGCAATCCAAAGAAAGTCGCCGTTGTTATGGCAGGCAATATACCTCTCGTCGGCTTTCATGATTTTCTTTGTGTCTTGATAAGTGGGCATTCTATTTTGATCAAGTCAAGTTCAAAGGATAATGCTCTCATCCAATTTGTTGTGCAGCTTCTCACCATAATAGAACCCCGCTATGGTGAAAGGATCGAATTCGCTGAACGGCTAAAAGGATTTGACGCCATCATTGCAACTGGAAGTGATAATACCTCCCGATATTTTGAATATTACTTCGGAAAGTATCCAAACATAATTCGCAGGAATAGAACATCTGTCGCAGTGTTGAGTGGCCTTGAGAATGACGACGAGATTAAGAATCTTGGAATCGACATTTTCAGCTACTTCGGATTGGGATGCAGAAACGTTTCCAAACTATTCGTGCCGCGCAGTTTCTCTCTCGAACAGGTATTTACCAGCTGGCAACCCTATCACGACGTGATAAATCATCACAAATATTGCAACAATTACGACTATCAGAAATCCATACTACTTGTTGGACAAGTTCCTTTTTTTGACGGCGGATACGTGATGCTGCAGGAAACAGAAAAACTTGTATCACCCATATCGGTCATTTATTTCGAGTATTACAACAGCAGCGACGATTTAAGATCAAAACTTGCCGCCAATAGAGAAAAGATCCAATGTATCGTAGATAACTCCGGTGAGCATTCAAGCATAAAATTTGGTCGCGCACAATATCCTGCACCCGGAGATTATGCTGACCAAGTAGATACTCTTAAGTTTCTGACAGGACTTAACTAGTAGTTTTATCTATGATTTACGATTATTGATTTGTGATTATTGATTCCAGATTTGTCTGACAATGTAAGTTATGCATCGCAGTCAAGAAATCTCAAATCTAAAATCACAACTCACAATTCTAAAATCCCAGCGTGCGAATGGATTCAATTAACCGGGAACCGGACTTAATTAAGGTTTGTTACCTCTGATAATTTCAACCCATCCGGTATACGTTTCGCCACCATCTACCTGTAGTCTGTAGAAGTAAATACCATCGGCGGCATCACTTGCATTCCAGAAATTACCATCGCGGTAATCGCTTGATTTGAATACCTCGTTACCCCACCTGTTGCTGACTATAAGCTTATGCTGACCCGTCAATGGCAGGTTCATCACTTCGAACGTATCATTTACATTGTCATCATTAGGTGTGAAAATGTTCGGTACGAAGACGCTTGGATCAAGCGTAATTTCAGCATCAATCGTTATTTCACAACCTGCAGCGTCTCTCACCTTAATTCGATATACTCCGGGAGGCAGGTACTCATAAAGTTTCGTGAACTTGTTTTGAGGATTCAGTTTGACCGGTTTGAAATCTTCTATCACTATATCATCATCTGCGTCATAGAGCGCAATTTCGTAGTAGAGTTCGTTTGAAGCTGATAAGAATCTTGTACCACCATCGATGTCAGCGATCTCGATACTTCCCGTACGCTTCGGTTCAGGGAATGATGGCTTGACTTGACCCATAGTAATGTTCAGGCCTAAACTCACATCAAATACCACTGTGTCGGAAACCAGCGTACAGGTACTTGTTCCAATTGTTTGCTTTTGAACCATTACAAATCTGTAAGACCCAGGCATCACCAGGAAGCTGTGTTGCAACGGAGGGTTGTACACAAAGGTAACAGTCCTTGAAAGTGGAATGCTTGAAGAGGTAAGACTGTCGATCTTAAAGAACTTGTCATCGTTATCAAACACTCTGATAACAAATGGCGCATCTACCTGACCTGTGATATTGTTTATAGTAAGATTCGGATTTCCACAGTTTGATAATACCTCAAAGCTACCAATCGCCTGAAAGCCGCCAATGTTATACGCATCTGTGCGGGTTGGACACGTTGATGTGCTGGACTTAATATACAGGTAATAAGCGCCGCGTCTGAGATTACTGAACGTTATGCTTGGAAGGCCAGGCGAACTATAGTCTACAAACTGGTCGTCTGCGGGAACGTTTAATTGATCCTGGCTTACTGCCACTTGGAACAAGCCAGCATCACTGATTACAACCATGATTGAACCACTTTCCCCTTCGTTTATACACGTAGCATCAGAAGGCGTCACCGTTACTGAACTCAACGAAACCTGTCCTGGCGCTTGTACCGCAATAGGTTTGCTCTGTATACAATCCAGATCATCTTTCACGTCAACCACGTAGTTGCCCTGAGAAAGCGTCAAATATTCTTTCACTCCGTTAACAACATCTTCGAAGTCAATCAGGACGATGTATCCTGAAGGATCCGTGGTGAACGGTACGGCCTTTTTAAGCCTCACCTGAAGCGGATTCGACGCGGAGTTACCACCGCCAATGGACGACACAAGAATTGATCCATCGGTACCGTTGCACGTTGTGACTTCCGTCGATGCAACAGTATAATCTATCTTTGAGAACGTGTGTTTTATCCGAACCATCACCGTATCGGGACAGGTGAAGTTGAATGATTCGTCTACTTTGATGATGATGAAGTCGTTATCGTCGGCCGGCAGACCACCTGGCAACGGAGCACCTGGAGTAAACGTCTGAGCTGAAGATTCTACGCCATCCAGTACATACTTGTACCAGTATTCGCCCGTAGAGCTTCCATCAACCGTTAGAATAGCATTTCCATCTGTTCCGCCAAAACAGGTAACATTCGCCGTTACTTGCTTATCAAGAATCTCAACCTGGGTCTGAAGATCAAGGAAGAAGTCCACAGGACCGCAGGCCTTGCCGTTGCCTTCGTCAATGATTGTATATTGGTAAGCACCTGAACTGAGGTCGTTGAACGACACTGTATTTGATGTAAACTTGGTCTGTGTAGTTGAGCCAATCGTCCACAGCACTCTGAATGTAGTAGGCGTAGCATCGGCGCGGCTGATCGTAAACGACACTTCACCGGCGTCAAGGTCGTTGCAGGAAGGTTGAGTAACAATAGTCGGCACGATGGAGCTAAAGTTCGTACAATCTGAAGGACCACCACCACCGCAGGCAGGATCTCCAACAGGGCGAATAGTAACGGTTGCCGTAGCCGTCAATTGAGCTGAGCAGCCTCCGAGGGTAGCCAATACGTTAAATGTTGTATTCGCCGTAAGGTTGGTCACTGGCAGCAATAGATTTCCACCAGTACTTACCACGGGACTTCCTACGAGGACATTTCCAACGTTATTTCGCAGTTGATAGCTGACCCCTGCTTCCGATCCGGTGATTACGATGTTTGTAGACGTACCTGAACAGATCAAAGTTGATGCTGCAGTTACAGCCAGATTTATTGCCGGCGCTGGAGTTACCGTTATAGTTTCCGTATCGGTGAGTTCTATTGAACAAGTACCGTTACTCGCAACCACATTAAAGGTGGTGTTTATCGGAATATTTCCCGTCGGCAAACTGATTGTACCTCCGTTCCCAGGCAGTGCTGCACCAATAAGACTATCGTCGAGATCATTTCGAAGCTGGTAGCTCACCAAGTTCTCAGAAGCAAGTACTTGTATAAAGGTTGACGTTCCTGCGCATATAGGGCTCGCCGATGAGTTGACCGTAAGACCTGCATTCAAACTGCCCGCCACGTTCACTGTTGCAAGTTCTGTCAGCTCAACCGCAGGACATATACCACTTGTAGCAAGAATGTTAAAGACTGTGGTTGCATTCAACACGCCTGTTGGCAAGTTAATTGTTCCGCCAGTACTAACCACTGCAGGTCCCACATTGATGTCACCAACGTCATTGCGTAATTGATACGTTACTCCTGCTTGAGTGAGAGTAACAGTCACCGCGCTCACACCACCTACGCAAAGCGGATCCAATGTAACGTCGACGTCAAGCCCCGCGTTAGGAGCAACATCTACGTCGACGGTTTCCAGATCGACAAGTTCAATTGAACATGTGCCATCAGTAGCCAGAACGTTGAACGTAGTGGTTGCTAAAAGATTACCTGTGGGCAGAAGAATAGTCCCTCCATTACCAGCCATGGGCAGACCGACGTTTGCATCTGTAGCGTCATTCCGTAATTGATAGGTTACCCCTGATTCAGAGAGTAAAACCTGAATGTCGGTTGCAGTGCCTGCGCAAATCGGACTTGCTGCTGCTACCACAGAAAGCGTAGCGTCTACGTTACCCGAAACATTTACAGTGGCTGTGTTGGTCAATTCTACGGCCGGGCAACCTGTTCCGGTAGCTAAAATATTGAATGTCGTCGTGGTGCCTAAGGCGCCGGTAGGAAATGCTATTGTACCACCGTTACCTATAATTGGACTCCCTACTGACACATCTCCAACATCATTCCTAAGCTGATAGCTGATGCCGTTTTGTGAAAGTGCAACTGTTATTGTGGTAGAACCGCCTACGCAGAGTGGATCGAGAGTTACGTTCACCGCGAGTGACGGATCAGGCGAAGGTGAAACAGTTACTGTCTCAGTATCGGTAAGCTCTATTGAGCAGGATCCATTAGTAGCGAGTACATTAAAAGTTGTCGTCGCTAGAAGTGGGTTCTGAGTAGGTAAATTGATTGTCCCTCCGTTACCTGGCAATGGTCCTCCAATATTGATGTCACCGGCGTCATTTCTAAGCTGATACAATACGCCGTTTTCTGAATTGGCTACCTGAATATTGGTTGTTCCGCCCGAACATATCGAGGGATCCTGAGCCGTGACAGCTAACGCTGCGTTTATAGCTCCAGTTACCGTTACGGTCGCCGTGTTTGTTAGTTCAACCGGCGTACATCCGGGGGCAGTTGCCAATACATTAAATGTTGTGTTCGCCGATAGTGGCGTCGTTATCAAAGTAATTGTCGTACCATCTCCTATGATCGGTGTTCCAACTAGCACGTCACCAACATCATTCCTTAATTGATAGCTTACACCAGCCTCCGAGTTGGCAACCGTTATGCCGGTAATCCCGCCACCGCACAAAGGATTGATGGTAACTCCAACCGCTAAGTTAGTTTGAGGAGCTTGGTTGACCGTTACCACTGCGCTGCCGCTTACGGTACCAGGACATGCAGTCACGCTCGCATCAGTAACAGAAATGAGCGTATAAGTAGTTGTTACCGTTGGAAGCACGTTGAACGATATTGAAGGAAACGACGACACGGCAGGAGTGTTCGTCGCGCCATCAGAGTACACAAAAGCCCATGGGGCAGTACCCGTAAAATTGATCGTAATACTTGCTTGAGAGCCTGAACAAATAGTTGTTGTTCCGGATATTGCTGCTGTCGGGTTTGCAACTATTGTTATCGTTATAGGCGTGGGAGCGCTAAGGCATCCGCTGGTAGAATTCCTTACGAAAAGTGAGCCGCTGTAGACACCCGCTACGGCAGTGCCTGGAACAGTAATAACTATTGGTGTTGCCGGTAAAACACCGTTTACGATGTCTACAAATCCCTGGGCTTGTGCAGCACCGTTAAAATCAATGCTGTATTGATCAGGAGTACCAGTCGTTCCCGTGTAGGGAAGATTAGCGGTAGTGCTTCCGGCGCAGACCGATGGGTTAGGTCCTAATGCGATTGAGGGTGTTTGGCCGATCGATATCGTAATTGGACTGCTTACGCCAATACAGCCTGTAGTGCCGTTCGATACTGTGATACTTGCAGAGTATAAGCCTGCAACTGCTCCAGCCGGAACTGTTAAAGATATCGGAGTAGCGGGCAGCGCTGCATTCACGACATCGACAAAGCCTTGTGCTTCTGCCGCTGCATTGTAATCGATACTAAATTGATTTGGAGATCCCGTAGTTGCTGTATATGCAAGAGCGGCCGAAGTATTACCAGTACATATCGTTGGATTGGGGCCTAGAGTTATTGTCGGGATCGGGTCGACGGTTACTGTTATTGCTTGTGAAGCACTTGTACAAGTCGTTGTAGTATTTAGTACCGTGATCGTTGCGTTATATATCCCAGGGAGAGCTGCCGCGGGAACAGTGATCACAACGGGAGTTGCAGGTAATGCAGCATTCACCACATCGACAAAACCCTGAGCCTCCGCTGTAGCGTCAAAATTAATGCTGTACTGAGTTGGAGTACCAGTCGTAGCAGTATATGGCAGATTTGCAGACGTTGTCCCTGCACATACTGACGGGTTTGTTCCAAGTGTTATTGTTGGATTCGGTTGTATCGTCACTGTAATTGGCTGAGCTGCGCTGATACATCCAGTACTCGTATTGAGAACCGTGATGGTGGCGCTATAGATGCCAGGTAGTGCTGCTGCAGGTACTGTGATCAACACAGGCGTGGCAGGCAAAGCGGCATTTGTCACATCTACAAAACCCTGCGCTTCGGCAGCTGCATTAAAATTAATGCTGTATTGATTTGGAGTACCAGTGGTACCTGTATATGGAAGACCTGCAGATGTAACTCCAGAACATACCGAAGGATTAACTCCCAATGCTATTGTCGGTGTTAAGTTAATAGTAACTGTGATTGGCTGCACAGCGCTAACACATCCTGTTGTTGTATTAATGACCGTAATTGTGCCATTGTAAATACCGGCCGCTGCAGCACCAGGAACATTGATCACGATTGGGGTCGCAGGCAGCGCGGCATTTACCACGTCGACAAAACCCTGAACTTGCGCGGCAGCATCAAAGTCTATACTATATTGATTAGGAGTGCCAGTTGTGCCTGTATAGCCTAGGTTAGCTGTCGCGCTTCCAATACAGACCGAAGGATTTGGTCCCAAAGTTATTGAAGGCAACGGGCTGATCGTAACCGTTATAGGCTGCGGCGCGCTTATACATGTCGTTGTAGTATTCGTAACAGTCAAACTCGCGGTATATATACCGGCTACTGCTGCTCCGGGGATCGTTATGGAGATCGGACTTGCAGGCAAAGCAGCGTTCACCACGTCGACGAAACCTTGTGCTTCCGCTGCGGCGTTAAAGTCGATGCTAAATTGATTCGGAGTTCCTGTCGTCGCTGTGTATGTCAAATTTGCCGCCGACGCTCCAATACATACTGATGGATTAGGGCCGAGTGTTATGGTCGGTGTAAGACTTATCGTTACCGTGATCGGCAAAGCTGCGCTCAAACACCCCGTTGTACTGTTACGTACCGTGATTGAAGCCGAATACACACCAGCAATAGCACCCGCAGGTACCGCGATAGAAATCGGAGTTGCTGGCAGAGCTGCATTTACCACGTCAACAAAGCCTTGCGCTTCGGCTGCAGCGTTGAAATCGATACTAAATTGATTAGGAGTGCCCGTCGTTGCACTATATGTGAGCGGAGCAGTAGTAGTACCACTGCAGACCGCCGGATTAGCTCCAAGTGTTATTGTGGGATTTGGATTGATTGTAACTGTAATAGGCTGGGACGAGCTGATACAACCACTGACCGTATTTAATACTGTAAGCGTAGCGTTATACGTGCCCGCAACTGCTGCGCCTGGTACCGTGATTACAATCGGACTTGCCCCTAAAGCTGCATTCACCACGTCGACAAATCCCTGACCTTCTGCTGCTGGATCAAAGTTGATGCTGAATTGATTAGGTGTTCCTGTGGTGCCTGTAAACGGCAAATTAGCTGTCGTACTTCCCAAACAAACCGATGGGTTAGCCCCAAGCGTGATCGTGGGGTTTGCGATAACTGTTACAGTAATAGCCTGCGTAGCGCTGATACATCCCGTTGTTGTATTTAGAACTGTTATGGTGGCGCTATAGACTCCAGGTGCGGCTGCCGGAGGCACAGCGACTATTACAGGAGTAGCGGGTAGAGCCGCATTCACGACGTCAACAAATCCTTGCCCTTCTGCGGCTGCATTGAAGTTGATACTATATTGATTAGGTGTTCCCGTAGTGCCAGTGTATGGCAGATTAGCCACGGTACTTCCTGCGCAAACGGATGGATTAGCCCCCAGCGTCACCGTTGGTAATGCAACAACGGTGACGGTGATGGCGCTGGTTGCGCTCACGCAACCTGTAACGCTGTTCCTTATGGTGAGGTTAGCAGTATATATAGCTGCAGCAGCCGCGCCAGGAACTGTGATCGCAATGGGAGAAGCTGGCAATGCGGCATTCACAACATCCACGAACCCTTGTCCTTCCGCTGCTACACTAAAATCGATGCTGTATTGATTTGGTGTTCCTGTAGTTGCTGAGTAAGTAAGGTTTGTGGTAGTTGTACCGAAACAAACCGACGGATTTGCTCCAAGCGTAATCGTTGGTGTCGGGTTGATTGTTACCGTGATAGCTTGAGGAGCACTTGTACATCCCGTGACAGTATTTAACACGGAAAGCTGCGCATTATACGTACCGGCTATTGCCGCGCCGGGAATGTTAATAACGATAGGGCTGGCAGGCAGGACAACGTTAACGATATCGACAAACCCCTGACCTTGCGCTGTCACATCAAAATCTATGCTGTATTGATTTGCGCCTCCGGTGGTTCCGGTATACGGAAGGTTCGCGGTAGTCGAGCCAAGACAAACAGCAGGATTAGGTCCTAATGTTATTGTCGGGCCGGCAACCACAGTGATTGTAATATTTTGTGGCGGGCTTATGCAACCCGTTAATGAGTTACGCACGAAAATAGTAGCGTTATACACGCCCGGTGCCGCTGCGCCAGGAACGGCGACCGCAATAGGGGTTGCTGTTAAAGGTGCATTCACTACATCAACAAATCCCTGTGCCTGAGCTGCACCATTGAAATCGAGGCTGTATTGGTCGGGGCCTCCAGTTGTTGCAGAGTACGTTAGGTTTGTGGTTAATAATCCAGAACATACCGAGGGGTTGGGTCCAAGAGTGATCGTCGGATTCGGATTTATAGTTACTGTTATGGGTTGTGCAGGGCTTACGCAAAGGGTGGCCGAGTTCCTTACAGTCATCGTAGCGTTGTAAATACCCGCAATCGCGATTCCAGGGATTGTAATTGAGATAGGGCTTACAGGTAACGCGGCATTCACCACGTCAACAAATCCCTGTGCTTCAGCACCAGCGTTAAAATCAATGCTGTACTGATTTGGTGTTCCTGTCGTTGCGCTATAAGTAAGGCTGGCTGTTGGGCTTCCGATACAAACAGATGGATTAGGCCCGAGTGTTATTGTCGGGTTTGCAATTATTGTAACAGTAATTGGAGTCGCCGTACTTGGACACCCGGTTACACTGTTTATTACAGTCAACGTTGCATTGTAAATACCCGGGGTTGCAGCGCCTGGCACAACTAATACAATAGGGGTGGCCGGAAGTGCCGAAGCTGGGACGTCGACAAAACCCTGACCCTGAGCGGTCACATCATAATCAATTGAGTATTGATTCGGTGTTCCTGTCGTTGATGTATAGGCAAGGTTAGCGCTTGTGCTTCCCTGACACACGGATGGCATGGTAAGACCTGAGATTGTCGGCAGCGGAATTATGGTAACCGGAATAACTCCAACCATGTCATCCTCACAAGCACCGTTTATTGCATGAATCTTAAAATTATCTCCATTCGCAAAGGTACCAAATGGAACAGTGAAGGTCAGAGGGGATCCAGTTCCGGGCGCCGTAATTCCAGTAGCTATGACGTTATTCCTGAACACTTCATATGTTGCTCCAACCTCCGAACCAGAAAGGTTTAAAGTTAAATCTGTACCACTACAAATGCTGGGATCTGGACTCGTCACGTTGAAGGACGCTGGTGACGGATTGGCAACAACGATTGGTGGAAGAACTTCCGTGCAATTAGTGTTCAGATCCGATATGGTTACATTATAACTTCCGCCTAGAAGCGCGGTTAGGTCTTCGGAAGTTGAAGTGAATCCGTTTGGACCAGTCCAGGAAAACACATAATTGGGTGCGCCTGACCCTCCCGCGGGAGTAATACTGATGGCTCCGTTTGGAACATTACAATCCGAATTTGGTACAACGGAATCCACAGTGGCTGTCAAGACTGTCGGATAGGAACTAAGAACAATCGAAGTGTTGTTCTGGCCATTTATGTCCTGTGCCACAATTAAATATGAAACTGCCGAACCAGTCAGCCCGGTGATCGTAACAGGAACTCCAACGGATGCTAAGATCGGCCCCCCAGAAACGGGACCAAAAAAGAAAATTGAAATCGGACTTGACCCTGATGAAACGAGCACTTCAAGGGAGCCATTCGCAAAACCTTCGCAAGACCCCTTTACGTTTTGAATGGTGAAAACCGGCTGTGCCCAGGATACATAGCTAAAAAATAATAGCCCTACAAAAGCAAAAGATTTAATAAACTTAGTAACCATGCTCCATCAATTGATCGTTACGTTTAATGACTGAGTGCAATACCCGTACTCCTCTCGCTTACCCGTTATCACTATAAGGTATTTTCCTTTCGGTAGATTCTCAAAAGTCGTCTTCTCTGTGTGGAGTTCATTTACTTTGTTAGGACCAAAAAGGCTAAAGGTAAAATTGTCCTTACGCAGGCCCTTAAGATCTATTGTAATAGTTTTCTTTTCGGGATCCTGGCTCGTTGGTTCAATCTTTACCTCGGCATCAATTTTCTTGCACTGGGCAAAAACCTCCGTGGTACAACATACTGCCCACATGAAAACACTGGCAGTAACAAATTGACGTATACCCATTTTCAAAAAAATAGTTATTAGTATATGGCGTTCAAAAAAATATTGTAACCAGTATTTAAAAATAAAGATCAGTGTTACAATCGTTAGTTCAAAAAATCAGTCCGTTCTAAAAAATAAGGCACCTAAGCTATGTACCTTTATTGCAAAAAATTAAAACTTTCGTTTGAGTATCTCACTCATCACAACCGCTTTCTTCAAACCTTCCGTGTCGAGAAACGCTGTTAAGTATTCCGCTGCCACGTTGGTTTCAGCCCTCCTCTCAAACTCTTTAAACTTACCAAAACTCACAACGGTATCTTGTATTTTCATAGTCTCCTCCAACGACGGCCTGTAGAATGCCTGCTTCTTAGCTTCTTCGTAGATCTCGTAAGTCTGGTTCTGCTTACGATAATCATACTCGACATCCTCAAGGTCTTTCTCTTCCTCTTCAAGATTATCATCATAATCAACAACAGGTTCCTCCTGAGGTTGCTGTTGCTGCTTGGACTCCGTTATCTCCTTCAATAGCTCCTCAAATGAGAGTTGCTTCGGCTTGTTGCCCTCGTGACGCGAACTATTAAAAGGACTTTCTTCTTTGGCCGTAGTGGGGCCCGGAGTCTGCTCGGCTTTCTTCTTTCGCATCCTGCTCACTAGATAAATGAGCCCAATGATCACATAAAGCCAAAACTGAAACTTGTCCATTAAAAACAAATTTATGAAAAAAAATGAAAAACCCACTTTTTGGCGCTTATCCGTCGATTTCCAGGGGCATTATAATGTAAGAAATTACTAGCAGGCAAGCCGTTTGAAACACATGCCTGAAGGGATGGTTTTACCTTCTATTCTAAGTGGTTAGAATCCACGTTACTTCAACCAAAAAAGGGCATTTTTAACCCAAGTATCATAAGGAAATATTTATTTTGAATTGCCAACATGACTGGCTTATCTTTGCCCGCCCTTTTGAATGGAAAGCCGGAGGCAATGGCCCTAAAAGCCAATATCCCGCGCCTTATCACCCAGGTGAACTGCGAACTTTTCAAATGCGGATTTTTTTACCATAACAACCACTTTAGAGCATGCAATTAGCGAAACTGGAGATTAAAGGCTTCAAGAGTTTTGCCGACAAGATCGTTATCAATTTTGATGAAGGGATTACGGGAATTGTTGGACCAAACGGATGTGGCAAGTCGAATGTCGTCGATTCAATACGTTGGGTATTGGGCGAACAAAAGACCAGTGCGCTCAGGTCAGAGAAGATGGAAAACGTCATCTTCAACGGAACCAGCCAGCGAGGTGCTCAGCAAATGGCGGAGGTCTCTCTCACCATCAATAACACCAAGAATATTCTTCCTACGGAATACTCGCAAATAACTATTACCCGTAGGCTATATCGGACTGGCGAAAGCGAATATCTCCTTAATAATGTCGCCTGCCGACTAAAGGATATAACCAACCTTTTCCTTGATACCGGGGTAGCATCCAATACTTACGCTATCATCGAGCTTGGAATGGTAGACGACCTTCTGAATGATAAGGACAACAGCCGAAGAATGCTTTTCGAAGAAGCGGCTGGAATTTCGAAGTTCAAGAAAAGGAAGAAGGAAACGCTCAAGAAACTTGAGGACACTGATGCCGACCTCGAGCGTGTTGAAGATCTCCTGTTCGAGATTGAAAAGAACATGAAAAGTCTCGAAAAGCAGGCCAAGCAGACAGAGAACTACTACAAGATCAAAGAAGAATACAAGGAAAAAAGCATTCACCTGGCAAAGGTGGTAGTGAACAAACAAAAAGAAAAGTTCAATACCATCAGCAAACAGATTGAAGAAGAGAACGACCGGAAAATAGCATTGGCAACTGACATTGCTGAAAAAGAGGCGGCGATTGAAAAGGCAAAAGCCGAGCTGATCCTGAAAGAAAAGACGTTATCAACACGCCAGAAATCAATCAATGAGTTCGTCGCTAAGATTCGCCACTATGAGAGCGAAAAGCAGATAAAGAACGAACGGCTGAAATATCTTAACGATCGCGCTACCGGACTTCGCGACCAGATCGACCAGGACCGCAAGAGCAATGAACGAGCGCGGTTCAGCATTCAGAGTCTCGAGACAGAA
>Ga0193738_1000149_pt1 | contig 46680 bp, 48 predicted proteins | sample L2a1metaG_FD_144927 | JGI IMG/M metagenome (GOLD analysis project Ga0193738, IMG submission 144927) | Soil microbial communities from a riparian zone of the East river system, Colorado, United States - L2a1 | ecosystem: Environmental > Terrestrial > Soil > Riparian zone | place: USA: East River... | reverse complement strand
GTGGCTCACAAACTCGTGACCGAAGGACATCTCGCCGCCCTCGCCTCAGAGACGACAGCACCAGCCCGGACCGCCGACCCCGGTGGGCTGCGACTCGCCATCGAAACGACGCGAGCGTATGGCGTGAGCATCGGATGGGCAGGCGGTCCCGGCGATGCCGTGTCGGAAGTCCTGCACCGGCTGGAAGCCCTCGCCTCAGAGACGGCAGCACCAGCCCCGACCGCCGACCCCGGTGGGCTGCGAGAGTGGGCAATGAAGAACCACCGAACACTCGTAGACAGCAACGACCGCGAGGTCAACGTCGTGTATCTGGACGACCTGCTCGCCGCCCTCGCCTCAGAGACGACAGCACCAGCCCCGACCCTGACCATCGAGCAACTGCCGGACGCGACCGACCCGCACACCGGCAAGCCCGTGATGATGACCCGTCCGGCCCCCTCCATCCCTGACGACGCGCTGCGAACGGCGCTGCTGGTCGGGCCGGATATGTTCTTCCCGAACCTGCCGTCGCAGCCGACCCTGCCTGACGTACTCGATGCCGTGGCGTTCTGGATGGACGCCGTGGACGAGGCGGACGGCAACCCAAAGCACGATGTACAGCGGTATCTCCGCGAACGGGCCGTCGCTCTCCGTGCCGCTCTCACCACCGCACCCGAGCCGACGCAAGTTCAGGTTTCGTTTGGTACATCATCGTCCATCGAGGGTCCGTTCGTGGTCGGGGAGCGAGTCCCTGACGACGCGCTGCGAATGGTCGAAGCTGTCGCCCGAGGTCTGGCAGAACCCGATGGATTGACCCGAAGTGAAGCAGCGGACGCCCTCCGCGCCGCCCTCGCCTCAGAGACGACAGCACCAGCCCCGCTCGCCGAGTACGAGCCGACGCTCACCATCGACCGACTGGAAGAGGACCAGTCGTGATGGACGAGGAGGAGCAGGAGGACGAGGGACCCCCGTCCTGCTTCGACCCACAGCGTGGGGTCTTCCGCATCCTCGCCACCCAGTGCAGCACGTGCATCTTCCGGCCCGGCAACCTGATGCACCTCGATGAAGGGCGGCTGGCCGACATGCTCGCATCCGTGCGAGCAAACGACAGCCACGTGGTGTGCCACCAGTCGCTGGGCCGTCCGGTCGGCGACGTGTGCAAAGGCAGCAACGATGCCCATGTCGGGCAGGCTGCGCGTATGGCCGAGCGACTGGGCATCGTCGCCCTCGTCGAACCCGAAGCGAAAGGATAGACATGGACAAGGCACCCGAGCAGGCCGTCTACAAGCAGGGCGACCGCTCTGCACTGTTGGCGGACCCGACCGCCACGGCGTGGAAGAAGACGGCCCGCATCCTCGCTGTCCAGCAGGACAAGCCGTTCATCGTCTACACCGACCGAGGTCCGATGACCGGCGCTGCCGGTGACTGGCTGGTGACCAACCATCCAGACGACGACCCCGGGTCTGACCTGTGGACGGTCAGCGACGAGCGCATGCGCTCGACGTACGTGACTGCCGACGATTGAACCCACACGACATCGACCAGTGCAAGGGTCCTGCTCACGACGAGCGGGACCCGGTGCTGTTGGCCGTAGTCGCAATCGACTCGGCCCCTGAGCCTGTGACTGCAAGCGAGGTGGCCGTATCGCTCGACCTGTACACCGACAGCAAGCCGTACCGCTTCGACAAGTTCCGCCTGAAGGACATGCGCCACACCCGTGAGGGCAAGGCGCTCCACCTCATCGTCCTCGCCAGAGCGCGAGGCCACACCATCCGGGCAGACCCCGGCGGGGCAGGTGCCCTGTTCACCAGAGAGGAGACACCATGACCGAAGAGGTCGCCATCAAGACCGTATCCGACCGGATGCGGACATCACCCACGACGCACGCCCGGCTGAAGCCGTCGTCGCAACGCATCCGCGAGGCGCTCGTCGCCGACCGGACCGTCAGCGTCAGCGTGCCCGAGGGCCAGTCGCCGACCGCCGTGCAGCGTGAGGTCATCGGCTCGTACTTGCGAGTCTGGGCCAAGCAGCAGGGCTGGAGGGTGCGCATCCGCACCGCACCCGATGGCAAGTCGCTCATCGTGTGGCGCGAAGACCTGTTGTTGCCGCAATGAGCATCCCGCCGTTGGAGTTCTTCGTCGTCGGGCTACCCGTCCCGCAAGGGTCGATGGCCCGGGCGAAGTTCTCCGTGCGGCACAGCAACGAGCGCACGCTCAAACCGTGGCGCGCGGACGTGGCTGCCGCTGCCATCCAAGCGCGTGCGGACTACGGCTGGCTGGTCGCCGACGAGCCGGTCGGTATGCACCTGCGCTTTGTCATGCCACGGCTCGCGACCCACTACCTCCCAGCCAACAGCAGGCGCACCGAGCGGACCGTCCGTGATGGCGCGCCGATGTACCCGACCACTGCCCCTGACCTCGACAAGTTGGTGCGTGCCGTCTTCGATGCGCTCACCTACGCCGCCGTGTTGCGCGACGACAGCATCGTCGTTCGACTGCGTGCCGAGAAGGTGTACTCCAACGATGGGGTCACGGGCGTCAACGTCATGGTGTGGCGAAAGCCCTAGCGCTCACGCCGCACCCCCTCACCAAGGGAGCGTCCATGAAAGCACCGTCCCGTGGTAACCCACGATGACGACCTCACGAGTCCCGAGCGGGACGTGCTGCTGGTACTCAGCCAGTCGCGCACGACCGCTTCATCCGTGACCCTCGCTGCCGCCCTGTGGCGGAACACGCCTGACTGGCAGGCGTGGAACATCCAGCCCTTCGTCGAGTACGTGGTGGCTGGCCTGTGCGACAAGGGACTCGTGACCTATCGCCTCGCCCGAGGCATGCACGTACTCATCCGCCTGACCCGTGAGGGCTGGGCGCTGATGGGCTACCCGCACATCGTGCGTGAGGTCAACCACTCGTCCGGTGCCTACGTCCGTGGTCCCGACCGGACCGAGCACTGGACCCACAACAAGAGCGCAGAAGGAGGACCCATCGAAGCACTCCCGTGGGAGGAACACCGTGGCATCTATCCCCATCACCGACACCCCTCGCTTGCCGAGGCACAAGGAGAAGACATGAACATGCAGACAGCAGCCCATCCGCAACTCGCACCGGTAGACGACACCGAGACACGCGGCTACGTCAAGGTCACGCCCGAGTTGGAGGCACGCGTGGTCGCCATGCGCGCACGTGACCCGCTGGCCGACTACGCCAGCCTCGCCGAGCGCATCGACCTGCCCGAGCGGACCGTCCGCTACGTGCTCGCCGAACTGCCCGGCCTGCGCCGGTCGAAGGACGTCGAGAAGGCCAACGCCACGCTGAAGCAGCGCATCCTGTGGACGCTCGACGTGCTCAACTTCGACAACGTCAGCGAACTGCGCAAGGTACTGGGCCGGGCGGACTCGGACCATGACATCGTCCACGTCCTCCATTCCCTGCACAAGGAGGGCAAGGTCGACTTCGTCGAGAAGGGTGCGAGCAAGGAGCCGACCACCATCCACCTCACCGCACGAGGCCGAGGCGCGGGGCTGAAGGCAGTCGAACCCGTTATCCCCGAGGTATCCACCGAGGTATCCACGGAAGAGGAGGAAGCGCCCGACTCCATCCTGATGGGCTACCCGCTACTCGATGCGCTCATCGAACGTGAGGGCAAGCGCCTCGATGCCGACAACAAGGCGTTCAAGTATCTGGAGGCAGCCGAGGCCATCAAGGACATCGACCCGGTGATGTACTCGGACCTCGTCGCCAAGGCCGAGTCGGACCTGCCCTTCCCCTCACCGCTGGAAGCCGAGTACATGCGCTATGTCCGCAACCATGAGTAGCCCGCGCCACGACGTGGCAGCCCAGCGCCAGCAGGTCAGCGACATGACGCTGAAGTACGCGGGCATCGACCGGTTGGTCATCTTCCGCATCATGCGTCGACACATAGTCGAAGACCTGCGTGCCCTCGTGCCCACCGCCCGTATCCACTGGGTGTGCAGCCGGGTCGCACCGAAGGCCGTCGACCTGACCGGTATCACCAGCGAGGACGACGCCCGGGCGCTGGTCCTCGCCACCAAGATGCGGACGACACGCCGCCAGTGGCACGGCTATCGCACCGACCTCGACTTCTGGGCAGACACCGAGGTCGAGCGACGATGACCTGCGGCAAGACGCCGGTCTACTTCTGCATCTGCTCCGAGGAGTGGTGCTGGTGTACGAACCGGGTGGGCACGCCCGAGGAGGCATGCCCGACGTGCGCCAGTGGCACGCACGTCATGGACCCACCACCTGACAAGCCACGCAGTCAATGGGGTCCGCTTCGGCGGGCCTACGAGGAGAACCGATGAAGCGCTGCATCACCTGCCTCCATCGCATCTGGCCGTGGCAGCATTACGGGTTCTTCGTCGGCATGACCGGCGACACCGTGTACTGGCACAGCCGACGCTGCTACCCGAAGCCCCTGCATGGTGGCTTCACGGACTGGTCCGATGACTGACGAGGAGGAGGACGGCCACGAGATTGACGGCTGGGTCGTCATGCACGATGGCGGGCACCGGGATACGGAAGGACCCTACGGGTTCGGCCCGTTCCCCACGCCCGACATCGCCGAGTACATCCGGGCCAACGCGCCGTGCCCCTGCACCAAGTCCGTGGTGCCCGTGTTCTTCCCCAAGGGCGTGCGCCTGATGGTCGAGGTCGAGACCGCTGTGGGCTTCGAACAGCGCAGCGACCGGATGAACTGATGCACACGTTCCTCGCACTCGTGCTCATCTTCGACTGGGTGACAGTCACCGACACTGTGACAGTGCCTGAACCGTTGCCCCCACGGCTTGCGTTCGTCCCACAAGGGCGACCCGTTGCCCCCACACCTGAAGCCATACCCCACGCAGAACGTGTCGTCCCATCCCTGCGTGGGGCGGCGTCATGGTACGACTGGCGTCCCGGTGAGGGAGCCGCCGGTCCCAAACTACGAACCCTGCTCGGAAGGGACTGGCGAGGTCAGACCGTTGTCGTGTGTGGCGACAACGACTGCATCCCCGTTCGCCTCACCGACTGGTGTCAGTGCTACCGGAACGAACCCCGGGAGCGCGTCATCGACCTCGATGTCCGGTCCTTCAGTAGGCTGGCACCAGCCAGCGCCGGACTCGTCCACGTCACCATCCACACCCACTGAAAGGAAGCACATGAAGCGCATCATCATCGGGCTGCTCGCCATCGGGCTGCTCATCATCGGGACCATCCCGGCCATCACCCTCGCCGCTGGCGAGTGCCCTGCTGGGTTCGCCGACAAGGTCGATACCAGCGACGGCAGCATCGTCCTTGAAGCGGGACTCATCGTCTGCATCAAGGCCGGTGACGACAACACTGGGACGTTCACCACGGATGGCGAGTCGACCCTCGCCGAGTACATCGAAGCGAGCGGGCTGCTCAACAACGGCGGTCAGGTCCCGAACGTCAGCCACTACGTGGTCTACGACGCCGAGCCGACCCCGACCCCGACCCCGGTCGTTACGCCCACCCCGGACGTGACGCCCACACCCCCGCCCACGCCCACGCCGACGCCCGTCGTGACGCCCAGCCCGCCCCCGGGTGGCCTGTTCAGCGTTCCGGCGTTCAGCATCGAGTGCGGTGGCTTCCTGACGGTGTCGAACTTTGAGTTCGCCAACGTGGACGCCGCCGTCGTCGACCCGGTCGGGCTGGTCATCACCGAGGACGGCGTCTATCCGCTGGCCCCCGGTGACTACCGCATCTACGGTGTGGTCGACGACGAGGTCGTGACCGACGAGGTCCCGTTCACCATCGTCGCCTGCCCGGAGCCGACCCCGACTCCGACCCCGACGGCACCACCGGCTACGCCGACGCCGACACCGGTCACCCCGACCCTGCCTCCGACCGACACGGAGTAAACCACCGGCCCGGCTTGGTGCCACACCACTGAGCCGGGCCTCACCAAGCGAAAGGAACACCGATGGCAACCAACGACTACGAGCAGGAGGCACCGCCCAGTGGGCCGGTCGTCTTCATCGCTCGGACCCGAGACCTCGCTAACGCCGCCGCCGGGACGGACGACGCGCTGTCGTTCCGCACCCTGCTCCTGCTCATCCTCGTCGGCATCGCTGCTGGCTCGGCACCCATGCCGCTCGCCCTCGTCGGCGTGGCCGCTGCCGTCTGGCTGGCCCTCGACGTGGCCCGCCTGTCGTGGAGGAAGCGATGAGGTTCGCGTCCAGATGGAACGACGTCAAGCGGGTGGCCCCGCTCACCCGTGACGAGCACCTCGACATCATCCACAAGGCGATGGTCGACCACGAGCGTGGTTGCCACCACCCCAAGGTGGGCAAGCCCGAGTGCGAATGGCTGTACGACAAGTTGGTCACGGAAGGTGTGCTCGATGGCCCTCGCTGAAGTCGGCCCGCGCAATGCCCGCACGGACAGCGAGACGGGGCTGCGCTACTACACGTGGCAGGGCAAGGAGTACCCGTCGATGACGTCGCTCCTGTCCATCGCCGGTGGCGTGCGCTTCCCCATCCACCAGTGGGCCATCACGCAGGTCGTCAACCGGGCCGTCGACAATGTCGGTGACCTCAACCGGATGCTCACGCAGGATGACCCGAAGGTCATCGCCGCAGCCAAGACGTGGCTGCGCCGGGCGTCGACCGAAGCGCGCGACACGGCTGCCGACCTCGGCTCCCGTGTCCACGCTGCGGCGACCGGCAACCTCGGCCTCGGGCAGGTGTCGCCGGACATCGTTCCGTACCTCCGGCAGTACCGCAACTGGGTCGACGTGATGAAGCCGGACATCATCGCGGTCGAGCAACAGGTCTTCAACCTGACCAAGGGCTACGCCGGTTCGTTCGACGTGGCCGCGCGCATGCCCGACCACCGGTCGGTCGTCATCGACATCAAGACGGGCAAGGGGACCTACCCGGAGCACGCCCTGCAGGTGTGCGGGTATGCGCTCGCCGAGTTCGTCGGCGAGGACGACGTCATCGACGCACGTGCGACCGAGTGGCTGCTCAACGCCAATGGCATGGCGCTTCTGCACCTTCGGCCCGATGGCTGGGAGTGGCAGGAGGTCGAGGTCACGCGCGACCTGACCCGTGCCTTCAACGCGATGCTCGTCCACTCACTGTGGAACCACCAGCAGCAGAACAAGGTGGACGGCTTGGTCCTCCACTCGCAGAAGGGCAAGGCATGAAGACCTCACAGCAGGAAGCCATCGAGGCGTGGTTCAAGGACTACGACACCATCAGCCTCGCGCAGGCGAACGCTGGCATCCCCGACCCGGCGGACGAGAAGGGCGTGCGCAAGGTGCGCATCGCCCGGGTCGCTCCGCTCATCCTCGTCCTGCGCAATGCGGGCTGGGTCATCAGTACGGGCAGGGACGAGGCGGGCAACTCCTTCTACCGGGTCGTCACCCGGCCCGACGAACCCATCGAGGGTGGCCGCAAGTTGGACCCACTCCGAGAGGAGGGGCGCAAGGTCAAGAAGCGCCATGCGTGGCGCTGCACCAAACCCGGCTGCATCAGCGAGGTCATCCCCGACGAGGTCACCTCGTTCGATGCGCGCTACTCGACCGGCAAGTGCCTGACCCACGGCAAGACGGTCATCGCCCGCGAGTGACCTACCCGGCGACGACCTCCAAGACCCCAGCCGGGAACTCCGACACGGGCGGGCCGACGTAGGCCAGCCGCTCACCGGCCACGCCGCTCGGCGTGTAGGTGATGGCGACCGGCTGTCCGGCGGTGAGGTTCCCGGCTGCGAGGGTGAAGGTCAACTGGGTGTTGCCCGCACCTCCGACCGTGACGGCGGTCACGCCACGGGCCACACCCGCGACCGTGGCCGTGAACTGGGCGAGGGCAGGCGCTGGGCGCAGCGCCTTGGCGTAGGTGACCACGACGGCCACGCCACCGGCTGGTGCCGAGGCAGCGGTTCGTCCCACGAACCCGCCCCAGCCGAACCATCCGCGTCGATGAACGAACGATGCCATCACTTCCCCTTCTTCTTCGTGTCCTTGGCGTTGGCGTAGCGCGCCTTGACGCTGGCCTCGGCCTTGGCCTTGGTGCCACTGTGCCCGACCTTCTCCCCGGTGTCGGACTTCACGATGTCGTAGCCCCCACCCTTGGCCTTCTTCGTCTCCCACGGCATGGGTTCTGCACCTCCTCAGGCAGCAGGGTCGATGACGATGTCGTCGACATGCAGGTCGACGTGCTGGGCCGGATGCTCGGCCCCATACTGGATGGCGGTGAACCCGCCCTGCTTCAGGTCGAGCACCCCGGTGTCGATGCGCACGACCCCGTCGATGGTGTACTTCACCCGGCTCACGGCACCCGGCCCTCGGTACCAGACTTCGAACTCGTAGTCGACCCACACGTTGAGGCCACGGGTCTGCCCGCTGTTGGTGAAGACCAGCGTGCTCGCTGCGTTGAGGGTGCGCAGCCACAGGGCACCGGTCACGTTCTCCCGGTAGATGTCGAGGATGCGCGTCGTCCCCGAGAACACCCGCATGGCAGCGTTGTTGTTGCCGCCTGCGCCCTCGGTCGGTGAGCGGAACGAGCCGCGCACCTTGACGTGGTCGGTGGCGGCAAAGGTGCGCCGGACGTAGACCGCCGACGCCGATGCCGCTGCCTCCAGAATCTTCAGGCCGTACGACCCGGTCTTGGCGGCGGCTGGCTCGACCGTGATTGACCCCACGCCCGGCGACTGGACTTGGAAGTACGACAGCGTGCCGTCTTCGAAGTTGGCCTGTGACCCAGACGAACTGAGCCACCCGAACCAGTTGCGCCGGATGACGGATGAGGCCATGTCGTCTCCCTAGTCGAACAGGGTGAAGAGGGGTGACCACAACAGGGCCACGCAGATGAGGATGGCCGACCACGCAAGGAGCGAACGCCCCTTGGCGTCGAGTTGTTCGATGATGGCGAACGCCAGTGCGATGAACAGGATGACCTCGGTTGCGCCCACGCTACTCCTCTTTGCTGTTCCGCCGGATACGCCAGCCGATGCCGAGCAGCACTGCCGTGATGGCAGCGAGGAGCGAACCTCGTTCAGCGATGCCGATGCCCTCGTCGTTGGTCGTCAGGATGCCGCCGACCAGCACGAGACTGATGGCGATGAGCGCCCACAGTGCAGCCTCGTGCGGGTCAAGGTGCATCAGAGCGCCTTGACCCACGACATCTTCTTGCCCTCGCCACCGCCGTCGACCAGCCACCAGTTCTCGTCGGCGGTCTGGGCCACGATGGTGAACACGACGTTGGCCGCACTGGCGGCGGGCAGGTCGCCGGTCTTGGTCCCGTTCGGCTCATCGAACAGGTCCGTGCCCGACGGCAACTGGCGCTGCATCTTCCCGGCGTTGAACAGGTCATCCATGTCGGCGGTTCCCTTCAGCGGCTGGACGTTGGTGGTGGTGAACAGGATGGGCTGCGGTCCACCCGTGTCGGCAGGCGGCTCGTCCGGGTCGTCGTCGCCCGGGAAGTGCTCCGACATCAGGCGCTTGGCGACCACCGCGATGAGCAGCCGCCACTTCGGGTCGAGGCGCAGCACCGGTCCGCCCGTCGACTGGATGACCTTGCGCCCCCACGCCTCGGATGCCGAGCGCAGGGTCGACTCGCTGATGCGCCGGTAGCCGGTGCCCGGTAGGCACCACGGGTCGCCGACCAGCCACTTGCCGTCGGCGCAGTCGGGCAGGACGGCGATGGTGTGTCCGTATGCGCCAGTCCCTGACACGCATCCGCCAAGCGTGGCGTGCCACACGTCAAGGTGGACGACCTTGCCCGCACGCAGTGCGACCAACGCCCGGTCGAAGAGGTCACCGTCGTTGACGATGAGGCTCTGCCCGTAGCCGCGCTTCCACGACTCGCGTGCATCCCCGCTATCGGTGCCGCCCGACTGGTCGTCGGTGTACGAGCGCATCTTGCCGCCGGTCGAGGTCTTCATCCCACGGGTGTGATGGTCGAGACCCATGCAGATGGAGGCCATTCGGCAGTTGCTGTTGGCCAGCGCCGACCCGTCGCGCTGTGAGACGAACTTCGGACGGCGGGTCGGCGTCTGGTCGGCTGCCATCAGCGCTCGGCAGCCTTCTGGTCGGCCTTCTTCTGGGTGGCCGTCTTCTCGTCCTCGGGGGTGGCAGCGCGCTGCGCCTCGTCGGCCTCCTCGGCAGCCTTGGCCTCCTCCTCGGCGACGCGCCGGGACTCCTCCAGTGCCGCCTCGTTGGCGTCGAGCACCGCTTGGTCGCGGTCGGACACCTCGGCTGCGGGGTCGCGCTCCTCGGAGAGCGCCTGCTTGACCGACTCCTCGGTCTTCTTGTCGTTGTCTTCGGCCTTGCTGGTCATTCCGGTTCTCCTTCTGCCCAGCGGGTACGTCCCGCCCTTGGTCCCACGATTATGCAGCGGCGAGGTAACTCCCCGACAACACGATGACCGTGTTGAGTGTCAGCCCTGCCCCCGTGATGCCCGTACCCGGAGCGGTGACCGGGGACAGCGGGTTGATGGTCCCGGCGGTGCTCAGTCGACCGACCACCGCATCGACGCCGGACGACCCACGGTCACCGAAGATGCGGATGAACGTGCCCGGTGAGGGCAACCCGGTCCCGGTCAGCGTGATGGCCGTCGCGCCGGAGCCTGCTGCCGTGACCGTGAACGCCACCTTGAAGGTGACCTGCCGTCCAATCTTGACCCACTCGGACGACACGTTGGAGAAGGTCGCCGTGCCCCCGTTGTTGATGGTCGGCACGGCGCTCCCGGTGATGGGAACGGACAGCGCACCCGGTGCGCTGATGGCAAGGTCGCCGTTGGTCTGCAGGCCGGTCGGACTCTGCTCGACGACCGACCCGTTGGCCGCACGGAGCCGGAAGATGCCGCCCTTGGTGGCGTCGACCTGCACGCCCCCCGCGTCGACCGAGACTGCGCCGACAGCCGCAGGCCCCCAAGGCGTAGCGACTGTCGACTCTTCCAGTTTGAGGCCGTCGAACCAGCCCTGCGTACCCGCTGCGCCAGCCACGCGGCAGCGGACCATGACCTCCATGTCGTTGGGTGCGACGTACACCGGGGTCTTGTAGCGATACACGTCAAGCCGGTCGGGTTCGAACCAGTCCCGGGTGGCGGTCAGGATGTCCGACTGGATGTTCGCCCCCGTGGGACTCTTGACGACCAGCCCCTCGTCGGGGTCGTACAGGTTGAACAGGGCACCCGAGTTGCCCTCACTCTTCATCAGCCCGGTCAGGATGTACGAGCGCCCGGCGCGCACCTTGATGCGCTCCGAGTAGGCGTAGTCGACGACACCGTCACCGGGCCGGGTCAGCGAGCGCGTGCCGTACACGTACTCGCCCGAGTCGATGCTCCACGGTGCGGCCAACGGCCCGCTGGTCGGGTTGTCGAACCAGTGGTCGACGGCTGCCGCAGCGAAGTCCGCCGGGATGGTCAACTTGTTGAGGCTCGGACCCTCGGTCGCCGAGGGCAGGAGCCACGCCCGCCAGAAGACGTAGCGCGCCTTGGGTACGCTCGACAGTGAGGCGTACCACGTCGAGGGCGCAGGGACCGCCGTCGCTGCCGACCCGTACTCGATGGTCAGCGAGGCCCCGGTCGGGACCGTCGACTGGATGACCGGGCTGCCCCAGTTGACCGGTGCTGCGGTCAGGTCACGACGATGGACGGTCAGCCCCCAGCGTGGGGTGAACGAACGGGTGTGGTCATCGGTCAGGTCATCGGTCGTCGTGACCTCGACGGTGATGCTGGCAGCGATACCGTTGGTGAGAGCAAGCCCGTTGAGGCGCACGCTCTGGGCCGTGCTCGTCACCAAGCCCGTGTCGTAGCCGCCCGGACCGGTCACGCGATAGCGCTTCTGCGTCCCACCCGTGAGCGACCACTTGACCCGCAGGCGGGGCACCCCGTTGTACATCTCCATGTAGCGGGTCGCGTCGATGGTCACGACCGGGTTGGCCTTGATGCTGACCGTGCGCTTGGCCGAGTACGTCCCATAGCCGGTGGCATCCGACGTGTGCACGTCCCACTGGTATGTCGTGCCACGAGCCAGCGCCGCTGGCCAGACCACCGCGCTCGCCGAACTGGGCACCGTCACGGTCGGGCCGACCTGCGTGGTCCCGGCTGCGTCCCAGACCCGGACCTGCGCCGCTGTCTGCGGGTCACCCTGCGGGTCGTTGTGGGTCCAATCGAAGGTCGGGTTCTGAGTCACGACCGTAGCCCCGTTGGCGGGGGCCACGAGGGTCGGCGCATCGGGCACCGACTGGACCTCGTAGTCGATGGTCAGGGTCGCGTCGTAGCCACCCGACTTGCTCTCACTCCACAGTTCCGTGTAGTCGCCCGAGCCGACCTCGTCGAACACGAACACCAACTTGCTGGCGTTCTGGGCGTGGTAGTAGACGAGCATCCCGGTGACGGTGACCGTCTTCTTGGCGTTGGCCGTGGTGCCCGACGCGAAGGTGACTTGGTCGGTCGAGGTCGGGGCGATGTCGTCGTACTGCGTGGTGTTCCCCGCAGCGAACCCGGACTCGCAGTTCTGGCTGCCCGCTGCCTTGGTCCAGAGCGGGGCGCTGACGTTCTGGCGGCGCACGTAGATGGACGAGTTGCGCGGCCCGACGTGGTCGAAGTCGCTGATGTAGAACGACAGCGTGGCCTTGGTGATGGCCGTCCAGTCCTGCCAGCCAGCCGGTGGGTTGAACCGGATGGCGCTGCGGTAGTTGGCCGAGCCGTAGGCACCGACCGGCAGGTGCAGGCCAGCGCCAGCGGCGATGCCCGACGACCACGTCGCGACATCCTCATCGACGTTCAGGACGACCTGTGCCATCAGACCACCGTCGTCATGGTCAGCGCGCTCGCGCCCGTGGTGATGTTGACGTCACTGCCCTGACGGGAGTTGGCCGCGTTCCAGTCAGCAGCCACATCCCACGTGCTGTTGACCACGTTGGTCGCACTGAAGGCACCGGTCTCGAACGACGAGTTGAGGATGAGGTTGTGCCCACCACGAGCCGAGCCGAAGGTGATGGATGCCGCGTCGATGCCGACCGGGCTGATGCTCACCGTGGTGAACGGGACCGCCGGGTCGGTCAGGTCTTGGATGATGAGCGACGACTCGGCGATGGTCAGTTTGTAGTTCGGGTTGGCCGGGTCCATGACCTCGATGCCCGCGTCCGACCAGCGTCCGATGAGGTTGCCCGCACCGTCGTAGACCTCGATGGCCGTCGTGGTCCCCGGTGCCCCGCCGACGCGCAGCGTGCCCGCCGTAATCCAGTCGGCGTTGATGTTGCCCGCGAACAGGGCCTCAATCATCGCCTCGTCCCAGACGAGGGCGTCACCCGGGAGCGGGGTGGGGGTCGCAGACCCAGCGTCCACCCAGCCCGCATCCGGGTCCGTGGCCTTGACCGTGACCGGGGGGTCCGCAGTCGGGTCGAGGATGGTGTTGCCGGACAGGTCCACCGAGCGCACGCGCACGTCGTACGGCTGGTCGTTGACCAGTCCGGTGATGACGGTCATCGTGCCCGCCACCCGGACCTGTACCCAGTTGCCGTCCGGCGACTCGCGCCAGCCGACGTCCACGTACGCGAGGTCAGCGACCTCGATGGGGTCCCAGCGTACGCCGATGGTCGACATCCCGGCCTGCACGACGATGCCCGCCGGAGCGGGCGGCGCCTCGTTGTCCTCGCTGGTGGTCGTGAACACCGTGGCTGACGGCGTGCCCTGCCGGTTGCCCGAACGGTCCACGGCGTACGCCCGCAGCCAGTAGCCGGTGGCGGCAAGCACCTGCGGCTGGACGACCAGCGTGTCGAGCGTGCCCGTGGCGTCCGCCGTCTGGCTGACCCACTGGGTGGCCCGTGCCCAGTCGGGCACCGAGGCGTCCGACTCCAGCGCGAACCGCGTGCTCTCCAAGATGAACTGGTCGAGGTCGACGAGGCCGACCGGTGGTGCGGGGTAGCCGATGGTCACGACCAAGTTGGTGATGGCCGTGCCGTCCCCGTTGAGCACGGTCGAGGAGATGGCGTCCTTGACCGTCGGCACGGGCGGTGCCACCGAGTCGCCACCACCGGGCGGTCCCGGTGGACCGACGGGTCCTTCTGGCCCCTCGGGTCCCTCCTCGCCGGGCGGTCCGGCGATGTTGCCGACCAGCAGGTACGTGCCGTCGTCCTGCTTCTCGTAGACGTCACCGTTCTCGACGTCGAGGTACAGGGCGTTCTGCGTGTCGACCGGTGGCGGACCCGAGCCTTGGCCCCACTCGGGGTAGTCGAGGATGGGCGCGGACGGCAGCAGGTCGGTATCAGGTGGCGTGGTGTCATCGCGTGGGAGCAACGACAGGGTCAGGGTCGGGTAGTTCGCGGCCCACTCCCACTGCCAGCCCCAGATAGTCCAGTAGCCGGAGCCGAACCGGTCGGTGTCGACGATGCCGCGCTTGACGTCGACCTTGATGGAGTCGGTGATGTCCCAGCCATCCTTGACGTCGAGCGCATCGACGCGCAGGCCGAGGCCCATCCGCTTGCCCAACTTGGCGACCGACCGAGCGGCCTGCTTGACCCGCCGCTTCAGGTCGTTGAGGTCAGCGAGGTCGGCCCAGAAGCGGACCTGCGGGAAGGACCCGTAGACCTCTTCGAAGGTCTGTTCGGGCGGACCCGGGAACTTGCCCGGCGCAGTCGCCCGGTAGTAGTACGGCTTGGTCCCGTCGACCGCCCGCCCGATGCCGTGGACCTTGGTCCCCCACTGGCCGAACGGGATGATGCGGAAACCCTGCACCAGCCCGCCGTATTCGGCCCGGATGTTGTCCCGGTCACCGCCCGGCGCGTCGAGCACGCGGAACGAGAACGCACCGGTCTGCGAGCGCTCGACCACCAACCGGGTGCGCACGCCGGTCCCGGCCCGGTGCGACTCGATGAGGCCACTGATGAACGACAGGCGCTCCTTGAAGGTCGAGAAGATGGTGACGAACTCGTCCCACTCGGTGATGTCCTCGACCGTGATGAACCCGACCGGGCTGTTGGGCGCGGCGACCGCCCGGTCCAACTGGTCCTTGATGATGTCGCTGATGCGCCAGTTGTTGTACTTGCTGCCACCGCTCTCGACCGGCCTGTCCGGGCTGTCGCTCGGGTTGAACCGCTCGTCACTGAGCATCGACAGGACGCCGAGGTAGTCGATGCCGTAGAAGACCACCTCGTCATCGGTCGCGTCGTAGTCGGTGATGAGGCCGTACGCCTTGGGATACCAGCCCTCGCCGTTGTACATCTCCAGCGCGTAGTGGGTCTGGAACGGCTCGACGACCGACGCCTGTGGGTGGGTGATGGAGCACGTGAAGTAGAACTCACCGGGTGAGTTGTAGTACTCCGTGGCACCAACGGTCGGGCAGTCGCTGAACTCGGCGACCATCTTGCCCGGGCCACGGTTCGCGCCCATGTCGAAGATGCGCACGCGCCAGTCGTGCTGGTCGCTGGCGTAGCCGGTCAGGAAGTTGGTCGTGCCCGGGCGTGGCTCGTAGCCCTTGGTCAGGGTGAACGAGCCGTAGACCCACGGGCTGACCCCACCGAGCCGGTCGGTCGCGCGCATGCGGTACGAGTAGCCACCAGCCAGCAGGCCCTCGCCCTCGTACAGCCGGGAGATGCGCCGTTCGTCACGTTCGACCTTGCGAACGGCGGTGTCGCCAGTGTCCCAGTAGTGGTCGCCGGTGTCCCACACCGGGTTGACTGGCGTCGTCGTCGAGCGCACTTGGATGCGGACCAATCTCGGTGAGTTCCCCTCGGGGTCCTCGTACGTCGCCGCGAACCGCACCAAACTGAGTGTCGAGTGAGAACCTGACGGACCCTCCAAGGTCAGGGCGGGGGCGGTCGTCGAGACCTTGAACGCGACCCATTCCGACCACGGTGTCCACGTCGCGGTCTTGTTGTTCCTCGCGCGCACGCGCCATTCGTAGTCGGTCAGCGACTTCAGCGACCCGGGGAGTGGCCACTGGAACGTCCCCGATTCGGACTCTTGCTGTGAAGTGGGGGCGATGTGCTGCCATACCTCGGCTCCTCCTGCCAAGCGGACCTCGATGTGCCGCTCGGAGATGCGCTGACCGACACCCGACGCGTTGTACGTGCCGGTGAAGTTCTCCCCGAACACGTCGGGGATGTCGCCCATCGGCTCATGGGGGGTCACGCTGCCCGGCCCGAGCACGCTGTCGTAGGTCAGCCGGAAGATGGGCCGCTTCAGGGCATCGGTGAAGTCCTCGCTGGCGATGCAGAAGTAGCGCGCCTGCTGCTGGGCGACGCTGCCCGCCGAAGTGAGCATGACGCCGTAGTCGGCCAGCCCCGCACCGGCCTGCCCATCGGGGCCACGGACGGTCTTGGGCATCGACGCTTGGAGGATGGGGGTGACGTCGATGGTGAACGTCGTCGGGGCTGCTGTCTCGGGTCCGCCGTACGCCTTGTAGTTCTCGTCGTTGCTGGGCAGGTCGATGACCGTGTCCCAGTCGTCCTCGCCACCGGTCCCCGCTTCGGACCACGCCGACTTGACCCGGATGACCTTGATGTTCTGGGCCAGCGCCGAGTTGCCGAAGTGGTCCTCGACCGAGAAGAACACCAGTTCGGCCTTGACGACCTGATGGACGTTCAGCCCACTCCAGTCGATGGCGGGCCACTGGAGCAGGGCGCGGTACGAGTACGTGCTGTTGCGGACACCGACGATGTGCCGCTCGGCTGCCGCCTGATGGGCGACGCCATCTGCCAGACGAAGCCGGACGCTCGTCGTCTTGGTGATGGGGACCTCGTGGACGGCCACGCTATGCGAACGCCTCCGAGTAGAACATGTAGCCCGCGTCGAAGTCGGTCAGGCCAGCGCTCACGGTGATGGTGTACGCGCTCGTACCGCTGGGCACCTTCGGGTGGGTCGTGTTCGACAGGAAGGTCAGCAGGTCCATGCGCAAGACCTCGACGTCGTTCTCCTCCAGCGTCAGCACCTTCAGGTTGCCGTCGTAGCGAAGCGTCTGGATGGTGCCCGTATCGGGCACCGTGATGCGCATGCGCGAGCCGCCGACTTCGAACAGGATGTTGCCCGCCGTGGAGCCGCCGTGGACCCGGAAGGTCAGCGACAGCGGGGCCGGGTAGTCCCCACGGTTGACGAGGTTGCCGCTCTCGCTGGCGCTGAACGTGTTCACCTTCTGGGGCCACACGTAGAAGCGCGGGTCCTTGCACTCCAGCACGCCGGTCCACGCCAGCGCCTGTCCGTTGTCGACCCCGCCCGTGCCGGTGTCGCGCCGGACCGTGAAGTGCGGCTGGCCAGCGGGCCGTGCGCGCAACTCCAGTTGCCGGTAGCCCGTCGGGAACTCGGCGAGGCGCAGGGTCGGCACGTAGAACTGGAACGGCAGGAACCCATCCAGCCCGGGCGCGTCGAGGTACGCCGCGCTCGGAGTCAACGCTGAACGGATGTCCTGCCAGCGGTCCCACAGGTCGCCCTTGTTCTCACCGTAGACGAAGCCCGTGAGACGAACGGTGCGCAGGCCGAGGAACACCTCGGTCGCATCGAAGCCATCGTCCTGTGCCCGCTTCTCCTTGTAGCCGATGCCCGGCACGTCGCCGTAGTCGGCCTCCTCCAGCAGGCACCCGGCCCGCTTGCCGTCACCCGGCAGCGTGTCGACGCTGTTGAAGTTCAGACCCCGGTAGAAGACCGACTGCGTCAGGTCCACGGGTCAGGTCGTATAGGAGGGGTAGATGGACGTGCGCCGAAGGATGGCCGAGCGCTTGCGGAAGCGCTCGTACTCGTCGGTCGACTGGGCGAGCATGCCCTGCAACTGGGTCGGGCTGACATCGGTGTTGTTGGTCGCCGCGAGCCACTGCTGGTAGAGCGACCGGTCATGTGAGAGCAACGTGAAGCCCTGCAGCCGGGCGTACTTGCGCACGGCCATCTCGTCGACCGACTGCTGGAAGTCGAGCACGTCGTCGTCGGACGTCGGCAGGTTCCGTGGGCGATACCCCCACACCTCGACCTGCGGCTCGCGACCCTGCTCCAGCAGCCCGTTCAGGATGGACACCCAGTACGCGCCGAAGCGCAGCCGGTTGTCGTAGAACTCCCAGCCCGTGCGGCCCGGGTAGCCCTGCTCGTTGGGCGGGACGAGGTACTGCGGGGTGTCGGGCACGAGCAGTTCGACGTGCCAGATGTAGTCGAGGTCACCCGTGTCGGGCGTGATGTCCGCCGAGTCCCAGACCGCCGTGACCGTGTCCTCGACAGGCCGGAACTGGGACAGGTCAGACAGCCCCTCGTTGATGAAGTCGTCGATGTTGTCCGCGCTGAAGACCTTCCCCTCAGGGTCGCGCAGTGACCTGAAGATGACGGGCCTCAGGTCCGCCAGCGTCGGCGGCTGGTAGGCCATGTGTTCACCTCATGGGCTATCCCCGGGACTGGACAACGCTCAGTCCAGCCCCGGGGGTTCACCCTACCCCACAGCCGGGGGAACTACGGGGTCAGGTCGGCCAGCGTCCAGCGCTCCGCGCCGGGGTTGCTGGCGGGACCCATCGCCGGGGTCCCATCGAACTTGACGAGGCCGACGCCCCACATGCCCTTCCAGCCGACCAGACCGCGCTGGGCGAGCGGGTCGGCGTGGTCGCCGCCCGGAGCCACCCGGTACGCTTGGATGGTCTGGTAGTCGCCCCACACGGCCCACTCGGGGCCGAAGACGACGGTCTTGCTGTCGGCGACGCGGGTCGTCTCGATGAACCGGATGCCCCGGAACCGGCCAATCTCCCCATTGAGGAGTTGGGTCGTCCCGGCGTACTTCATCGTGTCGGTCCAGCCGAGTTCACCCGCCTCGGACATGATTTTGGCGGCGTCCGCCGGGCTGATGAAGGCCCGGTAGTAGCCGTCTTCGAAGGTCGGGACCTCCGCGACCTTCATGCCCGTGACGACCTCGATGACACGGGCGACGGAGGTGGCCCCGACCGTGGCGATGCCGATGCCGTTGTCGGCACCCTGCACCAGCGCGGCCAAGTCCTTCTCCAGCGTGTCGACCGCGTTGAACGCGACCTTCTCGGCGGCGACGGAATAGAGTTCGAACGGGGAATGGAGGGATGCGAGGTCGGTGACGGCGACCAACTTGCCCTTCTGGGCACCAGTCAGTTCCATCGTGTCGAACTGCATCTTCTCGCTCTCGGGCGGGACGCCCTCCAAGAGCACCTGCGCCGGAGCGAGGTCGGCGAAGGCGGTGTACACGAACTTGTTCGTGCCCGGGACGTTGCGCGCCCGGATGTAGTTGCCCATCGCCGCGAAGACCGGCTGCGAGCGCAGGTTGTCCACGATATTGCGGACGACGAGCGCCGTGACGATTTTCGCGAAGTCGGAGTTGAGCGCCGTGAAGGCGACGCCCGCTGTGCCAGCCGCGAGCGTACCCGCGTTGGACCCGGGGATGGGCTGCGTGTTGACTGCGGCATCCCAGCCTTGCTGACCACCCTGTGGTGAGCCAGTGCCGCCGACGGACCCTGCCGTATTCGCCATGTGACGGAACCTCTTACATCTGGTTCCTCAGGCGCTCCTCTTCGACAGGCGAGAGCCGCTGCAGTTCCCGCAGGAGTTCGTCCTTGGTCATCTGCATCGGGTCCTTGGTCGCCGGTCGCGCATCGCGCCGAGGGTTGTTCGGGTCGATAGGCCCGGTCGATGGCAGCGGCGGCGGAACGGCGATGGTGGCGTTCAGGCGGGACAGGGTCTCGTCCTTGGCCGAAGCCCACAGCGGGTCATCCGCTGCGACCTCCTGTGCCAGTGCCGGGAACTTGCCCCTGCGGGCTTCGATGGCCCGCAACTGACGCTCCTGCTGGAGTTCCTGCTGCGTCTGCTCGTATCGAGCCTTGTACCCGTCGTCGGGGTTGCCCCCACCGCCGGGTGGCTGGGACGGCGGCGACGTCTTCAGTGCAGCCAACTGTTCCTGCAGCGACTGGACCTCGGCGTTGTGTGCCCTGTCCCTCTGGCTGAAGCGGTTACGCCAGATGGCCTCGACTTCCTCGGGCGTCTGAGGTTCGGTCGGTGCGGAGCCTTCGGCAGGCTGCGCCTCTCCGTTCGTCAGGGTGCCGGGTGGTTCGGGCGATAAGGTCACCGTTGCTACCTCGGTTTCTACCACATCGAGGGGTGTGGGTTCAACCGGAACTGTATCACCCCACTATCCCGTCAATCGGTGGCGTACAACTCCTGCGTAATCTCCTCGGTCAACGCATCAACGTCCAACCCTTCGACCAGCGTCTGCTCACCTTGCGCCACCGCCTGCTCCAGCGTGCGCGGCGTGGTCCGCAGACCGCGCAAGTCGCCGAGACCCGGGGTTGCGGGCGAGTCGGCCTCGGGGAAGAAGCCCGGGTCCTCGGTCGGCTTCGGCACGACGGCGTTGAACCCGGCCCCGAGCGCCTGTGACCCCAAGCCGATGACGCCGGACCCCGTCTCGACCAGACTCTCGACGCCCATCGCCGGACCGAACTGGTAGCCCATGATGTCGGGGATGGTCTTGCCGAGGTAGCGCTGCATCAACTCGGGCATGGTGTCGAACTCCTGCCCGGTCATCTCCCGGTAGTAGTTCTCCTCCAGCGCCTCGACCAGACGGCGCACGCCGAGCGGTGCGTTGACCGGGATGTCCCACGGCAGGCCCGGGGTCATCATCGAGATGGCCCGCAGGTACTCCTCGTTGTCGTCCAGCCACTTGCGCAGTTCGGGGTCGTTCTCCTGCTGGGTCATCACCGACTGGTAGACCTGATTGACGTTGTGCAGGGCGACGAACGGTGCCTTCAACCCGAACGGGCGGAAGGTGAGGAACTCGACGAGTTCGGGGAGCACCTTGCCCCACATGTACGACGCCGGGTACAGCCCGAAGAACGGGTGGTTGACCGACCGTTCGGCCCACGACCGCTCGCCCTTGAAGTACACGGTGTCGTTGGTCGTCCGCTCGGCCCGACGACTGGTGCCGAAGGCGAGGTCGACGAGCGCCTGCTCGCCCGCGCTGTACGCCAGCCCGCCCTTGTACTGGTTGGTGCCGACCAACTGGGCCAGTTCCTGCTGGGCCTTCGGGTCGAGGCCGGGTCGGTTGCGGCTGGCGCGCAGGTACTTGCCGTAGAAGTCGAAGATGGGCTGCAGTTCGGCCTGCACCGGCTGGCCCGTACGGAAGTACTCGATGGTGTCGGTCGCGAACTGCTCGTGGACATCTTCGTCCCACGAGTTCTTGTTCTGCGCTCGCTTGGCCCCGTTCTTGGGCTGCGGCGCACCTACAGCGGCTCGACCGTACCTTCGGTTGTAGGAGGCAAGGTAGAGCCGCTTGGCGCTATCGTCGAGGTGCTCGGAGAAGGCGTGGGCGAACTCGTGGACGAGGGTATCGCGGGCACTTCGACCGGGCTTGAAGTAGAGGGTGGAGCGACCTCCCCGGGTACCGATGTCGGGGAGGGCGGTGTCGAACCGGACGGCTGCACGGTACCCTCGGGGAGCGCGTTGGAATAGCCGGGCAGAAGTGGCTCCGGCTGGCCCACCGAGGTCGGGGAGGGAATCAACTCCGGCGGCATACCGCTCATCTCCTGCGGCGACACGCTCGGACCGGAAGGCTTGGGTCTCATACCCTGCGTAATCGCCGTACGCTCGCTCGACCGCCTCCCCGGTCCGACGCTTCCCGTCACCGACCAGCCGGTCTGTACGTGCGTTGGGGACGGCTCCCCTTCGACCGGCTCCCCGTACCTCCGTGGCATAGTCGGCCTCCTCGATACGGTGGTAGTAGACCTTGGCCCTGACGGGCCGGATGAACGTCGGCTCGGTGCGGGCCGGGACCTTGGCCTCGTCGCGCAGGACCGGAGCGTACACGCCGTTCCCGCTGTACGTGTCGTAGGCCCCACCCTCCCGACCGAAGACCAACTGGAACGCCTCGGCATCGTCTTCGTCCCACGTCGCGTAGTTGATGTCGAAGTCGAAGCGGCCCGCCTGCTCGTCGCGGAACACGCCGAGGTAGCGCCCGGGCTTCGACAGTTCCTCCCGGTTCTCCTCGATGAACTCGGTCAGCGCTGTTCGGAACTTGGCCTCGGTCACGTTCTGGAACGCCACCGACTTGGTGTCACCGATGGCCGTCACGAACGGACCCTGCCGGGGCTTGCCCTTGGGCAGGAACTCGCCCGTCCGCAAGTCGACCGAAGCGCCGCTCCACTTCGCAGCCCGTACACGGTTGGCGATGTCGGTGACCAGTTCGTCGGTCAGTGGGACCAAGCCGGTGGGGGCAAGCCGGTCGTACCGAGCGCTGGTGAACGCCCGCCCAGCGGCGGTCACCGTCTTGCCGCTCGACTCCGACAGGTCCCAGCCCTGCTTCTCGACCCAGTCGTACAGCGCGGTGGCGACGCCCGTGCGCCGAACATCCGGCTCCACGTACACATGGATGGGACCACGGACCGCGCCCGGGACGATGGGCCGACGGGCCGCATCGTTCCAGCGCATCGGCACGTCCTTGTTACCCGAGTCCATGCGCACGTACCCGACGGGCTTGCCCTCGTTGTCCCGGTAGATGACCAGCACGTCGCGCTCGTTGTAGTTGTCGACGCTGTACGAGACGCCCGGCTCGCCCATCGGCTCGTAGTGCAGCGGCGTCGCGTCGGGCGCGAAGTCTTCGGGTACGTCCTCGATGTCCGCGCCCATCGGTCCACGGCTGTCGAGCCGCAGGACCGGCTCCTGCTCCATCGCCGCGACCAGCGCCTCGCCTCGCGCACGCGCGCCGTCCAGTTCCTCCTGCGAGACGTAGCGCCCACGCCGGTAGCCGTCCTCGTCGTAGTCGTACATCCGACCGCGCCATTCGAACGAGGCCCGGTTCTCGATGCGGACCTCGTCTTCGAACTTCGACCGCTGCCAGTACTCGACGCCCTCCTCGGGTTCCCACACCGAGCGCACCACGTACGTTCCGTCGTCGTAGCGCACGAGCACCGACCCGCCCGCGATGACGTCGTCGTGGCTGATGAGTTCCCGGTGAATCTCGTTGGCCTCGTGCTTGCTGATGCCCGTGGGCAGCGGGTAGTCGATGGCCCAACGCATCCCGTTGTCCTTGGTCGGATTGGTCTTGATGGCCACCGTCTTGGTTGCCCGCACGCGCGGCTGCTGGTTCAACTCCCCGATGGCAGCCATGAACCGCCGGAGGCCGTCATCGGTCCCCAGAATCTCGACCGTCACGTGGGGCGTGACGTTGGCCACACCGGAGGCATCGGCCCACGTCCCCGTCGTCGCGTGCTTGGTCAGCACCTGTACGCCCGCGATGCTCGCCGCCTCGGCGACCGAGACCTCCATCACGTCCGACGTGATGGACGCCGCCTGCGCCTCGGTGATGGGCACCCGCCCGTCGTCGGCGAGGCCCGGATACAGGTCGGCGTACCGGGTGCCGGGCGCGGGCGTGGCTTCGAAGGTCACGTTGTAGTGGTTGCGGAAGAACGCGTCGAGCGGCGACCCGGTGCTGTCACCGAAAGCGACCTTGGCCCGGAACCAGCCCATCGCCTGCACGTCCGCCGCCGTCCAGTTCTCGCGGGTCAGGTACTTCTCGGTGTTCAGGTACTCGGCAATCTCGTTGTAGCGCTCGACCCCGTAGTCGTACTGGAACGAGTCAGGCTGCTCACTCGTGAGGTCATCGCCCTTGATGACCCGCTCGGTCCCGTCTTCGAAGTACAGGTGGACGTCATCGGTCGTCGCCTGCTGGCCCTTGTCCTTGCCCGCCTTGATGAGGATGGGCACCTTGGTGCCGTCCTCCAGTTCGCGGTACAGCAGGCGCGGCTTCTTGACCGCACGCTGCGCACCCGTGATGCGCGCCCAGTACTCGGGCTTGATGCCACTGTCGAGGAAGCCGAGGTCGCGCTTGGCCCAGATGTCGATGGCCGCAGGCATCCACGTCCCGTCCGGTCCCTTGACCATCGCCGTCCGGGTCGTGTTGCCGAGCAGGCTGTCGATGAAGTCGGTCAACTTCTGGGCCATCCCGGCGTCGGTGACCATGTCGTCTTCCAGCAGGCGCTGGAGTTCCGCCGTGCCGAGACCGTCGAACTTCTTGTCGATGGGCAACTTCTCGCCGCGCCGGACCTTCTCCATCGCCGCGTAGAAGTGGTTCATCCCACCAGCCGGTGAGGTGTTCTTCTGGGTGAGGGCAAAGCCGAGGATGGCCCGGGTCGCCGCGTCGACATCGTTGTCGTACTGGGCGAGGACGACGATGCGCATGTCGACGTACCAGTCGGCGGCTTCCCGAATCTCGTCCTCGGACAGCGTCGCCTCCAGCGCTTCCCGCCACTGCTTGGCGGTGAAGTGACCGCTGATGTACTTGCCGTTGACGAAGGTGATGGGCTGGCCCGCTGCGTCCATCAACCGGTCGGGCATGCCGATGGTCGGCGTCACCGCCCGGGTCTCGCGAGCACCGGTCCACTCCCGGGCCTTGACCTCCAGCGTGGTCATGTCCTTGACCGGCTTCAGTGGGTCGAACGTGAACTTGGGCATGTACGAGTTGCCGACCCGCTGGATGTCGATGAGCAGTTCGCTGTCACGCCCGACGACCGCGAAGCCGCGCTCCTCGTGGGCCGACACGATGCGCTGGAACAGCGACCGGCCCCGGTTGTTGCCGTGGCGGTCGATGACCTGCGGCGCGTCGGCGAACGTCCGTGACAGGAACTCGGTCAGCGACTGGCCCTGCGACTTGGCCAGTTCCTCGGACCACAGGCGCATGCGCTCGACCTGTTCCTTGGGGAAGCCCATCGTATTGAGTTCAGCGAAGAACTCCTTGGCCGTCGGGAAGGTGACCATCGCCGCCACCCGGTCGATGTAGTCGGCATCGGCCCCCGCCTTGTGCAGGTCTTGGGCGAGGCGCATCAGGTCGTACTCGGCGTCGGCGGGGTCGCGCAACTTCCGCCGCAGGACCCGCCACGACATGTCCTGCCAGCCCTCGCCGACCGCGATGTAGCGGACCAGCGAGGTCTCGACCCTCGGCCTCGATGCGATATGGCGTGGCCGGAACATCGCCGGGCCGTGCTCACCGAAGACCTTGGCCGCACCGAGCGCGCCCGTGGGGTCAACGGCCTTCAGCGCACCATCGGGGTCAGCCCGCGAGAACATGTCGTAGAGCATGTGGATGGCGGTCTCGCCATCGTCGATGGTCGAGTACAGGCCACGCACCGCGTTCCACTCGGCGATGCTGGCGAACTGCGTCGGCGAGTGGCGGCGCATGTCGGCGACCATCATCCGGCCAATCTCGTTGCGGAACATGGCCTGCTCACCGGCGCGCTTGATGCCACGCACCGAGGTCGTCTGGGCCAGCACCCGGCCCAGCCGCGACTGTGGGCCGAACACCGAACCCATCGCCTCGCCGCTGGCGTTGACCAGCGACGAGAACTCAATCTGGTCCTGCCGGTAGAACGACTCGTTGTAGCCCGCCAACTTCGCGCGCACGTACGCGGTCTTGGCGTTGAGCACCTTCGTGCTGCCGCCCGGCCAGACCCCGCGACCAGCGAGGATGATGGGCGTTTCGAAGACCTCCTGCGCTTGGAAGAACGGGTTCCACTTGAAGCGCACGAGCGGGTACACGTGCTCGGCCAGCACGCCAGCGGCGTTGCCGATGGGGGTCAACTTGGTCTTGACCTTGCCGGTCAACTTCTGGGTGATGCCGACCTGCCCGAGTTCCCCTTCGAACGCCCAGATGACGTCCTCGGCCACGTCCCGCTCGGTCATCTTGTTGCGCAGGCTCTTGGGCATGGACACGTCCATCGCCGCCGCGTAGAAGTCACTGCGCTGCAGACCCCGGACCGACACCGCCGCGATGTCGGCACGCTTCGACACCGACCAGAAGATGGCCTGCGACAACTGCTCGTTCATCCCGTAGCGCTCGCCCATCCGCTGGCTGAAGCGGTGCATGGCCCGGCGCTGGATGGTCGACGAGGCGATGGGCTTCAGGCTGCGCTCGACGAGCGAGCGCACCTTGCCGATGGTCGGCACGGCCAGCCCCTCGTCGACCCAGTCGACCCACGGGTTGATACCGACCAACTGGTTGTCCTTGCCCATGACCGCGCCCCACTGGTCCTTGGGCTTGTAGGCCAGCCGGTACCCGGGGTTCGCCGAGACCCACGCGCGGATGTCCTTGGGCAGAGCCTTCAGCGCCTTGCCCGTAATCTCGTTGGGGACCTTGTCGGCCAGTCCCTTGGCCAGCAGGTCGGCGTGCTCCAGCAGGAAGTCGTCGGTCCCGTCCAGCGCGATGTTGAAGTACAACTGGTCGTACTGCCGGACCATCTGCCGGACGACCGTGACCTCCCGGTTCTTGATGGCCTGCCGGAAGCGCTTCAGTTCGGGCCGGGTCAACTGCCGTGGCCCGAGGAAGGTGACCTCGTCGACCGTCGCGCCGGCGGCTCGCTTGGCCAGCAGGAACGAACGCACGGCGTGCCCGAAGTGGGCGTAATCGACCAGTGAGATGAACTGCTCGCCCTGCCCCTGCATGATGGACCGGGCCTGCGTGTCGCTGATGTTCAGCATCGTGCGCAACTGCTGGGTGGCTCGACCGCGAGCGGCGTCCATCGCCTGCTCCATCGTCTCGCCCGCCTTGGGGATGACCCGGTACATGACCGTCTCGCCCTTGTCGCGCACGTAGCGCCGGATGTCCGAGCCGTACATCCGGGTCGCCTGCAGGGCGAGGTCAGCCGGGTTGTCGGCGGCATCGAAGGCCATCGTCGCCAGCATCTTCTGGGCATGGCCCTCGGACCCGACCATCGCCACGGTCTGCTGCATGGCGCTGCCGTAGAAGTGGTCGAACTGCTCGCGCGCCTGCACGCCCGCGACACGCGCGATGGTGGTCTGGGCGGCGCGCACGGTCCCGACCCCGTACGTCTCCATGCTGCCCTCTGCCGCCGCACGCGCGACCATCTGGGCCGAGCCGCGAGCAGCGTCGCCGCCACCGAACAGGGTGAACGGGTCGAGCACCCGCTCGGCGTAGCGCCCGTACTTGACGATGGTCTGGCCCATGACCCCACCGGTCTGGCCCGCCCAGAAGCGCTGCTGCTTGCTCAGTCCGTTGATGGCACGCTGCGCCTGCTGCGTGGTCGCCGGGTTGGACAGCACCTCGTCGATGAACTCCTGCCCGAGGTTGGCATCGAGCGACCGTCCGGTCCGTGCGGCGTACGACGTCAGCAGCGGCTCCAGCGCGTCCGGCCCCACCTCCTTGGCGAGGTTCGCCGCCAGCCGGGCAGCGGCCCGGGTCGTCTGGCGGGCGAGCAGCGCCGTCCCGCCCGACAGCAGGTTGACCGGGTCGGTGACAATCTCCTGCCCGAGTGAAGCCATCCGCCCGAACAGGTCTTGGCCCATCGGGTTCGACAGCAGGAAGCCCGCCTCCCACAGTTGGTCGTAGGTCTGGTCCTCGGTGAGGGTCCCGGCCTTGTACTCGTCACGGATGCGGATGAGGTCGGGGTTGTTCTCCAGCACCTCGTCGCTGGCCTCGACCAGTTCGCGCAACCGGGGACCGCCCGGGACCAGCGTCCGCTGCAGCGCCATCTGCCCGAGACTGAGCACGCCCAGCGACTGGAAGACCTGCCCGCCGAGCGTGTCGTGGGGCACGACGTAGTCAGCCAGCAGCGGCAGCGGCGAGTTGTCCTTCCACCACGAGCGCAGGTACTGGGCCTGTGCTTCGCCCGCCCCGACCCAGCCCGAGTCAATCTGCTGCTGGAGCGCGGCCCCTTGGGGCGTGCCCTTGCCTTGCTCCCACGCCGCTGCGGCCAGCCCACGCTGGGCGAGTTGCGCCCCGGCCATGAAGGGCATGACGTTGGGGACCTTGCTGATGATGTCGGTCGCGCCCTTCAGCAGGCCACCGAGGATGGGCACCTTGCCGATGCCCAGCGCATCGAGCGGATGCGGGGCCTGCTGCTTGAACGCCGTCAGCGCCGGGTCCTGCTGGACGGCGGGCGTCCCGAGCAGGCTGATGGTCGACTTGCCGAGGTCTTGCCACGGACGGTCCGGGTTGGGGTCACTGCCGTACGACCCGTTGCGGTTGTAGAAGTCCTCGGACGGCGTGTACTTCCCACCACCGCTACCCGGCGTGTAGTAGTTGGCCACGTTACTTGCCGCCGATGCGCGGCAGCGTCACGACCGGCGGTGGCGGCGGCGGGGTGGGCCGGAAGATGGACGAGGACATGCCCGGCTGGACGTTCGGGATGGGCGGCGGCGGCACGGTGAACTCGGGCGTCGGCAGTCCGGGTGTCGGCGTCGGTGGCCTGCTTGGTGCCACGTACGGGTTCGGTGCCCGTGGCTTGAAGAACGGCGTCGCGCCGGGTGCCGCCCACGGTGGGCGCTGGGCGGCGGACACCGGCGGTCGCCCCAAGATGCCGGTCGTCACGTCACTGCCCTGCTGGCGGATGAAGTCCATCAGCGCCCGGGCGTTGGCCGACGTCGCCTCGGACGGCCCGCCCGGGACGTACCAGTCGTCGCGCGCCGGGGGAGCCACGATGTTGGCGATGGCCTTCTGCGGGGTGATGTACGTCGTCTGCCCGTTGGGCAGCACGTAGACGCCCTCGGCGATGCGGCGTCCGGTCCGCTCGGCGATGGCCTGCGGCGTGTTGGCCAGCACGTTCGCGCGCCGACCTTCGGCCCACAACCGGCCCGCTGCCGCGCGCTCGGCTGGCCCGAGGACCGCACCGAACGTCTCGTCGAACTCGGTCCGGTCGGCGATGGAGCCGTAGATGGCGGCGGCGTTCGGTCGCTCTTGGATGTACTCGGCCTTCATCAGGTCGACCTCGGTGAGGGCTGCCGCGTAGCGGCCCGGGTCGCCCCCCGTCTCGGCGTACACGCTTGCCCGCACGGAGTCGTTGCTCAGGCTGGGCAGGCCCTTGCTCTGCTTGGCCGCACTCGACATCCACATCGCCATCGTCGACTTGAAGACCGTGTCGGTCAGGCTGTCGGCCAGCCCGAGGTAGGCCGGGTTCAGCCCACCCGCCGGGGTGTAGGTCGCCGCACCCTCGGGGACCAGCATCGTCAGGATGGTCGTCCCGTCGGGCCGTTCGAAGACGTTGACGCCCTCGCCGTAGGGGGCCACCGAGGAGTAGCGCGGCTCGCCCGTGGCATCAAGGTACTTCCAGCCCTCGGAGCCATCGGGCATGGTCAACTTCCACGCGACCACGTCGGTCGTCCCGGCGGCGGCTTCGACTGACCCAGCCGACCCCGGGATGGGTCGTCCGTTCTCATCGACTCGCGCCGCCTGCGACATGACCGGTGCCCCGACGATGGCGGTCAGCATCGTGTCGGTCCCGACGTTCGACACCGTTCCGTCGGCGTTCGGGATGTTGACCGTCTTGACCCCCATCGTCCCGGCGATGTACGCCGTGCCCTCGCCGAGCGACGCCCTCGGCACGACGCCCATCGAGCCGCCCCCGGCGATGGTCGGGCTGTTGTTCCCGTCGACCATGACCGACACGTACTCGCCGGTCATCAACTTCTGGAGGTCGCCGTACATCCGCTCGATGGAGTCCGCCGTCGTGTAGGCATCGGACTTGGTCGGGTCGGACTTGGCCGCAGCGACCGCTCCCCGGCTGTCGTCCCAGAGGGTCGGCTTGTTGACCCGCTCCCCGTTGAGCGCCTGCAGTTCGGAGTACAGGTGGCCCTCGACGGTCGACCCGAGGGTGATGTCGCCACCGCGCTCGGCAGTCACCCGGCCCATCAGCGCGTTGAGTTGGTTGCGGTACTGGTTGGTCGCCTCCCACTTCTCGATGACCGACGTCGCCGGGTCGGCCATGATGGTGTCCCAGCCGCGCCTGTACTCCTCGTAGGCGGCGACCTCGTCGATGAGGCCGAAGCGCAGGCCCTCGGTCGAGAACTCGGTCAGTTCCTTCAGGGCCTTGGTCGTGTCGCCCTTCAGCCCGGACTGCTGGGCGAGGCGCAGCACCGACGACAGCCCGGCCTTGGCATCGGGCCGCATGGCCATCCACGACTCGTACGAGAAGTCCCCGTTGAAGTTCGGGTTGCCGTACTGCCGGATGTACGCGGTCAACTGCTCGCGGGCGCTGACCATCTCGGGCGCTTGGCTGGTGGCCAGTTCGTTGATGAGACCCATGAACTCGCGCGAGTCGCCCATCTCGCCTTCGTAGGCGCGCATGTCGAGCAGGTCTTCCTCGCTCGTGTTGAGGATGCCCCGGTTGAGGGCCATCGTGGTCAGCACGTCGCGGATGGTCTTGTACGCGACGGTCTTCTTCTGCGCCGCCTCGACATTGCCGCCGTAGACCGCGTGGCTCGCACCACGACGACCCGCCGAGCGCATCGCCTTGGAGCGCTCGGTGTACTGGGCGGCGAGCATCATCATCCGCCGGTACGCCTCGGAGTCGACCGGGTACTTGGTCGCCCAGCCCCGGTAGTAGGCAGCCATCGCGCCGTCGTTGACCTTGCCCTGCGCGTAGCGCAACTCCTGCTTGGAGTTGTCGATGCCGAACTCCATGTTCTGGACGCTCTGCTGGTAGGTGTCGTACAGCGGGTCGTCCTTGGAGACGGTGTCGCGGCGGTCCTTCCAGTGGGCCAGAATCATGTCGTCGGTCACCTTGTGACCTTCGAAGTCCCCGCCTTTCTCCCACGCCTCTTGGATGTTGCGGTCACGCTGCGCTTGGTACTCGCGCAGGATGGCAACGAGGGTCGAACTGAGGTCCGGCGCTGACCGTGGCAGCCGACCGAACCGACCACGTCGGGCCATCGGTTAGGTTTCCTCTTCGGTCTTCTGGAGGGTCTGCTGCCCGAGCAGGCGGTTGGACGCCTCGCCTTCCTGAATCTGGAACTGGCCGAGCAACTGCGACGGGGTGGCCATCGCCGCGCCCTCCGGCGTGTTGGCCGGTGGCGGTCCGCCGAGCGGCTGCTCCTCCGGCCCCTGCATCCCGTTCATCGCCTGCTGCCCGCCACCCTGCGCCATCAGCCCGGCCATCGCCTGCATCTGCGCCTCTTCCTGTGGCGGGGGGCCACCGCCCGGAGGAGTGCTTCCGGGCGGCGGCTCTCCACCGGGCGGTGCGGCCATCTGCGCCTGCATCGCCTTCGTCTGGGCGAGCGTCGCCAGCAGCGCCGCCTGCACCTGCACGTCGGCAGGGAACAGGGTCGCGTCGGTGCGCTCGGTGCGGATGGCGTCCTGCTCGGCCTCGGGGTCGTCGACCCCGACCCGGTCCATCGCCCGGACCTGTGACCACAACTTGCCGCTCGACAGGTTGAGCGCCATCTGCGCCGCCTCCATGTCGTCACGCGGGGTCAGGCTCGGCGGCAGAATCTCGTGGCGGAAACCGGAGCGCAGGATGGGCCGAAGTTCACTGTTCTTGCTAGCCCACACTTCGAACACGAGGTCGATGGCCTCACGCCGCCAGTCGTACAGCAGGTCGCGCTTCATCGAGATGCGCGCCTCGTAGTTGGCGATGAGCGCACTGATGGCCTTCGACGAGGAGAGAACGGCGGACGAGGCTAGCCCTCGGAGGAGGTCCGATAGCCCGCTCACGTCCGCCAGTTCCCGGTCGATACGCGCGAGATGGGTCTCGACTTGGAAGGCGGGCATCCACGGCTCGACCTTCTCGATGCGGTTGCCCGCACCGGGGCCGACCACCCGGTTGGGCTGGGGCATCGCCGACGCGGGCACGACATCCGGCGACTCGGGTCCGACCAACTGCCACATCTGGCCGTTGATGGCCCGCGACATCATCTGTGCCGCCTCGGTCATGCGCTCGTCCTTCTCGCGCACCAACTGCTCGATGTCGTAGAACTCGCTGCGCCCATCGGGCACGCCCGGGATATACGTGTTGAACAGGGGCAGGTACGGCAGGCGACCGTTGTATTCCGGGTGGCGCTTGCGCTTGACCAGCGCATTGCCGATGAAGATGGCGTTCCACGTCTCGTACTTGACCGGCTTGCCGAGTTCGACCACGACCCCCTCGGCACGCTCGCGGTACCAGTAGTCGTAGACCTCCATCGACAACTCGCTCGGCGACTGGAGCCACGAGCGTGCGCTCAACGTCGAGGCGTCGCCGATGATGTACGGGTAGTAGTCGCCGGTGTTGGGGTCACGCCCGACCGCCACGTTGAGGCCCCACTCCTCCTCGGCGGTCTCGGGCGAGATGCGGTAGACGTAGGTCGCCCACGCGGGCTTGGTGTAGTCCGACGAGGCGTACCCGATGCGCAGGTTCCTCGGCTGCTCGACGACCGTGGTCGACACCCGGTCAAGGGTCTCGTTCCACCAGACCTTCAGGGCCGTCTTGCCGTACAGGCCCTTGACCACACACGCCTTGTGGACCTTGGCGTTGAACGCCTCGTCCTCCAGCCACGACCGGTAGGCGCGCTCGGCGAGTGAGGCCAACATGCGCGCGGCGTCGTCCTCGGCGCTGACGAAGTTCTCGATGGGCGGGACCGCCTGCATCGCCGCCGGGATGTCGACGTACGACGGGTACGAGTTGACCGACACGTGGGCGCGACCGGGGAGCGACGCCGATGGATGGTCGGCCCAGTGCGACGGGCCACCCTTGGTCAGGTCGTTCGGGTAGTACAGGTTGTCCCAGCGGTCGGCCAGCATCGCGAAGCGCGTCTGCTCGGGTTCCAGTTGGAGGAGCCGCCAGCGCATCCGCTGGAAGTACTCGATGTCTTCCTCGGACATGGAGTCCGAGACCGCAGCCAGCGAATAGGCCCGGTTGATGTCGAGTCGCGCGACCGCCATCCGGCTCTACCTCTTGAAGAGGGAACTCAGCGAGGCGACAGACGCGGTCGGGAGCGTATTGAGACGGACAACACGGTCATCGACGTAGCGGTGTGGCTTCCCTTCAGCAGCGGAGTCTACTCCAGTCCGTGGGGGCAATGGCAAGGCTTCCGCACCGAAGTAGTCGAACTTGCCCGCGACACCATCTGGGCTGACTTGGCGCAATGCCATGCGAACAGCCACGACGAGGGCCATGACTGCATCGGTCTGGAGCGACCTGTCCTTCAACTTGTAGGTCAGCAACTGGCGACGGAGTTCCAGCCACACGCCCTCCTTGGGCAGGACGATGCGCCCGGTCTCCAGCGCCGAGCGCAGGTTGGCGAGGAGGCGCTGCTTGGTCGTCGCCCGGCCACCGAACTCGACCGGCGATGCGGGCACGCCCGCCCCGGTCAGCAGTGACCGGAACACCTTGCCGCCGAACCCGGTCGCGTCGATGCCCGAGGTCAGCCGTCCGAACTGCCCGTACTCGGCATGGATGTCGTAGGCCAGCCCGACGATGGACTCGGCGGTCTGGCGTCCCGAGCGCTTGGCCGCGAAGACGCCGACCCACTGGGCCGGGTCGGTGACATCAAGCACCACGCTCCACGTCGAGTCGTAGGTGATGGCCGGGTCCAGTCCATGCGCGTACACGCGCGACGGCGAGGCCGGGGTCTTGGCCGGGAGGTTGAGGGCCAGCCCCCGGTCGAAGGTCTGGTTGACCGCACTGCTGGCGAAGTACTGGGCGCGGGCCTCGATGAAGTAGCCGTCGATGTTCTGTGGGACCAAGGTCGGCGGTACGGTGGCCAGCATCCGGTCGAACATCTTCTGGCTGATGCCGAACCCGATGTTCTGGCGCGTGCTCATGCGCATCGACATGGAGTCCGGCTGGCGGTCGGGGGCCAGCGGGTCGCCGCGCGTCCACAGGTCTTCGTACTGGTGCGAACCCTCGGTCGCCGTGCCGATGAGGATGGCCTGCCCGCCGGTGCTCATGCGCCGCAGGTTCAGCACCTCGTCGAAGATGAACACGAGGTTCGGGTCGAACGCGGCTTCGTCCCACGACCAGCCATGCATGTCCCGACCGAGGGTGCCCAACGCCTTCTCGCCGGTCGTGCGGAAGTGGACCTCGCCGCCACCGAACAGGTCGTTCCAGCGGAACCACGCCCAGTCCCCTCGTTCCTTCCTATCCCACTCGGCGATGTCCATGCCCAGCGACTCGGTCAGCGGACAGCCGCCACCGCGCTGTGCCTCGTGGATGCCGAGCATCACCCGGGCCAGTTCCATGTGCAGCAGTTCGCTGGTGTCCTGCTGCATGGCGAAGTGGTACCAGTCGTACGGCGCGGTGCTCCAGCGGCGCAGGTCCGACGGGTCGTTCGTGTCGGGTGGCCGCAGGCCCATCTTGTAGAACGTCGAGTGCGCGACCAACACGGCGAGGCCCAAGGTCTTCCCGGCACGGTTGCCCGCACTGCAGGCGATGGTCAGGTAGGCCGGGGTGTAGCCGTCTTCGGTCCGGCTGATGGCGATGTCGAACATGTCGACCTGCCCGGGGTGGGGCTTGATGCCGAGCACGTCGCGACTGAACCTCGGGATGTCCCAGCGACACTCCCCGAGGACGGTCAGGATGTCAGTCTGGGAAGCCAAGGTCGTCCGGGTCTTCCAAGAGCAGCGGGTCGTCATCGTCGTCGCGCGCCGGACCGACGACGATGACCCGGTTCGGCGCAGGCGTCCCCGCCAGCATCCCGGCCACGGTCAGGGCCAGTTGCCGGTCAGCGGCGCGCTCGACCCGCTTGTCGAGGAGCGCCTGCGCCATGAGGCCATGCTGCAGGGTCGGCTTCAGTTTCCCCTGCTGCACCATCTTGACGGCCTTGTCCCTGACCAAGGTCGCGAGGTCGGGCACGACGACCACCTCGCGCGCCGCCGCCGTGCCCTCGATGTTCTTCTTGCCCGCCTCGCACCACTCCCCGCCCATCCGGTGCCACGCGATGACGCCGGGCGGGAACGGTCCATCGGTGCGGGTCAGCCCGGCGCGCAGCAGGAGGGCGAAGATGGTGTTGTCGCTCTCGCCCTGCTCGATGGCCTTGTCGACCAGTCCGCCGACCGCCGGACGGGCGCAGACCTTGCAGCGCTTGGGCTGCACACCCCGGACCCCGGGCGGGCGCGGGGCCTTGCTAGGTTCCATGACAGTCAAGCGAGCGGTCCTGTATAGTGGTGGGCCACACCAAGGAGAAGCGCCTAGAGCCTATCACCATGCTCGCACCCCACTTCGACCCACCGCATCTTCCCCTGTCCTGAAAGGACTCACCCGATGCCTCTCGCTGAAGCCGAGCCGCGTACCGAGATTGCACCCGGTACCTATGTCGTCACCGTCCGGGCCATCAACGCCGACGTCATCACGCCCAAGATGGGGCGCGACGCTGGCAAGGAAGTCAACGTCTTCCGCTGGGACCTCGACACCGAAGACGGCGAACCGCTCGACTACCTCACCCGCCGCGACCCGACGTCCGAGAAGTCGAACTTCTTCAAGGCGCTCGTCGCCCTCGGCGTCCCGCGCGCGGAGCACCTGACCGTCGAAGCCAGCGACCTCATCGGTCGCCAGTGCTTCGCCCTCGTCAGCATCAACGACGACGGCTACAACCGGGTCGACAGCCTGTCCCCGCTCCCGGTCCGCCGGGCGCAGGGTCCGGTCGCCGGTCCCGCTACCGTCGCCGCATCCGAGGTCCCCGCCCCTGTCCCGACCGCCGAGGCCGAGACGGACGACCTGCCCTTCTAGCCAGCACGCAGAAGACAACGAAGCCCCGGGCCGCTCGCGTAAGCGGGCACCGGGGCTTCGTTGTCACCAAGGTGCTGGAAGCACCAGTCACGAAGGATAGCACCCATGTTTCGCGATGGACGATGTTCCCGAGGCCACGACGTCACGCAGCCCGGCGCGGTCATCACCACCGGCGTGCAGCGCAAGCGCGACAACTGTCGACGGTGCATGGCCATCAAGCAGATGGACGTGGCCATCCGGCTGCACTACCTGCACCTCGGGCTGGATAGCGTCGACACGACCGCCGCCGTGCTGACCGATGCGCAGTACCTGCTGCGCCGGGTCGTCGGGCGGTGAGGGTCAGGGACCTCGACGAACCCCAGCCCGACCCGGACTCGGACGCCGAGGCAGTCGCGCGCTTTGCTCCCACATCCGAGGTTGCCCCCACATCTGCCGTCGTTGCCCCCACATCCGAGGGGGGAAACCCGAACAATCCCACTGACAGCGATGGGGTTTCCGCAGAGGGTTTCCTCCCCGTAGGGGAGGGAACCCCTGAGGTCGTGACCCAAGCCCTCGCGTTGCAGGCACTGGGCTTCACCATCCTGCCGGTCAAGACCGGGGGCAAGGCCCCCTCGACCGACCGCTGGGAGCAGGCCGTCCACAACGACCCGGCGGTCTTCCTGCGCAACCCGGGCACGCGCAACTACGGCATCCTGCCGCCGCCCGGGTGCTTCTGTTGGGACGTCGACAAGGACGTGCCCATCTTCCTCGCCGACCAGACCGCGACGCTCGGCCCGCTGCCCCCGACGCGCGCCCACAAGAGTCCGCACGGCAAGCACGTGTTCTACCGCTGGCCGGACACCGTCCCGCGCCCGCGCGGCCCGATGTTCAAGCGCATCGTCACGCGCTGGCCATTCGGCGATGTCGGACAGGGCTACGTCGTCGGACCCGGGTCGGTGCTGTCGAACGGCTCGGAGCACCCGTACTCGGTGCTCCTCGACGAGGACATCGCGAGCCTGCCCATCGCGTGGGCGCGTGCGGCCATCGAGGCCAACCCGGCGCGCGAGGCGGCGCACCGCGCCCTCGCCGAAGTCACCGTCGTCGGCGAGGGCATGCGCCACGATGCCATCCGCGACAAGGCGCACTTCATCTACCGGGCCACGGGGGTCACGGGCGAGGCGCTGTTCGGCGCGGTGTACGCGTGGTACGAAGCGAACTGCGAGCCGTACCTGCCCCCGTTGGACCCACGCTTGGAAGTGGCCCGGGCCATCGGCGACGTCACCAAGTTCCCGGTCGACCCGCTGGAACTCGACGACGTCATCGCCCCACCGGCTGGTCCGCTGTTCTCGGACATCGGGACGCTCATGGCCCTGCTCAACGAAGTCCGTCTCGACCCGTACCTCGTCGATAGGTTCATCGTCAACAACGGGCTGACCATCGTGGCGGGGCATCCCAAGAGCATGAAGTCCTTGGCGTTGCTGCAGGCGGGCTTCGCCTACGCCGCGCACCAGCCGTTCCTCGGCAAGGTCGCGCTGCAGGACGCCTACCCGGTGTTCGTGTACGTGACCGAGGAAGGGTCGCGCTACGAGATGCGCGAGCGCCTGACCACGTACACCGGGCTGTACCCCGATGCCGCAGGGCGGTTCATGGCCGCGTACCTGCAGGAGGTGCGCTTGGATAGGCGCGGGTTCGAACGCATGCGCTCGGGCTTGCTCCTCGTCGAGGAGCGCTTCGCCCCACTGGCCGAGTTGTACGGCAAGCCGTTGCGCGTGCTCATGGCGATGGACCCGCTCCGTGACTTCTTCCCGGCTGGGGCGAAGTGGAGCGAGAACGATGCGCAGGTCATGGGCGAGGTCAAGCAGTGGATGCGCCGCTTGCTCAACGAGTTCGGCTGGCTGTCCATCGTCTTGGTGCATCACCTCAGGAAGTCGGCAGAGGGCGACTCGGGGCTGGAGATGGCCGGGTCCGGTGCGACCTACGGGGCCGTCGACTCGACCATCACGTGGCGACGGTCGAAGGACAAGCACGTCGCCGACCTCGACTTCGATGACGACGCGCTGGCGCAGGTGCTCCCTGCCGAGGGCAAGGTCTTCGTCGAGACGCGCGGCGACTCGTCGTGGAAGTCGGCGTGGGGCTACGACCCGACGACCGGACTGTTCTCGACGGGCGTACCGCAGGTGGCGGCGGTCAAGACCATCGAGTCCATCGTCGCCGCCTACCCGGGGGTGACCGCCAACATCATCGCTCGCGAGACGGGTATCGCTCGCGACACCGTCGGCGCTCGCCTGCGCGGGCTACGCAGTGCGGGCAAGGTCGAGCAGGTCGGTGGTGGAAAGGGTCCGAAGGACGAAGCGCGGTACTACCCGCCGGGTGGTACTCCCGAGGGGTTGCTCGACCTCGATGCGGTGATGTCGGACCCGGTCGACCGCATCGACTGACCGAGGCTCGGGGCCAGCGAAAGGCGACAGACTCCGTACCTAGGGGTACGGAGGTCTGTCGCCTTTCTCGCGTCTGGGGGCCGTGTCGCCTTACGTTGAGCGTGGATGTCGCCTTATGTCGCCTTCGGTGTCGCCTTCGTGTCGGGTTGATTAGAACGCACGTTCTGTCACCTTATCTGTCGCCTTTCTGGCCCCCGACCCAGACCCCCTGTGCGTTTCCCGGGGACCTCATCCCCCTGCGCAGCCGGGAGCGCACGAAACCGCCGGGGGGAGGGGTCTTCGACCCGTCGGCAAGCGTGGGGGGCGCGGGCCGTATACACGAGGACGAGGCAGGGTCTACCTATACAGACCGGCCCTCGCCCGGCAGCACGGACATAACCCTCATTATCGGAACCCGACTCTGGCTGCGAGCACGACCCACCCCCCCCCTGCCCCGGTCCCGCGTGGTCGGCAGACACGAGCAGCGGTCTCGGCCCGTTGCCCCCACGCCCGTTGCCCCCACATCGGGCAGGCGTGGGACCAACGCAGCCCCCACGCCCCGCGCCGTTCGGCTCACGCTCGGTGACAGGAAGTGGTGACAGAACGCACCACCATCGCCCCACACCACGCCACATCCGTGCTCAGTCACGAGGCGTTTGACACACTTCACGCCACCACCGTATTGTTCCCACATCAGCCGCCACCCCCCGGTTCGCCGGACGTCGGGAGCGGCCCACAGACCGGGGTCTCACAGCCCCTCCCCTTGGACTGCAAGTCCGGAAGCCGCAGCGGCCAACAGGCCCCCGAGCAAGCCGGACCGAACACTCGGCAGAGAGCGTGAGAACAGGCCCCCCGACCAACGAACGCGAACAGAACGCCCGACACCAAGCGGGCACCGCAGGCCGAGAGGCCCGCACCAACGGCAAGTCAGGCTCACGGCGAGTGGGCAGGTAGCCCGGGTACGGCTCAGGTAGCCCGAACGGACGGCACGGCACGGTGCGCAAGCATCGAGACCGACCGCGAGGACGGGGGAAGTAGGGCCAAGGACCGGGGGAACCACACTCGCGGGACAGCGGACCGGGTCCCCCCGGCGTCCACCACGGTGGCAAGTACGGCCTGACACCGACAACGCGAACAACGACCACCCCCCACGTACGGCCCACCGGGCCATGAGCGTGGACGTCGGGAGTCGACGAGCGCCACACCGCAACACCTGAACCCGGCCCGCTCGCAGCGATGCAGCCAGCCGGGAGTGAGTCCGCTTGGACTCACGGCAGGGTCCTGAGAGGACCGGGAGCGACGCCCGGGCCGACCGACAACCCCATGTCTCGACTGAACCAAGATGCCGCGCCAGCCCCGAACAGGGCAGACAGGGCGTGTCTGAGGCGACTGAGACTGAGGGCCGGGGGCGAGTGACGCACAGCACATCACGCTCAGTACCCTGCCGTGCGACCAAGCACGAACACCAAGGGAGAAGACACCGTGACCGACTACGGCACGTTCATCGTCGACTACACCATCAACGGCAACCCGGTCCAGACGACCGAGTCGGGCCGCACCTCGCATGAGGTCGAGACCCTCGTCCGCCGCCGCCTGAACCGAGCGACAGCGGTCGTCACGTTCAGCATCGACCTCATCCGCGAGGTCGTCTACCACTGGGACGGCACGACGGGACGCTACAACGTCCCCTCGTACCGCGTCCCCGAGTCGTTCCTGAACACCATCAGCATCCGTCACCGCTAGAGGTCACGCCCACCGGTCCGGCCCCGAGAGAGGGCCGGACCAGTGCGCTTGCACTCACACCAAGGAAGGAGCCACCCCGCATGGCCCAGTACCCCAAGGACCCGGCGGTGTGCGCCGGGTGTTCAGGCTGCGACGACGCGCTCGCCGCCATCGACGACGCGGCGTGGGAGTCGTGGGTCCACGAGACCGACTGGACGGGCACCGCCGACTACACGGCGATGGTCGCCAAGGGTCTCGACCTCGCCCCGGTCACCCCGGTCGTCCGCTACGTCAGCGACGGTCCCTGCCGCTCGCACCGCATCGTCGGTTGCCCGTGCGTCGGCCCCATCGCCAGCAACGACTAGACCCCACCGCCTCGTGCCCTGACGCGTTCAGGGCACGCACGGTGCGACCTAGCACCCCCGGACCAGCGACCTGAAAGGTCACGCCGCTCCTCGCCAAGAGAGCACAGCAGTCCCGACGTCGTGGCGCGTCGGCAGGCCGCAGTCCGAGTAGCACCCACCAAGGAGAAGACACCGTGGCATCGACCACCAAGTACCCGTCCATCGGGATGTCGGCGGGCCTCGTCCAGAACGCCGAACGCAAGTACGGCATCGCGCTGGAGCGCGACGAGACCCGGCGCATCGAGCACAGCATCGGCTGCACCTTCACGCCGCGCTCAGGCCGGACGTGGATGTCGTGCAGCGACGCCGCCGAGTACGTCAAGGTCGTCTACCGCAAGGACGACGGCACGCCCGTCTTCGGGCAGTACCCGGAGCGCCGCTGCGCCAAGCACAAGGCGCTCGACGAGCGCACCGCCCGCAACGCCCGCTACACCCGGACGCTCGACTACGAGCCGTTCCACGCGGTGCTCACGGCCAACCAGATGGTCGAGGACATCAAGGCCCGGCGCGATGCGCTGCGCCTCGACGCCATCTACCAGAAGGCGTTCGCCAGCGCCCAGTACCTGCTCGACCACGTAGACCTCACCGAGGACCAGTCGCGGGCCATCCGCAAGGTCATCAAGGACGGCTACGCCGGGACGGTCAAGTGAGGGGACCGGTCGACGCGCACCGGGTCGTACGCATCAGCGTGCGGCCCGGCCAGCGTGCCACCTGCTCCATCTGCGGCAAGCCCGCACAGGGCGTCAAGGTCCCCGGCACGCGGGGCACCCGCCTCATCCACCTGAAGTAGCCCCATTCGACCCACCGCCTTCGGCCCTTCGCACCACGTAGGGCCGACACGGTGCGCCACAATGGCGTATCATTCACACCACATCCCCTTCACCAAGGAGAGCACCAACGTGGCGAACATCAACGTCCCGGCACTGGCCGGGAGTGCGGTCATCCCCTACGGGCCGTACTGCAAGGCGACCGAGCACTACATCGGCCTGCAGGGGACCGTCGGCTACCTCGCCAACATGCGCAACGACGGCACGGCGGACGTCAACCTGCGCAACCTCGACTCGCTGACCGTGCCGTACGTCAACGCATGGCTGGCGGCGGTCGGCTCGACCCAGAAGGTCGAGAAGTACTGGCGCACCAAGGAGTACCGCGTCGTGAGCACGGCCCCCAACGCACCGCGTGCGGCCAAGCCCAGCGTCAAGCGCAGCATCCCGACGGTCGCAGCGCCTGCCGCTCCGGCGGTAGTCGCCCCGGTCGCCCCGGTCACGCCGGAGCCGACCGTCGAGGTTGCGGTCACACCGCAGCCGGTCATGTCGTCGGTCATCCCGGCACCTGACCCGAGGGTCACCGTCAAGCACAAGCGCTACGACGGTGCCGAGTACGTCCACATCGGTCCGGTCGTCACCCCGGTCGAGGACCACGCCACGCTGGAAGATGCGCTGGCCGGTGTCCGCGCCGGGCAGAACGTGTCGGTCGTCATCACTGGGCCGTCAGGCACGGCCAAGACGCTCCTCGTCAAGGCGTTCGCCGCGTCGGTCGGCCTGCCGTTCATCAAGGTGGACGGTGGCGGCATCCGCACGGCGGACGACTGGTTCGGCGCGCTGCGTCAGGACCCCAACACGAAGACGTGGGCCTACCAGTGGTCGCCCTTCGGGACGGCCCTGCGCGACGGCATCGAGTGCGTCGTGCTCCTCGACGAGGCCAACCGGTCCGAGACTCCCGCCGCGCTCAACGCGGCGCTCGGCCTGCTCGACGAGACCGGCACGCACTACGTGGCCGACGCCCACGTGACCCTGCGCAAGCCCAAGGGCATGCTCGTCGTGGTCACGGCCAACAAGGGTGCCGAGTACGTCGGCACCGTGCCGTTCGACGCTGCGGTCACGCAGCGCTTCTCGTCGGGCATCCTGCTCGACTACCCGCCGACCAAGGTCGAGACCGAAGTGGTCGTCGACCTGACCGGCATCGGCGCGGACATCGCTGCGCGGTTCGTCGCACTGGCCCAGCAGCAGCGTGCCATCAAGGACGACCTGTCGCAGTTCCCGTCGAGCGTCGGCATCAGCACCCGCATGCTGGTCGACACGGCCCGGCGCATCGTGCGCTCCGGCACCGACCCGCGTGCAGCGCTGCTGTCGTGCTTCGCCGCACAGTTCGACCCGGGTGACCGCAAGGCGCTCATCAACATCCTCGACTCACACTTCCCGCCGGTCGCCAACGACCTGCTCGACGTCGACACCGAGGCCATCAACGAGGGGTAGGCGGCACGCCTGCCCCTCGTTGCCCCTTCACCAAGGAGAGCACCCCGAATGTCCCTGACCATCTTTGACCAGACCTTCGGCAAGGCGAGGGTCAAGCGCGGGCAAGTCGCCCGCCTGATGAAGGACGACAGCATGCGTGAACACCTCGTCGAGGTGCTTGACGCCGTGCAGTCGGTCGTTGACGTGATGCGTGACCCGAACACCGGTGACCGCTACGTCGTGAGCCTCGACCCGAACGTGGGCGCAAGCACCACGCCGGGCACCAAGCACATCAACATCACGTGGAAGCCGGTGTTCGACAAGAGCATCCGCATCAGCACGGCCTGCACGGTGATGACCGGCCTCGTGTTCCACGAGGTCGGGCACACGCTCGACACGTTCCCGAACCTGCCCGCCTTCGAAGCGGTGTACGGCAAGCCCGGCGACATCGAGCGGGGCACGGCAGCCAATGGCTGGAAGCAGCGCAAGCGCTACGACGCGCTCGCCTACTCCCTGCTCAACATCGCCGACGACGTGCGCTTGGAGCGGCGTCAGGCGCAGCGCTTCCCCATCGCCCGGGACGTGTTCCCGACGATGCTCCACTGGGTCGCGCTCAACACCGGCATGGTCGGCAAGCACGTCCGCTGGGACGCCGAGCAGACCATGCAGGGGCTGACCAACCGGATGAACTTCGTGTCCTTCGCCACCCGCTACCCGTGGTGCGCGGTGTGGGCCAAGGACGCCGTGACCCGAACCGAGCGGGCGTGGTGGCAATCGTGGGCCACGGCCTACGGAGACATCGCCGAGGGTGACACCGATGCGATGCTCGCCAGCATCGCCGAGGGTCTCGACCGCTTGCGCTCACCCGAGCGTGAGGACATCGACGAGGACGAGGTCGACGACGAGCCGGAGCCTGAGGCCCCGGTCAATCCCGGCACCGACTTCGACGAGGACGACGAGGACGAGGACGCGGACGACGACGAGACCGACGACGAGCCGGGCGACGACACCGATGGTGGTGACGACGACACGGACGAGCCGGGCGACGACGACGGCCCCGACTGGGACGACTTCGACGACGACGACTCGGACGAGGACGGTGAGACCAACCCGGGCGGCGACGACGGCGAGGATGCCGACGACGACGAGACCGACCCCGAAGGGGGCAAGGGCGAGCCGGACGAGGACGCCGACGAGGACGAGACCGAACCCGGTGGCGGTAACGACGACACCGAGGACGGCGACGAGCCGGGCACCGAGACCAAGCCGGGTACCGAGACCGAGGGCGGCGACGAGCCGACCGACGACGGTGAGGGCAAGGACGGCACGTCATCCGACACCCCGCCCGAAGGGTGGGACGAGGACGACGAGGCCGACGGCGATGACGGCAAGCCCAAGCAGGACGTGCCGCCGACGATGGACCCGGACGACCCCGACCGCTTCGACAAGTTGCTCGACTTCGACTCGCGCAACATCGAGAAGGGGGTCGACGGCCTCAACCATTCGAAGGACTACTACGACCGCAACGTCGGTCACATGATGGCGCAGGTCATCTACAAGGAGCGCTCCATCGACCGGGTCAAGACCGGGCTGTGGGGTACCGCCAAGGTGAAGGCCGTCAGCGCTGCTGACTGGCGCAAGGACTGAGAGGAAGGCACAGACATGGCACGAGTCACCGGCATGACCGCGAACGGTCTCAACTGGGCCGACCGCTTGGTCGACCCGAACCCACTCCGCTACGTCCCGGCAGTCGATGCCGGGACGGTGCAGGCGGTACGACTGGCGTTCCAGCGCCAGCGCACCGGACGCCGTAACTGGGAGACCCGCCAGACGGCGGGCCGCATCGACCCGAGGAACGTGTGGCGCAACGATGCCACGCAGATGACCGACATCTTCCGCGACCGCCGTGCTCCGGGTGCGACCAAGGTCAACGTCCACCTGCTCGTCGACTCATCCGGGTCGATGGACTGGCCGGACCGACCGGTCACCGAGGCAGACCGGGCGTACTGGAAGAACACGCCCATCGGCAACAAGCACTGGCCGCGTGGCATCAAGCGCCGCATCGAGCGGGCCACCGACATCAGCGCCACGCTGACCGAGGCGTTCCGCTCCATCCCCACCGTGCGGGTCAGCGTCACGCTGCACACCGCCCAGTTCCACGGCGATGCGGACATCACCCTGTACAAGGTGGTCGAGTCAGGTCGTGGTGCGGAGAACATCCCGTCGATGGTCAAGATGGCCGACGGCGGGAACGGTGACGGCTACGCCATCAAGCACGTCGTCGACCTGCTCCGCAAGGAGTCGCGCTCCGACGAGGTGTCGCTGCTCATCGTCATCAGCGACGGCCTGCCCTCGTGGCTGGCCGACCGTGACCCGAACACGTGGTACAGCCTGCCGCTCGACCAGCAGGCGCTGGCCAACGACGGCACGGCGCTCGTGTTCAACGCCGTCAACGAGGCACGAGAGCGGGGCGTTCGCGTCCTGTCCGTGGCCATCGCCGACGGCATCAACCAGTCCGGCATGTACGGCAAGGACAACGTCATCCCGTTCGACTGCGAGTCGGACGACAACCCGTGGGGGCGGCTCGCCGTCACCTTCGGCGCTGCACTCGGCGACACGCTCGCCGAGGCAGCGAAGTCCAAGGCAAAGGGGCGGCGCTAGTCCGCTCCTTGCCACCACTTCACCAAGTGAGAGGAACACCAGCCATGACTCAGGTTCGACGCACGCTCGCATCGGTGCTGCAGGTCAGCATCGACAACAGCACGGCCCGACGCAGCGACGTCCTCGTGCAGGTCACCCGCCGCTCACGTGGCGGGGCCATCATCACCGTCAACGAGGGCGACGCCGTCCTCACCCTGAGCGAGGCCGAACGCATCGCCCTCATCGAAGCCCTTGGTGGCACGCGATGAACGTTGCCGACACCCCCTTCGGGTTCATCCCGGCGACCGCCGTCCCGAAGGCGGCGACCACCTCGTGCCGGTGCGGTCATCCGACCAGCACCCACTCGGCAGCGGGAGCGGGCGATGCCTGCACCTGCGAGTACCCGAGCGACACGTGCCTCGCTTGCGAGGACGTCGAGGGCAAGACCGAGTGCCTGCCCGACTACGGCTACTGCATCTGTGCCGTCTACCGCTGCCGCTCGTGCGGCTCGGTCGACATGGAGCACCAGCACCGTGGCGGGTAAGGGCAAGGCCCAGCGAGCCGAGTACCTGCGTCAGCGAGAGGAGCAGCGCAAGGCAGACGAGCGTCGTCTGCACTGGCGTGTGTTCATCGGTGGCTGGGTGCTCGTGCTCGCCGCCAACTTCTGGGCCGGTGGTTGCGACAACATCGCCGATGCCCTCGACTCACCCGACTGCGAGTACGGTCGGGACCACTCAGGAGAATGTGTATGAAGCGCATCGGCAAGGTCGCCGAGGAGGTGACCTGTACCCATTGCCCCCACACCACGCTGTACGAGTACAGCGCACCGTACGGCACCGCCATCTGGTGCCCGTGCGAGGACTGCCATCCGGGTGGCCTCATCCAAGGACGTGAGCCGTTCACGGACGGACGCATCCGCAGCGCCGCCGCCACGCCTGTCGTGACGCAGGTCGATGACCTCACCGAGGTCAGCGTCGACCCCATCCACACCCTGTAGAGGAGACCCATGTACGACGGTTCATTCCAAGCGCTGCTCGGCAGGCGCGTGCTCGTCAAGCCGAAGCCCGGCGTCATCCGCGAGGGCATCGCCCGGCGCGTCGAGACAGGCGGCGACGAGTACCTGCTCGTCGTCGACCTCGACGGGCGTGACGGCATCGGCAGGACGTTCGATGCCGACCACGTCATCGGTCCGAAGAACCCGCTACCGAGACGCATGAGGTAGTACAATCTCGCCAACCCCTCACCAAGGAGAGCACCATGCCTACACCAACCAAGCCCACGCGCATCTGGGTCAGCGGAGAGAAGCGACCACCGGTCGTCATCGACCGACTTCCCACCACGTTCGAACAAGAGCGTGGCACCAAGCCCACACGCCTGCAGGATGCCCTGCTCGTCATCGCCGCCGTCATCACGGCGGTCGCTGTCTGGGCGCTGCTCGTGCTGGTCATCGTCATGTTCGGGACACAGCCATGAACGACAGCACCCAGCCGCAGCCGCTGACACCGAAGGAAACGCCAGAGGAGCGCGAGGCACGCCTGAGCGACCCAGAGCGTGAGGCGTTCGTCCGCAACGCGGACAAGGAGTGGAGCGAACGGTTCAGAACCGGCGAGCCGTCGCCCGCCGCATGGCAGAGGCACTACCTCATCGAGATGCTAGACCGCGAACGCGCCTTCCGTGCCGCCCGGACCGCCGACCCCGGTGGGCTGCGAGAGGACGATGTTCAGGAGTGGCTACAGCGTGCGGATGGCCGACTGCTCGACATCTTCGGCCTGTGGGTTCAAGGCAAGCGAGACGATGCGTGGGTGGCTCACAAACTCGTGACCGAAGGACATCTCGCCGCCCTCGCCTCAGAGACGACAGCACCAGCCCGGACCGCCGACCCCGGTGGGCTGCGACTCGCCATCGAAACGACGCGAGCGTATGGCGTGCGCA
>Ga0193738_1000148_pt1 | contig 46695 bp, 30 predicted proteins | sample L2a1metaG_FD_144927 | JGI IMG/M metagenome (GOLD analysis project Ga0193738, IMG submission 144927) | Soil microbial communities from a riparian zone of the East river system, Colorado, United States - L2a1 | ecosystem: Environmental > Terrestrial > Soil > Riparian zone | place: USA: East River... | reverse complement strand
CTATTCTAAAATAAAATACTGTTAAAACTATAAAGGCAAGAGATGCTCCGATAATTCCAATATCCTTTATCCATACCATCCAAACCGATAAACTCACGTTGGCAATACCAGATCGTAGAATAAACAAACCTAAAAGACCAAAAAAAATAGTAACCAGCAGCTGGCTAATACTGCCTAGTATAGTAAGCGATATAACTTTTAAACGATTTCCGTCATCCATATAAAGAACTCTGCCCAGATATTCGCCTGTGCGATTGGGAGTGGTGACCGAAAAAGACACTCCTGAAAAAACGGCTTTCAACGATCTGAAAAAACTAACGGGTTGTACCCTTTGCACTGATATTTTCCATTTCAAAGCTTCCAGCGACCAGTTCACAAACATTAAAACAAAAACAAGAATAAAGTTGAAAACTCTTGTATCGGTAAAAGAAGCTTTTATATTCAGCCATGATTCTTCAAGATTCGGTTGATTTTTTATTTGCTTAAAAACGGAATAAGATAACCAGGTGAAGAGTAAAGGGCCGAGAACATAATTGAGAAAGATTTTGATATTTTTGTTTAGCTTCATTAATCCTGTAAAAATACTTGCTCATTGCAAAAGCCTCCAAAAATAATTCTTGGCATTGACCCCGGTACCTTGTTGATGGGTTATGGCATAATTGAGATCAACAGCAGTGTGATCTGCATGAAAGAAATGAGTGTACTAAAGCTTTCAGGAAAAAAGGATAATTATATACGACTCCAGTTAATTCACAAAAAAATCGAAGAACTGATAGAGAAACACCAGCCAAATGAGTTTGCTATCGAAGCACCGTTCTTTGGTAAAAATGTTCAAAGTATGCTGAAACTTGGTCGGGCACAAGGTGTAGCTATTGCCGCAGCAATCAGTGCCGGTTTGCCTGTAACAGAGTATAGTCCTAAAAAAGTAAAACAATCTATCACCGGTAATGGTAACGCGGATAAAGACCAGGTATGGAAAATGCTACAACACTTGCTTGCATTAAAAGAAATGCCACAATATTACGATGCAACCGATGCGCTGGCCGTTGCGGTTTGTCATCATTTCCAGGATAGGCCTGCATTAAGATCAAATGGCAAGCTAAAAAGCTGGAAAGACTTTATGACAAAGAACCCTTCACGAATTACAGTCAAATAAGATTTATGAAATTTAAATTCCCTTTTTTGATCGCCTGTTCCTTTCTAACAGGTTTGATCTCACATTCCCAAACTGTTCAGCAAAAAGTAAATCAATACAGGAAAGAAAATGAATCAAAGATCATTGATGAATATGTAAAGTTTGTTACAATTCCGAACGTGACAAGAGATACAGCAAACATCCTGCGCAATGCTGCTTTTATAAAAATGATGATGGAACAACGGGGAATTAAAGCTGAGCTTTTAAATGGCACTACTCCCAATGTAAATCCTGTGGTATTTGGCGAAATAAAAGTTCCGGGAGCAAAATATACATTGTCATTCTATGCGCATTATGACGGGCAGCCTGTTAATCCTGCAAAATGGACAGGAGGATTACAACCATTTGAGCCGGTCTTTATTGATAAGCCTGTTGAACAAGGAGGAAAAATAATTTTAGTTTCTAGAAATATTTCACCGGAATACAGACTTGCCGGAAGAGGAAGCGCTGATGATAAGGCAGGTGTAATGACAATACTGAATGCTTATGATGCATTGGTGAAAACGGGGGTTACACTTACACATAACATCAAATTCTTTTTTGAAGGAGAAGAAGAACTGGGATCAACACATCTTGATGAAATTTTTAAAAAGAATAAAGAGAAACTACAAACTGATCTCTGGGTTATTATAGATGGTCCACGGCATGTATCAGGAAAAAAAATGATAAGCTTTGGTGTACGTGGTGATGTCAATATGAATTTAACCGTGTATGGTCCAAAACGTCCTTTGCATAGTGGTAACTATGGCAATTGGGCGCCAAACCCTGCATTATCATTGGTGCAATTGCTGGCAAGCATGAAAGATGATAAGGGACGTATTCTGGTTGAAGAATATTATGATGATGTGATCCCGCTTTCTGCAAATGAAAAAGAAGCATTGTCAAAAATTCCGAATATTGAAGAAACACTAAAAAAAGAATTAGGGATTGCGGAACCAGAAGGTAATGGCAGATCTTTTCTTGAATTACTGCATTTGCCAACTTTAAACATAAATGGCATTAAAAGCGCTGATGTTGGCGAACTTGGTGCAAACATAATTCCAACAAAAGCAGAAGCCATGCTTGATCTGCGTCTTGTATTAGGAAATGAAGTAGATAAACAAATTAATAAAGTGACCAGGCATATTGAGAACAATGGTTTTCATGTTATCGATCATGAACCAACTGATGAAGAAAGATTGAAATATAGCAAACTGATAAAAATAACCCGTGGTGTTGGTTATCCCGCCCAAAGAACTCCCTTTGATCTCCCGATTGCACAAAGCCTGGTAAAAGCAATACAAGCGACTGTTGATTATCCTGTTGTTCTTATACCCTCAATGGGCGGAAGCTTACCGCTTTATCTTTTTGAAAAAACATTAAATGCAAAATTGATCACCGTCCCTGTTGTAAATTATGATAACAACCAACATGCAGAAAATGAAAATGTGCAGTTGAAATTTTTATGGGAAGGAATTGAAACCATCGCTGCCATTATGGTAATGCAACATCAATAAAAACTTAATCAATTCTTGCTCAACCCTTCGGCTTTGTCACAGGTGGTTTTTGTGTTGTCGGTTTTACAGGTGCGGGATCAGGGTCATCTCCAAGGAAAAGAAGGTTTTGAGGTAATTCCGTGAGTTTAAGTTCTCTTGCTACGGCTATAAAAATATTATCGATCTTAAACCCTCCCTCATAAGTTTGAGGCTTCAGTACCAAAGTGTATTTTTTTCTTGCCAATACTTTTTTATACGCATTTACTACCAGATTGTACAAGCCTTGTGATAATACTCCTCTTTTTTCGTTTGATTTGTTTTGAGCGATCTGCTGCCAGTAAACAATGTTGATCATTGCTTTTTGCCGGTCGGCGTATACCATATCAAGAATTGCTTTCGATTTTTTTCCGGCAGTCACCTGTGCAGAATCTGCTTTGTACGTACTGTCGAGCCGCTGATATTCCGATTCATAATATTCCCGAAGAGACCCCAATGAATCACGGTCAAAAATTTGCATAAGACTATCTACATTTTGATAGCCAGGCATAGCTTGTACCATTACGTCAACATCAAATACACCAATTTTTAGCGTTTGTGATCTTGCGTTTATTGACAATAATAATAAAGCAGTAAAACTGAAAACGAATACTAATATTTTTTTCATAATAAGAATATTAAATATCTAGAATGACTCATGGAAAATGTGAAAGATAAGATTTATCTGCTGACTAATACTGCAAGGATAAATATGATTTTTATAACTCGCTTTAAAGATTGCTTAAGATAGTCTCCTGCACTTTCTTCATTTGTTCAGGGGTCATTTTCAATTTGTCCTTTGTAAAATTCAGATCATTTGCAGAATTAATTGGGATCAGGTGCATGTGTGCATGTGGCACTTCTAACCCGACTACTTCAATACCGCAACGATTACAATTAAAAGACCGCTCAATCGCTTTAGCAATGGGTTTTGCAAAGAGCAACATTTCTGAAAGGAATTCGTCCGGCAGATCAAAAAATTTATCGATCTCAGTTTTAGGCACTACCAATACATGGCCCTCCCGTAAAGGAAAAATATCCAGGAAAGCAAAGAATTTTTCATTCTCTGCAATTTTATAGGAAGGAATTTCGCCTGCTATAATTTTTGAAAAGATTGTCATACCTCCGAATATTTTAGATTTGAGACTTAAGATCGCAGATTTAATATAGTTCCATTTCATAAGAAATATTCAATACAAAATCTAAATTCGGCCATCTGTGATCTAAAAATGGATCAAAGAGAAATATTTTCAACCTTGAATTTTAATACTCCTGCGGGTGCCTGTACTTCTGCAACTTCGCCTGGTTTTTTACCAAGCAATCCTTTGCCAATTGGCGATGTAACAGAAATTTTTCCCATTTTCAGGTCCGCTTCGTTCTCACTTACCAATTGATAGGTAACCTGTTTTTTAGTATTCAAATTTGTAAGCGTCACTCTTGTAAGGATGGAAACCTTACTTGTATCAATACTGCTTTCATCAAGTACTCTTGTATTTGCTAGAATCCCCTCCATTTGCGCAATTTTTGATTCTAAATGTCCTTGCGCTTCTTTTGCTGCATCATATTCTGCATTTTCTTTAAGATCTCCTTTTTCTTTTGCTTCAGCAATGGCTCTTGAAGCCGCCGGGCGGTCAACAGATTTCATACGCTGTAAATCGATCTTCATTTGTTCAAGGGTGTCCTTTGTCACATAATTAAAACTGCTCATTATTACCTCCTTTTATATTTACAAACCTGATGTCACGTTTGCAGACAAAAAAAATAACAACGCCCCAGTGTTTGCTGAAGCGTTGCATTTATATATACAAATATATAAAATTACTTATTGGGTCGAATGAGAAACAAAAAGTTTTTCTCAGGTTCGTTTATAAAAATCAGGTTTTCAATAACCCGAAAGAATGTACCCGGTTAGGCCTATATTTTAAAGAAATCCCAATTTTTGAAGCAAGACCTCACTCATTTTTAAAAATGCCTCATGACTATAACCTGCAATATGTGGAGTAATGACCACATTGGGCTGATCAAGTAACCAATGAAAAAGCAAGTTTTCTTCGGCTGTAAAAGAAGATAGCTTTTCATTTTCTAAAACATCAAGACCTGCCCCTGCTATAACTCCATTTATTATCGCCTCTTTTAGATCCTTTGTATTTATAATTTGACCTCTTGACGTATTTAATATCCACGGCCTCTGTTTTAGTGATTGGAAAAAACCATGATTTGCTAAATAGTGTGTTTCCTCTGTAAAAGGAATATGAAAACTGATCACATCAGCATAACGACATACCTGCTCAAGGCTTGCTTCTTTTATATATTCTTTACCAAAGCCAAACTTATATTTATCATATGCTAATACGGTTACATTAAACGACTGAAGCAATTGAGCAAAGGCACTCCCTGTGTTACCATAACCAATAATGCCGATCGTTTTACCATAAAGTTCGGTGCCCCTGTTCTCGTCACGGAACCATTTACTTTCTTTCAATTCCTTTTGTACTGAGTGAATTTTATTCATCAGTGCTAATAATAATGACAGCGTATGCTCGGCTACTGCATTTCTATTTCCCTCGGGGCTGCTGATGCATTTTATTCCTTTACTTTCCGCATACTTTACATCTATCAATTCCATTCCACTTCCGAGACGACCTATCCATTTAAGATCATTTCCTTTATCAATTAAACTCGAATCTACTTTTATTCGTGTAGTTATTATCAGTCCCTCTACGCCATTCATTTCATTAAGCAATTCATCATATGAGATCGCAGGTGCATTGATAACCTCAAACCCTTTCTGCCTTAGTGTATCTATCAGTAATTCATGCGCCTTTGCCGTAATAATAACTTTACTCATTCTACTATTTCATTTTAAAACTAAGCTCACCAAATTTTTGTACTGATAATTGTTCAGCTCTTTTATTAAATATTTCATCTTTCAATATCTCAGGATCGAATAGATCCTTAACAGCATTCCGTAGCATCTTTCTGCGTTGATTAAATGCTGCTTTTACTAATCGAAAAAACGATCCCTCATCTCTCATCGCAACATTTTTTTCCAATGGCAATAACCTGATCACAGCGCTTTTTACTTTAGGCGGAGGTGTGAAAGATGATTCACTTACTTCAAAAAGATATTCAACCTTAAAAAAAGCTTGTACCAACACACTGGTAACGCCATAAGTTTTGCTTCCTTCTTTTGCAGCCACCCTTTGTGCTACTTCTTTTTGAAACATTCCTACCACGTTCTCTACATCTTCTTTCCATTCAAGCACTTTAAACAATATCTGTGATGAAATGTTATAAGGGAAATTGCCTGTTACAGAAAACCTTTCATTAAAAGGCCTTTCCATATCAAGGAAATTTTGGTTGATCAGTTTGCCTTTTAAATCAGTATAAGTAGCAAGCAAATAATCTACTTTTTCTGTATCAAGCTCCACTGCTTTAAATTCAATAGCGGGAATTTCAAGGAGGTATTTGGTCAATGCGCCTCCCCCCGGTCCCACTTCAAGCAATTTTTGATGAGGATATTGCTGTATAGCATCCACAATTTTTTTGCAAATGTTTTCATCTTTTAAAAAATGCTGCCCCAGGGATTTCTTTAGCGTATACATTCTTGCAAATGTACTGGCTTGTTTTTTTAAAATTTTTAAATAAAAAAAACCTCCCTGCAGCAAGGGAGGTCTTTAATAAAAACAATTATGAAAACCTGCTATTCCAAAACAACAAAACGTGTTGTAATTGTTTCCTGGTTTATTTTTAATAAGGCATTATATACGCCGGGCTGCCAATTTTCATTGATCTCGGCGGTAAATATATTTGTACCTTTTTTAAGCATTTGATTTATCACTGAAACTGTCCGGCCCTGCATATCAACAAATAAAATTTTTGCCTGTGTATCCGATGATGAAGTTATACTCATTTGAAATTTTCCACGCACCGGGTTTGGCGAAATTGTAATACCTGTCTTTAATGATGGCTTTGCATTAATTCTTAAAATACGGCTGTATGAATAAGAGCCATCCTGATTTATCATTCGGATTCGAAACTCAATAAATGATGAAGCTCCAAATGGAATATCATAATTAAAATTATAAGTGGCGTCGTCTTTTAAATTGCCACTAGCAGAAACAATTCCTGCATCAACAAACCCTCCGCCATTTATGCTTGATTCAACTACAAAAGATCTTACAGTTGAATTATTCGTCACGGTCCATTGCAATTCTGCATTTTTATCCCCTGTATTAAGGACTCCTGAAAAAGATCTGAACCTTGCACGAAGTACATTACAATCGCTGTCTCTTAAAATAGTTATAGTATCGGTTGCATAAGCATTACACCCTGCCATCAATCGTTGTGTTACAATATACGTTCCGGGCTGATTCACCTGTATCCAGCTACCAGAGGGATGCGTATAAATGATATTACCTCCGATAGTAGACCATGTATAAACAGAAGTTGAATGTGGATTCGTAACATAAATATCACTTACTATAGTGTCAGCCATTCCACAGAAAATAGGTAGCTCAGCAGCCATGTTAGCTCTCGGAGCTAAGAATAGATCAATAGGAGCAACAAAGTCTTTTAGTTCTGCAGTAAATGATGAAGATGCTCTTGTTTTTACAACAAGCCTGTTAAATGGTGAACCACAAACATCTCCTCCCAATAATGTTACAGGATCAAGCCCAAGCTTAGAAAGGTTAACTGAAAATTCCATAAATTGGTCTTTGCCATAGTTAACCGACATACTATTATCCTGCAACACAGTTTGAAATGGACCTGCCCATGTATTGGTACCGCTACCTAAACCTGTATAAAATGCCCCGGCAGTTTTTGGTAAAATACTTGCATAACCATAAACTGCACCTGCACTGGCACCATCAAATTGGCCCGACCAATTGAATTGTGTAGGTGTTATACTTAATGCAGATTGATGTACCCAAATACGAGCTTCTATATTTGTCAATGTAGAACTTTGATATTGTGCTGTTAAAATAATATCTCCTGGCCTGGTAATATTTCCAGCTGCATCAAACTGCCAGCTGGTATGGCCTGCATCAGCTCCATAACCATAAAATTTGCCTGTTACCCTGTCATAATAAATATCTGTTTGGTACATCTCAAAATCGAAATAACGGTTACCAGTTGTATTATCTAATGAAAGAGCACCAAACATCCAAAGAGAGTCAGTATTATTAGGACCAGCTCTTCTTACATGCATGAAAACGTCAAGTATATCATTTTTGTCAGGAATTGACTGTACTCCACCTGTCCAATCTGCGGGGCTCATTCCATTTTTATCTGATCCAGCAGTAAAAACAGATGAATCATTTCCATGATAATCCCTTACAAATATCGCATCGAGCCAAAGCCTGTTATTTATAACAGTAAACTTGGGCCTGCTCATTGAACGAAATAAAGGGGCCATTCTTTTTGGCCAGGGGGAAACGTCGCTTAAATAACCAGCTACAACCGCTGCAGCGCCGGTGGTATCGATCACAAAAAATCCAGTTCCGGCAGTACCGTTGTTATACCAATCATCATTTCCACTTTGTACAAAGCCGTTGAAATAGTTTGCCCTTAGATCGGCATCTACTCCAAATGCAGCCTTGATGATTGGCGTGGTTATTTGTGCGGAAATAAAGACTGAAAAAAATACCACCCCTATAACAGTAAGTAAAATTTGTTTCATAAGCATAAATTGATGTCCTCAAAATCATTCTCTCAATACTTAAATAAACAGGAAAGAAAGGTGGTGGTCCTTTCCTGCTTAAATAAATAATTTAACGTTGTACAACACGGATCGTTTCTACAGGAGAATAATGTGTAGTGCCATCATTCATGTGACAAGCAACCCTGTAATAAATCATTCCAGGAAAAATGCCTTCATCTTTCCATGAAAATTTTACTGCGCTGTTACAAGGGATCTCATTGATAACATCATAGAATTCACCGAGATCATAAGATCTTTCAATGGTAAAGCATGTAACACCTGCTGGTGTATTAATACCCCAGTTTAGTACAACATTCTTTTTTGATTGGTGATGAATACGGAAATAAGTAAAGTCATGCGCAACTTTAGCTGCGGCATAAGTAGCTGCATTGTTCGCAACTGTTTCATTTTTACCTGAAAAGGTAAAGCCAGTAAATGCTATAAATGCAACGGCAAAAACAAAAAGCTTTTTCATAAGGTAGAATTTTTAATGATATGAAAGTAGTCCAGACCAGTTCCCCCAACAAGGAACATTTACCAGTAAAATACACTCAGAACATCAAATACGACTTTGATTTTTTAGGGTTAAATCCGGCAGTAGGCTTACGACGAAAAAACCCTCTCCAAAAGAAGAGGGTTTTTAATAACAAAATGTAATGGGTATTTAAAGTTTTTGATTTGTTTAGCCTCGTTTTATAATTTTTCTATTTATAACATTATTGTTAGAAATTACCCGAAGAATATAAAAGCCTGCTGGAAGTTTATCTGTATTATCAACATTAATTCTATTTCTGCCTTTTACCAGGTTATAAGTTCCCATCTTCAGCTTATGCTGGTATTGATCAAGAATTTCAACCTGGACCAATCCATCATCACCAGAAATAAGATCAAATTTTACATGGGAATTGAACGGGTTAATTAAAGACTCAATTTGAAGCCCGGCTTTATCACCTATTAATTGAACTACTTTAGAAAATTTAGATTTATTACTCTGAGTTTTAATTTCCTTTATTCTATACCACGAAAGAGTATTATCTAACAATTCCGGATCAACATAGGTATAGCGATTTGTTTCAGCAGATGGAGCTTTGTACCCGGTTATTTCACCAATAGTAACAAAGCTGCTTGCATCTTTACTTTTTTGTATTTCGTATTTAACTGGTTCTTCTTCTTTAGAAGTGGTCCAGTATAAAACTCCCTGGTTATTTTCATTTCTACCCTTGAAAGACAGAATCCCTACATCTAATAAGAAATCACATGGATCTACTGTCAATGTTATGGTTGCTCCTCCAGAAAAACTACAAGCAGCAGCAGCAAGGTTTGATGCTGTACTTGCAATAACCACTCTATACTGTAACCCGCTGTCAGCAGCATAGGCAATAAATGTTGGATATGAAACACTATATGCCCAGGCTGAGCCATTCCATGTTGGAGTTACTGATCCTGTTACACCAGTTGAAGTCCAGGTAGCTCCATCGTCAGTACTTTCCTCAAATTTATAGTAGGTATAGTTATCATAATAAGAGGCTATGATCGCACCAACGTCTACAGTATTACTATCGCAAATAAAAGGATTTGGTCCCGGAGTAACTGTTACTTCCGGGCTACAGGTAGCTACAACAATATCATCAATTGCCCAGTCATTACCCCCACCTCCCGGAGCGTTATTTCTTATCAGTAGTTCAAACCCGGTTTCTGCAGGTCCTGTTTTGTAAACGAAGCCCCGTTTTACCCAGCTGTTTACTGTATCGGATGCCTGTTGGGTAATACCTGGCCCCGTACCATTATAATAAATATTACCTGTTTGGTAATAATCCTGTCCATTTATCTGGAATGCAAGATTAGGAGGCACTCCCGAAGAGTCATTTGTAGCAAACGGTATATACCCTGCATTGGAATGGTTTCTTCCTACTGAATCGCAACCGCACTTATAACATACATTTCTTACCCATGCAGAGATCTCATAATAAGTATTGGGGCATAAACTGGTGATAGCAGATCTTACCGCTGTGTCCGTTTTATAAGCAGCATTTACTACTAACATATAGCCGCAGGGATTTGTTGGGCTTACAGGCAGTGCAATATCACAAGGTACATTCCCTTTCGCAGTATTGGTAGCTCCGGTATGGTCTCCAATTATATCCCATACAGAGAAGGTCCTGAAGCCGCTAACTGGTTTTGCCATGGCGTTATTCGTTGTATAAGTAGAACTGGTATTATTGGCAATTCCATAAAAATAATCGTTTGGACCAACCCCTCCTGTATTAAATACTGCATAAGTATAACTTGGAACAGCTGTTGAAGTACCTCTGTTTCTCGGAGACGCAGCAGTTCCAAATGTTCCGTTTGTTTCTATTCCCACCTGGTTATTGGTAGAAAGAGCAGTTGAACATAAGCCTGGACTTGCATAAACAACAAGGCTGTCATTTTTAAAGTTCACCATTCTCATGTTAGCGCCATCCTTATAAGTAAAGCTTCCGCCTCCCCAGTTAATTTTTTGATCATAAGATGCATAAACTTGTACCTTATAAGTAGCCATAATAATACAGGTGCCACCATAAAATGAAGGACGTGAAGTGTTAGATAATGAGCCTCTATATACTGATGAAGCCGTAGGACCTAAATTGATCTGGATGATTGTATCGGAACCATTCACCGTGTACCATCCACCATCCGTATCACTTGCATCTGTAAATGATTTATAGATCTTTCCTTCGTTTGTTTGTGTTGAAAGTGTTCCGGAAATCAATCTATAACCTGTATTAGCTTGCAGAGTGTCAAAGAAAGCCAAACTATCAACTGTGCCAGTTCGTACAACAAATGTTGCTCTTATCTCCAATACATCACCCGGCTCTACTCCGCCGCCGGTCCCAAGTTTTGTTACATTGATATAGCTTTTACTATAGTCAATACTTGCGGATGCTGTAGTAGCAGGATTTCTGATACAAATATTAAAACCCCAGTCAGTACTTCCAGGAGTATAAGTAGCAGGAGAATAAATCCGCACATAATAAGTATTACCGACTGTTAATCCTGTTCCACCTGGCAAAAGACTTGTGCCGCTGATACAAGCTAATTCTGTAAACGAACCACAAGCCCCTGAAAATAATTGAATGTAGGGTGTACAGATATTAGCACCAACCCCGCTTAAGGTAATAGTTGGGAAAGCTGATGTTGCCGTAAATGAATACCATACATCTGCACCCGGAGTACCAGAACATGAGCTGGATACAGATGGGCCTGATACGGTTGCGCCTGCCAAAGTCCCAGCTGTGCCGCCACAGGTTGTTACCGGAGTTAATGTTGTAGCTGCCGAGCAATTATCATTTGCAGGAGCAGCGTTTGCTGCGGGATCCGTAACACATATATTATAAGTTGGTGTTACACCTGTACTACTCGTAACTCTAACATAATATGTTTGACCAACGTTTAGACAGGTGGCATCAATTATTTGAGTCGTTGCATTACCAGTGTTTCCGGTTATACAAGTCAAGCTTCCACAAGTACCGGAAAATAATTGAGTACGAACACGATTAGAAGAAGAACTACTCAAAGTAATCGTAGGATTTGGCGACTGTGCAACAAACTGATACCACACATCAACTTCAGCATAGCCACTACAATCTGTAACAGAAGTATAAGTTGCTCCAACCAATGTACCTGCAGTATTTACACAACTTGCTCCCGATGTGAGCACTGTCGCTGCTCCGCAGAGATCATTAACTAAGCCTGCATGGGTTACACAAATTGAAAAACTTGCTGCTGTTCCGCTTCCTGATGGATCAGCTCCCAAATTTGAAACACGGATCCTGTACGTAGTACCAATTGCCAACCCGGTTTGAGTAATCGTTGTAGTTCCACAAACAGGTGCTCCCAACGCAGCACAGGCGTTGGTGTATATCTGTATGTTAGGGGCCGTAATGTTTGTACCAAGATTGCTTAGCGTCACGGTATGAGAAGTGGCAACTGCTACAAATGAGTACCAAACATCATAATAGGTACCAGCGGCAAAACATCCCAACGCAGTTGCTCCATTTGCTGTAGCCAGGTTCATTGAACCAGTTGTATTAATGCAACCTGTATTTGATGTCAATGAAATTGCGTTTGCACATTCATTGTTAGCAGGGCCTGTATGTGTAACGCAGATATTAAATGTATTAGAGGCGCTTATAGTGCTTGGATCTGTGTAGATCCTTACATAATAAGTAGTACCGGGAGTAAGAGTTGTAGATGCCAATGAAGTTCCGCTGACACATGCTACCGAAGTAAGGGATGCACAAGAACCCGAAAATAACTGGATACGAGGGTTAGCTGGAGCAGATGATAAAGTAATTGTCGTGTTTGCACCAACAGCAACAAAACTATACCATACATCATTCCGGTTTGCAACACCACAACCAATGGATGTTATAGCAGAAGGAGATGCTCCAACTAATGTACCGGAAGTGTTAGCGCAAGCTGCGTTAGATGTTAAGCTGATCGCTCCTGTACATTCATCATTAGCTGGTGGAGTATGCGTAACGCAAATATTAAAATTAGCAACAGTACCTGATCCGGATGGATTACTGGTCATGTTGGCTACCCTGACATAATAAGTAGTACCAACTGTTAATCCGGATTGTGTAACTGATGTAGTTCCACATGCGGAAAGATTGGTTAAGCTGACACAAGTTCCACCATATATCTGTATTTGAGGGTTTGTAATATTTGCACCTAAACTACTTAACGTTACAGTTTCAATTGCAGCTGCTGCTACAAATGAATACCAAACATCATAGTACACTCCTGCTGCAAAACAACCCAAAGATGTCGCACCGTTTGCTGTTGCAATATTTAATGTACCTGCTGTATTGACACAAGTAGTATTTGATGCCAAGCTTGTAGCACCAGCGCAGTTATCATTTGCCGGTGGTGTATGGGTAACACAAATATTAAAAGTACCTGTATTCGTATTCTGTGTGTACACCCTGATGTAATAAGTATTGCCAACTGTAAGCGAGGGATATGTGATAGCAGTGTTTCCACAAGCAAGGGATGTGAACGATCCACATGTACCCGAAAGAAGTTGAACACGAATTTGTGAAGGGGCTGATGATATGGTGATCGTATGAGTTGATGCTTGTGCAACAAATGTGTACCATACATCATACTTATCAGTAGCACCGCAACCTATAGTTGCCCCAGGAAATGTCGTAGGGTTCCATGTTGCATTTACATTGGTACCTGCTGTGTTTATACAGGAAGTATTGGATGTCAGTGTTATTGCTGCGGAACATTCATTATTACCTGGCTGGGCAAATGAAATACTGGAAGAAAATATTCCCAGGAATAAAAGAATGATGGTAGCATACGGATAGTGGAAGCGGTTCATATCGTCTAGAGTGCTTTGGTTTTTCTGAATAATGGATTGCAGACAAAATAAATCCAACTACTTATTATTAACAAGAGCGGTAATACTCAAAAAAATTCGGGCTTTTACTAATGAAAATCGGGTAGTAATGCTTGGGTATAATTTAAAAGTTATAAATATTTTAGTGCCTTAAAATCCTGAAAAACCATGCAACAAGCTACTGCCCGAACCGGCACCACCAATTTTTTATTTATTCCATTCGTATTTATTTTCATTACCTTTTTTTCATTACCTGGTTTAAGCCAGACAAATGAATACACCGGAACGCCACCTACATTAAGTTCATCCACTTCATGTACAATTCCAACATCCGGCAACCCTGCATATACTTTAGACAATGCTACAGCCAGTGCCGGTATTCCTGCTGGTTGTTCAGCGCCTGCACATTATGATGTCTGGTTCAGATTTGTTGCCGCCAGCTCAACGGAAACAGTCACCATTGGAAATTTGGGTAGTAATGTAACAAATCCGGAGGTGCAAATATTTGCTGGAACAGCTGCAGTAAATTTCATTTCGCAGGCTTGTGGAGCAACTACTGCTACCGCAACAACATTATCAATTGGAGTAACTTATTTTATAAGAGTTTCCAATGTAGGAAGTGATCCATCAGGGAATGGGCAAACTCCGAAATTTGACATTTGTCTTACACATCCTCCTCCTCCTCCCTCAAACGATGATTGCGGAGGAGCAATATCATTAATATCGGGAACAACCTGTAGTAATACAGGAGGAACTTTAGTTAATTCAACCTATACAACAATTCCAACGATTGATTGCGGCGTAGCAAGCAGAAACGACGTGTGGTATAGCTTTCAGGCTCAATCAACGACTCCAACTATTTCTTTATCTTCTGCTCCGGCAAATTCACGCATTCAACTTTTTTCAGGTTCATGCATTGCACTTACATCTCTTTCATGTTCTTCAACTGGAACTCTTGCAGCATCGGGCCTTATCATTGGCGATATTTATTATGTAAGAATTTATACTGACCCTAATGCTTCTGGTACCTTTAATATTTGTATAATTGATCCCCCCCCTCCTCCATCAAATGATGATTGCGGAGCAGCAACAACATTAACTTCGGGAACCACTTGTTCTACTATAGCTGGCACAATTGAAAGCGCAACAGCTTCTGGTTCTCCTACTGGTTGCGCATCTGGTGGAACACATTATGATGTTTGGTATAAATTTGTCGCTTCTAATACTACTCACGCCGTTACAATTAGCGGAAGAGGTTCTAATTTTACAAACCCAGAAATTCAACTTTATAGTGGCACCTGCGTATCATTAACTTCTATTACTTGTGGTACCACAACATTAACTTCAACCACATTAAGTATTGGCGTTACATATTATGTAAGAGTATCAAATATTGGAAGCAGTCCAACAGTTAATGGAGATTTTGATATATGTGTAGTAAATCCTGGACCGCCTCCATCAAATGATAATTGTGCTGGTGCGCCGACATTAACTTCAGCAACCAACTGTTCAAATACAGCTGGTACATTGGTAAGTGCTACTGCCACCACCGGTCTTCCTGCCGACTGCCAGACAGGCGGTACACACTATGATGTATGGTATCAATTTCTTGCTACTAATACTACTCACGCCGTTACAATTAGTGGGCAAGGTTCTGGTTTCACCAATGCCCAGGTACAATTATATAGTGGTACATGTGGGTCTTTAACTTCTATTGCCTGTGGAAATACATCATTATCCTCAACCACATTGACAACTGGAAATACTTATTATATAAGAGTTTCGAACGTTGGCAGCATCATTTTAAGTAATGGTGGATTCAATATTTGTGTGACCCACCCATCGTCTTCGGGTAGTGTTGTTGCGGGCCGCATGAATGAAGTTTACAAACAAACCACTCTTTCCGGCTCTGGAGGTTTACAATATCCATGGGAAGTTACTTACGGTCCTGACAATAATTTATGGATCACTGAAGCGAGAGGTTACAAAGTTTACAAGATGGATCCAAATACGGGGGCAAAAACAACTGTACTGGATATATCAATGAATAGTACATGGCTACCCTCTCCTGCTGATACGCTGAATGTTCAGTTTAGTAGTGGTTGGCCGCAAGGCGGTTTGGCCGGTTTAGCTATTCATCCAAACTTCCTCGATGGAACAGGCAACAATGATTATGTGTATATATCATATGTTCATAGGAATTTAGGAGGTGGTGCACCGACAGGAATATTCTTTAGAAATAAATTGGTAAGATTTAAATATAATTCAGGGACTGGCAAATTGGAATCACCAGCGATAGTATGCGATAATTTACCGGGAAGTAATGATCATAACTCGCAAAGAATAATTATAGCACCAACAACCTTAGGGGGCCCTAGTTATTTATTCTATGCGTCAGGTGATATTGGTGCCGGTCAATTCGATAATCGTACACGGCCGATGAGAGCTCAGGATCCTGCTTATTACGAAGGAAAGATATTAAGATTTAACCTTGATATTGATGGAGATGCCGGCGCAGATGCATGGATACCTAATGATAATCCATACAATTCACTTCTTAGTTTACAAAGTGCTGTATATAGTATTGGTATTAGAAATAACCAGGGCTTTGCGTATGATCCTGCTTTAAACATTTTGTATGGAGCATCTCACGGCCCTTATAGTGATGATGAGATAAATATTTTTCAACCATTTAAAAACTATGGCCATCCCTTGATACAAGGATTTGTTGATGGAAATTATAATGGCAATACTGCTCAGGGTACTACTACCAGTGTTTCAGCAGGCGCAGCTTACACTGATAACCTGGGAGTATCAAGCTGTCCGCCAATTGGCAATGAAGCTACAAATAAGGCAACTATTGATGCTGGTGTAAACGGACTTTATAAAGATCCTCTTTTCTCTGCATACCCGGTACCCAACGGTGATATATCAACACCCGGAACCGTAAAATATATTTGGAGATTTAATCCTGGAAATGCTACACCAGCGCCAGGTTGGCCAACCGAGTCATGGTCAGGGTTAGATTTATATAATCATACATTAATTCCTGGTTGGAAAAATTCATTAGTGGCTGCTTCATTAAAATGGGGACGGTTATTGAGATTAAGATTAAACGCTGCAGGCACTGCTACGGCGCCTACAAATACTACAAGCGACACGATTAGTTACTTTAATAGTCAAAACCGTTTCAGGGATCTGGCTTTTTCTTCCAATGGAAAAGACATTTTCGTGATAATGGATAATACATCTACTACCTCGGGTCCCGGTTCAGCCAACCCCGTCGTACCTAATTGTGCAGGCTGTGTTCAGAAATATACTTTCCTTGGATATAATGATAATGCAGGTAAAAGTTCTATTCCAACTTCAATTGATGTTACTAATGCCGCTGTTAACACTTGCAATACAGGAACAACAGTTACCATTGATAATACCAACAATAATCTTTGGGTTCCGATCACCGGTCCTGATGGAAATATCATGGCGGAAATTTATGCTAATGGAAATAATCTCGGTACTGTTACATCCAGTTTTTATAAAAACTCCGGAACTATCCGCGTAGCAAATACCACTCATTATCTTGATAGAAATATGACCATTACACCCGCAGTACAACCTACATCCACAGTAAAGATCAGGCTTTACTTGTCAAAGGCTGAGTTAGATGCGTTGATCGCTGATGGAGCTAGCGGCGTTACTGCGATCAGCAACTTAAGAATTTATAAAAACAACGATCCATGCAGCAGCGCTATAGGTGCGCCACCAACTGCAATAACTCCAACTTATGCAGAAGCCCATGGTGCAAATGGCTATATGCTGCAGGGAGATATAACCAGCTTCTCTTCCTTTTATTTCGCTGCCGCTAATAGCTTTACCCTCTTTACATTGCCAATAGATCTTCTTTCATTCACAGGTCATTTACAAAATAATAATTCAGTCTTATTAAATTGGAAAACGGAGAATGAGATCAATACTTCTCATTTTGTTGTAGAAAGAAGTGCAGATGGTATTCGTTACAGCGGCATTGGAAATGTAACAGCTAATGGAAGAAACAATACAGGTGGCTCGTTTAGTTATTCACTTACCGACAATGATGCAATTAATCAATCATCTCAGAGACTTTATTATAGGTTGAAAATGGTTGATATTGATGGTAGGTTCGAGTATTCAAATGTTATTTCTGTATCATTCCCTCTTATTACAGGAAAGCTAAGCATAGCTCCAAACCCGGTGCTCACTGAAATGAAAGTAACAATTGTTTCTGAAGCTGATGGAAGAGTTGAATGGAAGCTGACAGATAATGTTGGTAGGGTGATACAAAAAGGATCAGAGTTTGTGAGAAAAGGCGCCGGAAACAACTTTACTGTTAACATGAATAAGTTACCAGCAGGTACTTATAATTTAAATGTCATTGGCGCCGGTATTGATCAGGATGAAAAAATACAAAAAATGTAAACTGATCTCAGAAATTTTTTAGACCACATATTTAAACCCTGGTAGAAATGCCGGGGTTTTTTGTTGTAAAAAGTTATTGTTGAATTATTTTAAAACAAGCTTAAAGAAACTCCCCCATAATAATTTCTGCCTGGTGCTGCATTATAATAGCGGCCGCCGGCTGCATTAATATCATTTCCCAGGCTATAAGTAACATCAAATGCATTTTCAATACCTGCAAACAATTCAAGCTTGTTCTTTTTCTTTAGATCTTTTCTCCAGCCTATTCTGAAACCTAAAAGATTATAGGAAGAAGCAAATTCAGTATTAGCATCATTTAAAGGAATAGGATCGCTGTAATAGTAAGTAAGATTAATATAGATGCCGGGCTTAGTAGAAATATCTAATCCTGAAGCAACAGTATTTTTAGCTACACTTGGTAATTTTTTTCCGCTATAATCGTTTGTGAGTTGTTTAAAATCGTCATAAGTAAAATTATTCCATGTATAACTGGTCCATATCCTGGCCGTATTGACAAATGAATTACGTTGCAAAAGCAAATAAGAAACCTGTGACTCAATTCCTCTCTGCTTTGTTGAACCTGCATTGACAAAATAATCGCCATTGCTTGCATCTCTTCTTTGTACAATTGCATTTTTTAACCGATAATCAAAAACATTAACCTCTGCATATAATCTCCGTTGCAACCAACTACTTTTTAATCCTGCTTCATAATTAATGCCATGTTCTGCATTTAATTCTGTACTTATTACACTGGTAGAAGGTAATACTTCCGCCGTTGTTGGTGGAGAAAAGCCCTTAGCTACACTTGCATATAAATACAGATCTGCTACAATTTTTTTTGAGACTGCCACTCTTGGTGCAGCTTCATTTTTATAAGATCTTTCTTGCTCCGGTAATGAAGGAATAGAAAGTCGTTTTATTTTTATTGATGATTTATTAATGCTGAGGCCAGCGGTAACATTTATATCATATTTCAATCTAAGATCTGTTTGTGCAAAGATTGACCAGATCCCGTTTGTTAAATCGTCATTCGTAAGCGTGGTTGTTGGTTTGCCATTTACATTTTGATATGTATGTATATTGAAATAACCTTTTTGCGCCTCCGCTCCAAAAATCACCTTGACTTTATCATTGACAGTAGAAGGCTTCCATGTGAATACTGTCCTTCCTCCGAAATGAGGTTCATTCCTTGCTTCATAATTTCGGAAAGTGGGGTTTTTAATTTTCGAAAGTGCACCATAAAAAATTAAACTGTTTTCAAAGTGGTCATTGAATTTAAAATGATTATTAAATCCACCTAACCATGTTTTCTGGTAAATAGCCGCCTTTGCTCCATCTGCACTTGGGAATGCCCCTGCTGCAGGACGAGATGCCCGGGGATCTTTTTGATATTCTGCTTTTGTAAGAGCACCTGGTGTTTCATAAAACAGATCACCGTAGAGAAAATTGAAATGCAAGGATTCTTTTTTACCTGAGCTGATCTTAGTTTGCCAGGTAGCAACATCTCTTCTCATTGATGTATGGTCTCTGTAACCATCACTTTGCTGGTGCGAATAAGTAAAAGAATTTCTGAATTTTTCCTTTCCCTGGTTAAACTGAATATTTATATTACTATGATCATAACTGCCATAAGATAAATTAACCAGTAATCCAGGTTCAGGATGTGCAGCATTACTATTGATCAAAATTGCACCTCCTGTTCCAGCACCATACAGGCTTCCTGCCGGACCTTTGATCACTTCTATGGAATTGAAATTATAATAGCTCAATTGATTTAAATAAGTATTACCCCCGGGATCTGTAAATGGGATCTCATCCCAATAAACTTTTACATTTCTTACACCAAAAGGTGAACGCAAGGTACTTCCCCTGATATTCATTCGGTAACTACCCGGAGAACGTTCTTCCATTCTTACTCCCGGTGTACTATTAAGTGCCGGAAGAATATTTGTATTGCTGAATCGCTCAAGACTGCTTTTATTTACCTTATTAATTGCAGCCGGAACTTTTCGAAGACTTTGATTTTGTTCATATGCTTTGACAATTACCTCACCAAGAGTTTGTGAAGTGTCAGCAGCAACATTTTGTGAACTTGAGAAATGATAAATGGCCATGCAAACTAGCAGGCAGGTGGCAGTTTTTCGCATAGTATTGGTTTGTCGTTGGTACAAAAATACATTATTCAACTCCGTAAAAACAAAACCGCCAGTATGCCGGCGGTTTTGTAATTCAGAAAAAATTATTTCTTGAAATTATTATCATGTGTATCTTTTACCTGGCAACTACAATTTTTTCAGTCCTTATATTTTTCCCGTTGGCTTCTTTAACTCTCAACACATATATTCCATTTGAAAGATTGTTTATATCAACCCTTGTAGCAAGTTCCCTGGTTTGAATATTTCTTACAAGCTTGCCACTTATGTCAAATAATTGTATAAGCCTGTTTTCAACAGCATAATTGTATATTATAAAATAAGTGCGGGCCGGGTTTGGATATACATCAATGCTTTTATCTTTCAGATCATCTGATACTTTGCTTTCAGTAAGTAATTGACTCATTGCTCTGGCTGAACCTGATGGCTGGTATGTGAATTCTAAAATACTTCCAGCGTTTGCAGGTGTTGTAGTCACACCTCCTGTCGGTCCGGATGTAGAACCACTGGAGTCACAAGCAACATACAATTTTAATCCATCTGGTGATACAACTATGTCTCTGTACCGTCCCATTCCACGGAAATAATTAATTGTATCAGAAATTATACTCTGTCCATCATTGCTCAATTTATATCTTGTAATGACACCGCCCTTCAACGTGGCTACCAGTAATGAATTTTGCCATCCCGGAATTCCAGGGCTTCCGTAAAACTCTGTTCCGGAAGGTCCGATTGAGGGCCAGGTCATATTATCGCCGCCAGTAGGAGGATTAGAAGAAGGGAATATCGAACGTAAGGGCTCATTTGCATTAAGTGTAGCGCAATTGTTTTGTTCATTAACTACAGCAAATCCACCTATTGTCTTTCCATTATAATTACCATCGCAATAGCCGGCAACTTGTGGCCATCCATAATTTCGGCCAACTTGTATAGCATTTATCTCATCATCACTGAAGGGTCCATGTTCGCTGCTATACAAAATATCGGTTCCATTTACATTACCCCATACAAGACCTTGCGGATTACGATGACCTAAAGTATATACGGCAGTTGTTTGACCTCCATTTGTAAATGGATTATCTGCGGGGATCCATGATCCTGCATCTGGTTCAGTATTCAATCTTAAAATTTTTCCTTCATAGATATTAGTATTCTGCGCATTGTTGGCTCGTGAAATATTATCAAACTGTCCGGCGCCCATGTCTCCCGCTGAATAATATAATTTTAAATCAGGCCCGATAGAGAGACGTGCTGAATTATGATCATTACTTCCGGGAATATTTTCCAATACTGTAACAGGGCTTTCCAGCAAAAGAGTCGAAAAGTTATATATATATCTTTCGATCCTTATTTTTCTAACCGTACTGCTTGTCGATTGATAAGTATAAGAAATATATGCGTAAGGTTTCCCTGTTAAAAATTGTGGATGTAATGCAAGTCCCATCAATCCATCCTGCCCTCCACCCCGAACCATTTTGGAACCTAACGTAAGTACAATGGTTTTTATATTGGTTACTGGATTTACATAACTCACTCTTCCTGCAAACCGTTCAGTATACCATATATTATTATCAGGTCCGTAAACAAGATCATGTGGCATTCTTTGATTTCCAATGACCGTACGCACAGAAAAAGATTCATTAGCAAGTGTTTTAGGTATAGTTGATACACTCATCGCAATGCTTGTGGACTGATTTCCTAAGGCATCTTTAGCAACCACTGTCATTGAATAGGTAGTGTTTGATAAAAGACCAGTAACACTATAAGAAGTACCAATGAGAGCCGCACTATTCATTTTTACTCCATTCCTATAAACATCATACCCTGTTACCCCTACATTGTCTGTAGAAGCAGACCAAGAAAAAGTGAATGACGTTGTTACAATATTTGTGGCTGCAAGATTGGAGGGTGCAGTTGGTGGCTGTGAATCCGGTGAATTTGTAGTAACATTTAATGAAGTGCTTGGGGTACTTTGGTTACCAACTGCATCTTTAGCTTTTACAAAATAACTATAGGTAGTTCCGACAGTCAATCCTGAAATATTGTAAGATGTAGATGTGATGTTTGAAGAATTAATTTTTATTCCAGCCTGGTATACATCATAACCCGTAACACCAACATTATCTGTAGATGCAGTCCAGCTTAAGGTAAATGAAGATGTGGTGATATTTGATGAAGAAAGATTTGATGGCGGAATAGGCGGTTCTGTATCCATACTGTTGTTAACAGATAAGTATGTTCCCGGAATTACTTCACTTGGCGCAGATACACTTTGACCAGGCTTTGCCCAGCCAACAGCTAAATTATCACTGCCGCTACCCTCTTTTAGTAATGCCTCTACATAATATTTTTGACCTGCTAATAAAGGAATAGCAACTGACTTTTGTGTGGCGGATTTATTCCATTGTCTTGACTTTGTAGAATTCGTGTTATAAGCGATCTTTACTTTGTTAGCCGGATTAATGGTTGTACTTAACCAAAGTTCTGCACTTTCATCGCTGGCAATCCAAAAAACATAATTACCATTCGTTGGCGGACAGATATACCCATATATCTTCATTCCGAAATTATTTCCACTATTACCCGGTATCTCAAAGATGGTATAGGTTCCTGAAGTGGAAGGGCTGTTTGGATAGTTTGAATTAGAGGTCAGGTTACTTACAGAGGATCCGTTAATGTTATTCCAGCGCTGATAGTTGATGCTCCCAAGACCCGGACAACTTTGCCCAAATGAGTTTAAAAAAATAAATACAAAGATGGTGGTGGCGTAAAGGTTCTTCATAAATAGTGGCTGTTTAGGGTTAAAAATAAAAGTGGTTCGTTAAAAATTAAAGTTATAACGATTGTTTAATTTATAAATAAATAATCGGGTGATTGAAATCAATATTCTTTAAAGCAAAACTCTAACGCCTGATAGCATTACATCATCTTTTATTGAAAAGCATGATCAATCATGCTAAAAAAGGGGTTATTCTTAATTGTGTATTTTTACATCAATACATCAAATATGACCCCGACAACAAAACCAATTATCGGTATTACTTGTGGCGATTTAAATGGAATAGGAACCGAATTAATAATCAAAGTATTTTCAGATAGCCGTATCCTTGAACTTTGCACACCCGTGATATTTGCTTCAAATAAGGTCATTAATTTTTACCGGAAGACTTTACCAGAGTTTAATTTTAATTGGCAGAATATAAAAGACCTCTCCCGCTTGAATGCAAAACAAATGAACATCTATAATTGCTGGGAAGAAGATGTAAACGTTACTCCCGGTCAATTAACCGAGAGCGGTGGAAAATATGCTATAAAATCATTAGAGGCTGCTGTACATGCATTAAAACAAAATCACATAGAGGGTCTTGTTACAGCGCCAATTCATAAAAAAAATGTACAATCAGCTGAATTCAATTACACGGGCCATACTCCTTTTTTAAAAAGCTATTTCGGAGTAAATGATGTAGTAATGCTATTGTTTGCAAATGAATTTCGTGTTGCATTGGTTACAGAACATATCCCTGTAAATGAAGTAGCTGCAAAAATTTCTAAAGAAATTATAACAAGGAAACTGAATATTCTGAATGAAAGTCTTCAAAAAGATTTTGGAATTGATAAACCAAAGATCGCAGTTCTCGGATTAAACCCTCATGCAGGTGATGAAGGTTTGATTGGAAAAGAAGAAGAAACAATTATAAAACCCGCTATAAAAGAAGCAAAACAAAATAACATGATAGTGACGGGTCCATTCAGCGCTGATAGTTTTTTTGCAAAACAATATCACAATCGTTTTGATGCTGTGCTTGCCATGTATCATGACCAGGGACTTGTTCCTTTTAAAACACTTGCTTCAGGCGAAGGTGTTAATTATACGGCGGGTCTTCCTGTTATAAGAACTTCACCAGATCACGGAACTGCTTTTGATATTGCAGGAAAAGGAAAAGCAGATGAATCTTCTTTCCGCATTGCAGTTTTTGAATGTCTTAATATAATTAATAAAAGAAAAGAATTTGAAGAAAGCCACAAAAACCCTTTGAAAAAAATTACTTCTGCAATTCTTGCTAACCAGGAAGATGAAAGGATCGAAGAAAATTAATTAGTAAATATTTCGATCAGTACTTCTATTTATCATTAAAAGATCACAAGCTGTGATCTTTTTTATTTATAGTTCATGAATTTGCAAACTTCTTTTTCTTCAATATTTTTTATAAAAAATCGGCGTTAGTACATTTACACTTAGTAGTTTTTCTATTCTCCGTTTAAGTAACTTCAGAAAAAAAGTAGAATTACTACTTATAAAAAAACCTTACTCTTACTAAGAAAAATCTCTTAGAAAAACTATGAGATTTAAAAAGTGAAATATACTTTTATACTCGTAATTAATCCGGTACCCGAGTGAGTCCTACCAAGTAACTTTCTCGGTTTAGTATCAAAAAAAATTTAGTTGTAGTGTTTTTGGAAGCCTTCGGCTCCGGAAGCTTTTGCTTTGATCTCCGGATGAATTAAAAATGTATTTAGCTCAATTAAACCATACTTATTATTATTCAAAAATTAATCACCCCTAAAAAGAAAACAATGAAACATTTCTTCAAATTAACATGTGCAGCGGCAGTTCTTACAGCCGGAATTATTACCCTTTCTTCATTCAATAAAGCGAAGAAAACAACTACGAATGTTGATTCATACAGCATTCAACTTATGCCCTCAACGGAATCGAGCCGTGGTGCTGGTACCTATGAATGGACATGGGTTCTTACTAATCCTAATCCAGGTAATGGTGAAGATGGAACATTACAGAATGTAAGCCATTTTGATATCGCTTTAAATGCCGCAGCAGAAGCCGCATTAGTTTCAGCAGAATATAGTTTTGATGGTATTACCTGGGTAAGTGTTCCTATTGAAATGGAACGTGATCCAGCGATCAGGCAATGTACTGGCGTTGATGTATTAAAATTCGATGCAGGAACTGTTGGTGACCAACCTACTTATTACAGAGCTACATTTGACCAGGAGTTCTCAGCTAATCCATATGCAACTTCATGGATCAAGGGTGGTGCTCGTTATGGTTGTAATATGGCTTTCTTTACTGGTGTTGGTGCATCAAGTAATAACTAAAATTTATTAATTAATAAAAAAGCTGCGGATAACTGCGGCTTTTTTATTTCAACAACACATTTTTATACAAGTGAATCAATCACTCTTGATCTACTTGTGTTGAACTTTTAAAATTTTTGGTGTTCTGATTTAAGCTTTTAATTAAAATAGCTTGATCAATTATTATTCTCTAAGTGTTTTTTTGTAGTACCCTAAATCCGTTCAGATGAAGACAACTATACACCTTATTTCTTTCAGGCCCACTTTTAAATTTGTTCGAACCTGGTTTATTAACCTGTTTGTTGCCTCTTATTTTCTTGTACCCACCTCAGCTTTTTCACAGTGTACAAGCTATACAGTTAATTGGGACTATCTTGATTTTCTGCATAATTCAGCGGGCAGCTGGTATAATTTTAATAACCCATCAACGGGTCAGCCTTTTGTTACAAATACTATGAAGCAGTCGCAGAATTATGCAGTGGGACCAACAAATGTGCTAAATATTGCAACTTCGATGGCTGTTACTGGGAGTGGCGTATTTTATGGAGAAATAACAACTCATGGAGGCGATGTACCGGGGTATACAGGAGCAGATGTTTCATTTAATCCTACTATTGGTCAAACAATTACTTTTACTTTTTTAAATGAAGTAAGTAATGCAAGCTTTACTCTATATGACCTCGATAGAAATTCTATTTATAATGTTACAGCTGCTGATGCATCAAGTGTAGCTCAAACAGTAAACGCCACCACATATAATACAAGCGGAACAACAATACAAACTATAAGCGGAAGTCCAGGAAAAACGCTTACAGCGGGAACTACAACTGGTGCTAGTTTGACCCCTCCTGATAATCGGGGTACTGTTACGATTAGTATTTCGGGAGCCATAAAAACAATCACTATAACTGCAACTGCGATTGGAAATGACCCACAATTTTGGCTTTCTGATATTATAGCTTGTTCTCCCGATCCAAGTTTTCCGACAGATTATTATAGACCATATACGCAACCTTATACAGGACAACCTGCTTATTTCCTTGCTAATCCCGATATGAATCTAAATGTATATATGGTGGATCCTGTTAACAGAACTGCTGATCTGTTATTTACTGATCCGGGTATCGGAGGAAATGCATTAAACTCTATAGCATATGACCCGGTAAATAAATATGTTTACTATGTAATGAATGGTTCCGGTGCAGGCGCTGGGAACAGGGCACTAAAAAGATATGATGTAACTACAAACAGCATCACTACGGTTCTTGCTGATATAAATACATTAGGTGTACCTACATTTACGCAAGGAGTTGAAGCTGCTTCAGCCGCTTTTTATAATGGTTGTTTATATCTTGGAGTAGAGGGTACCGAACCAAGTAATTTTATGACAAATACCGAATCAATCATTTGGCGAATTGATTTTAGTGGTGGCACCCCTATAAGAGCCTCACAGGTTTTTGGTATGCTAAACGATGATGGTGCAGGCCAGCCTAGTCATGACTGGGGAGATATTATTACAAAAGACGGTACTATAATTACACATTCATCAACCCGCCTTACACCTTCTTACCAAAGTAACTGGATCCATTTTAACATGACCACAAGCACCGCTACAAATACGTATACGGGATATGCTGATACGTCAGGACAACTTGGTCAGATTTATGACGGTACAGTCTATAGATTAGATAATCAAATAGCTTTATACAACAATAATGGTACTACTGCTGCAGCTAACCCAATATCAGTTACGTCTTGTTCACCTGCCTGGAACAATAGATCGGTAAATGATGCCTCCGATCCCTTCAGACCAGCTCTTGATTTTGGAGATGCGCCTGCTACTTATGATCCGGTTGCTTTATCTCCCGCTGCAAACCAAAAAGCATGTAATAACTCAACATTGAGAATAGGTTCGGCATGGGATCGTGAATGGGTCTTAGGTAGTTCATCAAATGCTACCGGAGATGGGGCAGATGAAGATGGTGTTTCTACTGTTAGTATTATGGTTTCTGATGGCATTCCATATAATCATGTACAAGAGGTAACTGTTCTGAATAATACGGGAGCTCCTGCTTATTTAGCAGGTTGGCTTGACTATAATGCAAATGGTGTATTTGATGCATCTGAAGGAGTCGTGGTAACAGTGCTAAGCAATGCCTCACCACAAACAATAACGCTTGGTTGGACTGGAATTACTATAGCACCCAGCACACCGAACAGTTTTTTACGTGTAAGACTTTATTCCGGAGCCTTAACTACAAGTAGTGCAACTGGCTGGTTGGCCGATGGCGAAACAGAAGATTATCCTGTACTTTCTCAGTCAATGCCACTTGTTATCGAGTTACTTGATTTTAATGCAACTCTTACGAGAGATAAAAATGTTTTATTAAACTGGAGAGCATATGTCGATGACGAAGCAAAGGGTTTTGAAGTAGAAAGAAGTAAGGACCAGAATAATTGGGAAAAAATAGCAACTGTAAATTTGAAGGCTTCGAACTTTACATCAGATTATAGTTTGCTGGATCAACAACCATTACAGGGAAAATCTTACTACCGATTAAAAATGGTGGAAAAAACAGGTTCATCAAGATACAGTAAGACCAGGTTGATACAAATTGATCAGCTTGTTACAAAACTCAGGATATACCCCAACCCTGCTAAAAATGATGTTACCGTTTCATTTAATTCATCAATGAATCAATCAGCGACATTGATCATAAGATCAATTGCCGGACAAGTAATGATAAAGAAATCAATCACTTTGACTGAGACGGATAATCGTGTAAGTATATCAACAAATGGACTAAGCAATGGTTTATATGTTGTTGAACTAATTACTCCAGAAAAAACATTCGTGAATAAGTTAACTGTAGCAAATTAAAAAATAAGTATCCAAATAGAAATAAAAAATCATCCATTTCTGGATGATTTTTTATTTGAAATTCATGTTTTGCGAAGGAGGTTCTTTCTTTTGCAGTTTATTCGAGCCAAAATGATTAAAATTATAACTCATGGTAAGCATAAAAAATCTTGGTACTACGTTTGCTTTCACATCTTCAAAATAGTTTTCGCCAATTATCCTGTTGATACCATTATTCTCTTTTAGGATATCATAAATTGTAAATTTGATCTCACCAGTATTTGTTTGAAAAAATTTCTTTGCAAAAGATAGGTTCCATAAAAAGACATCCTCGTTAAAACCAGCACTACGTCCCGAGTTGATATAAAAATCAAAATCTGTAAGAAAATAAAAACGGTTTTTGAGCCGGTAAGTAAAATCAGCAGAATAGGCCTGGTTGAAATATTTTGTATTCGCTCCGGTTTCTACCTCATAAGCAACCAGGTTAAAAACAAAAGCACCGCTAACAGACAGGTCAAATTGGTCTTTCCCATAATTTATACCTGCGGATTGATTCACCTGGAAAGTTGAAGTAAAATTCTTTTGTTTGTATAAAAGATTTGCATCCCGGCTCAGGTACATCATATTGGTAAGATTCACATTCAATCCCTTTATTTTTTTAAAGGGGAAATTCAAGGATCCTGAACCAGAGATATTAACCGACCCGTTCATATTTTCGGGTTTATAAATGATAGTGACCTGGTTCAATGAATCAATACTGTTAACAATTTTATTCCCGGTATAGTTGACGCTAATATTTGCAGAAAAAAATCGTTGTGAAGCTAAGGCAAATGAATTGTAATTAACATTAATGTTATTTACAAACTCTTGTTTTAATGAAGGGTTTCCCGTTTTTATCATCAGCGGGTTACTAACATCAGGCACATCCTGCAATTGATTTACATTTGGTGCATTTGTTCTTCCCCTGTAATAAATTTTTATATTTTTTGAACGTGTGATCGCATAATTAAAATTGGCAGTTGGGAAAAGATTAGTGAATCGTTGATGAATAGTGGTGTCTTTCCCTGTTGAAAGAGTAACACTCCGGTTTTCCAAATTGCTAACCTGGTAGCCAAGTCCAACCTGGTAATTAAACTTTTTTAATTGATGCCTGAAATTGAACCCTGTCCTGCTTGAAGTATTTGAGTAATCAAAATAATTTGAGAGCTGAGAATTCAATTGATCATACTTGCCGGAGCTTGAATCGTAATTATATGTTTTTTTATCTGAAATAGTATTACTTGAGGAAAAAGCATAGTTTATTTCAAAAAGTTTATTCCGGTCAATAGGTTCTGTATAAGAAGCGCTTATTGTGTTAATTCCTGACTCGTTTTCCTGGAATGCCTTCTGGTTAAGATTTATAAAAGAAGCGATAGAACCATCTTTTTGATACGCTGTGATCGGAGAAATGTTATAGCTTTTTGTATCACTGCCGCCCGGGCTATTTCTCCAGCCTAAAGTAAATGTTCTGCCTGCTCTTTTAAATTTCCTGCGGTAAAGTAATTCACCCGAATAATTCATTCCGTCCCTGTCATCCTGTTTATTTGTTCTTACTTCAGTAGCCATGTATTTATCGATCCCATCGGAAAATGTAACACTTGTGTCAACTGTTACTCCTTTGAATTGTTGTTTACTAAAATTGGCTGTGTATAATATAGAATTAACAGAATCGATAACGTATTCCCATCTTGCATTTACTCTGTGAGTTCTGTTACCATTAATAATATTGCTGTAGCTACTTGTTTCAGATGCAGAGTCACCTGGGAAAGTATTTCTCCTGAATTTATTTTGTTCAAGAATATTCGAATTATCAGAATAAAAATAACTGCCTCGAAAATCGATCTTAGGACCCCATGAATCATTAAAATTTATACCCATGGAAAGTGGTCTGCTTACTCCTCCCGATGTACCCCCCGATGCATTCGCCATGCCCGAGCCCGTGCCTCCGCCATTTGAAAATGATGAACCTCCTTGCGATGAAGCATCAGTAAACGTATAGCTTACTTTATTTGTGTTGTTTGCCGACCCAACTAATGATATACGCTGGTCTCCTCTGAAGTGATTGAATGAAAAATTTCCTTCATAACGGGAATTGCTTCCAACTCCTGCAGTAGCTCTTCCGAAATCACCTTTCCTTTTATCTTTCTTTAATTTGATGTTGATAGATTTTGTGCGACTGCCATCATCGATCTTTGTAAACCTTGCTTGTTCACTCATATCATCAAAGACCTGTATCTGGTCCACCATATCAGCAGTCAAATTCTTGGTTGCAATTTTGGGATCTGTTCCAAAAAATTCTTTTCCATCCACATAAACTTTTTGCACCTGCTCTCCCATTGCTTTAATTGTTCCGTCTCTCTGCACTTGTACTCCTGGTATTTTCTTTAATACCTCTTCTACTGTTGCATCGGGTTTTGAGTTAAAGGCATTTGCCTTGAATGAAATGGTATCTCCATTCATTTTTACCGGACTTGCATCAGTAATAACAACACCAATAAGCGTTTTAAATTCCGGTTTCATTATTATTGTTCCAAGATCTGCAATGCGGTTAACAGCAGAAATTGAAAAAGTTCTTTTATAAACCTCGTAACCGCTGAATGATATGAATAATTGATAATCGCCGATTGAAATATTTTTTAGTTCGAAAGCTCCTTTTGAATCAGATATAGTATAACCGACAAGTGATGAATCCTTTTTTTGTAAAACAGAGATCGTTGCATTGCTAAGTGATTGGAGGGTGGTGTCACTAAGTTTGCCTTTTACTGCGCCTTGCTGCGCAGATAAAAAATAGGGAAATAAGCCACTTAAAATCAATAGGGCAAGGTTCTTCATGAATTGGATTTATCGATATAAAGATAATTCCTGCTTTTGCTTTTGTAAAGCATTATGAGCATGAAATCATCAATATAAAAAACGAAAAAAGGAGGTTTTTATTTGAGAAAATAGCAAACCCGAAAATGTCCGGAATATCGAAAGAATATTTACTTAGAAGTATTACTGAAAAAGAGTTTATTTAAAAATTGAGTCATTAACCCCTTTATTTATTAGATATTCACTGTATGTGATCTCTACTTTTCCCTTTTTATTTTTTAGGTTTTCATCTGGCTTTTTTTCACCCCCGTCATCATAATCGAATGTAACCCCCTTTGGAAGTTTATAATCTTTGGTATTAAAAGAAAAAATGACTTTATCAGGCAAGCTATATGCTATGTATTTGCCATAGCTCATTTCCAGTTCATAAGTACCATTGTCCCTTGTAGTGTTTTTTGCCTTTTTTATCAATTCAGTTTTTTCATCAATATAAAGCGTAGACAAAACGATCTCTGAGTTTTCATCTGATGGCAATAATTTGAGAATTCTTAATCCAGTGGATGGCTCGGTCCCCGCATCAACTATTTCATAATTTCCGGCCCCGGAAAGAAATTTAGCAAGATTAATATTAACCGATCCTTTTGGAATAAATGAGATGCCATTTTCATTTACAATTTTCATTCTATCGGGTTTTTTATAATACACTTTCACTGATGCGATCGGTGCTTTTATAAAAACCACGTTTGTTTTCAATTTTCCTTTGGCAGTATAATCATTTACCTTTTCTAGTTTTGCCTTTACTTTATCTATTAGCTCTTGCGGAGTTTGCGCCAAAAGTTGAACGAACAAAAACAAAGCAAAAAATAGGATTATTACTTTTTTCATTTCAGCTTAAAATATTTTTTCGTTTAAAATACCAAAAAGCAATTCCTAAAAAAGCTACCGTGTACCCAATAAGTATCACTGCACTTTTTATTATAGCAGAAAGATTTTCAATAGATCCTTTTTGGGTTACTCCGTCAACTGCTTTTACATAGAAAAAACCTTTCCATCCCAGCATATGTGTTGTAAACAGGTAGGGCTTTATCGTTTTATCATAAAATGGGATCTGCATTTGAGTAAGTATTGTAAAAACAATAATAACGCAAACCGTTATCACAATTGGTCCAATGGAATTGTCCGAAAAGACGGAAAGCATAAAAGCTAATGACGATACGCATATAAGCCCAATGGCTGCAAAACAAAATGCCAGGGCATAACGCCATAACACATCATCCGATTCCATTACATTAAACTGAAGCTCTCTTGGTACACCAAGCCAGTTCACACCAAATAAAAGTATGCTTAAAAACAAGGCAAGTATTGCCACCCATATCAGCAATATCAATGTATAAAAAACAGATGCAGTAAATTTCACAATTAACAATTGTATCCTGCTAACTGGTTTTGACACAAGTAGTCGAAGCGTTCCCATGTTAGCCTCACCGGCAACCGCATCACCGGATACCAATGCAACAAGAATTGGAACATGAATGAGTAAAAGATTTAAGATTATAAAACAAACGAGATAGCCATTCAGAATAACTTTGGTTGGTATTTCTTCAAAACTATCTCCCATCCCACTCATCATCAGGCCAACATATTCTTTCCCGCCAAATTTTAATGCTATTTGAATTAGAATAATGATCAATGCAATAACAGCAAATGCTATATATGTTCTTGGTCTTTTGAAAATTTTAAATATTTCTATTTTTATCAATTGTATCATGTCAATGAGATGTAAGAGATAAAAAGTAATCTTCTAATGAATTCTTTTTTTGAATAGAAAATATATCCTGTTTCATCTCTCCCATTTGCTTAACAAAAATCGGCACTTCCTCTTTTTTCATTTGCATAATGATCTTTTGACCGTTTGTTGAAATGATCTTATTGGCCCACGATGTTTGTTTCAACTGCAATTCAAATTCTTTTGCAGACCTGGTTTCAACTTCTATTCTAGATTGCTCGGGATTTAATAATTCATTCATATTACCCTCTGCAATTTTCTTTCCCTTATGAATGATCAGCAATGAATCCGCTACTTGTTCCATTTCACTTAATAAATGAGAGGAAATAAATACAGTCTTCCCCTGATCCTTACTCAGGTGGTTAATCAGCTGTCGTATATCTGCGATCCCCTGCGGATCCAATCCATTCATGGGCTCATCTAAAATAATAAGATCGGGATCATGAACCAGGGCTACTGCAATCCCCAATCTTTGTTTCATTCCCTGTGAATATGTTTTTATTTTACTATCTGCTCTTTCAGCAAGTCCCACTTTCTCCAGTTTATCCATTAATTGTTTACGTTTAAGTTTTAATCCGCTCATTGTTGCAAACAAATTCAAGTTCTCAATTGCAGTAAGATATTTATACAGATCAGGCTTTTCTATTATAGCGCCTATTCGCTGCAGAATTTCTTTTCTGTGTGTAGAAAGATCAAGGCCAAAAATTCTTATTTCGCCTTTGGTAGGCCTAATTAAGCTCAGCAGCATTCGTATAGTAGTAGATTTTCCTGCCCCGTTTTGACCCAAAAAACCGTAAACACCTTTTTCCTTTACAGCAAAAGTCAAATTATCGACTGCGGTTATTTCTTTGAATGATTTCGTTAATCCACTAACATCAATGATTGAAGGCATATAGTAATAGTACGAGATTCAAAATTAGTTCTAAAATTTCTTATTGAAAATGAGTCTTTTCAAAATAGGATAACAAAAATCCCCTTCGAAAAGCTTGCATGAAATGAATGCACATATTACGTTTGTGATGTAGTAGAATGATCACTATATCTAAGGAAAACTACGATAGAAGATCCGTTTATAATTCAACCCTAAGAAAAATGAAAAAAATTATTACCCTGCTATTAATTAGTTTCTCAATAACCACTCAATCACTCAACGCACAATTAGATTTGGCTTTTGTCTCAAATTTTAGTGGTAACTCCAGTAATTCCAGCAATCGTCTTAGTTGGACAATTGCAAGTAACCAGAGCATAAGTAGTTTCGAAGTTGAAAAAAGCACGAATGGAAAAGACTTTAAGACTATTGCAGTATTGGTAGCAACAGAAAAGTTTAATACAGAAAACTATACATACGCTGATACGGCTATAAGTGCAGACAAAATAATGTATCGTCTTAGAATATTGATCAGGAGGAGTCAGCATGATTTTTATTCGAGGATCATTTTAGTCAAATCAAAAACGAACCTTGATGACAATATCAGGATCATGGAAAACCCTGTAAGGGATAAACTTTTTTTCAATTACAATTCTGCAAAAGTGCAGGAGGCCGATATCAAAATATATAGTCTGACAGGAAAAATTTTAGCTAATCAAAAAATAAGCAGTTTTAAAGGAAATAATTTAATAACTATTCCATTAAGCTCAGGATTTGTACCTGGAATGTATGTACTTGAAATTAATACCGACATTTTAAACCAAACGGTAAAATTCATAAAACAATAGAAGTTTTTTCATAAAATACTATTATAAGCCAGCAGTTAACAGAAAAAGGCCCTTTATAAAAGGGCCTTTTTCTATAAAGGACAAAGCGAAAAAACACATACCCTTTCTTTATAATAAACATAAGATCATCATTTATGGTTGCTGTTGACTGATTTCTTTAGTCCATGAGCTTTAAACGATGAAAGACTTTACGTATTAATACCAGGATCAAAAATTAGTTTTAAAAAACATTTATTGAAAATGAATTCATTGAGATTTACTTAAAAAAAATCCCTAGAAAAACTTGCATCAATAAAATGTGCATATTACGTTTGTCTCATCGTAAGAATAGTCCACAATATCCCTGAAAAAACCCGATAAGCAATCCGTACTGATACCTCCTCTAAAAGAAACATTTCCCGGTAACATTACGGCTGCTTCAAAAAATTCGAAAAAATCGATCCGTATAATATTCAACCCTAAGAAAATGAAAAAGATCTTTACCCTTTGCTCTCTTGTAACATTGTCATTTTTTGCGAATAAATCAAATGCGCAGATCAATGCAAATTTTGACAATGGATTTGCCCCCCTTCAAGCTGATTGCTGGCAATTCACCAGCATGATGCATGCAACCACCCCTTCCGGTTATGTTATTAATGGGAATGGAAGTGCATACTCAGAGCCACCAGTAAGTTCCGACAGCTTACGTATTATGCGTACACCTTTCCTCGATTTCGGAGCTGTTATCGATGTGTCCTTTGCTTACAGACTTAGCGGCAATCTAACTGGCCTGGCAACAAGATTTATAAAACTTGACCTTGTGAATTCTGCGGGAATAATTGTTCAGACCCTTGACAGCTTCAACATCAGTAATGCTGCTACAACTTCTACCATATACAGCCAGACGATTGTCGTAAATAATCCAGGTGTATATAGATTTTCTCTTACCATGGGTGGAAAAACAGGAGCCGGTAGTGTAAGAACATCAATTGATGATCTGGCTGTAAATGCCCCCGTAATAGGTTGTGATGCTGTCGAAGTAAACAAGCTATTACCAGTTCATCTTGTCGCTTTCCAGGGCAACCTTAATAAGAATAATAAAGTAACTCTTAACTGGACTGTTGCCGATAATGAGATCGCAAACAATTTTGAAGTAGAAAGAAGTTTTAACGGAAGAGACTATACTACGGCTGGTGTTGTATTTGCTTCTGAAAAAATGGGAACTGAAAACTATATGTTTTATGAAACAACAAGTGGTACAGATAAAGTGATGTATCGTCTTAAAATGATCGATAAACATCATGAAGTTAATTATTCAAAAATACTGATCTTCCAATTGAAATCTACCATCACCAATAATATCAGGATCATCGGTAACCCAGTAAAAGATAAACTTACTTTTAGCTATACTTCTCCAGCTACACAAATGGTTGACGTAAAAGTTTACGATATAAGTGGCAGGGTATTATTAAGTAATAAAGTAAACAGCCTGGAAGGCAGCAACGTGATAAGCCTGCCATTAAGTTCAACTTTCAAGGCTGGTATGTATGTGGTAGAAGTAAATAATGGAATCGAACTTCATTCATCAAAATTTGTAAAGCAGTAATCTTAATAACAAGCCATCTTCCCGAAATCTGGAGGGAGCAAAGGAAGATAGGTACAAGCAATCCTCGTCAATCAAAAAGATCTCCTGATACTAAGCCAAAGATTATGACGACCCGGTTAAAACCTTGAAAGATTTTCATACACTTAGAGTATCAACGGAGACGGGCCCTATTTCTATAGGGCCTTTTTTATTATACAAATAGACCAGGCAAAAGAACACATACTCTTTATAATAAACATAAGCTCATTCTTTGTGATTTTATTTTGAATGAGTTCGTTGATCTACGACTTTCAATGATGAAGTGAAAAAGTAATAATACTAAGCTCAAAATTTGTTTTAAAAAATCTTTATTGAAAATGAATCTATTGAAATTTCACTTGAAAAAAACCCTTAGGAATAGTTGCAACAATTAAATGTGTGTATTACGTTTGTATCAGCGTAAAGAATCCAACGATCCCTGAAAAACTTCGACAAGCAATCCGTACTGATACCTCCTCTAAAAAGAAATTTCCCGGTAACATTACGGTAGCTTCCAAAGTTAGAAACAACAATCCGTCATAATTCAACCCTAAGAAATGAAAAAGATTTTTACACTTTGTGTTCTTGCCATCTCTGCAACCTTCTTAAATGCGCAGGTAGTATTTAACGAAGTATATACCGACCCCGGTACTAACAAGCATGAATTCTTTGAATTCTATAATACAAGTACAAATCCTACACCGGAAAGTATGGATGATTATACGATTGTAACCTACTTTGAGCAAGGGGGTAAATTTGGTTTTTATGTGTTGGACCTTCCAACTCAAACCGTAGGACCCAGGGGATTTTATGTAGGTGCTGCCGCAGATCCTTTTAGCATACAGGCTCAAGGCACCCTTACGCCTGACTTTAGCTGGAATGCAATTCCTGCAGGAGGTTCCCTAAAAAAATGGGAAAGAAACGGAGGTACTTATAATCAAGTTGCAGTGCCTGCAAACCTTAATGATTTTTTTGTTGCCCGTGCTGGTAACCAGGCTGCATACAACATATTTGTTTTTAAGAATGGAGTTCTTGTTAATGCCATTCTCGGTGCCATTAGTTCTTCACAAATCCCTGCTTATTTGAAATCGATGCCTCCTCTTTGGGTTGATATGAGCGGAGCTTCGCCGGATTTTCTTATAAATTTTAATTCTTATAACGATAATCAAATGGAATATGTTATTGCAAACGCCGGCAATGACAACGGGTATTTCCGCCTTACTGATGGAATATGTGGTGTTTGGAACAAAAGTAGTTCTGCACCGCAGCATACACCTGGTGTTTCAAATGGCGCAGCAGTACCCGGAGGAGGTCTTGTATCAATTTCATATTCCATAAGTGAGTTGAGTGGCGATAATACCAAAGCGTTATTGACTTACAATGTTACAGCTACCACTTTATCATCATTTCCTGCAACGATAGAAGTTTACCAGGATTTGGGTATAATCGGTCAGCTTGATGCTTCAGATGTATTAGTTGACTCAAGGATTATTTATACCACAATTGAAGGTGACAAATTCGTAATTCTACCTAATAGAACTAATCCTGTAGTAATTGTTGTAAAAAGTCCTTCAGGATGCTTTGACCAGGTCATTGCAGCCCCTAATGCCTTAAAACTATTACCAGTTAATCTTTTACGTTTCCAGGGCAGCATGAATAAGAGTAATAAAGTAACACTTAACTGGACTGTAACTGAAAATGAGAACATAAATAGTTTTGAAATAGAAAGAAGCACGAATGGTCGCGACTTTACAACGGTTGGCGTTGTATTAGCTTCGGAAAAAAGAGGTACTGAAAATTATATGTTCTATGAAACAGTTAACACTACTGACAATGTAATGTATCGCTTAAGAATGATCGATAAAGGACATGATGTTGATTATTCCCGAATACTTATATTCCACACAAAATCATTAATTACAAATGACATTCAAGTATATGGTAATCCTGTAAAAGATAAACTTACATTCAGTTTTTATGCAAATGCAACTCAACCAGTTCAAGTAAAAGTTTATGATCTTACCGGGAAAACTTTAATGAGTCAGAAAGTGAATAGCGCTGAAGGTAGCAATATGGTGAGCCTGCCACTAAGTTCAACATTCAAGCCTGGTATGTATGTAGTGGAAGTAACAAATGGTTCTGCCCGCCAGGTTGCAAAATTTGTAAAGCAATAAAACATTACAAACTCAATTAATTTTTTCTTAGATAACACGTCTATTTCATTTAAAAAATCTAATCTGATACATAAAAGCCGAATTTTTCGGCTTTTTTTAAAAAAAATTAAATGTTCTTACAAGCCATCTTCCTGAAAGCTGGAGGGAGCAAAGAAGATAAATACAAGCAATTCTCGTCAATCAAAAAGATCTCCTGATACTAAGCCAAAGATTCTGACGACCGGTTAAAACCTTGAAAGATTTTCATACACTTAGAGTATCAACGGAGACGGGCCCTATTTCTATAGGGCCTTTTTATTTTCAGCTTTAAAGTAAATGTATCGTAGTTTTTCATCGCATATTGCTTGCATTACCAATAAACCCGTAGTAAATTTGTTAAGAAGATTTCGTCAAATATCCGTCGTAAAAACCATCTAGAACAATCCGTACTGATACTAACTCTAAAAAATCCCTTTTCATTACGGCATTTTCATGATGGTTAAGATCTGAGATCATTAGACCTAAATCCGTTTTGATAATTCAACCCTAAGGAAATGAAAAAATTTTTTACTCTTTGTGTGCTAATATGCATTGTGATCGTAACAAGATCCCAGGCTGTATTAAACGAGGTTTATCCACAACCCGGAAACGGTTATCATGAATTCTTCGAGCTTTACAACGAATCTAACACAGCTGAGAATTTAGATAATTACACAGTTGTCGTTTATTATGAAGAAGGCACTACATCTGGATTCTATGTACTTGATCTTCCTACTGCTTCTGTACCAGCACACGGTTATTATGTAGGCGCTTCGCAAACTTCTTTTGATATCCAGGGCCAGTTGGGTCAAACCGCAAATTTTAGTTGGAACTCAATGCCTGCCGGTGGTTCATTAACTAAATGGGAGAAGAATGGATCTTCTTATACATCAGTTGCAGTACCCGCAAACCTTAATGATCTTCTTGTAAAAATTAATGGCGGTGGTGGCGGTGTATTTCATGTTTTTGTTTATAAAAATGGAATTATCGTGAATGGGCTAATTGGAGGTATAAGCACAAGCGTAGTACCAGCATATATTAAAGCAATGCCGAATTTACCTGTTGATATGATTGGCAGTTCACCAGATTTTACTATCCACTTCAATACAATGGCCGATAATAGTTTAGAATACCTGACCAATTCTGTTGGTACAAACAATGGCTATTTCCGCAGTTCTGATGGATTATGTGGTGATTGGTTAAAAAGTGATTCTCCGGGACAACATACACCAGGAGCAACAAATGGCGCATCACTAAGTTTAATTTCCTCAAACCAATTTTCAATTGGAGCGATTATAGCCCCATACGCCTCTGACCTAACTAAATCTCTGTTAACTTATAATATATCCTCAGCTCCCGCAGCCGCCTTTCCACTTACAGTTGAGATATATGCTGATCTCGGTATAGCAGGAGAATGGGATATAAACGACAGTCTTATTGACTTGAGAACAATCCTCAGTGCATCTTCAGGTAACCAGGATATAGTATTATCATCATTGAATACCGCTGTAATTGTTGTTGTAAAATCAGCATCTGATTGTTATAACAAAAATCTCCCCGTTGCTAGCTATTTGTCAGTATTACCTGTGGAATTGACCAGCTTCCATGGCAACATAAACAAAAACAATAAGGTATCCCTTGAATGGAAAGTGATGAGCAATGAAACAATTGATCAATTTGAAATACAAAGGAGCTATGATGGGAATCAATTTAAAACAATTGGAATCGTATTCGCAAGCGAGAAAAAAGATAGCGAAGATTATATGTTTTATGAAACGATCAGCAGTTTCGATAAAGCAATGTATCGTCTTAAAATGATTGACAAGAACAATAATGTTACTTACTCTAAAATATTGGTGTTCCAGGCAAAAGCCGCTACTACCAACAATATTAAGATCATTGGAAATCCCGTGAATGATAAACTCACCTTCAATTATTCATCTTTTACTGCACAGGTAATTGACGTAAAAGTTTATGACATGACAGGCAAGGTTATCATGAGCAACAAAATAAATGGTCTTGAAGGAACTAATATTATGAGTTTTCCTTTAGCCTCAAATCTTAAACCGAACATGTATATATTAGAAGTAAGTAATGGATCTGGAATTCAAACAGCAAAATTTATAAAGCAATAAAATTATTCAAGAGCTCAATCCGTACCGTCAAAAAAAAGTCTCCCGATACTAAACCAAAGAATCTATTGATTGGTTAAACCCTTGAAGTTTTTTATACACTTAGAGTATCAACGGAGACGGGCCCTATTTTCATAGGGCCTTTTTTATTTTTGTGTAAGGTAAGCCTGTAAATTTTTTACATACTCTTCGAATGCTTTGATACCGATTGACGTTATTTTACAAATTGTTTGAGGATAATTGTCTTTAAACTGTTTTATTACTTCGATATAACCTACTTCTTTTAATTTTTGAATTTGCACACTCAGGTTTCCGGCTGTCGCATTTGTGTTTTCCTTTAAAAAAGTAAACTCTGCTTCTTTAACACTTATAAGAAGTGACATTACAGCCAATCGTAATTGAGAATGCAATATGGGATCAAGATCTTTAAACATTCAAATGGGCTTGTTCCTTTTTATACAATCTATACTCCTTTTCCATGATAACCCCCGGTACCAGCCACGCAAGTATAGCTGATGCTGCAGTTAGCAAAAGATCTATTTTGATTGATGTATATACGGCAACAATACAACAGATCCAGCAAAAAATACCACCCCACAACATTGGTTTGAATTTGCATGCAGCGCCGGTTATAAAAGTTGGCAAACCATATAACATTAAAAAAAGCGGGGCAACATATTCGCTAAAACGAAATGAGGTAGATCTACCGGTTATGTTTTTATATTCATTAGCCCATGATCCCCATTCCCCAAAAACATTATTGATGATATTAATTAATAAAAATATACAAATACCAAACCCAAGCCATATATAATCTAAATATGGATCATCATAAGATTTTACTTTTCGTTCTTTTTTCTCCCTTATACTTAATAATATTTGTGGAATGATGGCTACTAGAGTCAGCAAATAAATATCAAAAGGAAGTTTATACTCAAACTGAACCTCTGATAATCTTACCAAAGAACATATAGCGATAACTGCTCCCCACATAATAGCGCCAATACCGGTATCATGGTAAGACTCCTTCGCCTTATTGATCATCATGGTGATCAGGTGCAGGCTTTCCTGTTCGGTTAATTTTTTTTCCTGTTCCATAAACTTATTTGTTTTGGAGTTTTTCTTTGGCACTCAACACATGACCAGGAACAATATATGATATTAGTATAGCCAATGCCATCAACAACAATTGCCAGTCAAACGATAAGTAAACTGAAATTACCATAATGGGTAAACATAAAAGCCCCGTCCATTTTAAAAGAGTGAATTGCATTAAAGCCCCCATAAAAAAGCAAGTAACTGCATATACAAGTATATACAATGGAAACGAAATAGCCCACAAATCATACTTACCGAAGAAAAAAGCAAGCCCGAAATAAAGGATACCCTGGCTAATGCCAAAGACCTTCATGGTTTCTCCAACAAAAGTTTTTACAGCAATTTTCTTAGAATCCTTTATTCCTTTAACAATACTTGCAATTGCTCCGATCCAAACCAGGTTCCAGGCAAGATATGGCTGCTCAAAACTGGTAAACTTCATTAGTCCAAAATTCAAAAGGGCTGCTATAAAGATCAACCAGCCCCAAAGCAAAAGGTAAAATGAGTTATTTGCCACATCATGTTTTGCCTTTTCAATCATTGACTGAATGACCTGCAGGCTTTGCTCCGCAGAAAAATTTTGGTTGCTTTCCATAATGATTAATTATAACAATGAAAACCAAATGCCCCGTTTCTAACAGGGCATTTAATTATTTACAAACTATTTATACAGAGATAAGAAATAACCTATTTGATTTTTTCCCCAATTAGGATGAATAGAAGTTTCTGGCTTGAATGTTTCAAAAAGTTTTTGTGCTTTTTCAAAAAGTACTTTTGCCTCATCTTTGCTTCCACCATATTGCTCAGGAGTATAATATTTATCCTGTCCTTCAAGAATATAGATCCTTGGATTATTCGCATCTAATTTTTTAGCATTATCAAGTGCTGCAGTAGCTTCGGGCATTGCAGACATGGCTCTGCTCATTACATCTCCCAGCATTCGAAGTGAAATGATCATTTTTTTAACAACCCATGTTTCTGAGGTTTCTTTTGAAAGACTGATGGCTTTGTTCAAAGCTTTTTCAGCTGCATCAGCTTTGGGATCGGTTTTATCCATATTGTTACCATACATATTATCTCCTAAACTCATTGTGCCAGACATTACATTTCCTAATGCCACATAATAATACGGAAGCCATTGGTTTTTTTCAGCTTCAGCTATTCTTTCAAATGCTGCAGTAATGTCGATCCAGTCTTGTGCCGTTTTTGCAGTATCTATTCTTGCAATATTTGCTCCCATCGCTTTTACAAATTTGTCCGGCATTTGTGCAAATGAAAAGCTTGCAACGAATATTGCGGATAAAATAAGAATTGTCTTTTTCATTGTTTATCGTTTTTAAGTTTTTGAAATATTAATTAAAATAAGCGGTCATTAACTGCATTTTCCGTTCTGTCAATTCCAAAGCTGAAAAAAGCGCCTATATAAACAAACATTCTTGAAGGAGGTACAATTTGTTCTTTTCTGAATCCATTATAAGAATATTCATATCCATACACCTGTTTCATATTAAATGCATTGTTTACCTGTAATACGTACACAACAAAGCTTTTGGCATCTGGTTTTCCAATTTTAGGCAGATAATTAAAAGAAATACTGAAATTGTGATAATCCTGCGTTTCGCCCATGTCAGCAAAATAGTATTTGCTTCCATCATATCTTATATTATAATAAGGCCGGCCACTTGCATAATTATAGGCCCCATTAAATTGCATCTTCCATGCCTGCACAAATTTTTTCATGACTACAGAGGCTGTATGTGTTGCGGCGAAATTTGGTTTTGTGGCATATGGAAAATTCAGGAAATCTCTCTTCGTGTCGAGATATGAATAAGATATCCAGTAATCCACATTTTTGATCGTCTTTTTATCTCTCCAGAAAAATTCAAATCCTTTTGCATCGCCAAAGCCATCATTATTTATAGCTACTTCTCTTCCACTTGTTATACCCGTCTTTACAAGATCCTCATATTTTTTATAGAATATTTCTGCACGGAAGGTTCTCAAAGCTGTCAGCTTCATGTACTGAGCAACATAATGTGTTGCTTTCATAAATATTAAGTTGTCGGGCGAAGGCAAATATTTTCTTTCTGGGTTCTGATAAAATATTCCATAAGCTAATGATGCTTGTGCATATTTGCTTAGTTTATATGCTAATGAAAAACGCGGAGCAATATTAGTTTTATCAAGCATTGATGATTTTTCAAACCTGCCTCCAATTTTAGCAGCAAGCTTATTTGTTAGATAAATATCGCTTTCAGCAAAAAGTGATTTGATATTTTCTTTTAACCTGGCAGAAAATTGCTGTCCGTTATAAATTGTAAAAATAGATTTCTCATCAATGTAATTATATTCGCCGCCAAAGCGAATAGCTGATATCCCCTTCAATCTTCTTTCTAGCACCAATTTCGCATTGTAATAATTCGCATCCGCATCAATATTGAATGTTTTGAATTCAAGTCCTGACAATATCACTTCGTTGTTATTAGCATCTTTCATTCCTGATTTAATATCATCCTGGTTAAGCGCATAAGAAAGCCCGACATTCATTTTCCATTTCTTACCAAGACTCTCCTTCCAGGCGATGTTGTGATACGTATTAAAATTTTTCAAACCAAACCGGTCAAAATAACCAAGAGAGTCAATGCTTTTTTCAGTAAAATCGAAACTGTTTTTGGCGAAATAGCCATAATATTTGATCATCCCGGTAGCTGATGTTTTAAAACGGAAATTAAAATCGCCGTTATGAATTACTGGTACCTTGGAATAATCCTGTTTTTGCTTAATGACCGCAAAAGCAAGTCCAAGATTGGTATAACTATATGCACCTCCCCACGAAAATTTTTTATTCTTTGATAACTCCTGGTATCCACCATTTACTCCAAGTACTGATAAGCCAAAACTTGCGGAAGTTCGCTCCGGTAAATCAATTGATTCAAGTATCAATGCAGATGACAAGGCTTGCCCATACAATGCTGAATAACCTCCGGTACTGAACACTGTTCCTTTAAAAAGAAATGGAGAAAATCTTCCATACCCTGCAATGTTGGGAGCACCCCCCTGAAAAAAATTGTTGACCAATGTGCCATCAATAAAGATCTTTGTTTCTGCTGCTGTACCACCGCGAACAAATAATCCTTCACTTTCTCCTACCTGTTGTGCACCTGGCAATGTTTTCAACGCACCAGTCACATCTCCATTTGCACTTGCCGTAGTTACGATATCAATTGGAGTTAAGACAACCCCAGCTCTTTTCCGATCACTTGCTTCAAATGTACCTGCACTAATTACCACTGCAGATAATTCTGTTATCTCTTCTTTCAACACGATATCTATTGTCAATATTCCTTTTCCTTCAAGTCTTATTGTTTGTTCAAAAGGTCTATAACCAACAGAGGTTGCTGTCAAAATAAATTCACCTTTCTCAGAAGTTTTAAAAGAATATTTTCCCGATGAATCACTGGTAGCGCCATCATAAGTATCCTTCAAGGTGATGCTGACACCAATAAGAGGATTTTTTTTGTCTGTTATTTTTCCCGCAATTGTCGTTTGAGCCGAAAGAAAATCAGAAATACAAATAAGCAGGATAAAAAATAAACTTTGAATACTAGGTTTCATGGTAATTCTCGCTTTGAGCTAACAAACATAAAGTAGTTTATAATATAAACCAAATTTAATTTTGGGGGTTCTAAAATAAAAAAGGCTTCCTTTTGAGGAAGCCTTTAATCTATTTTAAGTCTTTAGCTTATTTAGTCTTGTACTGTGGTATCAATTGCTTTGCCATCTCCACCATCTTCTTAACTCCTTCTTCTGGCAAATTACCTTTTTTGAATTCTCCCAATACATCAGGAAGTTTGTTTTCCATTTCCATAAGGAAGTGATCTTCAAATTCTCTTACCCTGTTTACAGGTACATCTTTGATCAAACCATTTGTCCCAAGGTAAATAATGGCTACCTGCTTTTCTACTGAGAATGGAGTGTATTGTGGCTGCTTCAAAATTTCCACGTTACGGGCACCCTTATCCAATACGTTCTTAGTTGCAGCATCTAGGTCACCACCAAATTTTGAGAAAGCTTCCATCTCACGATAAAGAGCCTGGTCAAGTTTTAATGTACCAGAAACCTTCTTCATTGATTTGATCTGTGCATTACCACCCACACGGCTTACTGAAATACCTACGTTGATCGCAGGACGAATACCAGAGTTGAACAAGTTTGTTTCAAGGAATATCTGTCCGTCAGTAATTGAAATTACGTTCGTTGGAATGTAAGCTGATACGTCACCAGCTTGTGTTTCGATGATCGGCAATGCAGTTAATGAACCACCACCTTTCACCAAATGTCTGATTGTATCAGGAACATCATTCATATTCTTTGCAACATTATCATCACTGATAACTTTTGCAGCTCTTTCTAATAAACGGCTATGCAAATAGAATACGTCACCTGGATATGCTTCACGACCCGGAGGACGACGAAGCAACAATGATACTTCACGATAAGCAACAGCTTGTTTTGAAAGATCATCATAAATGATCAATGCTGGTCTTCCGGTATCACGGAAAAACTCACCGATCGCAGCACCGGCAAACGGAGCGTAGAACTGTAACGGAGCAGGATCACTTGCAGAAGCTGCAACAATAATTGTGTATTGCATTGCACCAGCATCCTGCAAAGTTTGCATTACACCTGCAATAGTTGATGCTTTCTGACCGATCGCTACATATATACAATAAACAGGTTTACCTGCTGCAAAAAATTCTTTCTGATTAATGATCGTATCAACACATATCGCAGTCTTTCCAGTTTGACGATCACCAATTACCAACTCACGTTGACCACGACCGATCGGGATCATCGCATCGATCGCTTTGATACCAGTTTGCAATGGTTCTTTTACCGGCTCACGGAAAATTACACCCGGAGCTTTTCTTTCCAATGGCATTTCATAACGTTC